>Ga0187817_10000190_pt1 | contig 23323 bp, 19 predicted proteins | sample NC_wetland_sal_i_17_FD_132431 | JGI IMG/M metagenome (GOLD analysis project Ga0187817, IMG submission 132431) | Wetland sediment microbial communities from Neuse River Estuary, North Carolina, USA - SO4_2 | ecosystem: Environmental > Aquatic > Freshwater > Wetlands > Sediment | place: USA... | reverse complement strand
CGGACGCTTTCGTGGTACAGGACCAGGGCGGCCAGAACACTATCGATCTGAGCCAGATTTATGTCTACGCAACCATCCCGGGTGACACGCCCATGGTGCAAGCCTTCGAGTACAAAAACCTATGAATCGGCGCGAACTCTTTCAAAAGGCATTGGGCGCGGGAGCGGCCGTCGTTGCCGCTGGCGTGCTGCGCGGACAGAGCAGCTCATTCAACGGTCCCGCCGGCGGATCGCGCGGCTCGACGCTGGTTACGATCCTGACCGGACCGTTCGACACTTCGAGCTATCCCAACGGCGTGCGGCCGCTAACCGATGCACCGCAATTTGCGACGTACGTGCGCATCCAGGTGAATCCGGGGCAGCAGGGAAAGATCGCGATCGGCAGCTCGGCTATGGCGAATACCACCGGTAAAGCAGCGGACTCGGCGTTCCTCGAGCTCTGGCCCAACTGGAACGGAAGCACAGATAGCGGCCGTTCGGATACATTTATTCTCAGCGATCCAGAGTGGAATAACACCATCAACCTCGCCGATATTTATGTATGGCCCGAGTTTGCGGGTGAGGCGCCGATCGTCACCGCGTTTCAGTTGGCCTAACCGGTCAGAAAATTTCGCCCAGCAGTTCGATCACGCGGTCTCGATAGGTGCGACTTAAATTCAGGCGGGTTCCGTCCTGGAGGATGACCACATAGTCGCCATGGAACCAGGGCTGTAATTCCTTGATCCTGTCGATATTTACCACAGTCGAGCGATGGATCCGCATGAAGCGGCTGGCATCGAGGCGCGTCTCGAGCGAACTCATGGTCTCGCGAAGCAGGTGCGACTCGGCGGCCACATGCAGGCGCACATAGTTGTCGGCTGCTTCGATCCAGTCAATCTCATCCGTTCGCAGAAACATGATTCGGCCGGCGGACTTGATCACCACGCGATCCATGTTCCGCGGCTTGTTCCCCAGGCTGTCCAGCAGGGTGGTCAGGCGATGATCGAGGTTGGCGCCGGAGTCATGCCGAATTTGAGTGCGCGCACGGTCAAGCGCCTTCTTGAAACGAGCGCGGTCAAAAGGCTTCAACAAGTAATCCAGGGCATGCACGTCGAAAGCGCGCAATGCGTATTGGTCAAAAGCGGTGACGAAGATAATCGCCGGAGCGGGTTTGGGCGGCAGAGATTCGAGCACCCCGAATCCGTCGATGCCCGGCATTTGAATGTCCAGGAAGACCAGGTCCGGATTGCGCTCCTGAATGAAGCTGACCGCTTTATGGGGATCCCCGCATTCGCCGATCACTTCTACGTCGCTCTCGGTTGCCAGAAGCCTGCGGATGCGACGGCGCGCCAGCGTCTCGTCATCCACGATCAGAGTCTTAATTTTTGCAATTTCGGTCATGGCTTGTAGGCTGTGCCATCTTCCATGGAATAAGTATCACCGCCTCTACGCCACCATTAGACGCAGTACGCACAACAAAGTCATGCTCCTTACCGTAAATTGTCTCCAGCCGGGCACGCGTGTTGGCCAAGCCCAAGCCCTTCCCGGATTGGGCAGGTGCGCTTTGACTGCCGAGTCCTGGGCCGTTATCTAAGACTTGTAAAATCAGCTTGCCTTCTGCGTGACGTGAACGGATTTCGATGCGGCTGGCGCCACCACCGATCCCGTGGTGTATGGCGTTTTCCACCAGCGGCTGCAAAATCAGGTTGGGAACCTGCGCGTCAAGTGTTTCCGGATCAATATCGAACTGGACCTGCATCCGATCCGCAAAACGAATCCGTTCGATTCCCAGATACGACTCGATAAACTCCAGCTCTTTGCTGAGCGGGACCTGCTGGACTCCGTTGTTTTCAAGAGACAGGCGCAGCAGCTCACTTAATCGGGCGATCATGGTTTCGGCGGCTTCCGGGTCTTCAGGCACAAGCGTGGCGATGCTGTGGAGGGTGTTGAACAGAAAATGGGGTTGCAGTTGCATCTTGAGGGTCTGGAGTTGCGCCTGCGCCAGCCGCGTTTCCAGTTGCGATGTCTTGACACGTCCTTCCTGATAGCGCGCGTAGTACTTGACGGCATAGTGGACCAGCAGCACGATGCCATAGAGCATGACCCCGTAGTCCAACGAGACGACAATCAGCCGGAGGAGACTGGCCAAATCGTGAACTTGCCACTCCTTGCTTACGGGTGGATGCAGCAGCACGAGAACGGTTCTCTGAATGGAGGTCAGCGCCAGACACGCAACTACATGCACCGGCACCATCCGGTACCAGCCGCGCTGATCTACGGGAAAGCGATCCGCCAGCCAGAGAATGATCGGGGTCAGCAAAGCCCACAAATAGGCATAGATAAATTCGCCGAGAGTCAGGTACGCCCAGGTGATTTTCGTGCCGACGATCAGAGCCGTGTAGTGCTCCTGCAACGACATGTAAATCGCAAACAGCGACCACAGCGAGAAATTGACGGCTTGACGGGCCAGCCAGCGCCTGGGCATCGGGATTGCTCGCAGTATAGCCGGAGGCTGGGGCATCCTGCTGGAGAGTGGGGCGAAACGGTAATGAAAGGGGGCGAATCCGCGTCCCTAGACCAATATTGCTTCGGTTTCTTCGCTGGCTGTGAAGTAGGCGCAGTCGGGATGGTGAAACACTAGCGCGCTGACGCTTGCCTCGGGTTCCATCATCATTCCTTCGGTGAGTTGAACGCCGATCTCTTCCGGGCGGAGCAGCTTCCAGATGCCCTGTTGGTCGTCAAGGTTAGGGCAGGCCGGATAACCGAAGCTGTAGCGCTTGCCCCGGTAGCGCGAGGTGAAGCGCTCCTGCATGGTCATGGAGGGCGGATCGGGGAATCCCCAGTCCTCGCGGATGCGGCGGTGCAGCCATTCGGCGCAGGCTTCGGCGGTCTCTATGGCCAGCGCCTGGAGGGCGTGCGCCTTGAAGTACAGGCCGGCTTGCTTGAATTCCTCGCTCTTTTCGCGAATTCCCGCGCCCGCTGTTACCACGAAAATCGCCAAATGATCGCGGGCGCCGTCCGCGGAATCGAGAATGTAGTCGCTCAGGCACAGTCCTTCGTCGCGGCGCTGGCGTCCGAAGCGGAACGTGTGGACGGGCGCTTGCCCGCCCGGCGAAAACAGGCTGATGGCATTGCCCTCGCGCTCGGCTTCGAAGAACTGCCACACGGCTTTAACTTTCATGAACCGCGCGGCCTCGTGTTTCAGATCCTCCACGTTGTGGTAAAGCTCGAGGGCCTTCTCATCATGCTGCGCCAGCTCTTTTTCGAAATGGCCCTTGTAGCCAAGATGGCGGCCGTAGAGCATGTGCGGATTGATGTAACTCCAGATCTCGGTGAGGTGCGGGACGTCGCGGACTTTGCGCTCGAGAGACGGCGGCGCGGGCAGCGGAAGACCGGCCCTCACTTTCCGGCTCCGATTTTCGGTCACCGGAACGGCCATCTCCGCGGGACGCGCAATCTCGACGGGTGGGACCACGTGCGTATGCGCGCGCACGAACTCGTCCCGCTGCGCCGGATCCATGAGCTGGTTCATGTTGCGCAAACCGGTCATCGCGTCCTTGGCGTAGCAGACCGCTTCCCCGTAAGCCGGGGCGATCTTGTTGAGGGTGAATTTCTCCGACAGCGCCGCGCCGCCCACCAACAGCGGCACGTGGATCTCGTGTTCTCTGAGATCTCCCGCCGTGATCACCATTTGCTGCGCGCTCTTTACCAGCAGGCCGGACAGGCCGATAGCGTCCGGCGAGTGCTCGCGGTACGCCTCGATTAGTTTTTCCGGCGGCACTTTGATCCCCAGGTTGATGACCTTGTAGCCGTTGTTGCTCAGGATGATCTCAACCAGATTCTTGCCGATGTCGTGCACGTCGCCTTTGACGGTGGCAAGGATGATCTTGCCGCGCGTGGAGCTTTCGGCCTTCTCCATGAAGCCTTCCAGATAACTGACGGCGGCTTTCATGGCTTCGGCGGATTGCAGCACCTCGGCCACGATCAGCTCGTTGTTGTTGAACAGCCGCCCCACTTCCGCCATGCCGGCCATGAGCGGGCCGTTGATTATGTCGAGCGGCGCAGCGCCTTCGGCCAGCTTGCGATTAAGATCTTCGATGAGGCCTTCCTTGGTGCCCTCGATGATGTAGTTGCCCAGACGCTCATCGAGCGGCAAGTCCGCGGCTTTGGCCTTATCTTTCTTGACGGCGTGGCGGAAAAATTCCGTAATGGCCGCGATGTGGAACTGGTTGATGGCGGCTTTCTGATCGGGTGCCTGCTGGCGCCAATCATCGGGAGCCAGCCGGAGTTCTTCGTCGGGCGAATCCGCCGGCGGCGTATTGAAGAGCAGATTCTCGGCCAGGCGCCGCTCGTCTTCGGGAAGAGAGGCAAAGCGCTCGAGCTTTTCCGCGTTCACGATAGCGAGGTCGAGGCCGGCTTTGGTGCAGTAATAAAGGAAGACGGAATTCACCACCTCGCGCGCGGCCTGCGGAAGGCCGAACGAGATATTCGAAATGCCGAGCACCGTCTTGACGTACGGGATGTTCTCCTTGATCAGCCGGACAGCCTCGATGGTTTCGACCGCGCCGCCAATGTAGTTAACGTCGCCCGTCGCGCAGGGAAAGACCAGCGGATCGATGATGATATCTTCGGCCGGGATGCCGTACCTTTCGGTGAGCAATCGAACAGAGCGCTGGGCTACCGCGAGCTTGCGCTCGCGCGTGAACGCCTGGGCCTGCTGTTTGTCTTCGTCAATCGTGCCGGCGATCACCGCGGCGCCGTAAGCGCGCGCAATCGGACAGACGCGCTCGAATTTTTCCTCGCCATCTTCCAGGTTGATGGAGTTGATAAGGCTCTTGCCCTGGCAGTAGGTGAGAGCCAGCTCGATGCCGCGCGCATCCGTGGTGTCGATCATGATGGGCGCCTTCACCAGCCGGATCAACCGTTCGTAAAACAGCGGGATGTCGTTCAACTCGTCGCGATCGGTGGATTGCAGGCAGACGTCCACGATGTGCGCGCCATTTTTCACCTGCTGGCGGGCGATCTCCGCCGCTTGCTCCCACTTCTCTTCCGCAATCAGCTTCTTAAATGCGCGCGAGCCGATCACGTTCGTGCGCTCGCCGACGATCAGCGGGCGGTTGCTGTCTTCGGCCTCCACCAGCTCAATGCCCGAATACCAGGCGCGATGCGCGGCGGCTGTCGGCACGCGCGGCTTCTTGCCCTCGGCCATTTGCGCAATAGCGCGGATGTGGGCTGCGGTCGTGCCGCAGCATCCGCCCACCAGATTCAGCCAGCCGTGATTCGCGAAGCGCTCGAGCTGTTCGGCGAGCGATTGCGGCGTCTCCAGGTACTTACCCTCTTCGTTCGGCAGCCCCGCGTTCGGATAGCAGGAGATGCGCGTCGCAGCCAAATCGCTGAGCGTGCGGATATGATCCGTCATGAACTCGGGACCGGTGGCGCAATTCAAGCCCACCGACAAAAGGTCGACGTGCGAAATCGAACTCAGGAAGGCGTCGGCCGACTGGCCGGCAAGCATCGTGCCCATCGGCTCGATAGTTCCCGAAACCATGACCGGGATCTTGCGGCCGGCCTCCCGCATGACGCGCTGGATGCTGAGCAGTCCGGCCTTGACGTTGCGCGTGTCTTGGCAGGTTTCAAGCACGAGGATATCCGCGCCGCCATCAGCCAGAGCCTTGGCCTGCTGGTAATAGTTTTCTTCCAACTGGCGGAACGTGATGCCGCCGGTGACGGTGATGGCCTTGGTGGTAGGGCCCATGGAACCGAGAACCCAGCGTGGCTTAGCAGAGGTTGAGAATTCGTCGGCCGCCTGGCGCGCCAGCTTCGCTGCGGTGTAATTCAGCTCGTAAGCGTGGTCTTGCAGATGATATTCGGCGAGCACGACGCTGGTCCCGCCGAAGGTGTTGGTTTCGATGATGTCCGCACCCGCTTTGAGGTACTCGCGATGGATATCCAATACGACATCTGGCCGCGTCTTGACCAGATTCTCATTGCAACCCTCGAGCGCGGGTCCGCCGAAATCCGCAGCGGACAAATTCCGCTGTTGCAGCATGGTGCCCATGGCGCCATCGAGCACCAGGATGCGAGTGGCCAAAGCGTCGTCAAGCGCTGCGAGGCGATCCCCAGGGTTGGTCATAGCGAGCCGTAAATCTTTCTATCTTAGCAGCTTGAGGCATTTTCCCGGCGCGGTTACGGTTAAGCAGGCGCAGAAAACGCAATGTTTTCTTCAACTACCAGCCGGTTACGGCCATCCAGCTTGGCTTTGGACAGTGCCCGTTCGGCCGCAGCCACCAGGTCTTCGGGCGACGGGTCAACCGATGGCCTGGCCGTGGCGCCGCCGACGCTGATGGTGATCGGCTGCCGGCCCGGCAAGCCCGAGTGAGGGATCGCCAGGTCCAGCACCCGCGTGCGCAGACGTTCGGCCACCACCGCCGCCCCGGGCCGATCGGTGGCCGGAAGCAGGACGACAAACTCCCCTCCACCGCGGCAGGCCATCAGGTCGTCGGGACGGAAGATGCCCTCGCGTAACGCGGCCGCAATGCGCCTCAAACATTCGTCGCCTGCGGCGCGGCCGCAGCACTGATTGTAAGAAGCGAGGTGATCGACGTTGACAACCAGGAGCGAAAGCGGCAGCCCCGACCGGCGATCGCGGCGCCAGGCACGGTCGAGGTCCTCCGCAAAGGATCGTGCCACTACCAGTTGGTTAAAGGGCCGCGAGGGTTCGGCGGCTTCGGTTTCTTCCTGACGGCGCCGGTTAGCGGCGAAGCGCAGCCGTGCGCGGAATTCCAGGGGATTGACGGGCTTAGAGATACAGTCAGTGGCGCCGGCATGCAGCGCGGCTTCCAGATGCCCGGCGGATTTCTCATCGAACAGGACAATGAGCGGAATCAGAAGATCCGCAGCGCGAATCCTGCGGCAAGCCTGGAGGTCGGGATCTTGGCTTAGATCCACAATGACAGCCGACGCACCCGCTATCCTCCCGATCAGGTCTTCGATCGACCCGGCGGCATGCACCGGGCCCACTTCTCGCGCTTCAAGCGACACGTGGACACAGTCGCGAACTGTGCCGCTGATATCCAGCAGCAAAACAGACATGCAGGGCTCCGGTATTTCAATCGGCGGGAACCCTTTCTGGCTTTAGAGTTGGGAACGGAAACAGGTGCCAGCCGTGTTCAGCGGCGATCGCATTCCTCCGCTTCGTGGAGCTGGCGCATGGCGTGATCCACTTGCTCCAGAGCCTCGGCCCGGTGGCCGCAGAAGTCATGCGCGGCAGCCTTCAGCTCCTCCCGCGCCTCGCGCAACGCTTCGATGGCCGCGTGAATCCGGGGGTGGCGCTCCGGCGGCGGAGCAGTGCGAGCCGCCTGCGGCAACGACACCACCGCCAGCGCCATCAAGGCCAACCAGGGAAAACTTTTCGCAATTCTTCTCATTCCGTTACGTTCCTTTCTTGGGGAGAGATTCTATCAGAAGTTGGAGGCGCCCGCGCCGCCCAAGGCTGTAATATTCAAACGGTCGCCGCGTCTTACAGTTGAAGGATCCGCGTATTCTCGCTGAGTAAGGCCATCTGATGATCCTGCCGGAAACGGTGCTCCAGGACTTGCGTTACGGAGTCCGCATGTTGTGTCGCAACCCCGGGTTTACCGCGGTCGCGGTCTTTGCGCTGACGCTTGGGATTGGGCTTAACACCGCAGTATTTACCGCCTACAAAGGCCTGGTCGCCCGGCCTCTCGATGCTCGTGATCCCAGCGAAATGGTCAATCTCGCACTCGTCCGCAACTCGGGCGACGTCGTTTCCGATTTCAGCTATCCGGACTATGAAGCGTATCGAGAGTCAGCCCATTGCTTCAGTGGCGTGATCGCTTTTCGCAGTGAGCACCCGAGGCTCTCGAACGCCGGTGGCATTATCAGTCAGCGAACTTCGGCGGCTGGATCGTTGGTGGGAAGGTTGGGGCTGCTACCTTCCGCGGCAACCAATGCGGAGTTCGCCAGCGTCTTCGTTGTATCCGAAAACTACTTCAAAGTTCTCGGAGTGGCGGCGCTACGCGGCCGTACCTTTGACTCGATAGCGATTCCTGACCTTGTGGCCTCGCCCTCGGTTCTTATCAGCGAAAACTACTGGCAGAAGCGGTTTGGCGGTGATCCGGCAATGCTGGGCAAAACCATTCGTTTGAATGACGCGTCCTTCACCGTAGTTGGAATTACGCCCCATGACTTCGTCGGCACCACTGCGGTTGTACCTGACTTTTGGCTGCCGCTCAGCCTCGAGCCGCTGCTTCATGCTGACGGCAATTGGCTCCGCAACCGTGAAAACCAGTGCTGCCGCCTGTTTGCCCGTCTCGCTCCCGGCGTGAGCATCGACCAGGCGCAGGCGGAGATGACCCTCCTGGCCGATCATCTCCGCACGCTGCATGATCCGCGCTCTGAGTGGGCTAAACCCGCTACTCTGCTCGTGTGGCAGGCTACCCTGCTCCCCCGGCCGCTGAAGTTTACTCCCGGTCTGCAGTTGACCGTTCTGCTCATTATGGCTGCGGCGGGGATGGTGCTGGTCGTTGCGTGCGCCAATGTTGCCAGCCTGCAAATGGCTCGTGCCAGGTCTCGCCAGAATGAACTGCGAACGCGCCTATCTGTGGGGGCCAGCCGGCCACGCATTATCAGGCAATTGCTGACCGAAAGTGCTCTGCTTGGCGTGGTATCGGGCGCCCTGGCGCTGCTGTTCACCTGGGCATTGTTAAGAGTCTCTGTGACCCTGGCCGCCAACGCCTTTCCCGCTGAGGAGGGCACGCTCATTTTCAATGTGACCCCCAACCTCGAAATCTTTGGCTACGTTTTTGGCATTTCTCTGGTTGCGGGCATCCTTTTCGGGCTCACCCCGGCGATTGAAAGCTCCCGCTCCGCGCTCTCCTCCTCTGACAGAGGCAGTACTTCGCCGCTGCGCAGCCGCCGGATCCAGGACTTCCTCATCGCCGCGCAGGTTGCGCTTTCCCTGGTGCTCATGATCGCCGGAAGCATGTTGATTCGGAGCGCGATCAACTCGCTGAAGACCGAAACCGGTTACGAAACCAAACACGTCGTCGATCTCGATCTGCAATTGCCGGAGTCGCCGAAATACACTGCCGCCCGCAAGCTTGTTCTGGTGTATGAGCTGCGCACGCGCCTGGCTGCTCTGCCAGGCGTGGCTGCCATCACCAGCACGCGCCCGCCGGGCGAAAACTTCTTTCGAACAGCCGCCGCCTCGCTCGATGGAGACAAATCCTCGACACAGAATGTGCAGTTGATCCATTACACCCATGTTCAGGCAAACTACTTTCAGACCCTTGGCATTCCCATGTTGCTGGGCCGCGGCTTTCAATCGCAAGCCGGCCAGCCTGAGCACGCAATCATTCTCAGCGAATCAGCCGCCAAACAACTCTGGCCCGGCCGGAACCCCATCGGCCGCAGCCTGCGGTTAGGCACTACGGACGAACAGTTCCACGATCGGAGCGAGCTTCTTGCAGCCGGGCCAGCCTACCGGGTCATCGGCATCGCCCGCGACACCCGCGGTGCTGAGCTGAATGGCAGCGACTCCAGACAGCTCTACCTAACGTTGCCCGAAGACCAGCTTCAGAACTACCCAATACTCATTCGGACCCGGTCCGACCCGGCCCAGGTCGCAAGAGCGATCGACCCGGTGATCTCGTCCCTCGATCCCGACGTAGTGGCAACCTCTGCCACTCTCGAGGAAATGCTTCGCCAGTCGCCGTCGTTCCTCGCCTCTACTCTGTCGGCCGCGATTGCGTCTACTATCGGCGTATTCGGACTTCTGCTCGCCTTAATGGGCATCTATGGTACGGTCAGCTACATCGTCGTCCTCCGCACCCGCGAAATCGGTATCCGCATGGCTGTCGGCGCGCAAAAGCACGACATCCTCGGACTCATCCTCCGCCAGAGCACGCGGCCTGTGATTGCAGGATCGCTAGCCGGAATGTTTCTCGCTGCCGGAGCATCTCACGTGTTGCGGGGTGTACTCTTCGGACTCAACACCGTCGATGGCATCTCCTTCGTCGGCGTGTCCATCTTGTTCTTGGCCGTCGCACTGCTTGCCGCGTACCCACCATCCAGGCGAGCCATGCGCGTCGATCCCATGGTGGCGCTCAGATACGAATGAGCCCTTCCAGCCACCTCTAACGGGAAGTTATCGTGCGCTGGCCGGCACAGCCACGGCGCTCACCAGCCGCGGTGGAGCGCCGGGTTCCTGGGTGATTTCCACTTCACGGGGCTCCTGATGGCAATCGGGCAGCGGCGTGACGGCATAGTAGTTCAACCCGTATCGCAGGCTGCGATGCAGGCGGGCGACGCAGACTCGGTCGCGAATGGGAGCCACGGCGTTCCACAGTGGCCGGGCCGAGGCCAGCCGGTCAACCTCCGGAAACGAACGCAGTTCGACAGCGACCACGCCTGCGGCGATGGAGGCGGCCAGCAGAGCCACCGCCGCGCCGCGACGTTCTGCGACGTCGAGATACCATACAGCGGCACAAGCGAGCGCGGGCAGCAGCCATGTCCAATGGAATGCCGGCAGCGTGGCCCGTGAAATTCCGCCGGCCAATGCTTGAGGCAAGACGGCCGCGATCGGTCCCAGCAATACCAGCAACGCTGCGGTTGCCACCAGGACCCAGCGGGCTGCCTTGTGCTCCGCTAGCGCAATCCCCATGAGCGCGGCCACGGGCGGTAGCAGCGGCATCATGTAGCTGGGCAGCTTGTTTTGAGCGGCAGAAAAGAAGACGAAGCCGAACGCAATCCACAGAAGCAGAAACTTGCGGCACGAATCCGAATAGAGCGACCGCCTGGCGAGCAATGCCCATCCGGGAATCCAGGGAAACAGCAAGGCCACCATGACAGGCGCGAAGAACCAGAAGGGTTGTCCGTGTGCCAATTCGGCGGTGAAGAATCGCCCCACCTGATGCTCCCAGACGAATTTCTCGAGAAATGGCCTGCCGTTGCGCAGCAAGCAGAGCGCATACCACGGCAGCACGACGACGGCGAATGCAGCCAGCACCGTCGGCCGCAACCAATCCAGCAAGCGCCGCCGGCCCATCCACACCAAAGGAAGCGACAACACCAGGGGCACCAGACCCTTTGCCAGCACCGAGGCGCCGAATAGCGCGGCGGCCAGGGGAAGCCAGCGGCGATCACCGCGTTCCAGCCACCCAAGCGAGAGCAGCATCGCCGCGCAGAATGCCGCAGACATCGGCACGTCGGTCACGCCAATGTGGCTCAGGCTGAGCCATCCGGCGGAGGTGGCCAGAATTGCAGTGGCGAACCCGGCCGCAACATCGCCAAATTCCTTCCCCACTCCCCAATAGAAAAAAATCAGGAACGCCACGCTGACGATCGCTACCGGCAGCCGAGGCGCGAGATCGTCGCTCAACCCGCCGCGGAAGGCAGCCGCCTCCATCCAGTACAGCAGCGCAGGTTTTTCAAACCACGGCTCGCCCCAAAGCCGCGGCGTAATCCAGTCACCCGATCGCGCCATCTCGCGGCTTATCGCGGCGTATCGCGGCTCATCCGGGCCCAGCAGGCCGGCGCGTGTCAGCCCGAAGAAGTAGAGGAAGAACGCGAGCGGGATGGCGAGCAACAGGAATCGGGCCGGCGGGCGAAGCATTCGTTCTTATCGTGGCACAGGCGGAAATACCTGTCCTGCCACTATAATTGAGGAAAGCGTGCGTGTCTGTCTGCTTCTTCTGGCTTCCCTGGCGTTCGCCGACGTGCGCACCTGCACCTGCGATGTTGCCAAGCCTGAAACCATGGAGGCGCGCGAGTGTGGCTTGTGCCGCGAAGCGGAGAATCATCCCGCCAACGTGGACGTCGTCTTCGTGAAAGACATTAACCCGCGCAAACCAAACCGCTGGCTGGCCTTGCCACGGGCGCATGTTCACGCGCTGGCCGCCATGACCCCGGAAGCGCGGCTCGCGTTGTGGAACGCCGCGATTGAAAAGGCGAAATCGTTGTGGGGCGACCAGTGGGGGCTGGCGGTGAACGGAGACGAGCGCCGCACCCAGTGCCACGCGCACATTCACATTGGCAAGCTGCTGGATGGCGTCGAAACGCCGAATTTCGTAGAAGTGGACGGACCGGCCGGCATCCCGATTCCCGCCGATGGCGCGGGATTTTGGATTCACCCGGTGGGCAACAAGCTGCATGTGCATGCCGGTGAGCAGGTCACCGAATTTGTTCTGATGAGGTAGGCATGGAATTACTCGAAATCGCAAAATTGCCGACAGCGGAAAATTCAGCGATTCATTTGAATCCGCTGGATAACGTCGCCATCGCGCGCGTTCCGCTTTCGGCGGGCATGAAACTGCAGATAGACGGCGTGCCTATTGAGGTGCTCGATGCGGTGCCGGCGGGCCACAAAATCGCGATCGCGAACATTCAGCCAGGCGAGGTGGTGCACCGCTACGGCCAGGTGATCGGCCGGGCGAAACAACGGATTGAGCCGGGCCGCCACGTGCACACCCACAATCTCTCTTTTGAAGAGCTGACCTTCGAGTATGAGTTCCCGAAGGGCGAAATCCCCTACCCTGCCCTGCCCAAAGACGTGCCCACTTTTCGCGGATACCTACGCGAGGATGGGCGAGCCGGAACGCGCAACTATATCGCGGTGGTTGCGGCGAGCAACTGCGCGGCGCACACCGCCGAGTTGATCGCCGGGAGTTTTGACCACGAGCGGCTGCCGCCGAACGTGGACGGAGTAGTGGCGTTCCCGCACGGTGAGGGCTGCGGGCACACGATCGGCCCGGATACCGACCAGCTCCGTCGCACGTTGGCCGGCGTGCTGGCGCATCCCAATGTGTCGGCGGCGATCATTCTGGGGCTGGGCTGCGAGGTGAACCAGATCGATCATTATCTCGGCCCCAACGCTCCGCGGAGTTCCCGCCTGGTCGGCATGACGCTGCAATCGAGCGGCGGAACCACGGGCGCCCTCGAGGCCGCGCGCCGCGAGATTCATCAGTTGATGGAGCAGGCAGCAGCGGAAGAGCGGGTGGACATCCCCGTGTCGAAAATTGTGCTGGGCCTGAACTGCGGCGGCTCGGATTCATTCTCGGGGATCACGGCAAATCCTGCGCTCGGCGTGTGTTGCGACATGCTCGCGGCAAACGGCGGGACCGCGGTGTTGGCGGAAACCACCGAATGCTTCGGGGCCGAACATCTGCTGATCCGCCGCGCGCGCAACCGCCAGGTGGCGGAGAGATTTCTCGGCTTCATCCAAAACTACAAGCAATATCTGACGCGCTTCGGTGGCAGCTTCAACGACAATCCGTCGCCCGGCAACAAAGAAGGCGGGCTGACCAACATTCTGGAAAAATCTCTGGGAGCGGCGGCGAAGGCGGGTAGTACGCCGCTGATGGATGCGGTGGATTACGCCGAGCGCATCACCTCGCCTGGATTCGTCTTCATGAACACGCCGGGATACGACCCGGTCTCGTTGACCGGCTTGGCGGCCGGCGGGTGCAATCTCATCGCGTTTACTACCGGCCGCGGCAGCGCCATCGGCTTCCCTTCCATCCCGGTGATCAAGATCGCAACCAATGGCAACACGTTCCGGCGCATGCGCGACAACATGGATATCAACGCCGGCGTCATCGCCGAAGGCGAGCAGAGCATCCAAGACGTGGGGCGAGAGATCTTCAACACCGTGCTAAGGGTAGCATCCGGCGAGCGGACTTGCGCAGAGCGGCTGGGGCACAAAGAGTTTGTGCCGTGGCGGATCGGGCCGGTGCTGTAGTGTTTCTGTCGGCCCCCGCACCTGGGGTCCGGACTCACCGTACTGACGCTACAATGAAAAGACTCATGTTCCGAATTCTCGCTTCAATCGTTTTGATGGCCGCGGCGCTGTGGTCTGCGGAAAAGGCTCCAGCCAAGAAATCGGCATTCGACAAGGCCACGCTCGAAGCTTATGTGCGCCATCTGTTCGTGTGGGGTACGCAGATCAAAGTGGAAATCGGCGAGCCCAAGCCCTCGCCGCTTGCGGGCTTCGACGAGGTGAACGTACATGCCTCATCTGGCGACGCCAGCGCCGATGAGACGCTCTACATTTCCAAAGACGGGCAGAAGATCGTGCGCGGCAGCTTCTTCGAAATCGACAAGAATCCGTTCAAGCGCGAGCTCGACAAGCTGCACACGGAACTGCAGCCCAGCTTTGGCACACCCGGAGCCCCGGTGGTCATCGTGCTGTTCAGCGATTTCGAATGCCCGTTCTGTAAGGAGGAGGCCAAATCGCTGCGGTCGAATCTGGTCAGCACGTACCCCAAAGAGGTGCGGCTGTACTTTAAGGATCTTCCGCTCCCGCAGATCCACCCCTGGGCGCTCCCGGCCGCAATTGCCGGCCGGTGCATTTTCAAACAAAACCCGGCCGCGTTCTGGGACTATCACGATTGGATTTACGAAGCTCAGCCCGATATCACCGCGGACGACCTAAAACCCAAGATTCTGGAATTCGTCAAGGGGCGGCAAATCGACCCGATGCAGCTCGAGCGCTGCATGGACTCCAAAGCGACGATGCCGGAAATCGATAAGTCCATTGCGGAAGCCAAGGATCTCGGGGTGAACGCCACGCCCACTCTGTTCGTCAACGGCCGGCAATTGGTGGGGCAGGCGGCGGCCTGGACCAACCTGCGCCAGGTGATCGACTACGAAATCGAATATCAGAAGACCGCCAAAAACGCCGGTGAAGACTGCGGCTGTGAAGTCAAACTGCCCTCGCCGACTCTGAATTAGGGACACCAACAATGCGACGACTCAGCCGCCTCATTCCTTACGTTGCCTGCATTCTGGTTCTCGCGGTTCAAGCTGCGCCGCCGGCCACGGAAACCGGCGGCATCGATCCGAACCGGTTTCTGGAACATATCAAGTACCTCGCCTCGCCCGAGATGCGCGGGCGCGCCACTGGCTCTCCGGAACTCGAGAAGGCGGCTGACTATATCGCGGCCCAGTTCCGCGCCATCGGTCTGCAGCCGGTGGATGGCAAGAGCTACTTGCAGGCGTTTCAGGTGACCACTAACGCGAAACTCGGCCATAGCAACCGCTTCGAATACGTCGAGGGCGGCAAGAGCGTCTCACTGAAGGCCGATGAGGACTTCATCCCGTTCAACTTCTCGGCGCGCGGCAAGATCTCGGCAAGCGTCGTGTTCGCGGGGTACGGCATCACGGCTCCTGAGTACAACTACGACGACTACGCCGGCCTGGATGCCAAAGGAAAGCTCGTGCTGGTGCTGCGCCACGAGCCGCAAGAATTTGACGAGAACAGCGTATTTGCCGGCAAGGTCTATACCGAGCACGCCCAGTTCTATAGCAAAGCCGTCAACGCGAAAATGCACGGTGCGCTGGGCGTGATTCTCATCAACGACGTTTTCAATCACCGCACCGAATCGGATCAACTGGAGAAGTTTGGCCGCACGGTGGGACCGAATGACGCGGGGATTCCCTTCGTCGAAATCAGGGCGGAAGCGGCCCAGCGTTGGATCGCCGACGCCGGCAAGAACCTGGACGACATCGGGGCCGCCATTGATCGTGATCTGAAGCCGCGTTCGTTCGCTTTCCCGGAGAGCCTGCAGGTTCACGAAACGGTGGACGTCGAGCGCGTGGTCAAGACGGTGCACAACGTCACGGGATATCTGCCGGGGGAGACGGATGAATACGTGATCATCGGTGCACACTACGATCATTTGGGGCTGGGAGAGCAGTTTTCCATGGCGCCCTCGCTGGCCGGAACCACGGTGCATCCGGGCGCCGATGACAACGCTTCCGGCACCGCGGGCGTCATCGAACTGGCGCGCTGGTTTGAGAGCCAGCCGAAGCAAAAGCGGGGCATCCTGTTCATGACCTTCGCGGGCGAAGAGCTGGGTTTGTTGGGTTCGAGTTTCTATGTGAATCATCCCGAGCTTCCGATAAACAAAGCCGTGGCCATGATCAATCTGGACATGATCGGCCGCGTGCGCGAAGGGAAAGTCTACGTCGGGGGCGTAGGCACCGGAAGCAACTTGCGCGCCACGCTCGAGCCCATCCTGGCGCGGTACCCGATGCACGTCGATTTCTCAGATTCAACAGGCTATGGATCGAGCGATCACACCTCGTTCACCACCAAACAAGTTCCGGTACTGTTCTTCTTTTCGGGATTGCACGGCGATTATCACAAGCCGAGCGATACCTGGGACAAGATCGATGCGCCGGATGCGGCAAAGCTGCTGGACATGATCGCCGAGGTGGGGAACACGCTGCGCGAAGAGCCGGAGCGGCCGCTGTTCGTGCGGGTCAAGGAGCCTGAGAATCCGCATGCGGGAATGGTGGCCGGTTCTTCTCAGTCGGGGTACGGCCCCGAGTTCGGCAGCGTTCCCGATTTCACGGAAATCCCTCATGGAGTGCGGTTCGCCGATATCCGTGCCGGCACCCCGGCCGCTCAGGCGGGGCTCAAAGCCGGCGATATTCTGGTGGAGTTTGACGGGAAGCCGATTGACAACCTGTACGACTTTACCTATGCCTTGCGTGCCAAAAAACCAGGCGACCGGGTGACCGTGAAAGTGCTGCGGGGAGCGGAGACCGTGACCGCCTCGGTTCTGCTGCGCGAACGGAAATAAAGCTTTTCCCCATTGCGTCCGATAGAACTCTGAGGCTGACATGCCGGAACAATCGACGCACACACCCGTGGCTCTAGGCGACGAGATATGGGAACTGCCTCCGCTCATCCTGCACCCCTTCAGCAATGAATACGGTCCGAATCAGCTCCTGGAGGGATCGAAAGCGGCACTGATGCTCGCGGGCCTGATCCCCGGCGAAGGTGAGGAACAGGATGAGCTGCGCAGAAAACTCTTGCTGAGCCGCTACGCCGAAATTCGCATGCTTTACTTTATCGGCAAGGACTTGACCCGGTGGGTAGGGCAATGCATGGACGTCGTCTCGCGCACTGAGGTACTGAGCCGTGCGGGCGTTCGGGAACAAAGCTTCGCTATGTTGCTGATCTCCAATACGCCGCAATCCGTGCTCCAGAAGTTGCATCAGTGGGGCGTGGCCAATCCGCAATCCGTTTTCTCCCGCGCTCTGGGAATGGCGGCCATGTTCCGCGAAGTGCCTCAAATTGAGCACCTTTCCGATCGTTTTCTGCTCCATTACCATACCTTCGCGGATCATCTTTTTGCCTGCACCCAGAACCTGACCAAGTTCGCCGAAATCACGCCTGCAAATTTCCGTTTCGAGTTGTACGCCTCCGCGGAGTATGCGCGCCTGCTCGAGCGGCAGTGGGAACAATAGGCCGGTCTCGCAGCATCGTAGGCGGATTATAATTGAGTCCATGGATTTTCCCCGCCTTCTGCTAGTCCGCCAGCATTTCCCAGATCGCAGTGTTCGGGAGGTTCGGCCGGCCGTCTTGAACGAGCTGATGGAATCTCCGTTCGGAGGGCGTACCAAGCCGGGCGCGCGGGTTGCCATCGGCGTGGGGAGCCGCGGCATCAGCAATATCGCTACCATTGTTCGGGCGGTGGTGGATTTTTGGAAGTCGAAGGGCGCGCGACCCTTCCTCTTTCCGGCGATGGGCAGCCACGGCGCGGCCACCGCCGAGGGCCAGGCCGACGTGCTGGCGCATTACGGAATCATCGAAGCCACCATGGGCTGTCCGGTGATCAGTTCCCTTGACGTGGTTCCCGTCGGACGCACCGCCGAGGGCATTGAAGCCTTCATGGATCGCAACGCTTTTGAAAGTGACGGGGTCATGCTGGTAGGCCGCGTGAAGTGGCATACCGACTTTGCGGGCAATATCGAAAGCGGCCTTTTCAAGATGATGGCCATTGGCCTCGGGAAGTTCGCGGGCGCGCAGCGCTACCATACCTACGCCTACAAGCTGGGCCTCGAGCAGGTCATCCGCAGCATCGGCCGCCAGGTGCTGGCGTCAGGCAAGATTCTCGGCGGTCTCGCCATTCTGGAGGATGCCAATCACAACACCGCACAAGTGACTGCGGTGCCGGTTGAGGAAATGGAGTCGCGCGAAGAAGACCTGCTGCGCCTGGTGAAATCCTGGATGGGCCGCATTCCGGCCGATCTGGATGTGCTGATTCTGGACGAAATCGGAAAGAACATCAGCGGGGCGGGCATGGATACCAAGGTAGTGAACCGCGGCGTGTACGGCCAATACAATCCCTGGCCGGATGCGCCCCGCATTGAGCGAATCTACATCCGCGGCCTCAGCGACCTGAGTTACGGAAACGGCGTAGGATTGGGCATGGCCGACGTGGTGTCCGACCGGCTGCTGGCGAAAATCGACTGGAACCCGACGCGCATTAATTCGCTGACTGCGTCCACGCCCGCCGCGATCAGGACGCCGATTCATTTTCCGACGGACCGCGATTGCCTGCAGGCCATCGCGCCGACCGTAGGCAAACACAATTTGATGGAAGTGACCTACGGCTGGATCAGAAACTCGCTCGAGCTGGGATTGCTGGCGATGAGCGAGAACCTGCGGCGTCAGATCGAGCGGGACCCGCATCTGGAAATTCTGGGGCCGGCGCGGCCGCTGGAGTTCGATGCTGGCGGAAATCTCGCGGATCTACTGGTGCCCGCCGGCGAAGCCATTGGCACCATGCACTAATTGCCGCCGTGGGCCAGCACCGTCGAGTTGATCTTCGAAAAAATCGTACTGAAGCTGGTGGTCACTTGAGGTGAGGCCGCCATCGAAGCTAACGCCACCAGGGCGGCCATCAGGGCGTATTCGATCATATCCTGCCCGCGCGGATCCGCGCAGACTCTCCACAACCACGCGTTCAGCGCGTGGAGTTTCGTTCGTAGCTTCGTGCGGGTCATTTTCATCTCCCGCAGCGCGAAGCAGGCGGGGTTCTGGACCGCACGCCCCACCTGCGCGCACTGCTTCTTAGCTGCCAGAGGCACCGGACATCACCGAGCTGATCTTCGAGAAGATGGTGCTGACGCTGCTGGCCACGCTGGGCATTAGCGCCCCGGCGGCTACCGCCACGAAACCGGCCATCAGCGCGTATTCGATCAGGTCCTGTCCCGATTCGTCCTTCCAAATCCGCATCCCCAAAAGTACCTTGGTGAGACGTTTCATCGTTTCCTCTCTCCTCCCTCGATAGGGCCGACTGCTACTTCGAGCCTAACGGCTGAGCACTCTGTTTGAAATTGGGTGTTCGACTTAAATGGCCCCTATAACCATCTGGGGTGGGCGCAGCCGATTACACCAAGCGAAGGTGTTGGAATTGCGGAATCAGCTCGAAGGGCGAGCGCACTTGCGAGATCGTCTCGCCGCGCTGCTCGATCCACGGCTCGGCCACGTGCCCCTGGTCCGAAACCAGCCGTAAGTACTCGATTTTCTCGGGATCGATCCCCATGATGCGGCAACAGGTCGCGTCTACCGCCGCCAGGTCGGCGCCCATGACCAGAACCCCGCAGGAACGCGCGCGGCCTTGGATGGGGCCATTGCCCTCCATGCCCACGATTCCGTCGACGATGGCGAAGCTGCGCGGGAAAGTGCGGTAGAGGCTGGCCACGCAATTCGGAATGCCCGCCTGGTGAAGGTGGTTCTTGGGCCAGCCGTAAACGGCGCCAGGCACGACCCCAAACAGATTTTTCATCGACAGCGTAGCGCCCACCCAGTGATGAGTTTTCATGCGCGCTATCGAAACCACCAGATCTGCCGCCAACGCGGTGCGTGCCAGGTAGATCCCGCCCTTTCCGGGGAATGGCGCGACGTGCGCAACCTCGTCGCGATTCAAATCTACAAAGCGGGAATCGAAGTCCGGGATGGCCTGGCGATATCCCGCCTCCTCGGCCAGGAAGTACCCATCGCGCCGGTGCCCCGAACCCTCGCCGATGATGATCTCGCGCGCACCCAAATGCTCAAACAGGGCCACCGAAGCGGCCACAACCTCGGCCTGGGTATGGATTACTGAGCTTCGGTCAAACTCCACCAGGTTGGGCTTGAGCAGCACCCGTTTTCCGCGAGCGTCCAGGCCGCAGAGAGCCGCGCCTCGCACCAGACGGTCTACGAGATCCACGCGGTACGAAGGCGCACGCAGGATGGCTACTGCCGCCTTTCCGGGCGGGCCCGCCGCCTCAGTTCGCTTGGCGCAACCGGCGCCGGCGGCGACCGCTGACACCGCAGCCGCCCCGAGAAAGCGACGCCGTGTCACGAGGCCGCCAGGATGTGGTTCCATGGAATCCCTTCGATTGCCGTTACCAGAATATCGTTTCCCGTGCGGTCATCCCGCTCCGCCGGCTGCGGCCGCTCTCCGCGGTACAGCAGCAAGCAGGACGAGAGCCAGGCCCGCGCCAGCGGGCTGCGCGTTTCGTGCCAGGTGCGTTCCACCCCGTCCAGCGCCGTTCCCCAGGCGACTGCCGCGTGCCCATCGAGCGCCATCAACGCCAGCGCCGTGGTCTCGGGATAAGACGGCAGATCCGCGCCCAGCACCCGGCGGTTCCCGTAGTTCCATCCGCCATCGCGGCACCGCCGGTCGAGCAGCATACGCTCGCTCATCGCAATGCGGCCGTTCCAATCCCGGTTTTTGGCGCGTCGCGCCGCACCGCGCAGGGCCATCAGGGCGTGCGCCGTCGGCTCCACCCACGACGGAGCGCCCGTTTCCCACGGCCACCCTGCCAGGCCCGGGTCGAACTCCACGATGGAAGGACAAAGCCAGTGCGTCAGGCGGGCCACCATCCGGTCCTCCGCTCGCGCCGAAGTCACCAGCCAATCTATCCCGCGCTGGAATGCCGCGTCCCGAATGCCCGTGGCCCAGTGAACCGTCAGGGACAGCGACGTGCTCCAATGCGCCTGATCGACGGCCGCGCAAGGGCGCCACGCCCCACAGGGCATCTGCCAGGAACGCAGCAACCGCCAGCCTCGCTCAAAGGCCGGACCGCGCCTCCCCGACAAGGCCAGCAGCGCGTACGCCGTCGGCTCCAGCCACGACGGCTTGCCGGGAAAATACGGCCAGCCACCATCCGGGTTCTGAGTGGCTTCCAGCCGGGCCAAGCGCGATTCGACACAGTTCTGCATCCACTGCCAGTTTAGTTGTTACGGCGAGCGGAATCGATCCGCGAATTACATGAGAAAGACCCTGAGTTTTGCTCTAGGCCGGGCGGTCAGTTGCCCTGCAAATCGGGCGCGGGAGGCGGCTCGGGAGTCTCCGCCGGCGTTTCCTCAGGTTCAGCCGCGTCTTCTTGCGGTGCGGGTGCGGAAGCCTCGTTTTTCGCCGCCTCCTGTTTACGCCGGAGGCGAATCAGCGCGGCCAGAGCCCGGCCTCGCACGTTGGCGTTGGCGTCTCTCAACAAGGTCTCCAGCACAGGCTTGAACTCATCTTTCAAAATCTGGCCCATGGCGAAGGCCGCCGCCGCCCGGCCCATGGGTTCTTTCCCGCAGGCCAGCTTCTGCAGGCTGGCGGTCGCATCCGCCGCGCCGCTCAAATGCAGACCGATCATGGCGTTCACCGCGACGCGATGATTCCGGTCCCGCGTGGCCTCCTTCAGCACCGCGCGGATGGCGTCCGAATCCACTCCCCAGAGGCTTTCGATCACGTTAGCCCGCACGCGGGGGTCGGCTTCGGCCAGCCGTTTGTGCACCCATTCCGGATTCTGGCAGGTGCGTCCATAAATGGCCGCCGCCTTGGAGCGCACCCGGGCGTCGGAACTGCACAGCAGGTTCACCAGAGGCAACAGAATATGCCGGTTGGCCGGCAATTCATTCACAATGGCCAGTGCACGCTTGGCACGGATGATATCGATATCGTGGACAACGCCGTCGTCGGCGGGAAATCCTTTGTGCAGCAGTTTGATATCGATCAGCGGATCGTACGGCTGCCAGCGCTTGGCAAACGTGATGGCCGCGGGCAAAGGAAGTATCGCCGGATCCACCAGGCTGGCTACCATCACCGGGTTGGACCACAGTTGCTCCATCACGTAAGCCGCTCCCGGACCCACCGATTTGGCTTTTAGAATCCGGCACGCGGAGCGAAGGAAGATGTCCGGATCTTTTTCCAGCCGGCGCCGGATGTCGCGCTTGAACATCGCCGGGCTCGAATGGAAATCGTCGATGAGCCCCTGCAGAAACAGGTCTTCTTCCTCATTCTCCGGGGGCACCCGCGCTTGCTCGACGAACTCGCGCACCAATTCAACGACCGGCGTTTCCATCAGATCCGTCCACCGTGCTTATCGGCCGGTGGCGGGAAATGTTGAATGCGGGTGCCCAAGCGTCCCGGGCATCCCCTGAAATCCTGGGCAGCCTTCTGTTACCATCCAATTTCCAGTTCTTATGACCGACTCGTCTTCGCCCGCCACGCTGCTGGAGGTGGTGAACGCCGCGCCGGGCGGGCACGCGGCGCTCCTGGTTCCGGAAACCGGCGCGCGCGTCACCTATGAGTCGCTCCGCCAGCAAATTTCACGCGCGGCCGACACCTTCGCCGCCGCAGGAATTCAGAGGGGCGACCGCATCGCCATGGCGCTGGCCAACGGGCCCGCGGTGATTGTCAGCTTTCTGGCGGCGTCGGTGGCCGGAACGGCCGCTCCGCTCAACCCCGCGTACCGCTACGAGGAGTTCTGCTTTTACCTCGAAGATACCCACGCGCGCCTGCTCGTGTTGCCGGCCGAGGCGGGCCCGGACGATCCCGCCCGGCGCGCCGCCGCCGAACGCCACATTCCCATCCTGAACGCAGAAACCAATGCATCCGGCGAGGTGCGGATTTTGGGCGCCGCAGGCCGCCGCTCCGCCTCAGCGCCAGCCCCCGGCGACGTGGCGCTCATCCTGCACACCAGCGGATCCACCGGACGGCCCAAACGCGTACCGCTCCAGCACGTGAATCTGGCGGTCTCGACGCGCAACATCGCCGCCACGTACCATCTCTCGCCGGACGACGTCTCGCTGTGCCTGATGCCGCTGTTCCACGTGCACGGCTTGCTGGCTTCCACACTCGCCACCCTGCTTTCCGGAGGAGCGGTGGCCGTTCCGGAGCGTTTCAACCCGCTTTCGTTTTGGCGGACCGTCCGCGATTCGAACGCCACCTGGTACTCGGCGGTCCCCACCATTCATCAGCTCATCCTGGCGCGCTCCGCCTCGGGCCAGCCCCCCGATACCAGGCGCCTGCGATTTGTGCGATCCTGCAGCGCACCCCTCGCGGTCGAGACGGCCAGAAAACTGGAGGCCCTATTCGAGGCTCCCGTGCTGGAGGCCTACGGCATGACCGAGGCGTCGCACCAGATGGCGTCCAATCCGCTGCCTCCCAAAGCACGCAAGTTCGGCACAGTCGGAACGGCGACGGGCATCCAGATCGGCATCATGAACGAGACCGGTGATCTTGTTCCTACGGGTGCCCGGGGCGAGGTGG
>Ga0187817_10000189_pt1 | contig 23326 bp, 16 predicted proteins | sample NC_wetland_sal_i_17_FD_132431 | JGI IMG/M metagenome (GOLD analysis project Ga0187817, IMG submission 132431) | Wetland sediment microbial communities from Neuse River Estuary, North Carolina, USA - SO4_2 | ecosystem: Environmental > Aquatic > Freshwater > Wetlands > Sediment | place: USA... | reverse complement strand
CGTGGAGGGGCAGGCCATTCTGCAGGCCGCCGGCCTCACCGTCCCGCCGAGTGAGCTGGCGACCAGCCCAGAGGAAGCCGCCGCGGCCGCCGAGCGTATCGGCTTCCCCGTCGTGCTCAAGCTGTATTCCGAAACGATCACCCACAAGACCGACGTGGGAGGTGTGAAGCTGAATCTGATCAGTGAAGCTGCCGTCGCCAAGGCTTTCGATGAAATTCAAGCCTCGGTCGCCCAAAGAGCATCCGCGTCGCAATTCCAAGGCGTCACCGTCCAGCCGATGATCCGCCTGGACGGCTACGAACTCATTCTGGGCAGCAGCGTGGACCCGCAATTCGGCCCGGTGATGCTCTTCGGCTCCGGCGGACAACTCGTCGAAGTCTATCGCGACCGCGCCCTGGCTCTGCCGCCGCTCAATGCCACGCTGGCCGAGCAGCTGATCGAGCAGACCAAGGTTTTTAAGGCGCTCAAAGGCGTGCGGGGCCGCGCGCAACTGGATCTCGACCAGCTCAAGCGCATCCTGATCCGCTTCAGCCGGCTGGCCGTCGAGCAACCGTGGATCAAGGAGATGGACGTCAATCCGCTGCTCGCCTCACCCGAAAGATTTCTCGCCTTGGATGCCCGCATCGTCCTGCACAACCGGGAGACCGCGGAGCAGGACCTGCCGAAACCCGCGATTCGCCCCTATCCGATTCAATATGTCGGCGAGTGGATGACGAAGACCGGCTCCACGGTGGTGATACGCCCGATTCGCCCGGAAGACGAACCGCTGATGGTGAAGTTCCACGAAACTCTTTCCGAGCGCAGCGTTTACCGGCGCTATTTTCACATGGAGAATCTCACCTCGCGTGTCGCGCACGAACGCTTGCAGCAGAGGTGCTTCATTGACTACGACCGCGAAATGGCCCTCGTGGCCGATTCTCAGGATCCGCGCACGCGCGAGCACAGCATCCTGGCGGTTGGACGGCTGGTCAAGAATCCGAACGAGCCGGAAGGAGAGCTGGCCATCCTCGTCGGCGACCCGTGGCAAAAGGAAGGCCTCGGCACCGAGCTTGTGCGCCGGCTGATCGAAGTGAGCCGCGCAGAGAGGCTTTCCAGGGTGGTTGCTTACACTACGCCCGAGAACCACGACATGCGGTCCCTGCTGGAGCACTTCGGTTTCGCGGCGCGGCTCACCGACGACCTTAGAATCCTCACGGCGGCCCTCAAACTGTGAAACGCGTGTAGTCTCTTTTCACTCGCCACACGCCGGCCCAGCTCAATCGCTATTCTCGAGCGCGGCGGCAAAAAAGCCGTCGGTTTCATGCTGGCCCGGAAGGGTGCGGAATTGGCCCGCATCATCGAACAGCGCGGATGCGGTTACGCCGGGCGCGAGATGCGGCGCCAAAGCTCGGGCCAAATCGCCCGCCGTCGCGCGCCGAAGGGTGGGATTCTCCCTCAGAACCTCCGCCACGACCTCTTCGTTTTCCTCCCGTTCGAGTGAGCAGGTCGAATAGATCAGCCTGCCACCGGGCGCGAGCGCGGCGAGCGCATTCGAGAGGATCTTCGCTTGCAGGTTGTGAAATTCGCCCAGCTTTTCCGGAAGCAGCCGCCAGCGAATTTCGGGATGACGCGCGAGCGTGCCCGTGCCCGAGCAAGGCGCATCCACAAGAATCCGGTTGAACGGGATGCCGAAAGGAAGACGCTCGGTCGCATCGAGCTCGGCGAGACACACGGAGCGAAGTTCGAGCCGCTCGAACTGGGCGCGCATGGCCCGCAGGCGGTGCGCGTGCCTGTCCGCGGCAATCACCACTCCCCGGCTTCCGGCGGCACGCGCGAGCGGCGGCGTCTTCCCTCCCGGAGCCGCGCACAGATCGAGCACGCGATCGCCCGCGCGAACCTCGAGCAGCAGGGGAATCGCTTGCGAGGCTTCGTCCTGAATCGAAATTTTGCCCGTGCGAAATGCCTCCGAGCGCGCCGGGTTTCCGCCGCTCACGGCAAACGCTTCCTTCAGCAGGTGGCCCGGCTCGGCGCGCATGCCGGATTTTTCCAGCGCCGCAAGAATCTCGTCATGCCGGCTCGACTCGCCGAGCGCACAGTTCGAAAGCGGCGCGCGATTGTTCGCTTCGAGCAACGCGACGGTCCGCGCCTCGCCCCATCGTTCCAGCCAGCGCTCCACCATCCAGGTCGGATGCGAATGCAGGATTCCTAATCGTTCGGCGGGTGCTAAATTCCGCGGCACGAAAGCTTCCGCGGGCTGCCCGGCTTCCTCCGCTGCGCGGCGCAGCACCGCGTTCACCAGCGGCGCTGCCGAAGCCTTTCGCGCGCGCCTCGCCAGTTCAACCGATTCATGCACCGCCGCGCGCGCCGGAATCCTTTCCAGGAAGCGAAGCTGGTATAACCCCATCCGCAGCGACAGCAGGACAGGCAGATCGAGGCGCGCGGCAGGTCTCTTCAGTTGACGATCGAGCAGAAAATCCAGCAGGCGCCGCTGGCGCAGCACGCCGAACGTCAGCTCCGTCGCCAGCGCGGCATCGGCGGGCTTCGCCCTCGCGTCGAGCGCGGCATGCAGCACGTCGCTCGCATACGCACCCTCCGTCTCAACGCGGCGGAGCGCCTCGAAGGCGATTTTTCTGGCTGGGCTGACGCTCACGCGATTAGCCGCCGAATTTTTCGCCGGGTGTGATGCGCGCGCCGTTGGCGAATTCAAGTCCCGTCACGCGCTTGCGTCCTTCGAGCTGCGCGTGCTCGACGCGGAAGACGCTCGGGCCGCCGCAAATCACCAGCAAGCCGTCTTCGCGCGTCGGCAGCAGGATGCCGGGCTCGCCGCCCGCCGCCACGGGCTTGAGCGCCTTGCCCCAAATCTGAATGGTCTTTCCGCGAAACGTGGTGAACGCGCCGGGCCAGGGGTCGAAGCCGCGAATCCGGTTGCAGATTTTCTGGGCTGTAAGGTTCCAATCAATGCGTCCATCTTCTTTCTTGAGCGGCGGGGCGAGAGTGGCCTTCGAATTGTCTTGCGGCGTGGCTGTGATTTCTCCGCGCTCCAGTCCGCCGAGCGTCTCCGCTATCAAGGGTGCTCCTGCCTCCGCCATGCGCGCCGCGAGTTCCGGCGCCGTTTCGTCCGGCCCGATGGAGATTTCCCTCTTCAGCAGGGTGGGGCCGGTGTCGAGGCCCGCGTCAATGCGCATGGTGGCCAGGCCCGTGCGCGTCTCGCCGTTCACGATGGCCCAATTGATGGGCGCCGCGCCGCGATATTTCGGCAGCAGCGACGCGTGAAGATTGATCCAGCCGAGTCGCGGAATTTCGATCAAGCGCTGGGGAATGATCTGGCCATATGCGATGACGACCACGGCGTCCGGCGCAAGGCCGCGAAAATATTCGTAGGCTGGGTCCGACCGGATTTTTTCCGGCTGATACACGGGAATCCCGGCCTCGATCGCCGCCTCCTTCACCGCGGACGTCGCCGTTTCCTGGCTGCGCCCACGGGGACGGTCTGGCTGCGTGACTACGGCTTCCACGCGGAAATCGCCCGGCGCCGCGAGCAGGTGTCGCAAGGAGGGAACCGCAAATGCCGGAGAGCCGCAAAATACGATTCGGAGCGGCACGGCTCGCCTACCACTTGCCGTCTTTTTTCAATTTGCGGATTTTGCGCCGGATCAGGTCGCGCTTCAGCAGGCTCAAGTGCGCGATGAAGAGCGTTCCGTTCAGATGATCGATTTCGTGGCAGAAGGCGCGCGCCAGCAATCCTTCGCCGCGCATCTCGAATTCTTTTCCGCTGGCGTCCTGCGCCCGCACGGTCACGTATTGCGGCCGCGCCACGTGCGCGCGAAACCTCGGCAGCGAAAGGCAGCCTTCCTCTTCGCGCTGCTCCCCTTCAGCATGAATGATTTCCGGGTTGGCGCATACCAGTTTTGCTTCGGGGTTTTTCCCGTTGGAGACGTCAATCACGGCCAGGCGCAACCCAATGCCGATTTGCGGCGCCGCCAGGCCGACTCCCGAGGCCGCGTACATGGATTCGAACATGTCCGCCACCAGCTTTTGCAATCCCTCGCCGAATTCCTCGATGGGTTTCGCCGGCGTTTCCAGCACCGGGTCGGTATATTTGACGATGGGATGAATCATATCGCGGCGGCCTTCCTAGAAGGCGTCCAATTGGCGCTGGTATCCGTCGTAATTCCTGCGCGTTTCTTCCAGCGAATCGCCGCCGAATTTCTCGAGGAACGCCTCCGCCAGCGTGAGCGCCACCATCGCTTCGCCGACTACGCCTCCCGCGGGCACCACGCACACGTCGGAACGCTCGTACGCCGCCTTCACCGCTTCCTTCGTATTTAAGTCGGCTGTAAGCAGAGGGCGGCGCAGCGTCGAGATGGGCTTCAAGTACCCGCGCACAACCACGTTCTGCCCGTTCGTGATCCCGCCCTCGACTCCTCCCGCGCGGTTCGACGAGCGCGTGAACCGCTTGCTCGCGGCGTCGTAGCGGATTTCGTCCTGCACTTCCGAGCCGTAGCTTCCCGCGTTCGCGAAGCCCGTGCCGATCTCCACCGCTTTCACCGCCTGAATGGACATCACCGCGCGCGCGAGTTTCGCGTCCAGCTTTTCGTCCCACTGCGCGTGGCTGCCCAGGCCGGGAGGAATTCCGTGCGCGACGACCTCGAACACTCCGCCCACCGAATCGCCGGCCCGTAGCACATGGTCCACCTCGGCCTTCATCTTGGCTTCGGTCTCCGCGTCCACGCAGCGCAGCGGCGATTCGAGATTCTGGCACACGGTAACGATTGCCTCCCACGAAGCCTCGCGCGCGAGGCGCGCATGTCCCACGGCGATGGTGTGGCTCAGGACCTCGATGCCAAACTGGCGCAGCAGCAATTTTGCCAGCGCCCCCGCCGCCACGCGCGCTGCGGTTTCGCGCGCCGAGGCGCGCTCGAGAACGTAGCGCGCGTCGTGGAGATTGAATTTCTGCGTGCCGGCCAGGTCCGCATGACCGGGGCGGGGCGCGGTCAGGCGGCGCTGCGCGTCTTCGGCGCCGTCGGAGTCCTCGACCGGCAGCGCCTGCTCCCAATTTTTCCAGTCGCGATTCTCGACGCGTAGCGCGATGGGAGCACCGATCGTTTTGCCGTGGCGCACCCCGGCGAAAATATCCGCCTGGTCTTTCTCGATGCGCTGGCGCCCGCCGCGGCCGTACCCGAGTTGCCGGCGATGCAGTTCCAGCCCGATGAATTCGAGGTCCACCGGAACGCCCGCCGGCAAGCCGGAGATCCAGGCGACGAGCGCCTGCCCGTGAGACTCACCGGCCGTTACGAATCGCAGCATGTCTTGAAGCGCCTCGCTTGCGCGGCAAACCAACGATTCTACCGGACGCGTCCCCAAGCGTAAAGGATCGAAACGCGCCTGTAGTGCGTCAGTTTCCGATTAGCGCGTTTACTTGCAATCGGGTGTTGAGGTACCCGCTAAAGGGCCGCCCTTTTGGGAGTCCTTTAGAATTTTTTCCTGTTCCGTTAGCGATACCACGCACCAGCTGGCACGAATGCTGTCGGAAACGGCAGTTCGCTCGTAAGGTTCCATGGTCCACTTTCCATCTGCGCCCCTTTGGAATTGTGTGCCAAACACTTGGGGATGATTGATCGACCACAGATAGCGGTCTAGCGTAGCGGCTGACATCCACTTGCCATTTACGTTCCCCTTCGACACCGATGTCACGGCAAGCATGTGCGCAAGCAGGAGGTTTTCGGATGACGAGGAGTGCTGAAAGATCAGTGCCGCAAAGTAGTACTCCTGGCCCGTGTTGATCTTCCCTTCGGCAAGAAGCTTTCGTACGTCCGCCTGGCGTTCCGCGTCGCGCTCCGTGACGTTGAGATCTTGTGGTGTCTTGACATGCCGCCCGGAAAACATGTCGTTGCCACGATCCCACTGGTCTTCAATCACAAGGTGCAACAGCTGAGAGTTCACATCCCGAAGATTGGGGACGGCAGGCTCAGCCGGAGGATTGGCGTTGCCTTGACAGAATAATGGCGCCGCAACCAACGTGACGGCAAATATCAAAGCAGAAGCTAGTTTCATGCACCGCAGTCTATCAAACAGATTGGGCAGGATCGCGAACATGAAGTACGCGAATTCAAGTGCCAGCCGGTCGTATGGTCACGAGGGCGCGGGCTGAGTCCTGGTAAGTAGGATTATCGGAAACTGAGCCGCTGCCAACGCGCCGCTCCGCTCGGAAGCCCGAAAACGCTCGTTCGCGCCGAGTTTGCTTGACGCCACGCGCAGCGAACGCTACGCTTCCGAAGACTCGGCTGAAGCTGGGAGCCGCGCCCATAGTATGGCTGAAACCAACGAAACTCCCTCGTATGGCACGCTTCTGGCCGACGCGATCAAGCGCCAAATCCTCGTAGTGCAGGACTATGCGCTCCTCTCCCTGCGGTCCGTGACGAACGCCTTCACCCCGCCGCAATACACCGTGGACACGCTCGATCAGATGGACCGCATCGGAGTGGGTTCGTTCGGCATCGTGGTCCTCACTTCGTTTTTCATCGGAGGCGTGCTCGTGCTGCAGACCGCCGCGCAGTTCGCGCGTTTCGGTGAAACGGCGCTCACCGGCGACGCCGTCTCGCTCGCGCTGGTCCGCGAGCTGGGGCCCGTGATCACCGCGCTTCTGGTCGCCGGACGCAATGCCTCGGGCATCGCTTCCGAGCTGGGTTCGATGGTGGTCACCGAGCAGGTGGATGCGATGCGCGCGCTCGGCACCGATCCCGTCCGCAAGCTGATGACTCCGCGCGTCCTGGCCATGATGGCTACGCTCCCGCTGCTCACTGCCGTGGCCGATTTTGTCGGGCTCTTCGGCGGATTCGTCGTCGCCTATTTCAGTCTCAGCCTCGGCCCGGTGCAATTCTGGACGCGCGCCGTGGATGCCCTGGCGTTCGGCGATTTGGTTCAAGGGATCGCCAAGCCGGTAATTTTCGCTTTCATCGTCTCCACGGTGGGATGCTTTCAAGGGCTCCGCGTGGAGGGCGGCACGGAAGGCGTGGGCCGCGCCACCACTTCCGCCGTGGTCACTTCTTCCGTTCTGGTGCTCTTGGTGGATTTCCTTACCACGAAGCTGCTGCTGTTCCTTTTCCCTTCGTAGCGGGCCGCAAGAGCAAGGAGATATGCCATGAGACTCGGAGAAATCGCCGAAAAATTGGGATGCGCGCTCGAAGGCGACGCCGCGATCGAGATCACCGGCGTCGCCGGTATCGAAGAGGCACGGCCTGGCGAATTGACCTTCCTTGTGAACCGCAAATATCGTCCCGCGCTCGAAACCACGCGCGCGTCGGCGATCCTCATCGCGCGCGACGCGGAAGCGCCCCCGAGAACAATAGCCGCGGCGCTGCGCTCCGAAAATCCCTACCTCGATTTCGCCCGCGCCATCGAATTCTTCCATCCGGCGCCGCATTACGCCCCAGGGATTCATCCCACGGCCGTCGTGGCCAAGTCCGCGAAGCTCGGCGAGCGCGCGCACGTCGGGCCGTTCTGCTATATCGGCGATGACGTGGAAATCGGCGCTGATGCCGTCTTGCATAGCTTTGTCGCGATTTATCGAGGCGCGCGCATCGGGAAAGACTTCTTCGCGCATTCGCACGCGTGCGTCCGCGAGGGCTGCCGCATCGGAAACGGCGTCACGCTGCAAAACGGAGTCGTCGTCGGCAGCGACGGATTCGGCTTCGCCCGTCAATTGGACGGTCGCTGGCGCAAAATGCGCCAGGCCGGCATCACCGTGATCGGCGACGACGTTGAAATCCAGGCCCACAGCGCCATTGACCGCGCCACCGTCGGCCAGACCATCATCGGTCGCGGGACCAAGATTGACAATCTCGTGCAGGTCGGACATGCGTGCCATGTCGGCGAAGATGCGCTGCTGTGCGGGCAAGTGGGCCTTGCGGGAACCACGCACGTGGGGAACCGCTGCATCCTCGCCGGGCAAGTCGGCGCGGCCGGACATCTGACCATCGGCGACGGAGCGACGCTCACCGCGCAGAGCGGTGTTCCCGCCGACGTTCCCGCCGGCGCGATTTATTCCGGTTATCCGGCGATGGACAATCTCGAATGGCGCAAGTCCGTCGCGGTGTTCAACCGTCTGCCGGAATTGCAGAAGGAGCTGCGCGATCTGCGCCAGGAAGTCGCGCGCCTCCGTGAGGAAGTAGATTGAAGACGATTCCGGCGCAGCGTCAAATCGTGCGCGCGGAGGTCGCGGCGCCCGCCGACGTCATCCGTACGCGCACGCGAAGCACCTTGCGCTGATTCGCCTCCAGCACCTCGAACCGCAGCCCGCCGAATTCGATCGCCTCGCCCGTGCGCGGCACGTGCCCGGCAAGGCCGTTGAGCAGCCCGGCGATGGTCGTGGCGCCCGCGTGTTCGGAAGCCACATCGAGATGCGCGCCGAAAAGCTCGCCGATCTTGTCCACCGGCACGCTGCCCCGAAACACCATCGAGCCGCCCGTTTCGCGCACCACGTCCGGCGCGGGTCGGCGGTCTTCCTCGCCGATTTCGCCGACGATCTCCTCCACTAAATCCTCGGCCGTCACCACGCCGGCCATCAGCCCATACTCGTCCAGCACCACGGCCATCTGCTGATTCTTGCGCTGCATTTCCTTCAGCAGCTCGGCTCCGAATTTGGCGTCCGGCACGAAGAGCGCGGGGCGCATCAGCTCGCGGACGGTCCGGCGCGCCGCGTCGCGGTCGGGAACTTCCAGCATGTCGCGCGCCACCACGATTCCGGCGATGTCGTCCAGCGATTTCTCGTAGACCGGCAAGCGCGAGAATTTCGTTTCCACCACCAGCTCCCGCAGCTCTTCCAGCGTGGCCGTGGCGCGGATGGCCACCACGTCCGGGCGCGGAGTCATCACGTCGCGCACGCGCTTGTCGCCGAATTCCACCACCTGTTCGATCAGGCGCGCATCGTCCTGCTCGATGATTCCCTCCTCGGTGGCGGCATCCACGAGGTCTTCGATGGCCTGCTGTTCGGCCACGGGCTGCGTCGGCTCTTCTTCCGAAAGCCGAAGGACGGAAACGAGAAGATCGAGGATCGCGTGGACGGGCCAGGTGATCCACAGCAACGCGCGCACGAACGGAACGAACGGCGCGGCCCAATCCCCCGAAACTCCCGAGAGCAGCAGCGACGGCAGAAACTGCATCGCGATCGCCACCTGCGCGCCGAGGAAGAACGTCATCTCCACCGCCGCCTCCCACGGGCGCGGCACGAAATGGATCACTCCGCGCGCGGTGACGGCGGCGACGAGAGCGAGCCACAGGCGCGCGAGCAGGCTGAAGCGCGCCGGGGCCTTCCGCCGGTCTATCTTGAGGCGCGGCTCGATCTCCAGCTCGAATTGTTCCAGATGTTCGCGCGCGCGGCCGGAGGAGACGCGCCCGAGTTCCCGATACACGCGGTCGAGGTAGGCAAACACCACCAGCCCGACCGTCAGGATCAGCACGCCCAGCGTGTAAAAGAAAATGGCCATGGACTAAGCCAGTCCCAGCGCGCGCCGGAGGCGCTGCTCGCGGCGGTTCATTTGGCCTGTATCGGTTTCGTGGTCGTAGCCCATCAGATGAAGCATGCCATGAAGCATCAGGATGCGCATTTCCTCGTCGAACGTGCGGCCCCCGCGGCGCGCATTCCGAAGCGCCACCGCCGGAGCGATGGCGATGTCGCCCAAATAGGAACGCGATCCGGATTTTCGCGGATTGCCATCGGCTGGAAACGACAGCACATCCGTCGGACCCTTCTTGCCGCGATAGGCGCGATTCCAGCGCGCGATTTCGCCGTCCGTCACCAGGCAGACGGTGAACGCGCCGGAGCCGAGCCGCAGGGCCTCGCTGGCACGCCCCAGAAATTTTTCGAGCGCACACATGGGCACGCGCACGCGCCGCTGGCGATTGAGGATTGGCCTTTCCTTCATGTGGGCCTTCATGCGGGCGTCAATCCCGGCGAAAATTCTCAGGGGCGCCGCGGGACGCGCCGCGCGACCCCGCGCCGTATTCGTCGTAGGCCTTGATGATGCGCTGCACCAAGCTGTGGCGGACCACGTCGCGCTCATCGAAATAGATCAGCTCGATGCCCTCGATCTTGCCGACCACCTCGATCGCCTCGACCAAGCCGGAGCGCCGGCCCGCCGGAAGATCAATCTGCGTCACGTCGCCGGTGATCACCGCCTTGGAATTGAAGCCCAGGCGCGTGAGGAACATTTTCATTTGCTCGCCGGTGGTGTTTTGCGCCTCGTCGAGAATCACGAAGGAATCGTTCAGCGTGCGGCCGCGCATGAACGCCAGCGGCGCGACTTCGATGATGTCCTTTTCGAGGAAACGCTCGAGCTTGTCCGCCTCGACCAGATCGTGCAGCGCGTCGTAGAGCGGGCGCATGTACGGATCCACTTTTTCCTGGATCGTGCCCGGCAAAAAACCCAGCCGCTCCCCCGCCTCGACCGCGGGACGCGCCAGGATGATGCGGTTCACCTGCTTGGCGAGCAGCGCCGAGACCGCCATGGCGACCGCCAGATAGGTTTTGCCGGTGCCGCCCGGACCGATGGCGAACACCATGTCGTAGGTTTCCAGCGCTTCGATGTAGCGGCGCTGGTTCACGCTCTTGGGCGCGACCCTTTTCTTTCCCAGCGAATGCGTGCGCGTGGGCGAAAAAGCCCCGTGAAGCGCAGCCGTGGGCTCGCTCGCCGCGACGTGCAGCAAGGCCTTCACCTCCTGGCTGTCGGGGACGTGCCCTTCGCGGACGCGCTGGTTGTAGGCGCCCAGGATGCGCGCGGCGCGCTCCACCTGCGCGGGCTCGCCTTCGATTTCGAGGTCGCGGTCGTTCAAGTGCGTGGTCACCTGCAAGGCGGACTCGAAAAACTTCAGGTTTTCATCGAGGGTGCCGAAGAATTCGCTGATTCCTCCGGCGATGCGGACGGTTTGCTTCATCGGATTGGCGGCGCAGAAGTAGCGTAGCGCGCGCCGCCTACCCGGTCAAGCGCGGCCCCTGCCGGGGTAGTGGGTCCCATCTCCCAATGGATGTCCCAGGGAACGCCAATCTCCCGATTGGTGGGCACAAGGGGCCATTCAGGAGAATGGCGCTCCCAGGCCGCGGCGTGTGCCTGCCTCTTCATCTTCGCTGTCATTCCGAGCGAGTCCACTGCTCTCTGGCGGACGACGCGCCTTATGCGTCCGGGACGATCCCGCGGGACGAGGAATCCGCTGTTGCCTCGTCTTCAGGATTTGAATGTAGCGCCGCGGATTTCGGCGCGGCATGTTGTAGCATCACCATCATCTTGGCGGCGGTTTTCGTCACGGCTTCTGCTCACCTCCCGTAGGGGCGCAGCACGCCGACCGCGAAGAAAAGGGCGCGCAACCCGATAGAGCGGCGCGCCCTTCACGCGTGGTCTTCCGCGTCATCTAGAAGTGAGTCTGCGAGTGGCCAGCTCCCCGGTTATCCCACAGGGTGCCGGTTGAAACGAGGGACCCAGAGGGCGAGTAGATTTGCCAAATGTACTCTTCGGTTCCGCCGCCGGCTATGAAGACATTGCCGTTGGATTGTAGCGCTGCGGTAGCGCCGCCTTCCGGAGTGTTTAGGTTGCCCGTTGAGATAAAACTCCCGTTCGCGGCCCGGATCTCCCATGTTCCGATTGAACCGTAGTTGCTCGCGCCGAATATGAAAATGTTGCTGTTCATGAGCGTCACGGCACCCGAACCCGAATCCCGCGGGTTATAGAGATTACCGAAGGAAAGCATAACTCCGCCTGGGGTGTCGATCTCCCACGTTCCAGAGGTTGTTCCCCCGATCAACATGAGGTTCCCGCTGGCAAGCAGGATGACCTTCGCGCCGGCACGCGGGTCTTGCAGGTTTCCGTAGCTGACCAGATTGCCGTTGATGTCACGCACCTCCCAGGTTTGCGCAGCGTCAACTCCCCCGGAAATCCAGACATTCCCGTTGGGCAGTGAGACGGCCGCAGCGCTTGCGCCCCGCGCGTCCTGGAGAGAGCCTGACGACACCAGTGCTCCGGTCGGGCTGTGGATCTCCCAGGTAGCGGGCGTGTTCGTGCCGGCGCATATGAACACGTTTCCGTTGTTGAGAAGTGTTGCTGCCGCGGAGACGCGCTGGTCTTTGAGCAAGTTGGTGTACAAGACGTTTCCACTATCGTCGATCACCTCAATCGAGGTGCTGTCTAGCAAGCTTCCAGCCAGAAAAATGCTCCCATTTTGAAGCTTTGTGGCAGTGTGGTTGGTTCGGCCGACATCGAGTTTCCCGGTGAGCGCTAGAGTTCCGGTGTCGGTCCATCTCTCGAACGTGTAGCTGCCTGACTCGTTTTCGTGGCTCCCGACCAAGAGGTTATCAGCCGGGGTTACGGGCACGAGCGTTAGCGACAAGGAAAGCAAAACAGCAAACAGCAAGGCACTAAGACGCATGGTTTCCTCCTTAGCTCAGACTAGTTACTACACTTAAAATACTAATACTATATATTTTAGCAGTCAATAATTAATTATAAGATATATAACACTCTGACCGGGGCTTTTGTGCCTGGCTCGAGGGGCTGGGTACCGTACCATTCGGTCTCCGAAAGGTGGGGGGCGCTGCGGCCATGCGACCTCCGCGACGGCCTGCGGCAGCGAGGTGGGCGCTTCGCACCGGCTATTTATGTCGCCCCTGAAGGGGCGACCCACAAAGCCCCAGCCCTTCCGGGCTGGGCTAAATTCTGCCCCCTCCCGCGCGTGGTGCGCTGGTTTGAATCGCGTGGTGCGCGGCACTATACTCGCGCGATGAGTTCGAGCCGTTTCGTGAGGTCCGTTTTGGCGACTCTTCTGGTTTTCTGGGGAGCGGGCGCGCGAGCGCAGAGCAGCCTGGACGATCAGATGATTCAAGCAGCCAAGAAGGGCGATACGGCGTCCGTCGAACAATTGCTCGCAAAGGGAGCCCATCTGGAGGCGCCGGGCCAGTATGGCGGCACGGCGCTGATCTGGGCGGCGGCTCAGGGCCACGACGACATCGTAAAACTGCTGCTGCGGAAGGGCGCGAACATAGAGGCAAAAAACACCTCTGACCAGACGGCGCTGCTGTGGGCGGCGCATGAGGGCCAAACGGAAACGGTGAAGCTCTTGCTGAAGAACCGCGCCGGCATCGAGGACAAGGACAAGCACGGATTTACGGCGCTGATGGGCGCGGCGGGTCATAACCATGCGGACACCGCGAGGTTGCTCGCGAAGAAGGGCGCCAACATCGAGGCCAGGGACAACCACGGTGAGACGGCATTGATCTTGGCGGCGGCCAGCAGTGGACCCGAGAACGGGGGAATCGCGACAGTGAGCCTTCTGCTCGAAGCAGGAGCCAACCTCGAGGCCGCAGACAACGACGGCGAGACCGCGCTGATCGTCGCGGCTGAAAACGGCTGGACCGACACCGTGAAACTGCTACTGCAGAAGGGGGCCAATATCAAAGCCAAGAACAACAGTGGCAAAACAGCGCTGGCCGTGGCGGAAGGCGCGGGGAAAAAGGATGTCGTCGAACTTTTGAGAGAGGCCGAGGCGAAGAAGCCCGATTGACACGGCTTAGGCGCGATGTCGCATATAACCAGCCCATATGTCTGAGGCAAAAAGAGTTTTTCTGACGGCTGAATGGCAAGACCTGGTGATGCTGAATTACGAAGTTGACCCAAGCTTGTTGGAAAGATATGTCCCCGCCGGCACGGGGCTCGATTCATTCCTGGGAAAAACATACGTCAGCTTGGTCGGCTTTCGGTTTTGCCGCACCAAACTCTTCGGGGCCCTTGCCGTGCCGCGTCATTCCGATTTTGAAGAGGTAAACCTCCGCCTGTACGTCCGCCGCAAGGAGGGTGAGGAAATCCGAAGAGGCGTTGTGTTTATCGCCGAAATTGTGCCGAGAAAGGCGATCGCCGCGACGGCTCGTCTTGTCTACGGCGAGAACTATGTATGCCTGCCGATGAAGCACAGCGTTTCCACCGATGGATCGAAGAGGACGGTCGAGTATCAGTGGCAGGTCAAAAGTCATTGGTGCCGACTGGCTGCGCAAGCAATCGGCGCTCCCCAACTGCCGCGGGAGAGAAGCTTGGAACAATTTATTACCGAACACTATTGGGGCTATTCGACGCAACGAAGCGGAGGCACCGTTGAATACCACGTTTCTCATGTGCCTTGGCAAGTGTGGGTGAGCACGGCGGCAGGATTTGAAGGGGATGCAACCAGGTTATACGGAGCCGAACTGGGGCGCGTCCTTCAAGGCCATCTAAGTTCTGCGTTCATCGCCGATGGGTCGCCGGTTACGGTTTTCAAAGGGAGCAGACTTCCGTGAAACCCTAGCGTTTCATCATGCGGAAGAAGAGGGCCTGCTTTGCAATCGGCTCGGTCTTGGCAGCCAATTCCGTCATCTGTTTTTCGCTCAGCGGCGTGAATTCGCGGGCCATTTGGACGCATTCCTCCACCTGCTCCACGGAGTCGCAGCCGATGATGGCCGTGCTGATGGGCAATGAAAGCGTGTAAAACATGGTTTCATGCTTGGTGAGGGTGCCCGGCGTTGTGGCGATGGCCCCGCTTCCCTCCCATGATTTTTGCTGCACTTCCACGGGAGGCGGCGTCCAACTGGAGAGAATCCGTCCGCGGGCCATCACTTTCATGCCGATGATGCCCATCTGCTTTTCCACCGCCATGGGAAGCAAGTCCTTAGCGAAGCTGTAGTAATACTGATCGGCGGCGTTCAGGCCCATTAACACCGTGTCGAACGGGAACCGCCGGATGCTTTCCATGAGCGCCTCGGGACGAAAGCGCCCGGTCACGCCGAGAAACCGCACCATCTTCTGGTCGCGCGCCTGAATAAGCGCTTCCAGGGCGCCGCCCTTCCCGCAAATTTGATTGACCTCATCAATCGTGCCGACGTCGTGAAGCTGCCAGCTATCGAGATGGTCGGTGTTCAACAGTTTCAACGATACTTCGATATTTTTGAGCGCGGCATCGCGGGTGCGCTCCTTCGTCTTGCTGGCGATGAAGACCTGATCGCGATAGCCTCTCAAGCCCTTGCCGAGATACTGCTCGCTCCAGCGGTCCGCCCCGCCGTAGATCGCCGACGTATCGAAATAATTCACGCCCAGTTCGAGGGCCTTCTCGATGATCGGCACCGCGACTGCTTCGTTGTTTACTCTCTCCAGCGCACTCTGCCCGCCGAGGCCGAAAATCCCGGCACGAAAGCCGGTCTTGCCGAGGTTTCGCGTCGGCATCATTTCCTGCACTGCCTGAGCCGCCGCGTGGAACGTTTGTTTCGAGCTGAAAGATTGCGCGCGGACGCTCGGCGGCAGCGCCGCTTGAACCACATTCGCGGCAATCGAGGCGCCGCCGACTTTGAGAAAATCGCGTCGGTTTTGATCGGGAGTTTTCTTCGATTCGCGCGGGGTTTTCATATGACTGACAAGAACGCCGCCGGGGCAACGGGGGAATACTATAGTTATCGGTATGGAATTTGCAAACGAAATCCGAATAACAGTGGAACAGCGGCAAATGCAAGGGCAAGGCGCCCCCGCTCTGCGCGGGGCCGCTACAACGGCTTTTGCAAGCGCAAACCCTGAAACCAGAGCGCGGATGGGGTTTTGGCGAGGCACACCATAGGCCTGCGCAGTGCTCAAAATCAGTCAGTACCGTCCCCGGCGTGCGCTTGGCCTGACTGCTCCAAATCGGTGCAGTCTGCCTGCGGATCTTCAGCGCCGAAGACTCGCCTTTTTATTTCACCGAGCTTCCGAAAGCGTGCAATAGCGCACAGTATTGGCATTCGGGACGACAGATACTACGCCCTCAGCGTTTCTCAAGGAGAGTCAACGTGAAAAGTCCAGCAGTTTTCTTGGCAGTCCTCGTGTGCTTGGGCGCATCAACGATAGCTCAATCCCAAACACTCGATACCCGCGACAACAATCAGACCATCGTCTACCGCGTGAACGTAGTTAGCCGCACCACACCTGCCGTGAAATACCAACACCGCAGCGGCTCTACACATATTGATTTCCGCGGCACCGAGTTGATGCCGGGCGCGTCCGGCGAAGCGAAAGTAGACAGCCATCGTGGCGCCATTGAAGTGAAGGCTGAATTCGGTGGCCTCCAGCAGCCACAGTCGTTCGGCCCCGAGTATCTGACGTACGTGATCTGGGCAATTTCCCCCGAAGGCCGGTCCATAAATTTAGGCGAAGTTCTGGTGGGCGATGACCATCGCAGCAAGCTCGAGGTCACGACCGACCTGCAGGCCTTTGCGTTGATCGTGACCGCGGAACCTTATTATGCGGTGCGCCGTCCCAGCAACGTGGTGATCCTGGAAAACGAGGTTCGGCCCAATACGGCCGGAACCGCCGAAGCCGTGGACGCCAAGTATGAACTGATCGATCGCGGCGGCTACATCCCCAGCGGCTATCACTTTGACGCCGTGGTGCTGGATTCCAAACTACCGCTTGAATTCTTCGAGGCGCGCAATGCCATGCATATCGCCAGGTCGGAGGGAGCCCAGACCTACGCGACCGACAGCTACGAAAAGGCCGAGGGCCAGATGAAGCAGGCGGACGACATGGCCATGAGCGGACACTTCATTCGGAAGTCGCTCATTGCCGAGTCGCGCGAAGTGGTGCAGACGGCGGATGACTCTCGAGAAATCGCCGTGAAGCGCCTGGATGCGGATCGCATCAACGCCGATAGGGACCGGGACGCGGCAGCAGTGAACGATGCAAACGGTCGCGCCGCGAACTCCGATCTAGCCACAGCCGACGCGCAACGCCAACAGCATAACGCCGAAGCGGATTCGGAGCGGAATCGCGCCGACGCCGCCAGCGCGAATCAAGCCGCCGCGGACGCTCAACAAGGCCAAAGAAACGCGGAAGAACAATCGGACCGCGACCGGGCCGCTGCCGCAAACTCGGATCAGCAACTCAAGCAAGCCGTGCAGGATCGCGAAGAACTCCGCGCCAAGTTGCTGGCGCAATTCAACGCGATTTTCGCGACTCGCGACACGGCCCGCGGTCTGATCGTGAGCATGCCGGACGTACTGTTTGACACCGGCAAGTCCACGCTTCGCCGGGAAGCCCGCGAGAAGCTGGCTCAAGTATCCGGAATCATTCTTGCGTATCCGGACCTGAGACTGGCGATTGAAGGCCACACCGATAGCGTCGGGGCCGATGACATGAACCAGACGCTTTCGGAACAACGCGCCAATTCCGTCCGCGATTACCTCGCGCAGGAAAACGTCCCGACGACGTCCATGACGTCGCAGGGATTCGGCAAGACGCAGCCCATCGCGACGAATGACACAGCGGAAGGCCGCCAGCAGAATCGCCGCGTGGAACTCGTCGTCTCCGGCGAAGTGATCGGCACCACGGTCGGCGGCATATCCGAAAACCTGCCTCTGACTACCCGCCCCTGAAATATAGACGCGGAAGCGACAGGCCCCGGCGATTTAGTGATCGCCGGGGCTTGTGCGGTTCTCGCGGCCCCACACGGCCCACGGCGCGGCTCTCCCCAGGGTGGTCCAGCCTTTAGCTTCTTCATCACCGCGCGTCGCGGACGAATCACATCCTAGCCACAGGCCGGCACGGATTTACGATCCCGAAAGTGCTTGCCCGTCCTCCACAACTGTGATAGCCAAGTCGAGGCAGTCGGTCCCCATGGAAGGCACCTCGGCGCATCGGGCAACAGGAAAACCGTCGGCATCCTTCATCCCCGCCAGGGGAAGCGGGCAGATCCCGCCACGGCGGATCTTCGACATGTTGCGCCCCTACGGGACTGGCATCGTTTCATTCGCGTTAGCCCTATGGTTGACGTGCGGCGCGGCGGCGGCAAACGGCTCGCGGCAAACGACACAAACGCCAGGCGCGCCATCGAGCACGGTGCCGCAGGAGCGCATCCCCGCGCACAAGCCACAACAAACCGGAGCGATCGAGGGGCTTGTTCATGACGCCGCGGGAAAGCCCATCATCGGCGCGAGCGTGAGTTTGCGCGATGCCGTTTCCGGCGCCACGCACAACGCAACAACCGACGCCGATGGCATCTTCCGCTTCGCCGGCTTGCCGCCCGCGGCATACGACCTGAAGATCGAATGCGCGGGCTGTCAAGCCTACACCGAGGAACATGTTCAGGTCGGCGCAGGGCAAGTCCTCTCGCGCGATATCGCGATCAACACGACTGCGTCTCCGGCGATCACGTCTCCTGCGGCCACACCTTCTCAGGCCCCCGGGGCCGCGCCGCCCCCCTCACCGCTTCAACGGATCGAGCAAGGTGGCGCGCCGCAGACTGCGAAGCCTTCGCCTCCTGCGAATCTCGTTTTCCAGCCTGATCCGGATCGCTGGACGATCCTCATGCCCGCGTGGGACCGCTACGGCAAGGGCGGCGAGCGGCCTTACGTCCGCAGCCACAAGTGGGACCCATTCGACCGCAACAAGCTGAAAGGCGATTACCCGATTTTCGGCAAGCAGAATTTTCTCGATCTCACGCTGGTGAGCGACGCTTTTTTCGACGGGCGGCGGTTGCCCTCGCCGAGCGACGTCTCGACGGCGCGCCCCGGCGAGCCGGGGTTCTTCGGCAAGGGCGAGCAGGCCTTCCTCGATCAGGTTTTTCTCTTCTCGGCGGATTTGTCGCACGGAGACACGTCGTTCCGCCCCGTAGATTGGCGCATTCGATTCACGCCGGTGATCAGCATGAATTATCTGGACGTACGCGAGCTGGGCATCGTCAACATTGACGTGGCCAACGGCACCAGCCGGCTGGCCTCGCACATCGGCTTGCAGGAGGGCTTCGGCGAGGTGAAGCTGGCGGACCTGAGCCCCAATTACGATTTTATTTCCGTGCGCGCGGGCATCCAGGAATTCACGAGCGACTTTCGCGGATTCATTTTCGCCGAAGAGCAGCCCGGCGTGCGACTGTTCGGCAATCTCGATTCGAACCGCTGGCAATACAATCTCGCGTACTTCAATTTCCTGGAGAAGAACACGAACAGCGGCCTGAATACTTTTCAGCCGCGAAACCAGCAGGTAGTGGTGGCGAACGTCTACAAGCAGGATTTCTTCGTTCCCGGGTACACCGCGCAATTCAGCGTCCACTACAACGACGACAACGCCACGACGCACTACGACGACAACGGATTTCTGGTGCGCCCCGCGCCCATCGGGAAATTCAGGCCGCACAGCATCCATGCCGTCTATTTCGGCTGGACCGGCGACGGGCACATCGGGCGGCTCAATTTGACGCACGCGTTCTATCAGGTGTTCGGCAACGACAGCTTCAATCCCATCGCCAATCGGCCCGTCGCTTTGAATGCGCAGATGGCTGCGGTGGAGCTTTCGGCCGACAAGGATTGGGCGCGCTTCAAGATTTCAGCCTTCTATGCCTCCGGCGACCGCAATCCGGCGAGCGGACGCGCGCGCGGCTTCGATTCCATCGAGGATTTCCCGGAATTCGCGGGCGGGATTTTTAGCCTGTGGAACCGCGAGGGCATTCGCCTGACGGGCGCTGGAGTGTTCCTCACCGCGCCCAACAGCATTCTGCCCGATCTGCGCACCAGCAAGGATGAAGGCCAGGCGAACTTCGTCAATCCAGGCATCCTGCTCTTCAATGCCGGGACGGAACTCGACCTGACGCCCAAGCTGCGCGGGTTCGTCAACATGAATTATTTGGAGTTCATGGATACGGAGCCGCTGGAGCGGTTGCTCTTTCAGGGCGATATTCACCGGGCCATCGGCTACGATTACAGCCTGGGCGTGCGCTACCGGCCGCCGTTGAGCGAAAATATCAATATCACCGCGGGCGCCGCGGCGCTGACGCCCGGCGCGGGCTTCCGTGACATTTACACCGGCAAGACATTATTTTCTCTCTTCGCGGATGTGCGATTTCAGTTCTAATGGTGGCGTCCGATGCGATTGAAGTTTCCATGTAGCGCGTTTTGGGTGCCGTTCGCGCTGAGCCTTGCTCTGGCGACCGCGGCGGGGCTAACAGCAGATCCCTCACCGCCGTCCCCGCGGCGCGGGGCCGGGTTCGGGATGACAGCACAGACGGGTGTGGGTGCGCTCGCGGGGCAATCGGAAGCAGACATGGAGCAAAAGAATGCAGGCTGCGTTTCGTGCCACACGGCGTCGGACGAGCCGACGATGCATCCCACCGGAACGGTGCATCTCGCGTGCACGGATTGCCACGGAGGCGATTCGAGCGCGCGCGTCGCACCGGGCGCGAAACCGGGCTCGTCCGAATATGACGACGCCAAGAATCGCGCGCATCCCGCGTCGCGCATCGCCGAGTGGGCGCGGACTTCCGCCAATCCCGTGCGCGCGTACGCGCAATGGCTCGAGGAAAATTACGATTACGTGCGCTTCATCAATCCCGGGGATTTGCGCGTCGCGCCGCAGACGTGTGGCGGCGCCGGCTGCCACGCGGACGAAGTCCGGCGCGTGCAATCCAGCATGATGTCCACGGGCGCGATGCTGTGGGGTGCGGCGCTCTACAACAACGGCTCGTATCCGGATAAGGACGCGCGCTTCGGCGAGAGCTATTCGGCCGATGGCGCGCCGCAAGCCATTCACGCCGTGCCGGCGCCCGCGCCGGAGGAAACGCGCGCGAAGGGCGTTCTTCCCGAAATGACGCCGCTCGAACGCTGGGAAATTTCGCAGCCGGGGAACGTGCTGCGCGTCTTCGAGCGCGGCGGCGAAAAGAAACCGGAAATCGGGAATCCCAACCGCGAGGAAGATCCGGGAAAGCCGGACGACAAGCTGAGCGACCGCGGCTTCGGCACCGAACTGCGCACCGATCCTGTTTTCCTCGGTTTGCAGAAGACGCGCCTGCTCGATCCGCTGCTCTATTTGCCGGGAACGAACGACGAGCCCGGCGATTATCGCGCGAGCGGCTGCAGCGCGTGCCACGTGGTGTACGCCAACGACCGCTCGGCCGCGCATTCCGGTCCTTACGCGCAATTCGGCAACCTGGGAGAATCCGCCACAGCGGACCCGACGATTCCGAAGGGCGAATCGGGACATCCGATACGCCACGTCTTCACGCGTTCGATTCCCTCGAGCCAGTGCATGGTGTGCCATGTCCACCCCGGCACGAACATGGAAACCACCTATTTTGGCTACACGTGGTGGGACAACGAAGCCGACGGCGAATTCATGTATCCCGCGAATCAGCGGCATCCCACGGAGGAAGAGAAATTCGAAGTTGCGCAGCGAAATCCGGAGCCGGCCGCGGTGCGCGGCCTGTGGTCGGATTCGAAATTTCTTGACGACGTGGGCAGCCCGGAATTCAATCGCCGGCTGCAGCAATCGCAGTTCGCCGATTTTCACAGCCACGGCTGGATTTTCCGCGCCGTCTATAAGCGCGACCGGAAGGGCGATCTGCTGGACGCCACCGGCGGAGTGGTCCCGCCCGACGATCCGAAGAAATTCGAAAAGGCGGTGCACCTGCAGGACATCCACGCGGAAAAGGGAATGCACTGCGTGGATTGCCACTTCGAGCAGGATAATCACGGCAACGGAAATCTCTACGGCGAGCCGCGCGCGGCGATCGAGATGGATTGCATCGATTGCCACGGCACGATCAAAAGCCGCGCCACGCTGGCGACCACCGGCCCGGGTGCGCCCGCCGGAGGCACGCGGCTCGACGCGCTGCGCACGCCCTGGAACCAGCGGCGCTTCGAGTGGCGCGACGGCAAACTCTATCAGCGCTCGATGGTTCAGCCGGACGTCGAATGGGAAGTCGTTCAAACGCTCGACACGATCACTCCCGGAAATCCGCACTACAGCGAAAAATCGCGCTGGGCGAAAACCGTCCAGACCGACGGCAAGACCTGGGGCGCGCTGCCCGCCGATGAATCGCATTTGGCGCATCCGAACAGCAAAATGACTTGCTACGCCTGCCACACGTCGTGGACCACGAACTGCTTCGGATGTCACCTCTCCATGATGGCCAACCAGCGCAGGCCCATGCTCCACAACGAAGGCCTGATGACGCGGAACTGGACGAGCTACGGCTTCCAGGTGCTGCGCGACGACGGGTTCATGCTCGGCATTGACGGCACGGTGACGGGCCATCGCGTCGCACCGGCGCGCTCGTCGTGCGCGATTCTGGTCAGCTCGCAAAACGCCAATCGCGAATGGCTGTACTACATGCAGCAGACCGTCTCCGCCGAGGGATTTGCGGGCACGGCGTTCAGCACGTTCGTCCCGCACACGGTGCGCTCGACGGAGACGAAGGTGTGCGACGATTGCCATCTCTCCGAGCGCAACGACAACAACGCGTGGATAGCGCAGCTTTTGCTGCAGGGAACGAACCTCGTGAATTTTACGGGGCCTTACATTTACGTCGCCGCGGGAAGCGGCGGCTTCGACGCCATCGCCGCGACCGAGCACGACGAACCTCCCGCGGTGATCGGCAGCGATTTGCAGCGATTCGCCTATCCCGATGATTACAAGCAGCACGTCGCGCGCAACCGGGAGCTCGCGCAGGCCTATCATCACGAGGGCGACGTGCTCGACGTGCAACTTCGCGGCGAATATCTTTACGCCGCGACCGGCAAGGGCGGCCTGCGCATCTACGACGTCGCCAACATCGATAACAAAGGCTTCTCCGAGCGCGTGACCACCGCGCCAGTCTCTCCGCTTGGCCAGCGGCTTTACATGAAAACGAAATACGCCACGGCCGTCGCCAGCCCCTCGACATTGGCGCTCGATCCGGCGCGCGTGCATCTCCCGCAAAACGAGGAGCAGGCGATTCATCCGCTCTATGCATTCCTTTACGTCACGGACAAATACGAAGGTCTGGTCGTTGCGGGCGATCCCAACCTCAAGGGCAAAAGTCCGGGCGTCAGCACGCTGCTCGACGGCGATCCACGGAATAACTTTTTGAAGCGCGCGCTGGCGTTCAATCCCGGCGGAATTCTGAACGGCGCGCGCCGCATCACCATCGCAGGCACGTTCGCGTATATTTTGTGCGACCGCGGCCTGGTGGTCGTGGATTTGGATAATCCACTGGCGCCGCGCGTCACTGCGGAAATCGGGGCGCCGGACCTTGTGGATCCCCAAGGCATCGCCGTGCAGTTCCGCTACGCCTTCGTTGCCGACCGCCAAGGGCTGAAGGTGCTCGACGTGACCGCGCTCGATCGCCCGATAATCGTGCCGGGTGCGGTCGTGCCGCTCGAAGACGCCCGCAATGTTTACGTCGCGCGCACCTACGCGTATGTCGCGGCAGGCAAGCAGGGCCTCGCCATCGTGGATGTCGAAAACCCCGAGCGGCCTCGGCTGGACCAAATTTTCACGGCGGATGGGAAATTGAATGACGTGCGCGACGTGAAGATCGGCATGGTGGACGCGAGCGCGTTCGCTTTCGT
>Ga0187817_10000188_pt1 | contig 23327 bp, 25 predicted proteins | sample NC_wetland_sal_i_17_FD_132431 | JGI IMG/M metagenome (GOLD analysis project Ga0187817, IMG submission 132431) | Wetland sediment microbial communities from Neuse River Estuary, North Carolina, USA - SO4_2 | ecosystem: Environmental > Aquatic > Freshwater > Wetlands > Sediment | place: USA... | reverse complement strand
CTGGTGAAAGGCGCGTCCGAGTTGCTGGTTGGAAGGGCTGTCAATGAAGCTCTTGCCGAAGCCGCTGGTAACCTGGCCGCGAAAATTAGCAAACCGTTGACAACTTCTACCCTTACTCCGGAGTATCGTCGCGAGATGATTCGCGTGTTCACGAAGAGGGCAGTGCTCGCTGCCGCTCAGAAGGCGGATCGAAACTGAGTCGTCGTCTTAACTGTGGGGAGGAGCTGATGGCCAACTACCACATCGCGCAGGTCAACATTGGTCGAGTGAAAGCGCCGGTTGAAGATCCATTGATGGCCGGGTTCGTTTCGCGGCTTGACGAGATCAACGCACTCGCCGACCGTAGCCCTGGCTTTGTCTGGCGGCTACAAACGCCGGTCGGCAACGCGACTTACTTTCGGCCTTACCCAGAGGACGACCGCATCCTGATCAACATGTCAGTTTGGAAGAGCATTGAGACGCTGCGCCATTACGTTTACAAGACGGCTCACGCAGAACTCCTTCGTCAAAGGGAATCATGGTTCGAGAAGTTCTCGGGCGCATACACGGCACTGTGGTGGGTCCCGGCGGGGCATCGTCCCGGCCTGGACGAAGCGACCAAACGGCTGGCCTATCTTGAGCAGCATGGGCCCACGCAGTTCGCGTTCACCTTCAAAACGACGTTCGAGCCGGATGAGCAATTCCAGCAGGCCATCGATTGGTCGTCGTTTGTGCCCTGTCCCTCAGCTTAACGGAGGCTCGCCAAAACGCGGCAAGTGTCGCGCACCTGATAGAATGCAGCCGTAACTGAGGCCGGCCTGCGATCCCCTTGATCACTGACTGCCACATCCACATCCAGCCCATGGAGATGTTCAAGCCCCACGCGCTGGAAATGATGAAAAAGAAGCGGGCGAACTTCGACCAGATCGTCGAATTCTGCCGCTCGCCCAAATCCTTCCTCAAGTTCCTCGACGCGAGCGGCATTGATCGCGCCGTGCTCATCAACTATGTGGCCCCGGAAGTCATTGGCTTTACCAGCGGAGTAAATCAGTTCGTCGCCGAGTACGTGAAAGAGGACCGCAAGCGCCTGCTTTCCTGCGGAAGCCTGCATCCCCGCCACACCACGAACGTGCTGGCCGACGTGGAGCAGATTCTCCGGCTGGGACTGAAGATGATCAAGATTCACCCGCCGCATCAGTTGCTGTTTCCCAACGACTACCTGAGCGGCGCCAAAGAGCTGGAAATCATTTATCGCGCCGCCGAGGCGAACGGAGTTCCGGTTATGTTCCACACCGGAACGTCAATTTTTCCCGGCGCCCGCAACAAGTACGGCGATCCGATCTACGTGGACGACGTGGCCGTGGATTTCCCTCGGCTGAAGATTCTGCTGGCGCACGGCGGGCGTCCGCTGTGGATGGAGACTGCCTTCTTTCTGGTCCGCCGCCACGCCAACGTCTATCTCGACATCAGTGGCATTCCGCCCAAGACGCTGCTCAAGTACTTTCCACGGCTCGAAGAAATCGCCGACAAAACGCTGTTCGGCACAGACTGGCCCGGTCCCGGCGTGCCCGACCTCAAGAAGAATTTGGACGAGTTCCGCGCCCTTCCTCTCAGCCAGACGATTCAGCAGCAGATCCTGAGCAAGACCGCACTCACCATCTGGCCGGGCTGAGGACAACGATGGGCAAAAAGGGTCTTGGGGGGCAGGGGTTAGGCGCTTAGAAGCGCTTGCAACTCATTCCCAGCACCTAAGACCTACGACCTAAGACCCCAATGTTTTGAACCCGCTCTGCCCGCGCGCGTCAACCTTCTCGTGCTCACTTTCCCGCGGTTGCCGGTCCGCACTTCGAGCCGAAGCTCGGAGATTCGGTGCTTTCGGTTACCACGGCGCCCTTGGAAAGTGGCCTGCATTTCAGGTATAAGAAAAGGTTGCGCTTCCCGCGTCCCTCCTCGCGCGGCCCGGCAACGAAAAATCCAGTGAACCAAGCGAGAGACGAATGTCCAGCGTGACCACAACTCATGCCCCGAAGGGACTCGAGGGCGTCGTTGCCACAACTTCCAAGATCTGCTACATCGACGGAGATCGCGGCGTCCTGGCCTACCGCGGTATAGACATCCACGAACTGGCCGAGCACTCGAATTTTGAAGAGACCTGCTACCTGCTCTGGTTCGGAAAGCTGCCGACACGGTCCGAACTGCGAGATTTGCACCAGCGGCTGGCCAGCGAGCGTCACCTGGACAAATCGATCGTCACCCTGCTGGGCAACGCACCCCGCTCTGCCCTGCCCATGGACGTGCTGCGCACCGCCGTCTCGGCATTATCCTTCTACGATCCCGATGATAAGAAGAACGACCACGATGCCAACATCGCCAAGGCTATAAGGCTGACATCGCAGATCGCCATGATCGTCGCGGCTTATGACCGCATCCGCAAAGGCAAGCCTCTGGTTGAGCCGGACGGTTCGCTCTCGCACGCCGCCAACTTCCTGCTGCTGCTCAATGGCGAGCCTCCGTCGGCGACCGCGGAGCGCGCTCTGGACATCGCTCTCATTCTGCACGCGGACCACGAACTCAATGCTTCGACGTTTGCCGCGCGTGTGACCGCGGCGACTTTGTCCGACATGTATTCCGCTGTTACGTCAGCGATTGGCGCGTTGAAAGGGCCGCTGCACGGCGGCGCCAACGAGGCCGTCTTCCGCATTCTGGAAACGATTGACAGCAACGGCGCAGACCCGGTTGCTTACATCAAGAGCATGTTGGCGCAGAAGAAAAAAGTCCCCGGCTTCGGCCATCGCGTCTACCACACCGAAGATCCGCGGGCTACACACCTACGCGTCATGTCGCGTGATCTGGGCCAATCCAGCGGCCAGGCTAAGTGGTACGAGATGTCGCACAAGATCGAAGAATTCGTGAGGGCGGAAAAGAAACTGAATGCTAACGTAGATTTTTATTCGGCCTCTACCTATCACACTCTGGGCATTGACGTGGATTTGTTCACTCCCATCTTTGCCGTTTCCCGCATCAGCGGCTGGGCCGCCCACGTGATCGAGCAACTCGACGACAATCGCCTGATCCGTCCTCGCGCCGAATATCTCGGGCCGGAATACCCAGCGCGGTACGTGCCGATCGAGCAACGCTAGACGTAGGGAACATGTGGGGACAGCCGCCCCTTCCGCAGGATCAGGGCAGGCTCTTGGCTGTCCGGTCGACCGAAGCTCGACAGCGTCGCTGAGAACGTAATCCACAGCGTAAAATAGGAGCGGGTTCTGTATGCGCCGGGTTTACCTCGACAACAACGCTACCACTCCGCTTCTGCCCGAGGTGTTCGAGGCCATGCGCCCGTATTTCGGGGAGCGTTTCGGCAACGCCTCGTCGATTCACCATCATGGGCAGGAGACGCGGGCCGCGGTCGAGAGCGCGCGCGAGTCGGTGGCGGAGTTGCTCGGCTGCCGTGCTTCGGAGATAGTTTTCACCAGCGGCGGCACCGAGGCCGATAATCTCGCGATCGCCGGTCTGGCCGCGCCCGGCGATCATGTGGTCACTTCGCGCATCGAACACCACGCAGTGCTCCATGCCTGCAAGCATCTGGAGGAGATTGGCTGCGAGGTGACGTATGTGCCGGTGGATGGCCGTGGCCTGGTTGATCCCGGCGACGTGCGCCGCGCTTTGCGCCCAAACACAAAACTGATCTCCATCATGATGGCGAACAACGAGACGGGAGTGCTGCAGCCATTCGAAGAAGTTGGAAAGATCTCGGCCGAGGCCGGCGTTCTTTTTCATACGGACGCGGTGCAGGCCGCGGGCAAAGTCCCGATCGCTGTCGAGCGAGGAGGCTGCGGCGCGCTTTCGATTTCCGGCCACAAGATGCACGCGCCGCAAGGCGTCGGCTCGCTGTATGTGCGGAAGTGAACGCGCCTCCAGCCGCTGTTCTATGGCGGCCGTCACGAGCGGTCGCGCCGGGCGGGCACGGAGAACGTTCCCGGGATTGTTGCTTTGGGGAAAGCCGCCCAGCTCGCGAAAGAAGGGCTGGATCGCGGCGACGACAAGAAAATGGCCGCGTTGCGCGATCGCCTCGAGCAGGGAATTCTCGCCCAGATTGACGAAGCCGGAGTGAACGGGGACGGCGCGCCGCGCGTGCCCAATACCACCAACCTTCACTTCGACCACATCGACGGCGAAGCAATTGTGATTGCCCTCGATTTGAAGGGTCTCGCGGTTTCAACCGGCGCGGCGTGCTCGTCCGGTGCGATTGAGCCGTCGCATGTGCTGTTGGCCATGGGCCTGCGCCCGGATCAGGCGCGCGCCAGCATCCGCTTCAGCCTGGGCAAGCAGACGACAGCCGAAGACATTGATTATGCGCTGGCGCTGGTGCCCGAGACCGTGGCGCGGCTGCGGGAGCTGAGCCCAGCGTGCAAGCATTAATTGCGGAACTATGCCTTTGACAAACCCGGGCAGGGCTTTCAATGCGGGAGTGAAAAGGAAAATTCTGCTGGCCCTAGTTTGTGCCTGCCCTTTGGCTTTGGGTTTAGCTAAGGCTTCCGATGAACTCCCACAGGAACTAATAGGAATATGGGACTATACATCCCTGACCATTTCCAGCGGTGCCACGGTACATTTCAAGCCCGGACAATGGACATTAAAACTGAACGCAGATGCGACGTGGGTCATGCAAGGGCCAACGCCAAATGCGAAACCAGTGAATGGGACGTATGAAGTTCATGGCAGCAAGCTAAAGATGAACGGTGACAACGATTTGGAATATCACTTCAGTCTGAAACGCGACGGGAAAGTCTTAGAACTGAAAGACAAAGGCAGCAAGATCAGCGCCAGCCGAGAATAAAATCGGCACTTAATTTTTGTCATCGGCAAGTGCATGATTCCGATTTAATTGCGTTGTCATCCTGAGCGGCGCTGTTTGCCGCGAAGGACCTATGCAACTTGTGCCGACAGTGGAGATGTCGCCGCAAATTGCACAGGGTCTTCGCTTCGCTCAGAATGACAATGACAAATAGAGTTAGCTGGAGCTACATGCCGAGCAACAACACCATCGCCGTAGCCATGTCGGGCGGTGTGGATTCTTCCACCGTCGCGGCCCTGCTGCGCGCCGAAGGGCACAACGTCATCGGCCTGACCATGCAGTTGTGGAACCAGCGCCGTCTTGCCGGGCACGAGGGCATGCCCGAGTCCGTGCAGGGACGCTGCTGCTCGCTCGACGACGTCTACGACGCCCGCCGCGTGGCGCAACAGATCGGCATCCCCTACTACGTGGTCAATCACGAGGAGCGCTTCGAGCGCGACGTGGTGCGCCCGTTCGTCGAAGAGTATCTTTCCGGGCGCACACCGATCCCTTGCAGCCTCTGCAACAATCACTTGAAGTTTGATCAGTTACTCATTGTGGCTCGGCAGATTGGGGCCGATCGGATTGCCACCGGCCACTACGCCCGCGTGGCCTACGACGACGCGCGCGGCCGCTGGCTCCTCAAGCGTCCCGCCGACCACAGCAAGGACCAAACATATTTCTTGTTTGGCCTGACACAAGACCAGCTCAGCCGCACGCAGTTCCCCCTGGGCGACATGACCAAGCCCGAAGTGCGCGAACTAGCCCGCAAGCACGGCCTCGCGCTGGCTGAAAAGCCCGACTCGCAGGAAATCTGCTTCGTCCCCGGCGGCGATTACAAGCGCTTCATTGACGCCTATCTCGCCGAGCAAGGCGAGTCGTTGCCCAACACCGCCGGCGAGTTGGTCACGACCGGCGGCGAAGTTCTCGGCGAGCACGCGGGCATTCACAACTTCACCGTGGGACAGCGCAAGGGACTTGGCGTGGCCACGGGATCGCCGCTCTATGTGATCCAGATCAGCGGCGCGAAGAAGCAGGTTGTGGTGGGAGGGGAAGAACATCTCTATTCGCGCACTCTACGCGCCCGCCGCGTGAACCTGATCTCGGTCGCCGAGTTGCGCGAGCCCATTCGCGTCGCGGTGAAGATTCGCCATCGCCACGAGCCGGCGCCGGCCATGATCGAGCGAGAGAAGACCGAGCGAGCCGGCGACGACGAAATCCTGGTCACCTTCGATGAGCCCCAGCGCGCGATCACTCCGGGCCAGGCCGCGGTTTTCTACGACGGCGACATTGTGGTTGGCGGGGGCTGGATCGCCTAGCGCCGGAAGGTGGCGCTCGACCTTAGAAACGTCTGGTCGGATAGTGAGTATTCTTCCGAGACTGCTTTGCCATCTTGCGTTGCGCCTTGCGCTGGGCCTTAGCGTACTTCCTCTGCGCCTTCTGCTGTTTCTTCTCCATTTTTCGGGAGGCGCGGCTTTGCGCGGTGTTGGCGGTGTGCCTCTGCGCGACAGCCGAAACCGCGCAGCTGAGACACAAGGCAGCCAGAACGAGGGAGGCCGCAAGCTTTTTCATATAGTCTCGACGCCCAGAGCTCTTGCCATGATCTTACCGCGATCTTACCGCAGAAGTTCCCGCGTGTCTCCGGAGTCAGCTCATCCGGTCTTTCGGCGGGCCGGCCTGTGCAGTGAATCGAGAAACGGCGTGCCGGACGCTTTCAGCTTCTCTTCCAGCCGCGCCGTGCAGTCGCATTCACCGCACGACCAGGGCTCGGTTCCATTCTCATCGCGGCACTTGCGGCGGTCGTGCGCATCCTGCACACCCGTGAGATCGAAATACTCCTCCCAGAACGGACGCTCTTCCTGCAAAGGCGTGGGGCAATAGCAGACTTCCACCCAGCGTGCGGTGTCATCTGCGCAGAGCCGGGCCTCCTGCATGTTGCGCAGGTATTCACCTTCGGCGACCGATCCTTCGCCGAGGGTCTCTTGCTCGATCGCTTTGAGCAGATCGGGTTCCCGCCCCGGTTTCACGCGCGCTCGTACCAGATAACGCATTCTGTACTCCTACTGTAGACCGGCTTGGGCAAGCATCTCCTGAAACTGACCGCGCGTGCGCATGTCGATGGACTGGGCGACCAGTTTGCCTTCACGATCGTAGACGAAGCTCTTGGGGATTCCTTCCACGATGAAAGCGTCATTCACCTTCCGCCCGGGATCGAGCAGAACTGGATAGCCGATTTTCCGCTCCCCGATAAATGGAGAAACTTTCGCGATCTCCTCGTCAGAAATCGCCAGCACCACGAAGCCCTGATCTTTGTACTTGTCGAAGAGCGCCTGCAGATCAGGCATCTCCTTGCGGCACGGCGGACACCACGTCGCCCAGAAATTCACCAGTACCACCTTGCCCCTCAGATCCCGCAGATGCCAACTCTTTCCCTGCAAATCAGTAAGAGTAAAATCCGCGTTCTGCCGTTTCACGTCATCCGCTTCCAGCCTGGCCATGGCCTCAGCAAACTGCGGATCATTCGACTCGGCCTTCATGTGCTCATACCGGACCAGGGATGCGAGTTCCATGTAAAGATCGTTGGGCTCGCCCTTCTTTCCCCGTGCTGGCGGCTGCTCCCGCAATGCACTGGCCACCGTGTTGGTGACCTCCTGCAGCGTGTCGCGGCCAAAATCCCCTTCGGTCGACAGACTGGACAGCCAGCCTGCCAGCTGCAACTTGTTTGGAACGGCCGGCAGTTGCCGGATCTTCAGCGCCAGATCTTTGGTCGTGCGAGCGCGCACATTGTCATCAAGCTTGCGCAGACCCTGCAACTGCTCAGCGATCGGCTTCTCCTGATCGCTCCAGACGATTTCGCTCTGGGCAGCCAGCGTGGCACCTAAGAGGACGAGAATTCCAGCGCTGAGAACGTTGGCAAAAACGCGATTCCGCAGAACGGAAAGAAGAGGAAGCATGAAGACAGACTACATGAATTGGCAGGGAAGAGTCGCCCTGGTTCAGTCGGTCCAAGCCCGATCAGGCAGCCCGGTCGGGCAGTTCAGATGAACATCTCATCTTGCGGCACGGGCCGCCGCTCTTCGCGCCGCCCGCCGTTCTTGCGGCGGCGGCTGAACAGGAACTCCAGCCCCACCGTGATGCCCTCCATCAACCCGGAAAGCTGGCGGACGGGCGAAATCACGGTCTTGTGCACCATGTCGGAGGTTTGCTCGACACGGTCCAGCGTACGGCTGAGCAATTCGTCGGCGCGGATGACCTGCAACCGGGCGCGGTCTACCACGTCGTTGACGGTGGCATCTACGCGCCGCACCTGACCGCGCACCGCAGTGGTGGTTTCTTCGAGGTTGTCGGCAATCACCTGCAGCTTGGGGCGAAGGTCGGTCAGCATGGCCTGGGCCTGTTCGACGGTGGGCAGAACCTTCGTTTTCACTTCCGTCGCCATCGCTTCCAGGCGCGCGCTGCTCTTGCGCATGGCCAGGTACATGGCCAGCAGGATGCCCGCCTGCAGCATGACGGCGATTCCGGTCAGCAAGATGAACAGATTCAGCTTGTCCATAAACGTACCTCCCCTGTCTGAGTCGACGCCGCACCTGGGAGGGATGAGCCGGCGCTATGTCTTACAGATTCTTGGGCGCGCCCGTTTCCGCCGTGTGCTCCTGATACGCTGAGCGGCCGGCTTCGTAAGCGGCGCGGAACTGCTCCTTCTGCTGGTTGAGCACTTCGCGGCCGCGGTCCGCCCACTCCGAGGCCTGATCCCGCGCCTCGCGGGCCCGGTTGCGCACGTAGTCGCGGCCTTCCTCAGCCCGCTGGCGTAACGCCTCCCGCGTTTCACTGCCCGAACGCGGCGCATACAGCACGCCTACTAATGCTCCCAAACCCAATCCTGCGAGAAACCATACGAAACTATTGCTGTCACGATCCGACATGTGGGTACCTCCTGACTAGAAATGCCCTGAGCGGATGGTAGCATCCTGGGTCCGGGATTACAATTCGGCGGCCGGGCGCGGGTGGTGCGGCTAAAATTCCCACTCTCCACCGAGGGCGGGTGTCATCCTGAGCGAAGCCGTTTTTCAGGCGGAGCGAAGGATCTCGCGCGCACAACGGAGACTTGCTGGGCCTACGCGAGATCCCTCACCCGGCTGAACCGCGCCGGGTTTCGGGATGACGCCTCAGCACAGTCAAAGTTCAAACGGCTTCCTATTTCTGTTGCGCTGGCGGGGCCGCAGGCTTCGGCTCAGGTGCGGGCTGCGTCTTGACCGGTTGCGACTTGACTCCCTGCAAAACCGAAGTCGGGCCGCCACGCTTGGAAGCGTAGATGGACAAGGTGATGGAAGTAATCATGAAAGCCACGGCCGACCAGGTGGTCGCTTTGGAGAGGGCGCTGGCGGCGCCGCGCGGACCGAACGCGGTCTGGCTGCCTTGCCCGCCGAATGCGGCGGAAATGTCGCCGCTCTTGCCGCTCTGCAGCAATACCACCACGATGATGAAGAAGCAAACCAAAATGTGAAGCGATGTGACGAGATAGATGATCATAAGTTCAGCTTTTTCTGGGCACCCAGGTCCACGCGCCCGAAAGTCGCGTCCTCGATTGTTCGATCGGATCGTCTACGAATGAACTTCCGGCGAACAGAAACGTATGGTGCGGAAGGGGGGATTTGAACCCCCACGCCTTTCGGCGCCACCCCCTCAAGATGGTGTGTCTGCCAGTTCCACCACTTCCGCACGCGTGTGGACTGTCACGTCAGGGCAGCATTTCATTATAGCAAAGGACGACAGCGGGACTGTGGATGAGCGCGATCGCGATTTCTTAATAGTTGGCTTTCGCTGCCGGTTCCCCCGAAAGAGGAATCATCAGCGATTAGAAGCGGGCGGCGCGCGGACCACCGAGATTCTGCGTACCGTACTGTTCCATCGGAACATCCCGTCAATGTAATCAAAGATACCAATCCACTCATCCGGTGCTCCAGTTTTTGATTTCCAGTCAGCATGATAGATATCCAGTGGCGTTCGGGAATTGTGACTCACGCTCCATTGAACCCGAATCTCCCCGTCGTCTTGCGCCAATTTCCCCCAAAGTGCCTTGAATGACTGCTCATTCTGGGCCAGGTTATTCCCATAAGGAATCGCCCAGCTCAGTCCGCTTCCTGGGATGTACACGCTGCAGAACCAGTTTCGGTACTCGGGGATTTCGGTCTGCTTGATCATGGAATCCACTTTCGCCTGGTCACCGCTTTTTGCCGCTGCCCGCAATTCGCTCAGGAATTCCCGCAAACCATCTGGAGTATTCGGATATCGCGCCAAGCCCGTCGCCTGCGTCTGGCTTGCGTTCAATGCGCCGGGATCCGACTGATACGTTCCAGGCACTGCAAATGGAACAATACTGTCCCATCGAAACATTCCGTCGACGTATACGAAATATCCAAGGGATTCAGCCGGACCATCAGGCAAGTGACGGAAAACCAGAGTGACGCGGTAGACATCAATAGGTACGCGGGCGTAGTGGAGCATCCCCCACTCGAAACCCCTGCCCGGTGCCGGATCGTCATTCGCCTTGCGAACGAGAATCTTCCCGTCCTCATCCTTGGCTAGCGCTTCCAGAAGTTCCCGAAGGTGGTCCTCGTTCTCACTTAACCAGCGCTGATAAGGGATAGCCCAATCTTCCGCAGCCAGCGGGTCAGGGGAATACGTATTTACGAAGTAGCGCGCATAATCCGCGAACTCGGTTTGCTTTATCAGCGCGTCGACCCTCTGCCCGTCTCCCCGTTTTGTAGCGGCCAGCATGTCGTTCATAAGGCTCTGCAAGCCTTCTGTGGTGTTCGGATACTCCGCCGAAGCGGCAACCGGATCCGGAGTAGCCCGTGCTCCGGGCACACTTGTTGGCGCCGTTTGCGAACTCTGCGAGGCTGATCTCGCATAGGGGAGGAGAAATACAACCGCACAGGCAAGAAAAAGTAGAACTGTTCCTCGATAGTACGACATAGGAGAACCGGCCCTTTCCCAAAGATGTTTGTTTCAGGGCTGCCGAATCTGCATTGTAGACCCATGTCAAGACTGTACAGTACCGGGCGGGCGAAGGATTCCTTAGATGTCGCAATCGACGTTTACGCTCCACGACGAATCCACCCGGAACACCAGAAATTAGTCCTTGACCGGGGAGCCCTGAACACATATCGTTGCAAGTGTTCTGGCATGGTTGCCGGAACAACTCCGTATCTCATGCAGAGTGGCTGAGGGTAACGGGCCCGTAGAAGCCACGACAACCGGATCAGGAAACAGCCTGATCGTCCGGTGCCAATTCCCGCCCGGTTTGCGGGGGACATGAGATCGCGGTGAGCATGTGCCTCATCCCCTCAATCCCGGATGAGGCATTCGTGTTTTCAGGGCGCGCAGGGCCCAGCGCAGCCAGCGGGAGAACATCATGAGTTCGCGAATTTGTCCCGATCGAGTTTATTTCGATCATTCCGCTACTACACCGCTCGATCCGCGGGTGCTCCGAGCGATGGGGCCATTTCTGAGCGGAGCGTTCGGGAATCCGTCGAGCCTGCATCAGGAAGGTCGCGCCGCTCGTCAGGCGATCGAGACGGCGCGGGTACAAGTTGCGTCTCTGATCGGAGCGCAGCCGGATGAAATCGTATTCACCGGCAGCGGCACCGAAGCTGACAACCTGGCGCTCGTCGGCACCGTGCGCGCGAGCGGCCGCCCTGGCCATGTCGTAACCAGCTCCATCGAGCATGCGGCGATTCTGGAGACGTGCCGGTTCCTTGCCGAGTCAGGAACCCAGCCGGGAACCCAGTCAGGAACCGAGTCAGGAACAAAGATCACTCATCTCCCGGTCAGTTCCGAAGGACTCGTCAGTACTGAAGGTCTGCTGCGCGCGTTGCAGTCGGACGTGACCATTGTCTCCATCATGGCGGCGAACAACGTCGTGGGAACGATTCAGCCCATCGAGGAACTGGCGCATCTTACCAAGCTGCACGGTGTGCTGTTTCATACCGATGCGGTGCAGGCCGGAGGAAAAATTCCGCTCGACGTGAATCGCCTGCGCGTGGATCTGCTCTCGCTCTCGGCGCACAAGCTGCATGGACCTAAAGGGGTGGGCGCGCTCTATGTGAGGAACGGCGTGAATCTTTCTCCCATCGTCTTCGGCGGAGGCCAGGAACGGGGCCTGCGTTCGGCCACAGAAAATGTCGCCGGCATCGTCGGCTTCGGCGCCGCGGCAGCGATTGCGCGCGAAGAGTTGGCCGAGGAGGCCGCCCGCCTGCTGCAGTTCCGCGACCGCATCGCCCGCGAACTCAGTGCAAGATTTCCTGATTGGTATTTGTTCGGACATCCGGTCGAGCGTCTGCCCGGCCACCTGAGTTTCGGATTCCGCGGACGAGAGCGGGAACTAGGCAAGCTTCTGGCGGCGCTCGATCGTGACGGGATCGCGGTTTCAGCGGGGAGCGCCTGCAGCGCGCATCATTCGGGAGAGCCCTCCGGGGTGCTGTTGGCCATGGGATACGATGCCGAGCGGGCCCGCGGTCTGCTGCGACTTACTCTGGGTCGCTTCAACACGCAGGAGGAGATAGATCGCTTTCTGGAGATTCTGCCGGGTGCGGTCTCCACGCTGACGGAGACTGACCGGCCCAGAGCCCCACGGCAGACGGTTGATCAGGCCCCCGTGGCCGTCGTGTAAATTGGGAGGCGATGGAGTGAGAACCGCCGGTGCTCCCGATTGGTCTCACTGGCGGAAGCGGAGTCTGTCGCATGAGCGGCGAAGATTCAACTCGCGAGATTGTTAGTTTCTACACCGCTGCCGACGAAGCCTCGCGCCTGCGCACCGGATGGTTTCAGCTGGAGCAGGCGCGCACGCAGGAGTTGATTCTGCGCCACCTGCCGCCGGCTCCAGCCACGATCATAGATGCCGGCGGGGGCGCCGGAGTCTACGCCTGCTGGGTGGCCGCGCGGGGATATCAGGTGCACCTGATTGATCCTGTGCCGAAACATGTGGAGCAGGCGCGGGCGGCGTCAGACGGGCAGCCCGGACATCCGCTGGCTTTTGCAGAAGTTGGCGATGCGCGCCATCTGCCGCACGCGGATGCCAGTGCCGACGCGGTGCTGCTGCTCGGTCCGCTCTATCACCTGGTGGAAAGGGAAGACCGGCTGGCCTGCCTGCGGGAGGCGCACCGCGTGCTGCGTCCGGGAGGATTGGTCTGGGGCGCAGGCATCAGCCGCTTCGCCTCGCTGTTCGATTCGTTGTCGAATGGATTCTTCAGCGATCCGGCGTTCGCGCCGATCGTGTCGCGCGATCTGGAAGACGGCCAGCACCGCAATCCGACCGGCAATCTTCTGTATTTTACCGATGCATTCCTCCACCGTCCCGGCGAACTGTCGCGTGAGTTTCTGGCCGCAGGATTTCAAGTGGTCGAGGTGACAGCTATCGAGGGCCCGGGTTGGCTCGCCCGCGATTTCGACCGCCTGTGGAACGATCCGGCGCTGCGAGAGCGTCTGCTGGCTGCCGTACGCAAAATGGAACGCGAGCCCTCTGTGCTCGGTGCAAGCTCGCACATCATGGCCATCGGACGAAAATAGAGACAGCGGTTCCCCCGCGAAATTCTTGCGCGAAGAGCCGCCTACGCGGCGGCGGCAGAGCGATGAGTGAGGTTCACGACTTTCGGATTCACCAATCGCACCATGTCAGCCCAGTTCATGCGAACCAGTTCGCGATGTGTGCCCGCGTTGAAGGTAATCTCCTCGTTTTCGCCGAAACTGGCATCGGCGTAGACAGCCATGTCATAGAGATTGCCAAACGGAGGCATGGCGCCGGTCTCGCAGTCAGGAAAGGCGTCTTTGAACTCCCGCTCGGTAGCAATTTCCACCGCCTGAGCGCCGGCTGCGATCCGGAGCAGATCAAGATCCACGTGGAATGACGCCGGGACCACCGCCATGGCCAGGGCGCCGTCAACTCTTACGATGACGGTCTTGGCCAGTTTCTTGCCGGAAAGATGCACCAGGGCAGCTATCCCCTGGGCGGTGTAAGCGACAGAATGAGAGAGCACCAGGTATTTGACGTTGTGCGAATCCAGGTATTCACGAAGTTTGGTCAGCTGCATACGACCTCCTCGGAGGTGGGAACGGAAAATGAGGGGCCCGCTTACGCGGCTATCTGACGCTGACCATTGTATGCCTGTTATGCCGCTTTTCGGTGATGGCCATCACGTGGACGGCGCTAGTACTTCACAATTGCGGCAAACGACTTGGGGTCAAGCGAGGCTCCGCCTACCAGCGCGCCGTCGATTTCCTCCTGCGCCATCAGGGAGGAAGAATTGTCGGGCTTCACCGATCCGCCGTAGAGAATGCGCAACTTCTGCGCGAACTCCTCGCCAAAAGTGCGGCTCGCCTCGATGCGAATAACGGCGTGAGCCTCGGCCGCGATTTCCGGCGTCGCGGTCTTGCCCGTGCCGATGGCCCACACCGGCTCATAGGCGATTACCAGCTTGGCCGCCTTCTTGGCGGAAATGGCGTGGAAGGCTCGCACGCATTGGCGGCGGAGCACATCGTCGGTGGCGCCGGCCTCGCGTTCCTCGAGTACTTCGCCGACGCAGCAGATGGGCGTGAGCCCGGCTTCCAGCGCGGTCTTCAGGCGGAGATTCACCGTGTCGTCGGTCTCGCCAAAATATTGCCGGCGCTCGGAGTGGCCAATGATGACATGCGTGATTCCATACGCCAGCAGCATCGCCGTCGAGGTTTCGCCGGTGAACGCGCCCTCTTCCTTCCAATGAACATTCTGCGCTCCGATGGCGACATTCGATCCCTTGGCCGCCTCGAGCGCAGCGGCCAGATCCAGAAAGGGCGGGCACACGACGATTTCGTCGCGGGTGTGTCCGGAGACCAGCGGGAGGAAGTCGCGGAAGAAGTCGCGAGTCTGGTCGGGAGTTTTATACATCTTCCAATTGGCGGCGATCAGTTTTGTTCTAGGCATATTGTGCGATTGAGACCTCGTATGGATGACCAGATGCGGGCTTGCGCTGTACGAGTGCGGCTTTTGCAAACGTATCCAGTGTTTGCTTGTCGAACAGAACCAGAGATACCAGAACCAAGTGTTTTGCGGATTGCAGGCTCTGAATCAGAGTGGGAATGGCCACCCATGCAGCCTGCTCAACCGGATATCCAAAGATTCCTGTGGAAATGGCAGGGAACGCTATGCTGTGCACCTTCAATTCGTCAGCGACGCGCATTGACTCGCTATAGGAACTCGAAAGCAGCTCTGCTTCCCGATGATCTCCTCCATGCCAGACCGGGCCGACCGCGTGGATCACGTACTTCGCCTTGAGCCGACCGGCCGTGGTCGCCACCGCTTGACCGGTTGGGAGCGCTCCGCGTTCCGTGCGGATCCGGCGGCACTCTTCCCCAATCGCCGGACCGCCTGCACTGTGGATTGCGCCACACACGCCGCCACCCGGCAGCAATTCGGAGTTAGCGGCGTTCACAATTGCGTCTGCCCGGTGTGTCGTAATGTCACCGCGTTCCAGGCGAAGCTCGTACGGATCGCCGACTCGCAGCAGCAGCACATAATCTTTGGCAGGCAGATCCATGAGCGTTGCGCTAAACGTCAACCACTTCTTGTCTCGTTGCAAAAATCGCGGACTTCCGGTAGCTGAGGTCCGAGGTCCGACGCCCGAGGTCGCTTTCCTACTTCTTGTCCGTGAGCGCCTCGACTCCCGGCAGCTTCTGTCCTTCCAGAAATTCGAGCGACGCGCCGCCTCCGGTGGAGATGTGCGTGATCTTGTCGGCCACATTCGCCGCTTTCACCGCCGCTACCGAATCGCCGCCGCCTACGATGGAAGTGGCGCCGGCATTGTCGGCCACGGCGTGCGCAACCTTGAACGTTCCGCGGGAGAATCCGGGAACCTCGAACACGCCCATCGGCCCATTCCAGACAATGGTACGGGCGCGGGAGATTTCCTCGCAGAAAAGTTCAATCGTCTTCGGTCCGATATCGAGCGCCATCTTGTCAGCCGGGATCGGTTGCCCTTCCCCGATCTGCTGAATCACCGCGTTGGCCTCCGGCTTCAGAGCGACGACGTGATCCACGGGCAGCAGGAACTTCAGATTCCGTTTCTTGGCCTCTGCCAATAATTGCTGCGCGAGTTCGATCTTGTCAGCTTCGAGGAGCGACTTGCCGATTTCCTGGCCCTGCGCCTTGAGGAAAGTGTAGGCCATACCTCCGCCGATGATGAGCGAGTTCACCTTGTCCATCAAGTTCTGAATCACGCCGATCTTGTCGCTGACTTTGGCGCCACCGAGGATGGCGACGAACGGCTCCTCGGGATTCTCCAGGGCCTTGCCCAGGTATTTGAGTTCCTTCTCCATGAGCAATCCGGCGGCAGACAGCTTCACAAACTTGGTGATGCCCACGGTCGAGGCGTGGGCGCGATGCGCTGTACCGAAGGCATCGTTGACGTAGTAGTCGCAAAGATTCGCCAGTTGGCGGGCGAATTTCTCGTCGTTGGCTTCTTCTTCGGCGTGGAAGCGCAGGTTTTCGAGCAGCAGCGTCTGGCCTTTTTCCAACTGGTTGGCGACTTCTTCGGCTTCCGGGCCAACGCATTCCGGCGAGAAGCCGACGTTTTCCCCGCGCGCCAGTTCTTTATCGAGCAGCATGCGCAGGCGCTCGGCCACCGGCTTCAGGCTCATCTTGGGATTGGGTTTGCCTTTGGGCCGGCCCAGGTGCGAGGCCAGGATGAGGCGCGCGCCATGGCGCAGAGCATATTCGATGGTGGGCAGGGTTTCGCGGATGCGGGTGTCGTCCATGACGCGGCCGTCTTCGAGCGGCACGTTGAAATCTACGCGCATGAACACACGATTGCCGTTGAGCGGAAGATCACGAATAGAAAGCTTAGGCATGGCTGGTCGTCCTTTTATGAAGGCTTGTGTGGCGCGGGCGCTCTCGCCCGCGCAGTCCGTCTGGATGCTGCCAGCAGCGCGGGCAAGAGCGCCCGCGCCACATACAGTTTTTCTTAAAGGCCCTTCTTGGCGATGTAGTCGATCAAGTCCTTCACCCGGCAGGAGTATCCCCACTCGTTGTCGTACCAGGAGATCACCTTGATGCAGTTGCCGCCGACCACCATGGTGCAGGGCGAATCCACGATAGAAGAGCGGGGATCGCCGCGGAAATCCATCGATACCAGCTCATGCTCCTCGTAGCCCAGATATCCCTTCAGCGGCCCGGACTCGGATGCCTTCTTCAGCGCGGCGTTGACTTCTTCCTTCGTCGTCTTCTTCTCCACCCACACCACCAGGTCGACTACCGAAACGTTGGGGGTGGGCACGCGCATGGAGAATCCGTCGAGCTTGCCCGCGAGTTCCGGAATCACCAGCTTCAAAGCCTTGGCCGCGCCGGTCGTGGTCGGAATCATCGAAAGGGCGGCCGCGCGGGCCCGGCGCAGATCCTTGTGCGGGAAGTCGAGAATGACCTGGTCGTTGGTATAGGAGTGAATCGTCGTCATGGTCCCGCTGACGATCTTGAATTCGTCATTGATGACCTTGGCTACGGGCGCCAGGCAGTTCGTGGTGCAGGACGCGTTCGAAATGATGTGATGCTTGGCCGGATCGTACTTGGCTTCGTTGACGCCCAGCACGACGGTGACGTCCTCGTTCTTCGCCGGCGCCGAGATGATGACTTTCTTCACCGGGCCGCGGAGGTGCTTCTTGGCTTCGTTGGCATCGGTGAACTTGCCGGTGGATTCGATCACGACCTGCGCGCCCACGGACTCCCAGGGCAGGGCTGCCGGATCTTTCTCTTTGAACACCTTGATGGTCTTGCCGTCCACCGTAATGCTGTCGGCGCCGGCTGAAATCTGGTTCGGCAGGTTGCCGAGAATCGAGTCGTACTTCAGAAGGTGGGCCAGAGTCTTGGGGTCGGTTAGGTCGTTGACCGCAACGAACTCCAGGTTCGGGTCTTTGAGCGAGGCGCGCAACACGTTGCGGCCGATTCTTCCGAAGCCATTGATGCCAACTTTTATTGCCATGTTTCCTCCGTAGGTTATGAAGGCGTGATCAGGTTTGGTTCCAGGTTGAGTGGTGAACAGACGATGTTAGCAGGGAAAGGGAAGCGACGTAAACGGCGGAGGCCAGCTTTTTGCAGGGTCCGATTCCAATCACGGAACCGGGTGCGCTGGATCACAGCCAGGGGGTGGGTGGATTTTGCGTTCCTTTCAAGAACAAGACTGGCTTGGGTTTGACGAGTGCCGCGGCCACGCTGTGACTTCGATCACAAACCCCAGAGACCCTTATCACTGTTGAAACGGCGCGGCCGGCCTTTAATGGAATGGCGGAAAGAAGGGTGCGGAGCGGCGCCCGGAACCGCGATTTCCCCAACAAGAGGCTGGCCATGATAAACGACGACGTTGTGAAGTGCCCGCTGTGCGGCGGATTCACCCACATCGAGAAACCCAATCTGCTGGCGGCCCTGAAGCATCCCCGGGTGCGCGAACAGGTCGAAAGCTATGTGGCCGAACTGTTGAAGTCCCCCCTGGAGGAGTTGAGTCCGGTCGGCGTCACGCAGTCGAGCGGCGATTTCCAGAAAGATGTTCACAAGTGGAACCCCTGTGTGCCGATGTGGAAGCGAAGTCCGAAAGAGTGAACCTGCGCGGAGCAGCGCGCGAGAAACGCAGCCCGCTGTGTTTGTACGATTGACCGTTAGTACGATTCGACCAATGGAGCCGAAAGAGGTGCTTCCCATGAAAGCGAAGAAGATCCTGATTCTTGGTGCGGCAGGAAGAGACTTTCACAATTTCAACGTGGTGTTTCGGGGCAACGCTGACTACAGCGTGGTCGGATTCACGGCTACCCAGATTCCCGGCATCGCCAACCGCCGCTATCCGACGGAACTGGCCGGACCGCTGTACCCGGCGGGCATCCCGATCTTCGAGGAGAAGGATCTGGAACGGCTGATTGAAGAGCACGAGATTGACGCCGTGGTCTTTTCCTACAGCGACATTTCCCACCAGAACCTGATGCACCTGGCCTCGCGCGTGGTGGCGGCGGGAGCCGACTTCTGGTTGCTCGGCGCGGAGCGTACGCAACTCAAAGCAACGGTTCCGGTGGTATCGGTGTGCGCCGTGCGCACCGGGTGCGGCAAGAGCCCGATTGGAAGAATGGTGACTTCGGAACTGCGGCGGGAAGGCCGGAAGCCGGTCGTGGTACGCCATCCCATGCCCTACGGCGACCTCGCAGTGCAGGCGGTGCAGCGCTTCGCGGTCATGGAAGACCTGGACAAACATCAATGCACCATCGAAGAGCGCGAGGAATACGAGCCCCATCTGCGCGAGGGCACGGTGGTTTACGCCGGAGTGGACTACGGCAGAATTCTGCGCCAGGCCGAGAAAGAGGCCGACATCATTCTCTGGGACGGAGGGAATAACGACACGTCGTTCTATGTGTCGGACCTGGAGATTGTAGTGGTTGATCCGCACCGCCCCGGGCACGAACTGGCCTACTATCCGGGCGAAGTGAATCTGCGGCGGGCCGATGTGGTAGTGATCAACAAAGTGGATACGGCCGCTGCGAAAGATGTCGAGACCGTACGCAAAAATGTTCGCGCCAGCAACGGCAAGGCGAAAGTTGTGGAGACCGCCTGCCGGGTGGCAGTCTCGGCGCCGGAACTGGTAAAGGGGCGCAGCGTCCTGGTGGTGGAGGATGGTCCAACGCTGACTCACGGAGAAATGCCCTACGGAGCGGGAGTCGTAGCCGCGCGGCAATGCGGAGCCGCCGAACTGGTAGATCCGCGGCCATTCGCCGTCGGATCGATTCGCGGAACCTTCGACAACTATCCGCACCTGACGGCCCTGCTGCCGGCCATGGGCTACAACGCCATCCAGCGGCACGAACTGGAAGAGACCATCAATCGGGTGCCCTGCGACCTGGTGCTGGTGGCGACGCCGATCGATCTCGGCCATCTCATCAAGCTGAATAAACCCAGCCTGCGCGTGACTTATGAGGTCGAAGACTTGACCCATCCCGGATTGGCAGAGATTCTGGCCCGGTTCACACGGGAGCGGGCCGGAGTGGGGGTTTAGGCGACGATTCTCTACTCACGGCCTTGGGTGATCGTAATCACTGCCCGGCACAAGGGCGGGGCGTATAGCCATAGTTATGGATTCTCTGTAGCGGCCGAAGTCTGTGCCGCGAGGAGGTAGCCATGCCCACCGTTACGGAAGTCGCTCGTATCTCCCTGAAAACCATCCTCTTTCCCACTGATTTCTCGCCCGCATCCAGCGCGGCCTTGCCTTTTGCTGTGGCGCTGTCGCGAACCTATGGCTCGACTCTGGTAGTGACCCATGTCATTCCGCCCGAGCCGCATCGGCAGGTCGTGCTTGACCAGTTGCCGGCTGAGGATGACCGCGTTTGGCAGGATGCGCGCCACAAGCTGTCTGAGTTCGCCCATGACCGGAGCATCGGCGATACGCCTTACCGGGTTCTGCTGGAGAGGGGCGATCTCGCCGACGTGATTCCCGAGCTGATTCAGGAGCAGGCGGTGGACTTGGTCGTGCTGGGAACCCACGGTCGCAGGGGAGTCAGTAAACTGGTATTGGGTTCCGGCGCAGAGAAGATCTACCGTTCCGCACCCTGTCCGGTGCTGACGGTGGGTCCGAAAGTTCATCGCGGCGAATGGAAGCTGCGCCGCATCCTCTGTCCGGTTGACGTCGCCGAAGACCCTGAGCCGTCTTTACACTATGCTCTATCTCTGGCGGAAGAGAATCAGGCCCAGTTCATCGTGATGCAGGCGATACCGCTGGTGCCATGGCAGCATCGCGCCGCAGTCGAGGTACAGATGCGCGAACGCCTGGAACGCCTGATTCCGCAGGAGTCGAAGGAATGGTGCGCGCTTCAGTTCCTGGTGCGGTGGGAGCATCCGGCGGAGGCTGTTCTGCTGGCCGCAGCCGATCGGGAACCCGACTTGATAGTCATGGGCGTGCGCAAGGCGCGAGCCGCAGGATTCTCGGATCACTTGCCGTGGCCGGTGGCGTCCGAGGTCGTGAGCCGCGCTCCGTGTCCGGTACTTACGGTACGCGTTTAGGTTTGAGGCGCCGCTTTCCACGGAATCTCGGGGCGGGCGAGCGCAAAGAAAGTTACGGAGGAAATCATGTCAGTCAGCAAGCAACAGGCCCTCGATTATCACTTTGGATCACGCCCCGGGAAAATTGAAGTTACACCCACCAAACCCTGCCGCACCCAGCGCGATCTGAGTCTGGCCTATACGCCGGGCGTCGCCGTGCCTTGCCTCGAAATCGAGAAGAATCCGAAGGATGCCTACAAGTACACCGGCCGGGGCAATCTGGTCGCGGTGCTGAGCAATGGAACCGCGGTGCTGGGACTGGGCGACATTGGCGCTCTTGCCGGAAAGCCGGTCATGGAAGGCAAGGCCGTGCTCTTCAAACGTTTCGCCGACGTGGACGTGTTCGACATCGAAGTAGACTCGCACAATCCCGATGAAATCATCAAGCTGTGCCAGTTGCTGGAGCCGACGTTCGGCGGAATCAACCTGGAAGACATCAAAGCCCCGGACTGCTTCTACATCGAAGAAACTCTGCGCAAGACGATGAAGATCCCCGTTTTCCACGACGATCAGCACGGGACGGCGATCATCTCGGGAGCGGCGCTGCTCAATGCTCTGGAAATCGTCGGCAAAGATATCCGCAAGGTCCGGGTAGTGTTCAATGGTGCGGGAGCGGCTGGTATCGCTTGCGCCGAGCACTATGTGCGGCTGGGAGTGAAGCGGGAGAACATCATTCTTTGCGACACCAAAGGCGTGGTATACAAAGGCCGCAAAGATGGCATGAATCCATACAAGGAGCGCTTTGCCCAGGACACCGAACTGCGGACGCTGGCCCAGGCGATGGTGGGCGCCGACGTCTTCGCCGGGCTTTCCGTGAAAGGGGCGATCAATCAGGAGATGGTCCGCTCCATGGCGGCCGATCCGGTAGTTTTCGCCATGGCCAATCCCGATCCCGAGATTACTTATGAAGACGCGAAGGCGGCGCGCAGCGACGTCATCATTGCGACCGGCCGCTCGGATTATCCCAACCAGGTCAACAACGTGCTGGGATTCCCGTTTATTTTCCGCGGTGCGCTCGATGTGCGCGCCACAGCCATCAACGAGGAAATGAAATTAGCGGCCACGCGCGCCCTGGCGAACCTGACCAAGGAAGACGTGCCCGACTCAGTGTGCCGCGCCTATGGAGTGGAGCGCATGAAGTTCGGCCGCGAGTACCTGATTCCCAAGCCGTTCGACTCGCGCGTGCTCATGTGGGAAGCATCCGCGGTGGCCGAAGCCGCCATGCGCACGGGAGTGGCGCAGGAACCGGTGGATCTCGATGTCTACCGGGCGCAACTGGAGCGGAGACTGGGCAAGGCCTACGAAGTTTCGCGCACCATGATTCACAAGGCCCAGGCCAATCCGAAGCAGGTCGTATTCCCCGAGGGCGAGAATGAGAAGATCCTGCGCGCCTGCCATGCGCTGGTGGACGAAAAAATCGGCAAGCCGATCCTGCTGGGCAACGCGGCCGTGATTCAAGCCCGGGCTCAGGAGTTGGGAGTCGATGTGGAAGGCATGCAGATTGTGGATCCGGTGACCTCCGAGCATCGGGAAGCCTACGCTCTGGAACTCTTCCGCCTGCGGCAGCGGCGGGGGGTCACGCTGAACGAAGCGCACACTCTCATCAACGACCGCAACGTGTTTGGTTCGATGATGGTGCGCATGGGCGATGCGGACGCGCTGGTTTCCGGCGTGACCCAGCATTTCCCCGATACCATCCGCCCGGCGTTGCAGATCATTCGCATGCGCGAAGGGTTGCACCGGGTTTCCGGCTGCTACGCCATGATCACACGCAAAGGCGAGGTCTTCTTCCTCGCCGACGCCAGTGTCAACATCGAGCCGACGGCCGAAGATCTGGTAGAGATCGCTCTGTGCACGGCACACATGGCGCGCCGTTTCGACGTCAGCCCGCGCGTCGCTATGTTGTCGTTCTCCAGTTTCGGCGCGGTCGACCACCCCATTTGCACCAAGGTGCGCAAAGCGGTGGAACTGCTGAAGTACGCCGATCCCGCACTCATCGTAGACGGCGAAATCGCCGCCGACGATGCCGTCTCTCCGGACGTGATTGAGCAGCAGTATCCCTTCTGTGCGCTGAAAGGTGGCGCCAATGTGCTCATCTTCCCCGACCTGGCCTCGGCTAACATTGCCACCAAGCTGCTGGCCAAGATCGGAGGCGGCGAAACCATTGGCCCCATCCTCATGGGGATGAGCCGGCCGGTGCATGTGTTGCAGCGGACTGCGACGGTCGAACAAATCGTCAGCGTGGCCGCCATCGCCGTGGTGGACGCACAGGAAAGCGACACCTACACACGTCCGCATGTGCACGTGCCGGTCGAACCGGAACTGGTGGGGGTAGACTGATAGGCTGAAGACAAGATTTTGGACGTCGGACTTCAGCCCACGGCCGATCAGGAATTGTTGATAGGCTGAGGTCGGAGG
>Ga0187817_10000186_pt1 | contig 23383 bp, 16 predicted proteins | sample NC_wetland_sal_i_17_FD_132431 | JGI IMG/M metagenome (GOLD analysis project Ga0187817, IMG submission 132431) | Wetland sediment microbial communities from Neuse River Estuary, North Carolina, USA - SO4_2 | ecosystem: Environmental > Aquatic > Freshwater > Wetlands > Sediment | place: USA... | reverse complement strand
GCGAGCGGGATCGTCGATACCGGCAAGGAGTGGTGGCCCCAGGCGGAGGCTGTGGTGGGATTCTTGAACGCCTATCAGCTCTCTGGCCGAGAGCATTTTCTGAAGGCCGCCGAGCGGAGCTGGGACTTCATCGAGAAATACATCGTCGATCACCGGCACGGCGAGTGGTTAAGCAAGGTCTCGCGCGAGGGCGTCCCCAGCGCTGACAAATTCAAAGCCGATCAGTGGAAATGCCCCTACCATAACAGCCGAATGTGCTTTGAAGTTATGGCCAGGATGCAGGGGCGGCCCTAGGCAGGCACAAGGGGGGCCCTACAAATAGGGTGACCGCCCTGCCTGTGCCGTGGACAGAGAAAGCGGTTTCACGCCAAGCCGCAAAGTACGCAAAGGCCGCAAAGATGAATTAGAAATTCTGCTTTGCGTTTCTTCGCGACTTTGCGAAAGCTGTTTTGATTTTCCTTCTTTACGCAAGCTGGAGGGAGAAATGGGACCGAGGACAAAGCTCATCAATCAGGCTCTTCAACAACTTGTATTCGAACGCCGAGCGCAAAAGCTCCTCGATGAACACGAGAAATTGATCAAACGTAAAAATCGCAAGATCGAAGGTGGCAACGGTGTCTTCGACCGTTACGAGTTTCCCGTGCTCACTGCCGAGCACACGCCGGTGTTTTGGCGCTACGACCTCGATCCGAGAACGAATCCCTACCTCATGGAACGCATGGGCATCAACTCGACGTTTAACGCCGGAGCGATAGAATTTGGCGGCAAGATCGTGGTCTTGGCTCGCGCCGAAGGCGCAGACCGGAAATCGTTCCTGGCCGTGGCCGAGAGCCCGAACGGCATCGACAACTTTCGCTTTTGGGATTACCCCATCTTGATGCCGGAGACTCGAGATCCCGACATTAACGTCTACGACGTTCGCGTGGTGCGGCATGAGGACGGCTGGATATACGGGCTGTTCTGCACGGAGCGCAAAGACCCGAAGGCTCCGTCGTGGGACACTTCCTCTGCCGTCGCTCAATGCGGCATCGTCCGCACCAAAGACCTGAAGAACTGGGAGCGTTTGCCGGATTTGAATTCCAAGTCGCCCCAGCAGCGGAACGTGGTGCTGCATCCTGAATTTGTCGATGGCATGTACGCCTTCTACACCCGGCCTCAGGACGAATTCATTCAGGCCGGCAAGGGCGGAGGCATCGGCTGGGGTCTTGCCGCCAACATGGAAAACGCCGTGATTGATGAGGAGACCATCATCGACAACCGTGAGTATCACACCATCAAAGAGGTGAAGAACGGCCTCGGTCCCCCGCCCATCAAAACAGAAAAAGGCTGGCTGCACCTCGCCCATGGAGTGCGCAATACGGCGGCCGGACTGCGCTACGTGCTCTACCTTATGCTCTGCGAACTCGATCGCCCTCAGGTCGTCACTCATTGCCCGGCCGGATACTTTCTTGCCCCACAGGGTGAGGAACGGGTGGGCGACGTGTCGAACGTGGTCTTCAGCAACGGTTGGATAGCGCGCCCGGATGGGCAAGTGTTCATCTACTACGGCGCCTCGGACACCCGCCTCCACGTCGCCACCAGCTCGGTTGACAGGCTGCTCGATTACGTCTTGCACACCCCCGAGGATCCCCTGCGCAGCTACGCCTGCGTCGAGCAGCGTTACGCATTGATCGAGAAGAATCTCAAGCTAATGGGCTCCTTTCGGGGGCGTCCAGCCGAGAAAAAACGATCACAACGCGGAGCGGCTGTCGAGTCTGATTGAAGAGATCGGGGTGCCGCGCTTTGGACGCCGCCCACGTATCCTCCGCCCTAGGTCTGGCCGCCGACGATTTCTATACCTTCGACCACCATCAAGCCAAACTTGCCCGAGCTGTCGGCCTGAGGGTCTTGGGCAGCTACCCTCTTTTTTCTGATAGTTTCTGAGAGAAAAAAGTGATATCTTTCAATCGCGAGCGGAAATGCGATTCCCGGTGAGTCCAATAGCAGTCAAAGGCGATCGATTGGCGATGGCTTTTCAGAAATGTAACCCTTGGTGTTGGAGTGGTTTGTCGGAACGGGCCCGCCGGCGCCGCGCGCGAGGGAATCTCTCAAATAGCCGATGGGAAAGAAATCGTAGTTGTTAAAGTGTCAAGGAGCAGGGTGAAGGTTCAAAACTGGTAAGCTTGGCAGGGTCGTTCAGCCCCTACATGCCGTCCAAGAACTGTTTCAATCCTTAGCCCTTCAGGTTTTGGGCAATTGCTCCTTGGCGTGGGGTGCAAGGGAGGGTAGCGAGATTCGCAAGCATCTCAGGAGACTCTTCCGAGCCCGGCTCGAGGAATGCGTGTTGCCAGAGGCCGCCGTTACGGCTGCCCAAAATCTGGAGGAGTAAATGGCTCAGAGATTATTCGTGGGGAACCTTCCCCGCAGTGTGACCGACAGTGCGCTCAGCGAGTTCGTAACGAATGCTGGGTTTCAAGTCGCTTCCGCAACCGTCATCCGAGATAAGATGACAGGCGAATCCAGAGGGTTCGGCTTCGTCGAGCTTGCCGAAGAAGAGGACATGCAGCGCGCGATCCAGGGACTTAACGGGCAAGCCCTGGAAGGGCGCACCCTCACGGTGAACGAGGCTCGGCCGCAGCGCGCTGGATTCGGCGGCGGTGGTCAGCATCGCGGCGGCGGTGGCGGTGGCGGGGGTCGCTTTGGCCGCAAGCGTGATTACTAGCGAGTTTCTCCCGCGTGCCTGGATCGCCCCTTTCTTCACCAATATCTGTCTGCCGGGCGTTGCGCCCCCATTTGAGGCAGGCGTATGCCCGGCTTGAAGCTTATCCGGCGCCGGCCATTCCCGCGCGAGCCGGAATCCAGCTCGTCAACGGGGCATGGGCGAAGGTTTACAGAACCAATTCCCGCCCTCCGGCAAGCTCGGGGTGAGCTGTGTCCGTTGACGGGCCGCGGCAATCCAGCTAAGCTCAAGGATTAGGTGGGGGTATGGGGTCTCACACCATGGATTATTCGGAAAGTCATGGCAGTCGTCTACGCGGCCAGCGGCACCTGGAGACAATGAAACCAGGTTCAGGGCATTTTCAAAACCGCGGAGGTGTCAGGGCGGCTGCTGTGTTGGGGCTTTGCTTTTTCCTCTGGACGGGGTGCTCGGCCAGGAGGGCGGAAACACAAGCCATGCCCCCCGACTATTCAGCTCCCGTGACGATCGCCAAGGCAACCCTAGCGACCGTGCCCATCCAGGTCCACGCCATCGGCAATGTGGAAGCGTACTCCACGATTTCGGTCAAGGCGCAAGTGGCGGCGAGGATAGAGAAAGCTTACTTCACGGAAGGCCAGGACGTCAGGAGGGGTGACCTTCTCTTTACGTTGGATCGCCGTCCTTACGACACCGCACTCCAACAAGCGGAGGCGAATCTGGCCAAAGACCAGGCGCAGCTCGAGAACGCTAAAGCGGAAGCGGAGCGCTACACCACGCTCTTCCAAGAGGGCATTGTCTCGAAGGAACAATACGATTCCATGCGCACGAACGCCGACGGCATCGCCGCTTCTGTGCGCGCCGATAGAGCCGCCATTGACAAAGCCAAGATCGATTTGAGCTATTGCACGATCGAGGCGCCCATCGACGGCCGCACAGGCGCTCTCTTGGTCCATCCAGGGAACCTCGTGAAAGATAATGATGCGACCCTGGTGGTGTTGAATCAGATTCACCCTATTTACGTCACGTTTTCCGTTCCCGAACAGCACCTTGCCGATATCAAGAGATATCGAGCCGAGGGGCCGCTCAAAGTCGAGGCCATCATTCCAAATCAGGAGCAGAACCCTGCCCAAGGCGTGCTGACCTTCATCGACAACGCCGTCGACAGCACCACTGGCACCATCAAGCTGAAGGGGACTTTTGAAAACCCCGACAACCGGCTCTGGCCCGGTCAGTTTGTGAATGTTGCGCTCACTCTCAGGACTCAACCCAATGCTGTCGTCGTCCCTTCCCAGGCGGTTCAAACCGGGCAGGCAGGCCAATACGTTTTTGTGGTGAAGCCGGATATGAGGGCGGAATACCGGCCGGTGGTTGTGGCCAGCAGTGCGGGCGGCGAAACGGTCATCCAAAAAGGTCTCGAGGCAGGAGAAACACTTGTGACCGACGGCCAACTGCGGATTGTCCCCGGCATGAAAGTAGCAGTTAGAAAACAGTGACGAGTGATAAGGAAGGAGTCAGAAGTCACTCGTCACTTGTCACTGTATTTTTATGAATCTCGCGGAACTATTCATCCGTCGGCCCGTCATGACTACTTTAGTCATGCTGGGCATTCTCCTTTTCGGCGCGATGGCTTACCGGTATCTGCCGGTAAACGACCTGCCCAACGTGGATTACCCGACCATCCAGGTGAGCGCCAGCCTTCCGGGGGCGAGTCCCGAAACCATGGCCTCGGCGGTGGCCACACCGCTCGAGCGGCACTTCTCCACCATCGCGGGCCTTGAATCAATGAGCTCCGCCAGCACGCAAGGCGGCACGCAGATTACCCTCCAGTTCGCCAGCAACCGCAACATCGACGCGGCCGCACAAGATGTGCAGGCAATGATTGCCAATTCCCAGGGCCAACTTCCTACAGGCATGCCGGCCCCGCCCTCGTATCAGAAGGTGAACCCCGCCGACCAGCCGATTCTTTACATGGCGGTCTACTCTGACACGCTTCCGGCCTCGACCGTGAACGAATACGCCGACACGCTCATGGCCCAGCGCATCTCGATGATCAGCGGGGTAGCGCAAGTCCAGGTTTTTGGCGCGCAGAAATACGCGGTGCGCGTGCAGTTCGACCCCAAGGCGCTAGCCACGCGCAAAATCGGCATTGACGAGGCCATGGCCGCCGTCCAGCAGGCGAATGTCAACCTCCCCACCGGAACCCTCTTCGGCACCCACAAGTCTTTCGTCGTGCAGGCCACCGGGCAGCTTATGGACGCCGCCGCTTACCGGCCACTCATCGTGGCCTACCGCAATGGCTCACCCGTGCGCCTGGAGATGCTGGGGAGGGTGCTTGATGACGTTGAGAACAACAAGATCGCGAATTGGTACAACGGCAAGCCCTCCCAGGTGATCGCCATCCAGCGCCAGCCGGGCACGAACACCATCGAGGTTGTCAACAATGTAAAGGCGCTGCTGCCCACTTTTCGCGCCGAGATCCCGGCGTCAATCCAGTTGGCCACACTCTACGACCGGTCGATATCGATTCGTGATTCCATCAACGACGTCAAATTCACCTTGTGGCTCACCCTGGGCCTGGTCGTTCTAGTCATCTTCATCTTCTTGCGGAATATCTCCGCCACCACAATCCCCAGCCTTGCCCTTCCCATGTCCATCATCGGAACCTTCGCGGTGATGTACCTGCTCAATTACACCGTGGATAACCTTTCCATGATGGCCCTGGTGCTTTCTGTAGGATTTGTGGTGGACGATGCCATCGTCATGCTGGAGAACATCGTTCGGCACATGGAAATGGGCGAGGGAGTGTTTGAAGCAGCGCTCAACGGTTCCCGCGAAATCAGTTTCACTATTCTTTCCATGACCCTCTCGCTAGCCGCCGTTTTCATCCCCGTGCTGTTCATGGGAGGGCTGTTGGGCCGCCTGCTTCACGAATTCTCAGTAACGATCATGTGTGCGGTGGTTGTCTCCGGCGTCGTCTCGCTCACGCTCACGCCCATGCTCTCCAGCCGTTTCCTGCGCCCCCCGAAAGAGCAACGACATGGCCATCTCTATCTGGTTTTCGAGCGCGGATTTCAGTTGATTCAACGCGCATACGATTGGAGCCTGAGGGGTATCCTCCGCCACCGCTTCGCCACTTTGATGGCCTCGCTGGTCATCGTTTTCTTCACGGTGCAACTGTTCCTTCAGATCCCCAAGGGTTTCCTTCCCAGTGAGGATTCGGGAGGGATGTTCGGGATCACCCAAGCGGCGCAGGGGATTTCCTTCGATTCCATGAAGCAGCACCAGATCGAGGTGACGAAGATCATCACCGACGATCCCAATGTCTCAGATGTGATGTCATTCGCCGGCGCGGGTCTTCCGGGTTATGGGGGCAACTCTGGCTTTTTCTTCGTCCACTTGAAGGACCGCCCTTCGGCAAGTCAGGATATGATCGATTCGATCCGGCTTTATCTTCACCTTCCTGGCCGCCAGCGCGATCCCAATCTTCGCTACATCAGCACCGATGACGTCATCAACGAGCTGCGCCCGAAAATGTTGTCGCTCCCCGGCGTCATCGCCTTCATGCAGAATCCCCCGCCCATTCAGATTGGCGGCCGCCTCACTAGAAGCCTTTATCAGTTCACCCTGGAGGGCCCGGACACCAAAGAGCTCTACAAAGACGCCCTCAATCTCGAAACCAAGATGCGCGAGTTGCCCGGCCTCCTGGATGTGAATAGCGACTTGCAGGTCAGCAACCCTCAGGTAAACGTCGTGATCGACCGAAACAAAGCCCTGGCTCTGGGTGTTTCGGCCTTTCAAATCGAAGATGCGCTATCTACCGCCTTCAGTTCCCGGCAGATTTCTACCATCTACGCCCCCAACAACGAATACTGGGTGATCGCCGAACTCCTGCCCCAGTATCAGATGGATCCCCAGGCCCTCTCGCTGCTCTATATCAAGTCGAATACCGGGCAGCTCGTCCCCCTGGCTTCCGTCTCTAAGCTGACGCAAGACTTGGGCCCTCTGGCGGTGAACCATTCCGGGCAGCTTCCCTCGGTGACGCTTTCTTTTGACCTCAAGCCGGGTGTTTCGCTGAGCGAGGCGGTGACCCGAGTGGAGGACCTGGCGCGCAACACACTGCCTCCCACCATTAGTGCGACTTTTCAGGGGACAGCGCAGCAGTATGAGTCTTCACTCACCGGCCTCGGGATTCTGCTGGTGGCCACTCTCCTGGTGATCTACCTGGTGTTGGGTATTCTCTACGAGAGTTTCATCCATCCCCTCACCATCCTCTCCGGCTTGCCGTCCGCTGCCCTAGGGGCATTAATCACTTTGCGCCTTTTCCACTTGGATCTGAACCTCTACGGCTTCGTGGGGGTCATCATGCTCATTGGCATCGTGAAAAAGAACGCCATCATGATGATCGACTTCGCCATCGTGGCCGAGCGCACACGGCGATCGAGCCCCCTGGACGCCATTTATGAAGGCTGCCTTATCCGCTTCCGCCCCATTATGATGACTACGATGGCCGCGCTCATGGGCACTCTCCCCATTGCGCTGGGGTTTGGTGCCGGAGCACAGTCCCGCCGCCCCCTCGGACTCGCCGTAGTGGGCGGATTGCTGGTTTCCCAGCTCATCACGCTTTACATCACACCCGTCTATTACACCTACCTGGATTCCTTCCAAAAGTGGCTAACGCGTTCCTCCAAAGATAAAGCCGAAGCTAAAGACCTGCCCGCTATGGCAAGGATTTTCGCAGAACAGAACGGTAACGGCGACACAGTGACCGTGGCAGAAAAACAGCCGTGACGCGACCCTGGAGAGATTGCAGAGCAGTCGCTCATGCCTGTCGGCTGACGCTGCCTTTTTGACCGGTCGAGAATCCCGGCGGCGGCTTTCGCTCTCTACACCCAATGAGTTGGGAATCTGAACGAACAGTGTAATAACCCACAAGGCTCAGCGTAGGTTGTTCCATCTCACTCCCTCGTATACTTTTAACCCATTTAAAACTAGTAAGTTACGCGACCGATCCGGCGAATGTTACAAACTTGGCCCGCCTCTTGCTCCGTGCAGGCTTTATGGTGGAGACGGTTCCATGCCACCAAGGCGGTCAGCCCCCCGTGGGGACGGACAGCTCAACGGCACGTCGGAAGACACGTTTGAGGCACAAGCGATGAAAAAGGTCATCATTCTTGGTGCGGCGGGTAGGGACTTCCATAACTTCAACGTCGTGTTCCGGGATGATCCTGCCTACAGGGTCGTAGCGTTTACCGCCACACAGATTCCCAACATTGAAAACCGCGGATATCCCCCTGAATTGTCCGGAAGACTCTACCCGGGAGGAATCCCCATCATTCCCGAATCTGAACTGGAGGAATTGATTCACAAGCATCACGTAGACGCGGTGGTGTTTTCTTATAGCGATGTTTCCCACCAAACCGTCATGCACCTCGCGGCGAGGGCCGTGGCCGCAGGGGCCGATTTCTGGCTGCTTGGCGCGGAAAGAACACAGCTCGCGGCGCAAGTCCCGGTTGTCTCGGTTTGTGCGGTCCGAACTGGCTGCGGCAAGAGTCCCGTGTCGCGACGAGTGGTCCAGGAACTGCGCGCGCAGGGTTTGCGGCCGGTAGTGGTTCGCCATCCCATGCCCTACGGTGACCTCACAGCCGAGCGTGTCCAGCGCTTTGCCACCATGGAGGATTTGGAAAGGTACGAATGCACCTTCGAGGAGAGGGAAGAGTACGAGCCTCACCTCCGCCAGAACGTGGTCGTTTATGCGGGAGTGGATTACGAGGCAATTCTGCGCCAGGCGGAACGGGAAGGCGATGTGCTCCTCTGGGATGGCGGAAACAACGACACCTCCTTCTACCGCTCTGATCTGGAGATTGTGGTTGTCGATCCTCATCGGGCCGGGCACGAACTGAGCTACTATCCTGGGGAAGTGAATTTCCGGCGAGCGGATGTGCTGGTTATCAACAAGGTTGATACTGCGGGTCCGGAAGCCATCGAAGCGATTCGCAGCAACATACGGAAGATCAGTCCCCGCGCCGTTGTCATAGAGACGGAATGCCGGGTGACGGCAGCAGAACCGGAACAAATCAAGGGTCGACGGGTGCTGGTGGTGGAGGACGGGCCCACGCTCACCCACGGCGAGATGCCCTACGGAGCCGGAGTGGTTGCTGCCTGCCAGTATGGGGCTGCGGGCCAGGCCGATCCCAAGCCTTACGCCGTCGGCTCCATCCGCGCCACGTTCGAACGCTTCCCCCATTTGAAATGCCTCTTGCCGGCGATGGGTTACAGCGAGGCGCAACGGCGAGAACTGGAAGAAACAATCAATCGTACTCCCTGCGATCTTGTCTTGGTAGCTACACCGATCGATCTCGCGCGGCTCGTACACCTGAACAAACCGAGTCTGCGAATCGGATACGAAATTGTCGAACGGACTAAGCCCGGCTTCGCGGAGATCCTTGCTGACTTCATGGCGCGCATGGAGTCGCCCAAGAAAGCGAAGTCCGCGTGAAGGCGCAGGCCTTTTGCGGCAGCCGCGAATGATTAGAAGGACCTGTCATTCCGAGCGAAGCGAGGAATCTCGCTCTGCTGCCAGCGTATCGACGAACAAAGATCAGGGCAAGATTCCTCGCTTCGCTCGGAATGACAGCGTGTTCCAAGGAGGAAGAAAGGATTTTCACCATGCGCAGACTCAAGGTTGTAAGCCAGGCCGACAGGGAGACTTTACCCCCCTCGCGGCCCTCCACACTCCCGCATCGGCACGTGATTTCCCTACATGATTTAACCCCTGCGGAGATTGACTTCCTGCTCAAGCTGGCCCAGAGCGTGAAGGCCCAGCCAAGCCGGTTCAGGAGCGCTTTGGACGGCAAAACCTTGGCCATGCTTTTCGAGAAGCCAAGCCTGCGGACGCGCGTGACGTTCGAACTCGGTACGGAGCAACTGGGGGGCAAGGCCCTCTACCTCGGCCCGCAGGAGGTCGGACTGGGGAAGCGGGAGTCAGTGAAGGACGTGGCGCGCAACCTCTCGCGCTGGGTAGATGCCGTGACGGTCCGCGCATTCGCTCATCAGACCGTGATGGAGTTGGCCGAGAATGCCTCTATTCCGGTCATCAACGCTCTTTCAAACTTCGAGCATCCGTGCCAGGCGTTAGGAGATTACCTGACACTGCTCGAGCACAAGGGCCCCTTGGAGGGGAAAACACTCGCCTGGGTGGGCGACGGCAACAACGTTGCCCATTCCCTCATCTATGGCGCCGCAAGGCTGGGAGTGCGCATGCGCATCGCAACCCCGGCAGGTTACGAGCCGGACCGGTCCGTTGTGGCTGACGCCAAACGGGAAGGCGGAGACATCTCCCTCACTCACGATGCTCTCGAAGCGGTTGCCGGTGCGGACGCAGTTTACACTGATGTTTGGATCAGTATGGGCCAGGAGGACGAAGCCGACACCCGCCTGCGCGTCTTCCGCCCTTACCAAGTGAACTCCGAACTCTTGCGCAATGCGGGACCCCGAGTCCTGTTCATGCACTGCCTGCCGGCCCGGCGTGGTCAGGAAGTGACGGACGAAGTCATCGACTCACCGCGCTCCATTGTCTATGACCAGGCTGAGAACCGTTTGCACATCCAGAAGGCGATTCTGCTGGCGCTCCTGTCTTGAGAGACGGCTATGCCCACCGCTGTCGTAGCCATTGGCGGTAACTCCCTAATCCGACCCGGTGAGAAAGGTACCCTCGAGGAACAACGACGTAACCTCCAGACAACTTGTGAAGGCATCGCCGCAGTGATGGCCGCCGGTTACAAGACGGTGGTCACTCACGGCAACGGACCACAGGTGGGCGACGCATTGTTGCGTTCAGAACTCGCAGCCTCTCAGGCCGAGCCTTTGCCCATGGACGCCTGTGTGGCTGAAACCCAGGGGAGTATCGGTTATCTGCTGCAGCAAACCCTTCAGGAGACCCTGCCGCGCCACGGCCTGAGGCGCCCGGTAGTGACGATGGTCACTCAGGTGTTGGTCTCACGGCGGGACCCGGCCTTCCGCAACCCCAGCAAGCCCGTGGGCCCGTTCTACAACCAGGATGAAGCCGAGCGCCGCCGCCGGACGCTCGGTTGGCAAATGGTGGAGGAACCGAATCTCGGCTATCGCCGCGTGGTGCCTTCCCCAGAGCCGAAAGAAATCATGGAACTCCCGGCCATTCAAGCAGCCCTCCAGAGTGACGCGCTGGTGATTGCCTGCGGCGGCGGAGGAATCCCCGTGGTCTTCCGTCGAGACCGCCTGGTGGGTATTGACGCCGTGATCGACAAGGATCGCGCTTCGGCCCTGCTTGCCTGGGAGCTTGAAGCAGAGCTGTTTCTCATCTCCACGGGCGTTGCGCAGGTGGCCTTGAACTACGGCACACCCGACCAACGGCAGATCGAATGCATGAGTGCCACCCAAGCCCGCCGTTACCTGCGTGAAGGCCACTTCCCCGCCGGCAGCATGGGGCCGAAGATCGAGGCTGCGCTCGCCTACCTCGAGCGTGGGGGCAAGCTGGTCATCATCACTTCCCCCGAGAACCTTTCCGAGGCCTTGCACGGCATGGCGGGCACTCGCATCATGCCTTAAGCTGTCAGCAGACCATTGCAGAGCGGGGGTAGCGCGGACCGCCGCCTTTGCGGTCCGCGGCGTTTCGCTTGAATTTTGGGTGTTGCCAACGACAATCGATCGCACATCGGCATACGTGAAAGAGCCGCGGACCCCAGAACCGGGGGTCCGCGCTACCACGAATAGTCCCGCGCCGCAGTACAGCAGTGGTAGGATTTCTGCTGTACATGAGTTTGCCTCCCGAAAAGACTGACTGGCGCCTGATGCGCCAAATGTTCGGAGCCATCGCTCCGCGCTACGACTTCGTTACCCACGCATTCTCTTACGGCATGGACAGGAGCTGGAAGCAATGCGCTGTGCAGAGGGCTGCTTTGTCCAATGGTGCGAGGGTTCTGGATTTGGCGTGCGGCACGGGTGACTTTTCCCAACTTGTCCTGCAATCGCTGCCCGACGCGAGGGTGGTCGCTGTTGACCTCACCGAACAGATGCTCAAGATGGCGCGAAGACGCTCCGGCACTCAGGTGGTCTGCGGCGATGCTATGACGCTGCCCTTCCCCGACGGGCTATTCGACTGCGTTTTCGTGGGCTACGGCTTGCGTAACTTCCCCAACTTGAGCCACGCGCTTCGCGAGATTCATCGCGTCACTCGGCCGGGCGGCCGGATGGTGAGCCTGGATTTCTTCTTGCCCGCTAACCGGCTATGGCGCGAGCTCTATCTCGGATACTTGTACGCCCAAGGCGCCTTCTGGGGTTTTCTGCTCCACGGACGCCCCCGCCTGTACACCTACATTCCTGATTCCTTGCGAAGTTTCATTTCAATTGAGGATTTCTCTTCGTTGCTGCGGCGCATGGGATATGCGCAGGTTAACGCGCGCCTCTATATCCGTGGCGGTATAGGACTACATTGGGCAGTCAAGGGGTAGCGCAGACCTGCTTTCCAAGGTCTGCGGCTCTTGCCTTGTTGAGTAGCGCGGACCCCTGGTTTTGGGGTCCGCGGCTTTTTCTCAGGCCTGTCGGCAAGCTGCTTCGAACGAAATCGGGCGTCAACTAAATAGTTGACATCCTCAGTCCTTTGACGTATAGTTGCGAAATGGTCGGCAGCTTCCGGTAGGGGGAAATGATGAATCGCAAAAACGGATTACCGCCTGTACATCCAGGCGAGATTCTGAGGGAGGATATTCTTCCCGAAATCGGCCTGTCCGTCACGGCCGTCGCGAAGGCGCTTGGCGTGTCGCGCCAAATGGTTCATGACATCTTGGCCGAGCGTAAGCCTCTGTCTGCGGCCATGTGCCTGAAGGTTTCCCGGCTGCTGGGCAGCACCCCCGAATTCTGGATGCGCCTACAAGCGGAGTACGACCTGAAGAAGGCAGCCCAGAACAAGAAGGTCATGGAACGCGTCGCGCAGATCGTTCCGCTGAAGCCACAAGAAGAAGTCCATGCGTGACAAGCGGAATGACATGCGCTGCGAATACACTTTCGATTACTCCACAGCCGTCCGTGGCAAGTACTACCGTCGCATTATGAGGGAGGGCGCCAACGTTGCGATCCTAGAGCCGGACGTGGCCAAGGCGTTCCGCACCTCGGCGGCGCTGAACGAGGCCCTCCGATCTCTGCTTCGAATATCCGAGACCACCCGGCGATTGACAAGGCCCTGAGGCGCGAGTGGCGACGACACCCGCCGACGACTGCCCTCGTTAGGCAGGTGAGTTCCTTCCTGCAACTCCTCCTCTCAAGCTGGTGAAAACGCGAAGATTCCCTGTTGCCGTGGCCGCCGCGCGTGGAATACACTGCGTAGCGTGGACGAGACGCCCGCGGCACATCGAGCGCGAGTCCAGAATATGCGAATTAGATCCCTCACTCTACCTCTTCTTCTCGTCCTGCCGCCGTCCTTGGCGCGCGCACAAGGCACCGTGCCTACATTCAAGTACACTGTTGGGCAGGGCACCTACGCGCTCGTTGGGCGCGATCCGGCACAGGGCGGCGTCACCACCATCCCCACGCTGCTGGTGCCCATAAAACTCTCTTTTGAAGCAAAGAAGGTCGCCGGTAAGCCCTTCATCATGGACGCGTGGCCATACGTATACGGTGTTCTTCACTCGCCCACCTTCTCCAAGTTTGAGTTCCCTTCCGGCGGCAAGACACAGTATGCCGACGCTCTGCTGCGCACAACCTTCCCTTCGGCTACTGGCTGGCATACGCTGCTGGGCAAGCCAAAAGTGAAGCCTGTGAAGATTACCGTCCCTGTGGGTTACGGCTACATCCTCACCTCGAAGAAGGCTCTCGCCGCCTTTGCCGTTGTGGACCTCGAGTTCGTGCAGAAAGAGCTCTTCAAGCAGCTTCCCAAACAAGAAGGCAAGCTGGTGATTGCGTTAACCCATAACACCACTTTTTATGCAGATGCGGACGCAACGGTGTGCTGCACTTGGGGAACGCACGGTATTGACTCCGCCACCGGAAATTCCTTCGTGCTGGGTTCGTATCTCAGCTCCGCCCCAAGTGTTGTCGAAGACAGTGACGTGCAGCCGCTTACGCAGCAACTGGCTGAGTTCGTCAACGATCCTCTGTTCGACTCGTTGCTCGGCATCCACAACCGGAAAGGTCCGGGAAACACTTTCCCCAGATGGATGCGCCCCGCCTCAATGCGTCCCGGCGACGAGGGACCTTGTGGCGGCTCGGGCGTTGCCTCCGCTTATTTCCTTCTTGAGCCCACCGATACTAACCTTAAGAACAATTTCCCTGCATCGAAAGCCTTCGTCGCCCGGGTGGGCAAGACCACCTATCACCTTCAGAACGTGGCCCTGTTGCCCTGGTATACCGGCGTCTCGGAGGGTCTCGGCAGCATCTACAGCTTCCCAGATCGGCAAGCGCTCACGGAGCCTGCCAAGCCGTGCCCGGCGCGCGGCCGGCGTCCGGGCGCAGAGGGCGGTGCGCGGGGGGCTCCCGAACCCACGGTCGCTCCTGTCCCCTTGAGCGGCCCGCCCAACGGCCACGAGCTTATTGGATACGCTGCCGGCTACGGCCCCGGCTCGTTGCCACTCCGCGACATTGCGCCGCAGTGGGACGTGATCATTGTCGCCTTCGCGACGCCGCAAAAGAACGCGCCGGAAGGAACTTTCGAGTTCCGCACGCCACTCGGCCTTGACCCCGAACAGTTCAAGCGGGACATCGCTTCCAAAAGGAGTCAAGGCAAGAAGGTCCTGATTTCACTCGGTGGCGGTGGCGTGTACGTCCCGCTGGACGCTCCGGATTGCGTTTCGAACTTCGTCTCTTCGGTCAGCCGCATCGTGGCCGACTACGGCTTCGACGGGGTCGATATCGATCTCGAAAGCCCCTCGCTCGATCTCGCTCCCGGTGATAAGGACTTCAAGCATCCCACTACGCCTTCGGTCGTGAACCTGATCTCCGGCCTGCTCCAATTGCGCGAGCGTTTCGGTGCCAGCTTCATGATCAGCCTGGTGCCTGAGGGCACGCAGATTCCTGCCGGTTACTCGAGCTACGGCGGCCAGTTCGGCTCCTACCTGCCGCTCACCTATGCCCTGCGCGATATCCTCTCCTTCGTCGATGTGCAGGACTACAACACACCTCCCCTTGAAGGTCTGGATGGCGAGATCTACCAGGCTGGTTCGGTGGACTACCATGCCGCCATGACGGAACTTCTCCTGCAAGGCTTCAACGTGGGTGGCGATCCCAAACAGTTCTTCCCGCCGTTGTCGGCCAACAAGGTTGCCGTCGGCTTTCTCATCGGAGACGCAACGCCAACGGAAGTCAGTCAGGCGATGGACTACCTCATCACCGGCAAGCCTCCGGCCGGAACCACCAACGAATTGCGGCAGCCCATTTTACGTCGAGCGGCGGAGAAGCCAGGGCGACCGGCCACAGTCACGTATGAGTTGCGGCGCCCCGGCGGCTACCCCGGTTTGATCGGCGCCATGTTCTGGACCATCGACGCCGATCGCCGCAGCAACTACAACTTCTCCAACGTTGTCGGTCCCCAACTCCACAGCTATACCGCAAATCAGCCGTGAACTTCTCCCTGACTCTGGTGTCCTGTCCCACTCTATTGCTGAAGGTGAGCAGCTTGGCAGGAACCCCCTCACCTGGCCCGTCCCGCCCTGCACCGGAGGGTGCGGGGCCCCGGCTGAAGAAAGCGCTGGCGGTGCTCCACCCTCCCCGCCAAGGGGGACAGGGGCATTGTCAACGATCATGTGGGACAGGGCACTAGAAATTCTCCAGCACCCACACGTTGCTGTCCCAATCGGTTCTCGTTATGGCTAGGTATCGGCCGTTCGGAGAGGGCACGCACCAGGAGGCGAGGGAGCCGTGCTGCTCCCATAAGGGGTAGGTATGACCTCGGAGGTCGATGTAGAGGATTGCGGTTGAGACTGCAGAAAGGCTTGTAACAAACATCCCGTTGCCGTCAGGAGCCCAAGCCAGCGCTGCCACCGGCAGTGTTAGCACCTTTAACATGGAGCCGTGCCAGCCCGTGATCACCAAGTCGGGAATGGTTTCCCCGGTCAGGGAAAGGAAGTGAATTCGTCCCTCCCACGTGCCAAAATCCGTGAAAGCGATGCGCGACGCATCGGGCGAGAGGTCCCAACTCACAGTCCCTGGCCCCATCTGTGCCTCAATTTTGCCGACCTCATGTCCCCGGCCCCTGACGGGATCGAAGGTCGTTAGCAGAACCTGTCTCCCGTCCGCAATCCGCTCTCCCAAAACGCACAGAGTGGCAGGAGACCGCGCGCAATGGTAGTCGTGAATGCCTCGAGCCTCAAGCACCAACTGGCTTGGACCGCCGCCCACAGGCATCCGCATGAGACGCTGGAGCGGGGAGGAAGAGGTCTTACTATCAACTGCCTGCACGGAATACAAAATCCAGGAACCCTCCGGACTCAACCGAGGGGTGGATTTTGCATCCGAACCCATGGTCAGCGGTTCGGCGGAATCCTGGTCCAGTGCCTGCTTGAAAATGTTGAAGCTGCCTGTCCGATCAGAGTCAAAGAGCACGGCTTGGCTGTCCGGCGTCCACGCACCCGGGAAGTCTTGGTGCTCGTCCAAGGTGAGTCGCCGCGACGGCTTTAAACTCGTGCCATTGGCCTTGAGCTCGCCTACATAGACGTCTGACTGAGGATTTCCTTTTAAGAACGCGAGCCGCTTCCCGTCGGCGGTGGCTGAAAGGCCCCAAAAGTGGGAGTCCACCCAGTGTGTGATTCGGTGAGCCTTGCCAGCAGGTACACCCGTTCGCGGGTCAACTCTGATTTCCCACAGGTTATCATCATTTTGGTCAGGCGGCGGTTCCGGCTGCGTGTAGATCAGGCGTCCGTCCGACAACCACAAGAGACTCTCATAGCCCCGGCACCGCTCGGGCTCAGACACTAAGCTGGCCGGGCCCCCGATGAGATCACGAGTCTCAATGGCACATCGGCTGCCGAAACTTCTAGTGGCGATCCGTCGGCCATCTGGAGCCCAGACGGCTTCCGCGAAGTGACTGCTCGCCTCGGAGGTGGCAATCCTGCGTGCATTCTCACCGCCTGCCCCCATTACCCATAATTCGGAAAGGGGCAGCGTCCCGGGCCCTCCGGTGGTGAAGGCTATCCGCGAGCCGTCAGGCGAGATGGAGTTTGCCCAGGCACTGGCGCGCAGCTTCCGTGGCGCCCCTCCCATGGTGGAAAGTGTCTGGATGCTCCATCCCTGAGTGTCCCCGAAATTCGCCAAAAGAGTTGTCCCATCGGGAAACCAGCCCGCAACCGCCCAGGCCGAACCGCCAGGAGCAGTTCCCTCCGCATGCCCGCTGTCAAGCGGGAAAGCAGGTTGCGGCATGATTCGGTGCGTTTCCCCGGTTTCCACGAGCTTGACATAAATACCCGTTGGATCGGAGTAAGCCACGTGTCTGCCGTCGGGTGATATGGCCGCGCCAGAGATTGAGTACCCTACAGGGTTGGCGGTGAGTCGCCGTTGCCGCAGTTCCGGCGGTGCAACGCTGCGGTGCATCGCGAACCATAATAGCGAGACTCCAACCAACATCACGGCTGGGATATAAGCCACGACCAACTTATAGCGTAGGGTAGTTCTTAGGCCCTGCGGAGCTTGCGGGAGTTGCCCCAGGACGCCTGTCGGCACATTTGCTCGCACTGACAGCGGTATGTCCACTGCCGCAGGCTGATAGAGCGATTCACGATTCACAGGTGTGGGTCTCGGCACTACAGGTTCGACCGGAGCAATCAACCGGTAGCCCCGGCGCGGAAGGGTCTCGATGTATCGAGGCTTGCCCGCAGCATCCCCCAAGGCTTGCCGCAACTTATTGATGGCTCTGTTGAGCCCGTGTTCAAAGTCCACATAGGTGTCAGCGGGCCAGAGCTTGTGCCTTAATTCTTCACGCGTCACCACCTCGCCCGGGCGGTCCGCAAGTATTGCGAGGATTTCAAACGGCTGTTCCTGAAGCCTGATCCTAAATCCGTCTTTGTGCAGCTCACCTGCTTGAAAGTCCAACTCGTAGGAGCCAATGCGGATGTGGGCGGCTGTGGCAGGATTCAGCTTCACAGGGTGATTCCCCCAATTTGGACGTATTACACCACCTTAACATTCACAGGTTTATGGGGGAGCTACCCCCAAACGCAGGTAAGTATAGCACGTTACTATTAACCGGAGAAGTAAACTGTTTTTGGCTGCAATCCCCCGAACTCTTTGATTCCACGGCCGATGCTGGGGGACATTCAGAGGATATTTAGAGGACTTCGAGGGAATTGCATTTCTCAGGCCTGTAATACTAAGTTATTGAGTGGCACAAATTCTGGCGCGGGACGTGGTGCGTACCTTTGAGCTGTAGATGGCACCAACAAGCAAGAACATGGGCTACTTCCGAGGTTGTTGAAATCCAACACCTTTAAGGCAGGATGGCGGCGCATTCGCCCCGCGGCCCCTCTGCGGGATGACTGGCATGGCGAAGGGCTTTTGGCTTCTTGACGACGAAGGCTCGGTTCGTGAGGAGTTCTCGATCGGGCGGACTGTATGCTTGGCCGCCCACGGACTCCCAGCCCACTCTCTATTTTCCATCAGTCTCGAAAAAGATGCGTCCGGCGGCGCGGCTGAGATGGTGGCCAACTTTACGACCGACCGGCACGGCTCGCTCCCACCCACTCCACTGTTTCCGCAAATCGGTCTACTAAGTCTCACCGAGGGACCCGTCCTGCGGACGCACGAAGAAGCGGAAAGGACCATCGGCGGCCGGAAGTTTGCGTTGCGAGTAACTGAAGCTGGCAAAGAGAGGACCTCGGGCCAAGCACTGCAGTTCGCGGTCAGTACGCAGGACTCCGAGCCGCGCATTTACCCTGCCGATCCGCAGGGGCGTCCGCTCAACGGGATGGAGCTGGGCGAGAACGAAGTCGGCGTCATGCTGAGAAATTTCCCCGTTGGCTGTGTTCGTGTCTTCGCTGTGCGGCGCCAGTTTGGCTGGCGCGACGGAGACCCGATCGAGCCCGTGCGAACACGCCAGGGCGAGCCCGTCGTGACTACGGTTCAAGTCGCTGGGATCGGACCCCATTACATCCGTCTGACGCGCGCTGTGGACATCGGGCCAGGCAGTTACCAGTTCATCGCACGAGTTTACCGGCCGGGCTGGTATCAAGCTGACGACGACGTACTACTCCACGAGGACGTGGTCTCGGACCGCCGGTTCGCGTCGCTGGTTGTCCGTTACGGATTCAAAACGCGTTTCGGCTACGACAACGGCGTAGTGCTGACACCCCAGATCGCCGGGCGCCCACTCCCGCACCGTCCCTACTTCGAGTTCGTCAACAGTTTTCCCAAGGGCACCGACGTTTACGCCGCGCTCGATCCGGATGCTCTTCCGGCCGGTCTTCTCAGCACCCGCGCTGCAATTTATGTCATCCAGCACAAGACAGCCGCACAATGGGCGGCCAGCAACGCGCTCGCCGACATCTCCGGCCCAGGAATGACGTCCGCCGTGAAGATCGTGCCGATCGTGCCTGGCTGCGTGAACTGGAATACTACCCTCGTCTGGCCGAACCCTCAAGCCCCGGGCAAATACGATGTTGTTATCGACTTCGGCAACAACGTCGCCGACCCCTCCCAGTTTGCGACCGACGGTACCCTCAATTCCCCACCGGACATGATTGACGGCTACGTGCGGGTGGGCTTTTACGTGACCGACGACCCTTCACTGCCGGGGTCTTACGCGGGAAGCATTGGCCAGCATGATTACGCCCTTGCCAGTATCCAGGTACCAAAGACGGATGCGGGGCCTACCCCAACTGATACGCTGCCGCTGACCGCGACGCTCCGCTATCCGGCGCAGGCGGCCGGCATGGATGCCCCCTGCGCGGCGGGAAGCTTTCCTCTGGTCGTGATCATGCACGGAAACTCAGGGTACGAGAATTCATACCTGGGCTACAACTACCTGCTGGACCACTTGGCAAGCCATGGCTTCATCGCCATGAGCATCTATGCGCCAGTAGGAGTGATGATCGAGACGAGGGCGCGGGCCATCCTGGCGCATCTGGGGATCATGGCGCAGAACAATGTGAACCCTGGGCTTTTCCAGGGGCATATCGATTTCAGTCACGTGGGGATTGCCGGGCATTCCCGCGGGGGTGAAGCGGTGGTGCGGGCGGCGCGCATCAACACGGCCGAAGGACTGGGCTGGCACCTCGAGGCGGGAGTTTCGATCGCACCCACGGACTACTTCCATTACGGCGATCCTGGCGTCCCATTGCTGGTAATTTACGGCTCAAACGATGGAGATGTGGCGGGCACCTGGCCGGACCGGACGGGTTTCAATATCTACGATGAAGCGGGGCGGCCGCGCTCTTTCGTTTTCGTCTACGGAGCGACGCACGACCGATTCAACACCGTTTGGGCCCCCACTGCCTTGAGCGTCGAAAGCGACATAGCTGTGAGCGATTACCCCAACCTGATCTCTACCACCGACCACGAGAACGTGGCTAAGGGCTATGTGACGGCCTTTCTGCAAGCGCATTTACAGGCGCGCGATGAGCAAATGGAATACTTCAGCGCCAACCTGAAGCCCAGCTTGGCGAGCGGCATACAAATCCATACATTACACCAGGTAGCGGGGGCACTGGTGGTGGACAATTTCGAGCAGTTGCCGCACGACGCGAGTACAAACACCCTCGGAGGCACGGTGACCGGGACGGCGCTCGCTACTCTGGCGGAAAATGCTCTGCATACCCTGGATAGCCATTCGCCTCACGTCACCAGCGGAGGGGAGATAGCTTGGCAAAGCACGGCGGGGATTTATTTGAGCCACGTGCCAGCGGTGGCAAGAAATGTCTCAAGCTTTGCGGTGCTGGCCTTCCGAGTTACGCAAAAATACGGCAGCCCGCAGAACCCACCCAACCAGCCTCAGGACTTGTTCGTGCGGCTGACGGACGGGGGCGGGAAGTCGAGGCGCATCCAGGTGAGCACCTTTACGCAAATCCCCTATCCTTACGTCAGGGGATATAGCGACCTGATCAAATCAGCGATGAAGTCGGTCCGCATCCCCTTGGCCTCTTTCACGATTGCTAACCCGGGCGCCAAGGATGTAGACCTTACGAACATCCAGTCGGTGGCGTTCGAATTCGCCTCCGATGCGAGCGGGGACATCGAGATCGACGACATTGAGTTCAGCCAATAAGGGGATGGATAGAACGATGGCGAGAAACAAGCTACCCTTGAGTCATTACGAGGCGGAGATGGTAAGGATGCCAGAGCGCGAGGGCGGAAGCGTGGAGGTGGAAGCATTGCGCGTGATCGTTTTTGGCCCGAGTTTCCCCCAACGTGCAGTGGAACCCGAGCTGCTGGTTGGCGAGGAGATCGCCCAACACACCTCGATCGGGCGCGATCAGAAATCGATCCGAGGTTACTTTTTCCGAAACCCACCTGACGGGGCGTTGATCCGTGTTCGATATGGCGACAGCCTGGAAGGAGAGCTGCCCGAGCCGTTCTCCCAATCCCGTATCCGTCCGTTGCCGAAGGAGTGTTGATCGCTTATGGCGCTTACTGAGAAAAAGCTGAACTCGATTCTAATGGCACAGTTGACCCCGTCGGAGCGCGCTGGCGGTGTTGTGTATGTGTTCGCGGATCCCATCCCCTCAGGGAGCAACCTCCAGTTTCCACACGTCAGCTTGGAAGTCCCCTGGGTTGCCTTGCTTGCGTTCATCGATCGGGACCCGAGAGCGAACTGGGGTCACTCCTGCCGTTACATCCTGATCAATCGCAAGACCGGTGAAGTCCGGTCCACTGAAGCGCGGTTTCCTCCGTTTCGTCACGAGGAGTTGCGGCGCTGGAGGGTTGCTTATCGGGCGCCGGGCCTGCCCGACACATTACTAGCAGTACCAAGAAAGTGACCTACTATATCTGAACAAAGGAGAAATAACATGCCTGACACTATTAGCCAAAGCGTACTGGAGAGCGTGCAAAGCCATGCGTTCGGGCGCCTGTCTGTCGCGCAGCAAAAGACGACCAACCTGCACATCGACATGCGCATTTACGAGCGGGGCCAGACGATTGGACCGGAGTTCCAGAAGATCGTGGCCCCGCAGTCCAGCATCGTGGTTTTCGCGGATGATGAACCACGGGCCAACTTTGGGCATGCCTGCCGATATCTGCTTTACGAGGACAAGACCGGCAAGTTCCTGAAGGAGATGCCGGCGCGGTTCCCACCGGTGGCGGATGCCAAGCAGGCCAAAACGTTGAAGGCATTCCACGAGACGGTGCGTCTGATCGATAATCCCAACCTGTTCAAGCCGTTTAGACCTATCTGGCGGTGCCCCATCATCATCCCTGAGGGAACGCGCTATGCCATCCTATTCGCGGGGATGACGAACAAGAGGCACCTGAACGACATGGAGTTCCTCTACCGGACCCTGGTGGACATCTACGCCTTCGACCCGGCCAAAATCTATGTCCTTAGTTATGACGGTACCTTGAACACCCAGGACGGGGTGCAGACGACTTGGCCAGGCGATGGGACGGCTTACCGCATTAAGGTTACGGGTCAGGGCGATCAAGCGGGGTTTGAGGCGGCGATCGATGGCTTGAAGACGAAACTGCAACGCCTGGACACGGTGCTGATCCACTGCAACAACCATGGCGACTCTGACACGCCGGACGGCGGGATTACCTGGATTCCGAATACAGCTTTTCTCTGTACGTACTCAAACTGGGGCAAATACTATCATACCGACTTTTGCAACAAGCTGGCCGAGCTTCCGAAGTTCAGGCAATTGATCGTGATGCTGGAGCAGTGCCACTCCGGTGGGTTCAATGCATGCATCGTGGCCCAAAGCCCGGCCGACGCGACCAGCGTAGCCTCAGCGGCGACAGAATTCAACAACTCTTACGTCTCCGCAGACGGCAACTGGGACCCGTTCGCTCGAGACTGGGTTGCGGCGCAGGCAGGCCACGACCCGTTTGGTGGGGCGCTTTCGTATAACCCTGACACCAACGGCGATGGCAAGATCGAGGCCTCGGAGGCGTACCAGTATGCGTATACCGTGCGGGATCCCCTCGACAGTCCTAACTTCAGCCAAAGCTCGGCGGCGGGTGGGCAAATCGTCCTGGGACAGGAATACCGGATTTGGTGGTGGTGGTGCCGGATCCTGTATGCCGAACTGGAGCAGTACCTCGTCAAGCTACCGCCGCCCGAGTATTACGAGCGGCTCCACAAAATCCAGCCGCTGCTTGGAGAACTTACGGCGGAGCTGGATAAGACATCGGAAGGGCTGCGCCAGGAGATACAGGCAAGGGTTGCGGCGGCCGTGACGCAGGCGTTCAAGGGTTAGAGAGCGCAGAGCCAGCGGGGAATGGAGACATCCCGCCCCTGGGTCACTTTAAAGTCTGCAACGGAGATGACGGCAGGAGTTGCCCCGGAGTCGTAAACACTGTAGGCCCCTTCGGGGCCATTCCTGCCGTCTGCTCTGAAAATGGTTGTGGCGAAGGCACCTTGGAGTGCGGTAGCGGCAGCTACCGCCTTTGGTCCCGATTCCAAGGCGCTTCGCGCATTTTCATGGTATCTGGGTGCCGCTGGCGGCATGAGCGACTGCTTTGACGGAACACTCCTTTCTACCTCTTGTAATACTCACCAAGGAGGCGTATAAAGGGCACAGCTAACAACCGGGTAACCGT
>Ga0187817_10000185_pt1 | contig 23409 bp, 21 predicted proteins | sample NC_wetland_sal_i_17_FD_132431 | JGI IMG/M metagenome (GOLD analysis project Ga0187817, IMG submission 132431) | Wetland sediment microbial communities from Neuse River Estuary, North Carolina, USA - SO4_2 | ecosystem: Environmental > Aquatic > Freshwater > Wetlands > Sediment | place: USA... | reverse complement strand
GAGGGTCGTTACGCAGCCGCTCATGGTGTAGTCCGCACTCGCCGTCCCAGTGATTGAGGTGCCAAAGATGGTCACCGCAACGTTGCTCGTATTTGTAACGATCACGTTCTGGGCGGGACTTTTGATACCGATAGTCTGCGGATTGAACACCAGACCAGTCGCACTCAGGGTCAGCGCCGGAGCGCCGACCACCCCGTTACCAGACATGGTCACATAGGTGGTGGGGACCAAGCTACTGGTGTTGCTGCTCACATACAGGTATGCGCTGAACGGCCCATTCTCCGTGGGTAGAAACGCAATATTCACGGTACAAGTTTTGTTCTGCGCCAGCGAACCCGGACAGTTATTCGTCTGGGCGAAGCTGGCGCCGCCGAAGGAAAATGGCGGATTGTTCAGCGTCAGGCTGGTAGAGGCACTATTGCCGACCGTAACCGTCTGGTAGGGACTGGCCGTGTCCACCGTCTGGTTCGCAAAAGTCAAACTGGTAGGAGACAGGGTCAGGTAGGGGGTATTCACGCCCGTTCCCGTCAGGGTCACCACGTTCGGGCTGTTATTCCCGCCCTGCACAATGGTGAGGGTTCCGGGGCGGGATGCGGCCGTGGTTGGAGTGAAGGTGACGGAGATGGTGCATTCGCTGCCCCCGGCCAAACTGGCGCCGCAGGTGTTCGTCTCTGAGTAGTCACTCGGAGACGGCGTGATGCTGGTGATCGGCATGGCATTGCTGCCCATGTTGCGCAGGGTAACGGTGGTAGCAGGCGATGAAGTGCTGGCCACGCCCACCGGTTGCTGCGTCGAGAAGGCCAGAGTAGCGGGATACACTACCGCCGTAGCCGCTGCGGTTGCTCCGATTCTTAACGCGAAAGTGTTGCGGTATGGAGTCGCCGTGAGCGTGACCGGGAAGTCCTGCGAACTGGTTTGGCCGATGACAAAGGCATCGCCCGAGGCGTTCGCCGCGATGGCCGGGGAGTGCGCCGTGTATTGACTGCTCTCGCCGCTTGAGCCGCCGACGTAAGTCGAATAGACGGCCGCCGACCCCGTGCCATTCAATTCGGTGACAAAAGCGTTATCGCCTTGTGAACCATTTACCCAGGTGGCATTGTAGCCCTGAATGGCGAGGGTCACCGGAAGGTCGTTCTCTGCCGTGTATCCCGTGACGAACGCACTACAGGCGGAAACGCATCCCGGCTCAATCGCGATGTCGGTTGGGGTCGTGCTTTCCATAGCGCCGTTCAGGAAGGTCGAATACACCAGTGCCTTTCCGGCGGCATTCAGCTCGCTGGCAAAACTTCCAGGGTAATCCACCTGGTAAGCCCCGGTGGTGGTGGGGAAGTCTTCTATGGCAGTCGTTCCTGTCACGTAGGCGTCACCAGATCCATCGACGGCAATTCCATTCGCCGTTCCAACCCCGAGATAGGAGGAATAGACCGGCGCTGTCGCGGTTGGGTTTATCTTGGTAACATAAACGCCGCCTGAGCCCACTCCTTCTCCGTCATAGGCAAAGGCACCCGCCGTGGTGGGAAAATCGCTATAGCCATTTCCCGTGACGTAAGCGTTGCCAGAGCCATCTACAGCGATGGCATTTTCGGTGCACCCGTATGTGGGTCCGCTCAGATAAGTGGAGTAAACCAGTGAGGCAGCGCCGGACTTTGTGGGATCAATCTTGGTCACGAAGGCGATCTGCTGACCGTTGGGGTTCTTCGTCTGAAAAACTCCTGGCGTCGTGGGAAAGGTAGTGGAGTCGGTGGTGCCAGTCACATAGATCTTGTTGGTTGAGTCGAGGGCCACTCCATTTGCCTGATCCGGGGAACTGGTTGTTCCCGCCAGGTAGGTGGCATACGTCAGCGCGGTTCCAGTCGCGTTCAAGACGGCGACAAACGCGTGGTTTCCACTGGTAACGGAGCCCAGAAATGCATTTGCGGTAGTGGGGAAATCGACGCCCGCGTACCCCACAATGACAGCGTTGCCTGCCGAGTCGACTCGTATGTCCTCAGCCGTAGCGTTATAAGACGGCGTAGCTGTGAGGACGGCGCGGTAAACCAGGGTTTTGCCGTCAGAACTGATCTTCTCCACTGCCAGCACGCCGCTGCTTCGCCCCGCTAAATAAACATTGCTGCTGGAATCGATGGCCGCCGCAGTGAAAGCGTCACTCGTAGTGGAACCAACGGGAAACGATGACCATACGAGTACCGGGTCGATGACCAGCGGGCGGTTGCGGTCCCAGTTCGGAATGTCGAAGCCAATCCGGCCTGGGCTCTTCATCACATAGCTACCGGCGAGGAGTTCACGGGAGCCGTCTGCTGCTAACTGGTAGATCACCGGCCTGGAAAAGCTCAGGCTGGCGCCGCTGCCGCTGATATTCAAAGCTCCGTCCGGGGCGATGCTGACGTATTGCGCGTCGCTGATATCGAGAGCGATCGTCTTGGGGTCGTGCTGCGGAGCAACCACAAAGTCATACTCCAGCTGGCCGCGACTTCCGTAGTACACCAGATCGATGCCAGGATAGATTCCCCGGTAGCGCAGGCCCGACCAGGTTCGCAGATTCGTCCGCCAGGTGCTGCTGTCGCGCGACGGGAAATAACTCACAATCCCCGGCAGTTGTCCTTCCGGTGAAATCTGCGGGTTCTGGCTGGCGCCCCACAAGGCCAGCCGGATCGGCCCTCCCTCTGAACCACTTGCGGGAGTGATGTCCACCGACGCCCGGCTCTCATAGAACTTGAAATTGAGCCCAGACACGGAGGACGCAAACCGCGGCTGATTATCTCCTGCACGGCTTCCGGACTCTTCGAAAGTAAGAGTGTCACTCCCTACCATTCTTACGGAGGGCGTCTGCGCGAAAACTCCTGTAGCGTAAGTGATGCAGGCGATCAGCAGCACAACTCGGAGGCAGGGCCGGGAACTCAGCATGATGGTTCTCCTAATCGAAAACAAAAGTTCTAGCGTGGGCGAGGCAAGAGAATCCCGACGGCTAGCCGCGAGGAACGGTCTTGGGATGGTCCTGCTTGGGCCGAGAGACTTCAGAGTTCAAAAGCTGGGTTGCTGCGAGTCATTCTTGTTTTGACAGCTCTCCGACTCGTCAGTCACCCTTGCTTGCTGTGGGGGGGCCGCGGAGGAGACCGCCCACAGTGCGCGTCTCTCCGAAGCGGGGGCCATTGTGTGCTAACCGCTGGGGGTTGTCAAGATGAAGAGTTTTTCACACTGCGTTTCGCAAGCAGGAACGGAGCGGGAACCTAGGGGTGGTCGGGGCTGATGGGGTCGTCCCCGCGGCAAATGGCCCACCAAGCAACTCCGACGATCACGCCCGCAGCGGGCCACAAGACATATGGTGAACTCATGAGGGCGCCGCTGCCCGGGGTGACACCAGATTCTTTTAGAGTCGCTCCACCGCATTTTTCCTCGCGTGATTTCTGCTCGCCTTCCCTGACGATGGCCCGGTCGGAGCGCGCAGATTGCTTCGCCGGCTGCGCATTGGCGGATCGGGATTCGATGTACACATCATTCTTCAGCGCCGCAACCGTGACCTTTCCGTCCACATCGCTGACATTGAAGTGGGTCCATTCCAGGCGGACGGGCGTGACCGTGACGCAACCCACACGTACCTTCAAACCGCGAGAAGTATTCACCGACAGGCTGCCGTGATCGAGAATGAGTTCGGCGCTGTTGAACTGGACCACGGTCCCCGGATTCATGTCCGCCGCCGAACCCGTGATCTCAATGCGCGCTATCGCATTGCTCTGAGTCTCAATCAGGTCATCGGAGCGCAAGGCGCTGGTGGCGGGCGCAGGGTTCTGGTTGAGCAGGACATTTCCGCTGCTGTGCAGAATGGCTCCCCCGGTGTCTTCGGCCGAAACAGACACGGGCAGAATTGCGATCAGGAGCAGGCAAACGAGATTTCGCCAGTTGCACAAGTTTTGCCGTAGTGGCGTTCACACTTCTGCTTACGGCAAGTTTAGCCAGCAATAAGGACAGCCACTATTGGCTCCGGTGGTGCCCCGGAGGGAACGCAGGCGGCGGCTCAGGCCAGAAGCCGGAGCTAGCCACCATGCAGTCGCGCGATGTCCGCGTTGGTATAGAAGTGCGAGGCGCGGTTCTTATGAGTCTTCCAGAATGCGGCGGCCTCGCCTGGAGTCATCCCATATCCGCGCTCGCGCAGCGTGCGCGCGTCCAGCATCTCCGTCACCCCGACGTTGACAACGCCCACAGGCACACTGGAGGGTTCCTGGGAGGCCATCTCGATCTCGCTGGCTTTCTCACCGGCATTTTCGCTGCCCTTCGGCCCACCATAGTAAATGCGGGGAAGATCGGTCTGCGTCTGCACTCCGGCAGAGGCAGGAACAGCCGGTGTCCCAGCACTGACTTCGGTTGTGGCGACGGGCGCGCTGGCGGGCACCGGTGCGAGCGACAGCGTGGGAGTGGCGAGGGACTGCCGCAGGACTGTCGAACCGTAGTTCGTCAGGTACTGCGGGCCAGCGGGAAAGTTCGTGTCCTGGGCGACGCAGATTCCAGCAAGAAACAACAGCAGGCAACAGCGACTAGCTAGGCGCATCGGGACCTCCCGGCGGCAGACCTTACAGCCCTTATTATGAGGCCAGGCAGGGTAAATTTCCAGAGTCATTACATCCCAGTTTCGGCTCCAGTTGCGGGTTTCAGCCTCCTGCGGCGGCGGAACCAGCCCGTCGCCGCTCGCGGCGGTTGGCCAGAATCACATAGAGCATGTAAGCGACCACCGCCAGATTGCCGACGAATAAGGCACAGCGCAGAACGGTGACACCACGCACCAGTTCACGAATCTCAAAAGGCAGCAACAAGGTTCCGGACACGAACGCGACCCATTCGGCCCAGGTGCGTTCATGCCACAAACCGTAGGCTTCGGCAAAGCGCAGCGTCGCGTAGGCAAAAGCGATGCGCACCGCGGCCCACAGACGGGCGTCGGTGATGCTATCGGCAAAGTCGAGAAACACCTGCGCGGAATGACGATCGGTGTTGACGTGCAAAAGAGCGAGAAGGCTCTCTGCCATCAACCATACGTCTTTGTGCACCAGGGCAAGCGCACAGATTCCCATCAAAATCACGAAGACGCCTTTGACAAACTCAAAGGAGGCCACAGCCCGGAGAGCGCGCCGCTGGCGGCGGTGATGATCAGGCTTGGTTCCAGACGGGCGCATGAACGCTGGCAATCGCTCAAGGCAGGGTACCACGGAGGCGGTAGATCGCTCATGCAGATTTCATGTCGTGTCGTGTCTTCATGGATGCCCTTACCTCCGTAACTGGAGCGGCCGCGGGAAGGGTGCCACGATGGAGACACGGAGAAACTCAATGCAAAAAATCGTCATCTCTCTGGCCATCGTAGTCTCGTGCGGCATGGGCTTGCGGGCGCAGCAGGCCGCCTCCGCGCCGGCTTCCTCCACGCCACAAACCGCACGGCAGGCGTTGATGGAAATGTTTTTCAGCAAGACGCCGGGAACTTTCGTGAAGCACTTGCCGCTGGCTACGCGGACTGCGCTGGAAAAATCGGGTGCGATGGCCAAACTGCAGGAATATTCGGTGATGGCGAGCCAGTTCCAGACGCAGGGTCAGAATGTGCAGACCTTTGAGACTGGGTCGGTGCTGCTGGCGGGGGAAGATCCGAAAACTGGCCAGAAAGTCGAGATCACGGTAGAGAACGACGCGCTCCGCGGCGATCAGGATGACATCGAGTTGTCATTCCAGGTCTACAAGAACGGTCAGGCGCAGCGAACTCCGTTCATGCCGCAGCTGACCTTCTCGATGAGACAGGAAAAGCAGGTATGGACGCTGAATGAAGTTTCGGTGACCATCCACCTGCCGCTCGCGGATCCGGACCTGCTGAAAGCTTTCACCGAAGGCATGAAGGCCGCTTCGACAACCAACACCACGTTCACGCCCCACACTGAGACGCCCATGCAGCCCGCAGGTTCCGACGCGATGGTGCTGTCGGCCATGCGCACGATCCTGACGGCCGAGGTGACTTATGCCAGCAGCTATCCGGCAGTGGGCTTCACCTGCACGCTCTCCAGCCTCGATGGCTTTGGCGGGGGCGAACCCAATGAACACCAAGCCATGCTGATCAACAGCGGACTGGCGAGCGGCAAGAAGTACGGTTTCGTCTTTACGCTTTCGGGATGCGCGGGAAGCCCCGCTACCGGCTTTCACCTCACAGCGGCGCCGAATGGAACGTACTACGGACGAAAAGCATTTTGTGCGGACCAATCCGCCGTGATCCGGTCGTCAGATGATGGCAATCCGGCCACGTGCCTGGCCAGCGGGGTGCCCGTTCAGTAGAGCGCTTGTTTTTCCAAAAGGGTGCCCCACCCTTGTCGCGTTTCTTGCGACAGGGTGGGGATTTTGATTCTAAGGCGGATGGGTAAGACCTGCCGATTCCTGTTAACGGAAGAAGCTTGATCGAAAATCAGAGTCCCCGCCCGGCTATTTCTGCCGAATCGCCGCGCGCAGTTCGGAGACGATTTCCTGCGAAGCCTTGATGGCCGCTGCGTGCTGGTTCACGTTGAATGAAATCGCGCCCACTCGCGCGTGCCCGCCTCCGCCGTAGCGCTCGCATATCCGCGCCAGGTTCACCTCGGGTGGCTGTGGCGCCCACGGATTCGATCCTACCGACACCTTCACCCGAAAACTGCTCTTGCTGAGCCCGACGCTGTAAACCGACTCGGGGTGCAAATAATAAGGAATGAACTTGTTGTAGCCTTCGAGATCGTGGTCAGTAATGTCGAAAAAGATCGTACCGTCTTTGCACTCGGTGCGCTCCTTGAGGATCCCGATCGAAATCTCGTGGCGCTTGAGTAAGGGTGGCAGTAAGGGCGCGACGAAGGGCGCGGCGAGGATTTCCCCCAAGGGCTGAGTGGCCAGGAGCGGGATCAGATGCGGGACGAATCCGTGGTCCGGAGCCGACTCGATCACCATGGTCAGCTTCATGGCGGGCGCCTCCATCTCGACCGCGGTCTTGGCATCGGGATAGAGAGCGCCGTCGATGATATCGGTCCAATGCACCAGATCGGCTACGGGCGCGGGATCGAAGCCGAAATGCTGCTGCGCGATCATGGCGATGAAACTGGTGCACGACTTGAAGGCCGGATCATAGAACTTGCGGTTGCTCTCCGCCTGCTCGAAATGCTCCGCATCCGCAGCCGACAGAAAAGCGCTCTCGTGGTGATCGAACCACCAGGTAATCTTCGGCGAACTGGAGTATTTGAAGTCAACGATGGCGTTCTCGTCGCCGTCGAATTGCTTTTCGTCGAACAGCGCGCCGGCGCGATGCACCAGGCCGCTGAACACAAAGTCAGCCTCGCTGCGGATGCGCTCGCGATAGAAACGGGAAAACAGCGCGGCAGAGGAAGCTCCGTCAAAACATTTGTCGTGATAAAAAACCCGTACTCGCAATGAATTCCTCGATGGCACCCTAGATTCCCGCCGCCTGAAAGCCACACTTACGGCATGAATTTCCGGCGAAGGTAAAAGCTAATAGGATTGACAGCTTCGAGGATGAAAGTCAAGTAGAAGAATCTTGCGGTAGTGGCTGAGTTTGAATGTCGACTCTGCTGAGGCGTCATCCCGAAGGGCCCGCGCCTTCTCCAGCGAAGCGAGAGCCTGCCCTGAGCTTGTCGAAGGGGATCTTGCGCGCAGTATACGCACACATTGCGTCCACGCGAGATTCCTTCGCTCCGCCTGAAGAACGGCTACGCTCAGGATGATGCCGCTTTCGCAGAACTCCTGAACACGCACGCGGCAGGATACTCTACATTGCGTTGGCTTGCTTCTCGGCCAGGTCGCCGATTATGGGCAGTTTGTACATCTGGCCGCCATTGGCCTTAATCACCAGAATGATCCAGACAGCAATCTCTCCGAAAAACAGCACCGCCCATAAGAGGAACCTAATCAGGTGTCCGAGAATCGGAATGAACGCGAACACGATCGCGATAATCATGTAGGCGATCCATAGGGCGACGAGAGCACCGAAGAAAAAGAGATTCTGCCACGAGTGAAAACGAACGAAGCGATTCCGGTTGTAAGGCTCCATCACCAAAAAGATGATGGATGGAATGAAGGTGAAGTACGCCAACATTCCCGCCACATTGTCGGCCATGCCGCCGGTGCTGGGGGCCGCGGTCGCCGCTGCCGGCGGGGCAGCGGCGCGTCCGGCGCAGGCTGCGCAAGTGGTGGTTCCGTCGGGAATCTGTGTACCGCACGAGTTGCAGAATGCCATCGCGGTGTCCTCCTCTGCCGTCACGGCAAGCAGACAAGAGACCAGGCTCCCGCCTGACGGCGTAGGCGGCAAGCTACCAAAAATGGCCCGCTAAAGCAATCAGCATTCTTGAAAGCAAAGCTAGAGTTCCGGTTCGCCCGCATACTCCACGGCAAACTCCCCTAGCAGCGGGAGTTTGAACGTCTCTCCCTGGAGAGCTTTGACGATGAGCACCAGCCAGAGCAAAGCAGCGGCCAGACCGCCGACCGTCGAGACCAATACCACAAGCAGCGGTCCAAGTGCCGGAACCAGGAAGAGGAGAGGGCTGGCAAGCTTCAGTGCGAGGGCGATGACTATCCCCGCACTCCAGAGCAGCAAACACTGCACGGCGTGAAAGCGCACGAAGCGATTCTTCTTGTATGGCCCCATGACGAGGAAAACGATGGCCGGGATGAATGTGATGTAGGTGAGCGCGGCGGCGACGTTTTCTGCAAATAGGCTGGCTGATGAGCGTGCCGGGGGAGCGGGCTTTTTCATGGGCCGTCCGCAGCCCGGGCAGAACGCGGCCGTCTCCGGCATTTGGGCAGCGCAATCGGGACAGGCAAGCAGCATGGGGTCGACCGCATCCATTGTCGCGCACCTTATCAGAAGTATCGGTTCGGCGCCAAACCCTTCTGGAACCAATCCTGTAGATTGACGCGAGGCAACGTGAGGCGTAGTGTTTGATCCAAATTTCAGCAACAGCTGTGTAGTGCCAGGAGACTCGATCAACATGGCCTCATTTTGCGCGGTTTGCGGAAACACTCTTGCAGAGGGAGAACGGTTCTGCCGCGTCTGCGGCAGAGACTCCGCTGCTCCTGGGGCGGGATCGGCTGCTCCAGTTGTCCCTTCACCAACCCCCGGCGCCCCCGCCACGACAAGTGGAAAGGCCATCGTCAGCCTGGTTTGCGGGCTGTTGTTTTTCGTCCCCCTGCTCTTTGTCGGAGCTATCGTATTTGGCCACCTTGCCTTGTCGGAGATTCGCAAGAGTGCGGGACGCCTGAAGGGTCAGGGCATCGCTATCGCGGGGCTGGTGCTCGGTTATCTTTGGATTGCGGGACTGCCAATCATGTTGATCGTCGCGGCGATTGCAATCCCGAACCTGCTGCGGGCGCGAATAGCAGCCAATGAATCGTCGGCCGTAGCGAGTGTTCGGACGCTGAACGTCGCTGAGGTCACGTACAACACTACTTACCCGGATAAGGGCTTCACCTGCACGTTGTCGGAGCTAGGCGGAGATGAGGGCGGAACACCCAATGCACATCAGGCCATGCTGATTGACCATGTATTGGCCAGTGGACGGAAGAGCGGATACGTTTTCTCTATACAGGGATGCACGGTGCAGAATGGCGTGATCGTAAGTTACGAAATAGAGGCGCATCCGGTGACGCTTAACCAGACCGGGACGCGCGCTTTCTGCTCTTTCGAAGACTCGGTGGTGCGGGTCCAACCCAGCGGCGAAGCGGTTTCTACCCCAGCGGAATGCCAGGCCCTGACACCGTTGAGCCAATAGCGTGGCGGCATTCTACGAAGCATCTGGGGGCGTGAACGGCGAACCGGGGTCGACCTTGCAGTGAACTCGGTGGCTATCTGATGGGAGGAAAACGATGTTCTGTCCTCAATGCGGGGCCAATGTTCCGGACAACTCGGTAGTGTGCACGCAGTGTGGCCGAAGCCTTCAGGCGGCGCCGCCGCCGGCACCGGCTGCACCCTTTCAAGCTACACCCTTGCAGACTCCCGGCGTTGTTTTGCCCCCGGGCGCCACGGTGCCCAACTACCTGGTGTTCGCGATTCTTACCACCGTATTCTGCTGCCTTCCCGCCGGCATTCCCGCCATCGTGTTTGCAGCTCAGGTGAACGGCAAATTGCAGGCCGGGGATCTGGCGGGCGCGCAACAGGCATCGAAGAACGCAAAATTGTGGTGTCTGATTTCGCTGGGAGTGGGCCTCGGAGTTGTGGTGATTTGGGGACTCCTCGTCCTGCCGGGCGTCCTGACCGGCATCAGCCATCAGAACTAGATCGGAGAATCCTTGCTGGAGACGCGGAATCGTCGGTTGCTCGCCGCGTTATTCGGGACTGCCACGCTGGTCGTCGTCATGCTGCGCGTTTTCGATCCGGCAACGTCGCGAATTTTTCCGCCCTGTCCCGTCTGGTACTTGACGGGTTGGTACTGCCCGGGATGCGGTTCGTTGCGGGCCATCCACCAACTGCTGCACGGCAACCTGCAGGCCGCGTGGGCGATGAATCCGTTGACCATGATCTTGCTGCCGTTTATCTGTTACGGTTTGGCTTCTCATGCTGTGATCGCGATGCGCGGGCAAGGACACGGATTGCCGCAACTCTTCCTGCCGGCAGTCTGGATCCGCGCCCTGTGCGCGGTGATTGTTTTGTTTGGTATTGCCAGGAATCTGCCCTTCTATCCCTTTGACCTGCTGGCTCCCGGCGCAATGCTGCGGTTTTGAGGGAAGGGGTCTTAGGGCTTGGGTCTTAAAGGTCTGGGGCCTTAGGCCTCGCCAGTGGACGCCGCGAAGCGCCATTCCCCGGGAGCGTCATTCCTAATACCCAAGACCTAACCCCTAAGACCTAACTCCATTCTTCTTGCGGCAGTCTTCGCAGATCCCGTAAATCTGAAAAGTGTGGCGAGTCGTGAGGTAGTGATACTTGTGTCCAATCTCCTGTTCCAGTTGGCCCACTTCCTGCGAAAAGAACTCCACCGAACTGCCGCACTCGGTGCAGACCATATGATGATGGCTGCGCCGGTTGTACTGATGTTCGTAGCGGGCAATGCCGTCGTGGAAGGCCACTTCGCTGGCCAGGCCGCACTCGGCCAGCAGTTTCAAGGTGCGGTAGACGGTAGTGTAGCCGATGCGTGCGTCTTTTTTCTGCACCAGGCGATGGAGCTCGTCCGTGGAAAGATGGTCGCGGGTTTCCAGAAACGCCCGCAGAATGGCGTCCCGCTGGCCAGTCTGCTTCAGGCCGACCTGCTTTAAATGCCGGTGCAGGATGTCCTGGGCCTCGCGCACCATCTCGCGGGAAATCGTGGGCTGATCATCAATGCGCTTCTGCAGCATGGCGGACGGAACCGGAGGTCAGGATATCACCCGGCATCTTGAAAATGAAATTCAGTTTCAGCGCGCAAAGCCGGCGTGGCGTGGACTACAATTCAAGGACTCGCAATGAGCACTTTGGCAGAAATCAGCACTCCCAGATCACGGCGTTCGCCCATTTCCCGCATCCTGCTGTGGTTTCTGTGCGCGCTCCTGGTGATTCTGGCCGGCACGGCGGCCTATGCCTGGTTCGTGGCTCACTCTGCCCTTCCCCAGCTCGATGGGCGGCTGCAGATCAGTGAGCTTTCGGCCGCGGTCACGGTGACGCGCGACGGCCACGGCGTGCCCGATATTGAAGCCGGCTCTCTGGAGGATCTTTTCTTCGCGCAGGGCTACGTCACGGCGCAGGACCGTCTATGGCAGATGGACGTGATGCGCCGCTATGGCAGCGGAGAACTTTCGGAGATTCTGGGCGAGGATCGGGTGAAGAAAGACCGCGAGCAGAGAATTCTTGGCTTGCGCGCGGCCGCAAGAAAATCGCTGGAGCTGGCCGGCGCCCGCGATCGGGCATTCTTCGAGGCCTATGCGCGTGGGGTGAATGCCTACATCGAAACTCATGGCAGCCGCCTGCCGATTGAGTTTCGCATCTTAGGCTACGCGCCGAAGCCGTGGCAGGCGGAGGACTCCTTGATCGTCGCCAACGTCATGGTCAAGGATCTGAACTATCACAACTTTTACGACGCTCTCGCCCGCGAGAAGATTCTCGCCAGGCTCGGGCCGGAGTTGACCGCCGACTTGTACGTAAACCGTTCGTGGCACGACCGTCCGCCCACCGTCATGCGCGAGGATCTGGCCGAGCCGCAAAACATCAACGGCGATTCGGATGATGACGACGACGACGAGGACGACTCCGGTCCTGACAATTCGGTCACGCAGGCGGCATTTCCCTCCCACGGTCCCGAGAATCTACCGAGCGGAACTCTGCAAATCGATGATCCGCCGGTCAACGGGTCGAACGATTGGGTAATCTCTGGCGTTCACACCGTCACCGGCAAGCCGCTGCTCGCGAACGACATGCACCTTGGCCACCAGATGCCCAACCTGTGGTACGAGGCCCACCTGCACTGCGGCACGTTCGACGTTGCGGGCGTTACGCTGCCGGGAATGCCCTACGTGATCGTCGGCCACAACCAGCGGATTGCCTGGGGATTCACCAACGTCGGTCCGACCGTGACTGACGTCTACATCGAGAATTTCAACGCGCAAGGCGAGTATCAGACTCCGAGTGGCTGGGTGCAGCCGGAGCACCGCCTTGAGGTTATTCACGTCAAAGGCAAACCGGACGTCACTGTGGATGTGAAGATCACACGCCACGGGCCCATCATCACCGAACTGGTTCCGGGCGAAACACGTCCGCTGGCGCTGCGTTGGACGCTCTATGACGGGCTGCGCGTGCCCTCCTTCGATGTGAATGCCGCGCAGAACTGGGAGGAATTCCGGCATGCCTTTTCGCAATTGGATGCGCCGGGGCAAAACGTGGTCTATGCCGACGTGGACGGGAATATCGGGTATCAGGCGACCGGTAAGATTCCAATCCGCGCGGCCGGCGATGGCAGCCTTCCGGTAAGCGGCGCCGACAATGCACACGAATGGATTTCCTATATTCCGTTTGAAAAGCTCCCCAGCATCTACAATCCGCCCTCCGGAATCATCGCCACGGCGAACGGCAGAATCGCGCCTGACAATTATCCCAACTCGATCAGCATGGAATGGGACGCTCCCTGGCGCACCGAGCGCATCTACCACGTGCTGGAATCGGGACGGAAATTTTCTCCGGCGGACATGCTGGCGCTCGAGACCGATGTTCATTCCGAACCAGACTTGTTCGCAGCCGAACGATTTGTTTACGCCGTGGACCACGCGTCTAAGCCGTCCGCAAGGGCCAAACAAGCCGCCGACCTGATGCGGGGCTGGGACGGAAGAATGCTGGCCTCTTCCGCGGCTCCGACGATTGCTGAGAATTCCATCCGGATGTTGGAGCGTTTGATCCTCGAGCCGAAGCTGGGGGCCGCTCCTGCCGATCCGGAAAAGGAAGGCGCGGTTATGAGCTGGAAGACTTACAAATGGGAAATGTGGTCGGTGTGGTTGGAGAACATCCTTCTGCATCACCCCAAGCGCTGGCTTCCGGAGAAGTTTCCGAACTACGACGAACTGCTGACTGCTGCCGTGGATGCAGCAGTAACTAGTCCCGACGCCCCGCAAGATCTGGCGTCGTGGCGATGGGGAGGGTTCAATGCGGTCGAGATCCAGCACCCCATTCTTGGGAAGATCCCGGTGCTGAAGTATTGGGCCGCGCCCGGAGTGCAGGAACAATCGGGTAGCAAATACGCAGTCAAGGCTGTGATCCGGGGTCATGGCCCATCGGAGCGCTTCACCGCGAATCTGGCCGATTTAGACCAGTCGACGCTGAACACCGTCACCGGCCAGGGCGGGAACTTCCTGAGCCCCTACTATATGGATCAATGGAAGGCATGGTACGAAGGAACGACGTTTGCGTTGCCGTTCAGCGCGCAAGCCGTGGAAGCGGCGAAGGCGCACCGGTTAGTGCTGGAGCCGATCAGGTAGGAAGCAGGGCCGTTCCGCAGCTACCATCTAGAAGAAATCAATCGCCTTCACGTCGCCCACATAGCCGACAACGTCGACCGTTCCGGTAGGAAGGTAATCGTTGTAGGTGTTGATATAGAGAACGTCCTTGGTGGTGTCGTACACACGCAGGTTGCCGTCCTCGGCCACGTACTCAATGTATCGGGTGGTAAAACTCTGCAGACCATTGACATCACCATTGTCCGGAGGAATCACGATCTGGCCGGTTGTGGTGTTGAGAATCGAGAGGCAGCCGCGCACTTCGCCGCTGGGATTGTTGGCGTTGCCGATATTGGTGCAATCGTATGATCCGATGAATAGCTGGCCGTTCGAGCTCATATCCATGCGGTCGTGGTAGCCATCGGTGATCTTGTAAGTGTTCGCCACCGTCATGGAACTCACGTCCACGATGTCGAGACGTCCGCACACTGTAGCGGCCGTGGGCTGTGGTGGTTTGCCCCACATCTGGCCCTGGCAGTCGTTGTTGCTGGTAGGAGTACCGGCAACATAGAGCGTCGAGCCGATCAGGAGGGCCCACGTTGCGCCATCTACCGGGATCGTGTTCGTAATCGTTAGACTGCCTAAGTCAAACACGGCGACGCTGGCCGGCAGAGATCCCCCGCACTGAAGACCGCAGTTCAGAATGTACGCTGTGTTGCCGTTTATGATTCCGTAAACGGGCCGGCTAAATCCGGGAACGCTGGTGCATACCCCATTCTGTGCATTTGTGATACAGCTCGTGTCCACTGGAGGCACCGCGATAGAGGGAGAAAGAACAGTCAGCGAGTCCGAGTCGTTGCTGAAGACAACGAGCTGGGTGCCGGTCGAGTTCGAAACCACGGTCTGCGCGTTGGTGACGGCGATGGTGGTGCTAATCCCCGCCCCCCCCCCGGAAAGATTCATTACTTCGACAGCGCCGATGAAGGAATGGCCGTTGACCGTGGCCGCGGGGACCGCGGCATAACCGATTGGGGCCGCGGTGGGAACCACCATGCTCGACGTGGGTCCGGGAAGTTGTACATGCCCCAGATTTGTCTCCTTGGCTGTGTTCACCGCATAGACCGAGTTGCTGCCCTGGTCGAAGGCCATCACAATGTTCCGGGTCGGCGAAATGGCCATAAGACCCGGCGAGCTTCCAGCGCCTAACGGAGCCACTGGCGCGATAACGTCGATCTGTCCGTTCACCGTCACCAGACCGCCGAAGGTTTGGGCCGAGGTGACTCCCTGGGAAACCAATACGCGATCCAGGCCGCTCGCCGGCGTCCCGGACGATCCGCCGCAGGAAACCAGATTCAAGGCGGCCCCTAAACCCACGATCACAACCAGGATGCGTTTCTTCAAACGGCAGGCTCCCAACCACATGAAAGAAGAAGTTTTAGGTACGAAGTGGTGGATTATAGCAGACCCGGAAGCCGTCCTCATGTGCCCTTCACCGAATTAAGCGGACCCGCCGCTCCATTGGAAAGCGTTTCCCCGCTAGCTTCACTGAGATGCGCGAACCGGCACTTATCCTGTATTCTCAGCAGATAAATGGCCACCGATTTTCTTTCCCGGATCAAGCAGTCTCCTGTGCTCTGCGACGGCGCCATGGGTACGCTGCTCTATGCCAAAGGCATCTTCATTAACCGGTCTTACGACGAACTCAACCTCTCCCAGCCTGACCTGATTCGCGCTGTTCACCACGACTACCTGCAGGCTGGAGCCGAGATCATTGAAACCAACACTTTCGGAGGCAACGTCTTCCGTCTGTCCCGGCACAGTTTGGCCGACAAGGTAGCCGATATCAATCGAGCGGGAGCGCGGCTCGCCCGTGAGGCTGCCAAGAGCTTCGATGTCTGGGTGGCGGGATCGGTTGGCCCGCTGGGCACCAGAATCGAACCCCTGGGAAAAACTTCGTTCCAGGAGGCGCGGGACGCGTTCAGCCAGCAGATTGAGGCGCTGGTAGAAGGTGGAGTTGACCTGCTCATTCTTGAAACCTTTGGATATCTGGAAGAGATTCACCAGGCGATGTTGGCGGCTGGGGATGTGAGTCCCGCGCTGCCCATCGTTGCCCAGGTCACCATTGACGAAGATGGCAACTGCCTGGACGGTTCTGATCCCGAGACTTTTGGCCCGAAGCTCGCGGAGTGGGGCGCGGACGTGATCGGCTGCAACTGCAGCGTGGGCCCAGTCGCCATGCTGGATGCGATCGAACGCGTGCGGGCGGTCACTTCCCTGCCGCTGTCGGCTCAGCCCAATGCCGGCATCCCCAGGTCGGTAGACGGCAGGAACATTTACCTGTGCTCGCCTGAGTACATGGCCAGTTATGCCCGCAAATTCGTGGCGGCAGGCGCGCGTGTGGTGGGTGGATGCTGTGGAACGACCCCCGATCATATCCGGACTATGAAGGCGGCGCTGCGAGTAGGCGAGGCTAGAGGAAAGTCCGTATCGGCCCAGGCGGCCAGCGGTCCGGCTGCGACAAAAGCAGTTCCGGCCGTGCCCCTGGAAAGCCGCTCGGCCCTGGGGGCCAAGCTGGCGCGTGGCGAATTCGTGACCATGGTCGAGATCGTCCCCCCGAAGGGTACCGACGTTCACAAAGAGGTTGAGGGAGCGCGGTTTCTCAAGTCGGTGGGGGTCGACGCGGTCAACATCCCCGACAGCCCGCGCGCCTCGGCGCGCATGAGTAATCAGGCTTTGTCGCTGCTGATTCAGCGCGAAGTGGGCATTGACGCGGTTCTGCACTATACCTGCCGCGACCGCAATGTGCTGTGCATTCAGAGTGACCTGCTGGGCGCGGCCGCGGTCGGCATCAAAAACCTGATCTGCATCACCGGCGATCCACCCAAGATGGGTAACTATCCGGATGCGACGGCCGTCTTCGATGTGGACGCGATTGGCCTGGTCAACATTGTGCACAATCTGAACCGGGGCCTCGACATCGGCGGGAATCCCATTGGCACCGGGACCGGTTTTGTAATTGGCGTCGGGGCCAACCCCGGCCTGACCGATCTGGACGAGGAAATCCGCCGCTTCGAGTACAAGGTAGAAGCAGGGGGCGAATACGCGGTGACTCAGCCGGTGTTCGATCTGCGTCTTCTGGAGAATTTTCTACGCCGCATTGAGCACTGCCGCATTCCGGTCGTCGCCGGCATATGGCCATTGGTTAGCGTCCGCAACGCAGAATTCATGAAGAATGAGTTGAGGGTTTCAGTCCCCGATTCGATTCTGGAGCGCATGGCCCGGACCCAGACTCCGGAAGCAGCCAAGGAAGAAGGCATCGCCATAGCTAGGGAAATGCTGATTGCCGCCCGGCACATGGTGCAGGGGGCTCAGATCAGCGCGCCACTAGGCCGCTACAGTTCCGCAGTAGACGTTCTGGAAGCGCTGGGAGTACGGGGTCCAGCAGCCCCAGCCTGACCGTCCCAATCTGGGAGTCTCTATGTCCTCGATTGTGGATATTCGCCCAAAAAACACTGGACACCTTACCCCCCATGTTGCATTAAAATAGAGCAGGAGCGAAACCCCGTTGGCCAAGTTTGAAGAGTGCCTCCAGCGACTGGAAAAAATTGTTCAGGAACTGGAGAAGGGCGAGGTCTCTCTGGAGAAATCCCTGACGCTCTTCGAAGAGGGCGTTCAGCTTTCTTCCGCTTGCCGCAAAGAATTGGAGCAAGCGGAAGGGAGAGTGGAGATTCTGCTGAAGAAAGACGGGAAACTCCGGGCCGAACCGTTTGAGCCGCTGGCAGACCAGGCACCCGCAGGGCGCTAGGTATTCCGTTCTCTGCCGCGGCTTGCAAGTTGAGATGTCTGTGGAGTTGTGGTTTTTATCTGCCCACCCCGCAGCCTAGTCCGCCGTTGACGACGGTTGAAGATCGGGGGATATATGGGTCAAAGTGTCGTAGTGCTCGAGAAGGACCCGAAAGTGGCCCGCTCCCTGGCCGGTGGACTGCGTTCCCACTTCTCGGTGCATGTAATCAACTCCCGCGAGGGACTGCGGGAGAAACTCGCCAAGAACCATCCCGAAGCCATCGTTCTCAACATCGAGCACTGGCGGCTGACCGACGTAGAGAGTCTGCATCACGACTTCCCGCAGGCGGCGATCGTGTGCACGCATCGCATCCCGGACGAGGAAATGTGGATGGCAGCTCTCGAAGCCGGGGCTACGGACGTGTGCCCGACCGATGATGTGGAGAATGTGCTGACTTCGGTGCGACGGAGTATGGCGCTATCGCGGGGCGCCGCCGCCGCATAACAAAGTCATTCCGCCAAGAGGATGCTAAGGTAGGCGTCCTTTTTCTTTTAGTCGAACCTTGCATTGGGGCGCGGCGGCCACGTGGGGACAGCCGCCCTCGCCTGCCCTGAGCGCAGTCGAAGTGCCTGCCCTGAGCTTGTCGAAGGGGGCTGTCCGGCGGAGCGAAGCTCCGCAGCGAAAGCGTACATAGCTTCTCAAGAACCGCTATACAAGGGAAATCGGCGGCAGGAACTACCCGGCGCGCGATTCCCACCCACGCCTCGCTTGTTATACTCACCCTTCATGCTGAAGGAAACTCTCGCCCGTACTCTGGAAGAAGGACAGCGCCTGACCGATGCTGCCCTGGACCGCCTCATTCCGCTGGAGACGCAGCCTCCCGTCTCGATTCACAAGGCGATGCGGCACAGCGTATTCGCCGGCGGCAAGCGGCTGCGGCCAGTGCTTTCGATGGAGGCCGGTCGCATGGTGGCCGGATCGTTGCCGGAGGGAATCGATGAGCTCGGGGCAGCGCTGGAAATGCTGCACACTTACTCTCTGATTCACGACGACCTGCCCGCGCTCGACAACGACGATCTGCGCCGCGGACGCCCGACTTGCCACAAGGCGTTCGGCGAAGCCCTTGCGATTCTCGCCGGCGACGCCCTGCAGACGCAGGCCTATGAAGTGCTGGCGCGGTTGAAGTGCGCGGCGGAAGCGCGGGTGCGCATCATTGAAGAGATCGCCCGCGGCACCGGCACGGTGGACGGCATGATCGGCGGCCAGGTCGTGGATCTGGAAGCGGAACACACCCAGCCCACGGCCCAGATGCTGGAATATATTCACCGTTCGAAGACAGCCGCGCTGATCACGGCAAGTCTGGTGAGCGGCGGCCTATATGCCGGGGCAAGAGACAGCCAGATCGCGCATCTGCGGGCCTTCGGGCGGGCCATCGGCCTGGCGTTTCAGATTGTGGATGACGTGCTCGACGTAACCCAAACCTCCGAGCAATTGGGGAAGACCGCGGGCAAGGATACCGCCTCGGAGAAAGCCACATATCCGGCGCTATTCGGAGTTGAAGCTTCCGAACGCAAGGCGGATGCGCTGGTGAACCAAGCATTCTCCGAACTGGACGGCTTCGGCGAGCGGGCAGACGCGCTCAGGGAACTGGCCAGGTTTCTGGTGGAAAGAAAGAAGTAATTCGGCGGGCGTCGGACCCCAGACGTCAGCCGTCGGACCCGGGGTGTCGCTCTTCGGGTCTGATAACCTCTGTGTTCTTCTGCGTCCTCTGTGATAAAAATTAGGTACGGCGATGGAGTTCGCCATAACCGCCTGCTGCGCCGGCTGATGACTCCTACAGAGGCTAATCTATTTTTGTAGGAGACTCCGTCGTGAAAGATTTCCTCGCCATATCCGTCGCCGCCATTGTCGGCGCCAACCTGCGGTATCTCGTGAGCCGTTTCGCCGCAAGAGAGTTGGGTGCGATCTTCCCTTACGGAACGCTCGTCATCAACATTCTGGGCAGCTTCATTGTGGGCTTCTTCGTCATCTGGACCACCGAGCGCGTGCTGGTGGATCCGCGCTGGCGGTTGCTGGTAGTGGTGGGCTTCTGCGGGTCGTTCACCACGTTTTCCAGCTATGCATTTGAAACCATGTCGTACTTCGAGCAGGGGCAGTGGGCGTTGATGCTGGTCAATATCTTCAGCAACAACCTGCTGTGCCTGGGCGGGGCGCTGGCCGGCATGGCCCTGGCGCGAGGCTTGTAACGATGACCACTGCTCCCACACTTGAGACGACGCGGCTCCGGCTGCGACCCTACAGCGGGGCCGACATCGCAGAGTTGCTGCCTCTTATCGGGACGCGTGAAGTAGCGGCGACCACGTTGCGCATTGCGCATCCCTATACCGAGCAAGATGCGAGGGCCTTCCTGGAGATGATCGAGGACTCCAACAGGATTTGGCTGGCGATTGTCCTGCGCACCGATGGACGGCAGATAGGGGGCGCAGGCTTGACCGTTGACCGGCAACACCAGCACGCCGAACTGGGCTACTGGTTGGGCGCGCCGTATTGGGGACAGGGCTATGCCACCGAGGCCGCCCAGGAAATGCTGCGTTACGGATTTGAAGATCTTGGTTTGCATCGCATCTTTGCCTCGCATTTCAAGCACAATCCGGCCTCTGGCAGGATTCTGAAAAAGCTGGGTATGGGCTACGAAGGGTGCCAGCGCGAACATCTCCGCAAGTGGGATCAGTTCGTGGATTCGGAGTTATACGGCATCTTGCGACAGGAATGGAAGATTTTACGGGAGAATCGCGAGTAAAATGCCAGACGAGATGGCCGTCCAAGTCACCATCTACCTCAACGAAGCTGATCAGTGGCATCACCGGCCGCTGCATATGGAAATCCTCAACTACCTGCGCAAGGAGAACGTCTACGCCGCGACCGCGCTCCACTGCGTGGCAGGATTTCTCGGCCGGCATCGCGTGGAGACAGCGCACCTGGTCGAAGCCGGCGGCAAATTGCCCGTGATCATCATTTTCGTGGATACCGATGAGCACGTGAACCGCGTGCTGCCGACACTAAAAGAAATGGCGGCGCACCGCCTGATCGTGCGCGAGAACGTGGTGCTGGAGCAAGGCAATCTCGACTGACATGTCTTCCCTTCCCCTCAGCCAGCCTCTCGATATCCTCGCCATCGCCGCGCACCGCGACGACGTGGAGCAAACCTGCGGCGGCACGCTGCTGAAAGCCGCGCAGCGCGGGCAACGCACCGGCGTCCTCGATCTGACGCAGGGAGAGATGGGAACGCGCGGCACGGCCGAGGATCGGGCGCGCGAGGCTGACGACGCGGCTAAGATTCTCGGCGTGAGCTGGCGGCGCGCTCTCGACATCCCCGACGGACGCGTCGAAAACACCTGGGAGAACCGCCTGAAGGTCGCGAGCGTGATTCGCGAGACGCGGCCGCGCGTGGTTATTCTGCCCTACTGGAAGGGGCGGCATCCCGATCACTACACGGCGTCGGTGCTGGGATATGAGGCCTGCTTTCTGGCGGGACTGGCGAAATTAGCCGTCAGCCATCAGCCATCAGCCGTCAGCCAAGGCAGGCCCATCGCCAACGCACTTCCACCCCATCGCCCTTTCAAGATCGTCTACGCCACGCTCTACTACGACATTCGTCCCAGCTTTGTCGTTGATATCAGCGCGCAGTTTGAAGCGAAATTTGCCTCCATTCTCGCCTACAAATCGCAGTTCAGCGACCAGGAGGCCGGCAAAGACTTGTTCCCCGCTCACGCTGAGATTCGGGCCCGCGTTGAGGCCATGGCGCGGTTTTATGGCATGCTCGGTGGCGTCACTCACGCCGAACCTTTCCTGCAAAAGGAAGTGGGGCTGGTCGAGGACCTGCTTGCCATCCCCGTCAAATCTGTTTAACGAAGTTAAACTCGATCACCCTCACCCCAAAGCTGGTAATATGCCGCCACACACGGGAGCTGGACACCGGCATGGGGAACTTGTCTGCGGATTCAACTCTGATCTGGGGTGCGCTGTGACGTCAAAGATCATGACAAGAAGAATTCACTGGCTTTGTATCGCTATGCTCGGAGCGCTGGGTTTGGCGGGATGCGGAGGCGGCGGCATGCAGCCGCCCCCGCCGCCTGGTTTTACTCTTTCCGCTGTGCCCGCGAACCCGACGGTTGGCCAAGGTGGCACCGTCACCAGCACGATCACCGTGACCCCGCAGAATGGCTTCACCGGAACGGTGGCCTTGTCCGCGGCGGGCCTGCCGTCCGGCGTATCGGCATCGTTCAATCCCTCCAGCACCGCGACGACGAGTGTGCTAACGCTGACCGCAGCCAGCTCAGCCGCCACGGGCACATCTGCTTTCAGCGTTATGGGCACCTCCGGCAGCCTTGCGCCAACCACGCCGGTGAACCTGACGATTGCAGCTCCCAGCGTGACCGTTGCTGTCTCTCCCAAGCTTGCCGCGGTGGTCACGACCAGCCAGACCCAGCAGTTCACGCCGTCGGTCACCGGCAACATGGGCAATTCGAACGTCACTTGGAACGTTGATGCTATAGCCGGAGGCAACGCGATCGTAGGAACGGTCAGCGCCGGCGGCCTCTACACTCCGCCCGCGACAGCAGGCACTCACACTGTCACGGCTACCAGCGTTGCACTCTCTTCCTCCTCGGGATCCGCCAGCGTTGCCGTCACGGATCTACCCGGCGTTTTCACTTATCACAATGATGCCGCGCGAGACGGTGCAAATGCGCAGGAGTATGCACTCAATGCCGCCACCGTGAATACCGGCACATTCGGAAAACTGACTTCCTGCTCCGTTGACGGCGCGATCTACGCGCAGCCGTTGTGGGTACCGGGGCTCAGCATCGGAGGGGGAACGCATAACGTCGTATTCGTGGCTACGCAGCACGACAGTGTTTTCGCCTTCGATGCCGACGCCAGTCCGTGCGTGATGTACTGGCAAGTGAACCTGCTCGACACAATGCATGGCGGCACGAGCGGAGAACATTCCGTGACGTGGAACGATGTGGGCCAGTGTTTTGGGGACGTATACCCCGAGGTCGGCGTCACCGGGACCCCGGTGATTGATCCCGCCACAAACACGATCTACCTGGGGAGCGCTTCGGAAAGCAATCCGACAAACACGGGAGGCTGCGCCGGCACCGGGGGCAACTTCTACCACCGGTTGCACGCTCTCGATCTGCTCACAGGTTCCGAGAAATTCAATGCGCCAGTGACGATCGCGGCCTCCGTACCCGGGACGGGCGATGGCTCCTCGGGTGGCATGGTGAACTTCAACTCGCAGTTGCACCACCAGCGGCCTGGCCTGGCTTTGTCCGGAGGAAATGTATACACGGCATTCTCGGCGCACGAAGACGCGACCCCTTACCATGGTTGGCTCATTGCTTACGCCGCGTCCGATGTGCAGCAACAAACCGCCGTTTTTAACACCACCCCGAACGGATTGAACGGAGCCGATGGAGGAATCTGGCAAGGAGGGGGCGCGCCCGCGATAGACAGCGGTGGTGACATTTACTTCAGCACCGGAAACGGCGTGTTCGATGAGGCTCCTCCGCCGCCCGACAACGACTACGGAGACAGCATCCTCAGACTGCACCCTTCCAGCATACCCACGCCGAACGGCGTCAATCTGAGCGTCGCGGGGTGGTTCACGCCTTACGACCAGTTGACGCTCGCGCAAAATGATACCGACCTTGGTTCCGGAGCGGTGGTCTTGTTGCCGG
>Ga0187817_10000184_pt1 | contig 23482 bp, 23 predicted proteins | sample NC_wetland_sal_i_17_FD_132431 | JGI IMG/M metagenome (GOLD analysis project Ga0187817, IMG submission 132431) | Wetland sediment microbial communities from Neuse River Estuary, North Carolina, USA - SO4_2 | ecosystem: Environmental > Aquatic > Freshwater > Wetlands > Sediment | place: USA... | reverse complement strand
GTCAATCAAAAGCGAAAACTTTATCTCGGAGGTGGTGATAGCGCGAATATTGATGGACCGCTCGGCCAAAGCCTTAAACGCCTCCGCCGCCACGCCGGCATGGCTGCGCATGCCGATGCCGATTACCGAAATCTTGGCGACATCGGTGGCGCCGTCAAGCCGGGCGTAACCGATCGCACGCTTGGCTTTTGCGATCACATCCAGTGATCGCTGATAATCCGAGGCTGGCACCGTGAAGGTGATGTCGGTTGTCTTGCCGTCGCCCGAGACATTCTGAACGATCATGTCGACATTGACATTGGCCTCGGCGAGCGGTCCGAAAAGCGCCGCCGCGACTCCCGGTTTGTCGAGAACTTCGCGGACGGAGATTTGCGCCTCGTCGCGCGAGTAGGCGATGCCGGTGACGGTGTGCTGCTCCATGATCTCCCCCTCGTCGCAGATTAGTGTTCCGGGCGGGTTGTCGTGCGGATTGATTTTTTCCGGCGGATCGAAGCTCGAGCGCACGAAGATGCGCACATTGTGCACCATCCCAAGTTCGACCGAACGCACCTGCAAGACCTTGGCGCCAAGCGAGGCGAGCTCCAGCATTTCTTCGAAGGCGACACGTTCGAGCCGCCGCGCGCGCGGCACGACCCGCGGATCGGTCGTATAGACGCCATCGACGTCGGTATAGATGTCGCAGCGATCGGCGCGGATCGCCGCCGCAATCGCCACCGCCGAAGTGTCCGAGCCGCCGCGCCCGAGCGTGGTGATGCGGCCACTGTCGCGGTGGATGCCTTGGAAGCCGGTGATGACGGCGACTTCCTTGCGTTCCGTGAAGCGCCGGACCAATGCCTCGGCATTGATGTCGAGGATTCGCGCCGAGCCGTGCACCTCGGTCGTTGCGATCGGCAGCTGCCAGCCCTGCCAGGAGCGCGCATTGATGTCGAGGTCCTGGAGCACGATCGCGAGCAGTCCGGCGGTGATCTGCTCGCCGGTGGCGACAACCACATCATATTCGCGGGCATCAAAAATGCGCCGCTGCTGGAGTGCCTCCTCGCACCACGTAATGAGCTGGTCGGTGGTGCCGGACATCGCCGAGACCACGACGGCCACCTCATTGCCGGCGTCGACCTCGCGCTTGACGTGGCGCGCGACGTTGCGGATGCGGTCGAGATCGGCGACCGAGGTTCCGCCGAATTTCATCACGAGGCGAGCCATTGGGGTCGATACGGTCGGTGGTGTCGGACTATGGAATCGATCTGCGCGCCGGGCTTTCAGTGATCCGATGCAAAATGCGCCGGCCCGCATGTCGTTACCGGACCGGCGCCAAAGCGCGCGTATACATACCGGCGGGATGCGCGGTCCGCAACATGGCCAAGTAGAATGCCAAGTAAAACGCCAAGTAAAATGCCAAGGAAAATGCCGAAACGGCCGGGGAAATGCCAGTCAGCGCCAGCCCGGCTGGTTTTGACAGGCCACGACAATGCCGATTAACACCACGGCAACCATGCCGACGGTCGCACGGCCGTCTTTCGGAAAGTCGGAATTCAGCGGATCAGCGGAAATGACTACGCGTCGGGTGCGTCAGTGCGGTCACGCTTGTCAAGCGAAACGGCGCGTGACATCTCACCGAAGCAGGTGGCAGTCGCCATCAGCGACGACCAGAATGCGACCCAAAGCAGGGCAGGCATGACCTTCTCCTCCTCTGCGGGTTGGGTCACCTGAACGCTGCTCATTCAACGTTTGTGCGCCAGCGCGGTTCCGGCGGTTTATTTGCTCGAGGAAAAAGATGAACGAACACACAGAACAAAAAATTGGCGTGGTCGGCGGCGGCCTGATGGGCCACGGCATCGCGTATTTGTTTGCTGCGGCCGGTCATCACGTCAATGTGTTTGAACCTTTGTCCGATATCCGCAACTCGCTGCCGCAGCGCTTGCGTGCCATCGTCGAATTGCTCGGGGACGATCCGCGGCTCTTGGCGCGAATTGCGGCGCACGACTCGCTTGATTCCGCGATGCGCGGCGCCGACTGGGTTTTTGAAGCCGCGCCGGAGAAGCTGCCGCTCAAACAGGAAATCTTCGCCGCGATCGAAAAGCTGGTCGCGCCGACCACCATACTCGCCAGCAACAGTTCGGCAATTCCGTCGACCGAGATCGGTCGGCATCTCGCCCATCGCGAACGGATGGTCGGCACGCATTTCTGGAATCCGCCGCATCTGGTGCCGCTGGTCGAAGTCATTCAAAACGAAAGGACCAGCGGCGAGGTCGTGGAGCGAACCATGCAACTGCTGCGTCGGGCCGGAAAAGTGCCGGTGCATGTCCGCCGCGACATTCCGGGATTTGTCGGCAACCGGCTTCAGCACGCGATGAAACGCGAAGCTATCGCGCTGGTCGCAGCCGGTGTCTGCGATGCCGAGACGATCGACACGGTCGTGCGCGAAGGATTCGGCGCGCGCACCGCCGTGCTCGGGCCCATGGAGCAGTCCGATTTGGTCGGCCTCGACCTCGCTCTCGACATCGCGGAGGTGCTCTATAGCGACCTTGATCGCACCGTGGGGCCGCACCCGCTCCTGCGCGACAAGGTCAAGGCCGGCAAGCTTGGCATGAAAACCGGCGAGGGTTTTCGCAAATGGACGCCGGAACAAGCCGACGCAGTGCGCAGCCGGCTGTCGCGCTTTCTCGCCGAACAGGCCAGGGCGCAGAAGCAAAGTGCGGCGCGTGCGGGCGAGCGGACGGCATAGCACCGCGCCGCGCATTTATCCGCAGGTATCCTGCTTGAGCCGACATCATGGTCGCGGGTTTGATGCGCGCGGAATTTCCGTCACGGGACCTGTTATTGACCCGGCGATAGGCGGGGTGGAAGATGTTCGGTCAAAGCCGCGCCTTCCGGACCGGAACCGGCCGCGGCGCGCCGCGGATGCCGCTATCTTTCCACGCGGCCTAACGAGATAAAACCAACAAAGTGTGACAAGGGGAGAGCTTGAACATGCCGAAGATCTTCAAGCCGGTACGCCGACGCGCGTTCATCCAGGCGGGTCTTGCGCTCGGTGCCAGTCAAGTCATTGGCGCGCCGTTTATCATCACCGCGCGCGGCGACGAACCGGTCAAAATCGGGATGATCAATCCGCTCACTGGCGTGCTCGCGGCCTTGGCGCAAAGCGAGGTGGACGGCGCCAAATATGCCGAGGCTGAAATCAACAAAAAGGGCGGGATCCTCGGCCGTCCGGTTCAGCTTCTCGTCGAGGACTCGGCCAATGACGTCGGCACTGGCGTGCAGAAGACGCGCAAATTGATCGACCGCGACAATGTCAATGTGATCCTCGGCGACGTGAACTCCGGCATTGCTTATGCAATGTCACAGGTGACCAGCGAGAAGAAAGTATTTCATATCGTGCCGGGCGGCCACACCGATCCGATCACCGGCACCAATTGCAAATGGAATGTGTTCCGCGTTTGCAACACAACGTCCATGGAGGCCAATGCCGTGACGCCCGAACTGGTCAAGCGGTTCGGCAAGAAATGGTTCTTCATTACGCCCGATTATGCCTATGGCCACACCTTGCAGGAGGCCTTCGTCAAGGCGCTGATCAAAGCCGGCGGCAGCTATGACGGCGATATGCTGCCGATCAACAACACCGATTTCTCGGGCACGCTGATCAAGGCCAAGGCCTACAAGCCCAACGTGCTCCTCAACAATATGGGTGGCCTGACGCAGATCAATTGCATGAAGCAGTTCACTCAATTCGGAATGCAGAAGGAGATGGCGCTCGGCGGCGGGCTGTTTGAGCTAGAAAGCGTCAAAGGCTGTCCGCCGGAAGCACAGGCCGGCTGGTGGGACATGGAATGGTGGTGGAATCAGCCCAACGTGCCCGAAGTCGTGAAATTCGTCGCCGACTATCGCGCCACCGTGAACAAGACGCCGTCGGCGCGCGATTGGTTCGGTTATGTGTCGATGCACTCGGTGCGCCTTGCTGCGGACAAGGCAAAATCGCTTGATGGGCCGAAGCTCGCGGCGGCGCTGGAAGATTTGGAGCTGCCGCCGGATGTGGCTTTGCAGCCGGGCAAGGTGCGCTATCGCGCCGGCGATCACGAACTGATGCCGAACATCTTCGTCGGCGAGGTGCACACTCCCAAATCCGGACCTGAGGACGTGTTCACAGTTGCATCGCTGGTGCCAGGTGAAGAAGCCGCCGGTTCGGTGGCGGAGACCGGTTGCAAGATGGTGCAGCCGACTTGATGTTCGGACTTTGAGCGAACCAATTTTGTTCTCGTGCAGAGGCGGAAGCGGCGAAGCAATCCAGTGACGGCCCGGTTGCTTCGCCGAATTGCGATCGCGCGTGAGGTGAAAGCGGCGTGAAGGGGGGCGCAAAGGGGGGCAGATGGCGCAAGTCATTTTGTTCAACGTCACCAACGGCCTGATCATCGGCGCCTTCTACGTGCTGATGGCGCTCGGACTTTCGCTCATTCTCAATCTGAGCAACGTCATCAACTTCGCCCACGGCAATTTCCTGGCACTTGGCGGGTATCTCGCCTTCACGCTGTCGCCGGTGCTCGGCTATTGGGGCGCGCTGTTGATCTCGCCGCTGCTCACCGCGCTCATCGGCGTGGTCGTCGAGCGGCTGATGATCCGGCGAATTTACAATCGCGATCCGGTCTACAGTCTGCTCCTGACTTTCGGCCTCGCTTTCGTGCTGCAAGACGGCGCGCGCTATATCTGGGGGCCGAATGGCCTGCCGATGGGATTGCCGGCCGTTTTGGCGCAGCCGATCACCTCGACCCTGTTCTTCATCACCTGGTACCGCGTGTTCATGGTGGCGATCGTCATCGTGACGGTGATCGGCCTGTTCGCCTTCCTGCGCTATTCCCGCGTCGGTCTGCGCATTCGCGCCGGCACCTTCGATCTGGAAACGGTGGCGACGCTGGGGGTCAACGTGCGGCATTTGCGGACGCTCAATTTTGCCGTCGGCTGCCTCTTGGCCGGCTTGAGCGGCGTTCTTGCCGCCGGTCAGATCGGACTTAATCCGAATATGGGCGACGACCTTTTGATGCCGAGCTTCATCGCCATCATCGTCGGCGGCGTCGGCAGCCTGATCGGCACATTGTTCGGCGGATTGTTGATCGGCATGGCGGCCGCTTTGACCACTGCGTTCTATCCGGCCGCCAGCGAGGCAGTCATCTACGCGATCATGATGGCGGTGCTGCTGTTGCGTCCGCGCGGGCTGATTGGCGAGGAAGGCATGATGTCATGAGCACCACCGTCGCCGCCGCGGGCGAAGGGCGCAGCGTCAGCCGCAAGGCCCTGATGCTGATCGCGATATGGGCCGCGCTCCTGACAGTGCCGCTGTGGCTGCCGCTGCTCGGCGGCTATACGGCGCTGGCCGGACGGGTGTTGGTGTTCGGGCTCGCCGCAATGGGGCTCAATATCCTGCTCGGCTTCACCGGCGTGCTGAGCTTCGGGCATGCGGCCTATTTTGGCCTCGGCGCCTACGGCGCCGGACTGACGTTGCGCTATCTGGCGCACTCGACGCCGGCGGCGATCGCCGCCGGCACGCTGCTCGGCGGATTGGCCGGCACTTTGTTCGGACTTTTGATCGTGCGGCGCCGCGGCGTCTATTTCGCGATGTGCACTATCGCGTTTGGCCAGCTCTGGTACTACCTCGCTTATAGCTGGAACAGCGTCACCGGCGGGTTCGACGGCTTGCGCGATTTCCATCGCGAAGCGATCGGAATTCCGCCGTTTGTACTGGACATCACCGAAGGCGGCACGACCTTCTATTACTTCCTGCTGGCGATCTTCGCGGCAGCGGTGGGTTTGATGGGCTTTGTCTTGCGCTCGCCGTTCGGCCGCACGCTCCTTGCGATCCGCGAGAACGAGCGGCGGGCGCGATTCCTCGGCATTCCGATCGAGCGCCACGTCTGGCTGTCGTTCTCGATCTCCTGTTTCTTCACCGCGCTTGCCGGCACGCTTTATGCGCTGCTCAACAATTTTGCCGACCCGCTGACGCTGCATTATTCCCTGTCGGGCTATTTCGTAGTCATGACGGTGATCGGCGGGATGCGCACCTTCTGGGGACCGCTTCTTGGCGCGGCGGTGTTTGTGATGCTGCAAGATTACATCTCGTCGATGACGGTGAACTGGATGTTCTTCGTCGGCGCCATCTTCATTCTCGTCGTGCTGTTTTTCCCGCGCGGGCTCCTTGGCATGATGCGGCGGCGTATTGCGGCCTGAGCCACAGCACAGCACGGCAATCGAGGCTCGCATGATCACGTCGCGGCGGCAGATTTGGCGATGCGCGATTGGCGCAGCCGTGCTGCCGCTCGCTTCGCGCCTGGCCGCCGCGCCGAACTATCCCACCCGGCCGGTGCACGTCGTGGTCACCGTTCCGGCCGGAGGCTCGCCTGATATCGTGGCGCGCTTGCTCGGCCAGTGGCTTTCTGATCGCCTGGCGCAGCCGTTCGTGATCGAGAACCGGCCGGGCGCCAGCGCCAATATCGGCACCGAATTCGTCGTGCGAGCCGCGCCCGATGGCCACACGCTGCTCGTCGCCATGTCGGCTAACGCCATCAATGCGTCGCTCTATCCGAGCCTGAATTACAATTTCATCCGCGACACAGCCCCGGTCGCGCTGATCGGCCGTATCCCGCTTGTGCTGGTCGCGTCTGCCTCGCTGCCGGCCAAAACCGTCCCCGAATTGATCGCTTACGCCAAAGCCAATCCCGGCAAGATCAACATGGCGACCGCGGGCAAGGGGACTCCGCTCGACGTCGCCGGCGAGCTTTTCAAGAAGATGGCCGGTGTCGAGGTTGTGAGCGTGACCTATCAAGGCGAATCGCCGGCGATCCCGGATTTGCTCAGCGGCCAGATGCAAATCATGTTCGGCGTCGTGCCGGCCTCGCTCGGTCATATCAAGAGCGGCAGATTGCGGGCGCTCGCCGTGACGACGGCGGCGCGGCAGGAGGTCTTGCCCGACGTGCCGACAATGGGCGAGTTTCTGCCGGGTTTCGAGGCCGTCGGTTGGTATGGCGTCGCGGCGCCGAAGAATACGCCGACTGACGTCGTCGCGCTTCTCAACAAAGAGATCAATGACGCGTTGCGCGATCCCGAAATCAAAAAGCGGCTTGCCGAACTAGGCGTCGGCCCCGGCGGCGGCTCGGCCAGCGACTTCGCCGCGTTCATCGCCGCCGAAACCGAGAAGTGGGGCAAGGTGGTGAACTTCGCCGGCACTAAAGCGAATTAAGACCGCGCCCTTGCGATCGGTGAAAGCCGACTAGGCTAGTCTCGTTAATACGGCAGGCCCACATAATTCTCGGCGAACGCCGTGGCGGCGGCTTTCGATCGAAACAAATAATCGAGTTCGGCCAACTGCAGCTGATGATCGAACGGGTTGTCGGAGATTCGGTGCAGCGTCATGGTCATCCACCATGAAAAACGCTCCGCCTTCCACACCCGCGCCAGCGCACGCGCCGAGTAGTGGTCGAGGCCGGCGTCGGATTTGTCCTCGAAGTGCTCGATCAGCGCCCGCGACAGATAGCGCACGTCGCTCGCCGCGAGATTAAGACCCTTGGCGCCGGTCGGCGGCACGATGTGGGCGGCGTCGCCGGCGAGAAACAAACGCCCGAAGCGCATCGGTTCGGCCACGAAGCTCCGCAGCGGCGCGATGCTTTTTTCGATCGAGGGTCCGGTCACCAGGCGCTCGCGTGCTTCCTCGTCAAGCCGCGGCTTGAGCTCCTCCCAGAACCGTTCATCCGGCCAGGACTCGATGTCTTCGGCCAAGCTGCACTGCAAGTAGTAGCGGCTGCGGGTCGGCGAGCGCATCGAGCACAGCGCGAAACCAAGCGGATGGCGCACGTAAATCAGTTCCTCGGAAACCGGCGGCGTATCCGACAGGATGCCAAGCCAGCCCAGCGGATAGACCCGCTCGTAGGAGCTGATCGCGCGCGCCGGCACGCTCTTGCGGCACACGCCGTGAAAGCCGTCACAGCCGGCGATGAAGTCGCACGCGATCTCGTGGCTGTTGCCGCCGGCGCGGTAGGTCACGCGCGGCTGATCGCCGGAAATGTCGTGCAAGGTCACGTCGTGGGCCGAATAGACGGTTGGCGCGCCGGCGCCCGCGCGGCCGTCCATGAGGTCTTTGGTGATTTCGGTCTGGCCGTAGACCATGACGGTCTTGCCGGTCAGCTCCTTGAATGACAAGCGATGGCGCGCACCGTCGACGCAGATCTGTACGCCCTCGTGGATGAGACCATCGGCATGCATCCGTGCGCCGACGCCGGCCTCGTCCAACAGATCCATCGTGACCTGTTCGATGACGCCGGCGCGCACGCGGCCGAGCACGTGATCGGCGGTCTGCCGTTCCAGGATGATATTGTCGATGCCTCGACGCTGAAGGAGCTGGCCGAGTAACAGCCCGGCCGGACCGGCGCCAACAATGACGACCTGTGTTCTCATCAAAGAAAGCGTGCTGGCTCGAGGCCGCGACTAGCTCAGTTCCGGCAAAATACTACACGCCCAAAATACTACACGCCTCGGTGTCGCGGGCGAGATCGTACTTTCGCCACCTTTGGGCGAGCAGGTGTCGGTGCTGTCGATGCGAGAACAGTTGTTCCCGGACTTGGGTCAAGACTTGGATTGCGCCAGGCGGCGGCCTATCTCGTGAGCAAATCCACCCGCGCAAAAAGTCGCTAAACCTAGAGGATCTACATGCGGATCGTTCGCCTGGCCGGCACCGTTGCCTTGCTCGCTTTGCTGTTTTGTCGTCTCGACGGCGCGTCCGCCCAGGGCAGCGACGCCGAGCGCCAGGCCTGCACCCCCGATGCGATGCGACTTTGTTCCGATGCCATCCCCGACGTGGCGAGGGTCACCGCCTGCATGAAAGCGAAATCCTCGCAGCTCAGCGAAGCCTGCCGCGTCGCCATGCGCGGCGAGCCTTCCGGCAAGGGTCGCCATCGCGGGCATTATCATCACTATCGTCATTGCCACCACTGCGGCTGATCGCGTTGCGGTTTCTTGCCTGCGACTGGGCGTCGCGATGGCAAGCCGCGGCTTGAGCGGCAGCGCCGGAAAGTGCCATTGTGCGGTGTGAGGTAACCGCGGGCGGCCCGGAACGGCAATGCGTGGGGGGTGAGGAGATGCGTCGGGCCAGGGAGTTGGCCAGCCGGCGAGCGCTGCGGCGCCTCGCTCTGGCGCTTTTGGCCGTAAGCCTTGTCACCGCTCATATTATTCGAACGCGCGCCCAGTCGGCCGAAGAATTCGTGGCAACAGCCGATCGCGCGCTTGCCGACGCCATGCGCACCGCCGACCGAACAATGGCGCGTAAGCTCTTGTCGCTGCAATTCAGCTACACCGATGAAGCCGGCAGGGCCTATTCGCGCCGCGAGTTTCTTGCCGATCTGAAAAACCTGTCCGCGGCGACGGCCGGCGATCCCAAACTGACCATGTACGGGCTCCTTGCGACGGTGTCCGGCGAACGCAATTCGCCGGACGGCAACACGGCGTTTTTTCTCGATATTTGGGTGAAGCAGAAAGGCGCTTGGCGCGCGCTGGCCCGGCACAACGTCTTGCTCGCGGATGGCGCCGCGGCGTTGTCGCGGGGTGATGGCAAAGCGATCGAATGCACCAATCCCTGTCAGATCATGCCCTATCGGGTGCGTTCGCCGGCCGAGCAGGATGTTCTCAATGCATTTCTGGCGATTGAGAAAGCCAGCATCGCCCATGATGCCCAGGAATGGTCGAAGCATGTAACGGATGAATTCATGCTCTACCGCTCAGGCTACGTTCCAATCGACAAAGCAGCGCGCATCGCCGCGATCGAGCGACAACAACAAGCCGGAAGCTCGGTAACGGTCGGCGAACTTCAGGCCGTGCAGCTTTCGGTTTATGGCGATGCGGCGGCGATGATCACAACCCAGATGCTTCCGGATAATTCCCGTCCGCCCTATCGCGCCGCCCGCGTCTGGGTGCGGCGCAACGGCCAGTGGTTGATGACGGTCAGCGTGCAGACCGACATTCAGACGCCGTAGAAACGACGCAGTCAGGAGCCGAATGAGTTCAGCACAATTCGAGCTTGCGATGCCATGCGTGATCGTCGGCATCGCCGACATTCCTTTCATTCTATTCGTCTTGATCCCCGGATACGCGCCGTGGTGGCCGGGCCTGCTTGGTCCCGTGCTTTGGGTCGCAGCTTTTTTCTTAACAGGCCTTGCTCGCACGAGCGCGACGCGGCCTGTCACGTTGGGTTCTGGCGGCGTCGCGCACCGAACCTGACTGTTCTTGCATGAAAATCTAGCATGAAAAATTATTGAGGCGCTTTTTCGCAGACGTGTGTGGTGCGGATCAGTCCGCTTATGACCTCCTTACCTCCGCTCCGACCGCTCTTGCGTCGCCGCACTGGCTGGGCTCGCTGGTGCATCGAGCACAGCAGTGCAAGCCGCCGGTAAATCCTTGAGCTTCAGACCTCTGGATGAGCCGCCAAATTCCGGGATCTTTAAACGTAGGATCCAATCGGCGAACCAATGGTCGAGCGACTTATCACACCCATCGCCGCCTGGGACCGGCGGCTGCGCGCGACAATCCGGCGAGTCGGCGGGACACTTCAGGCGTACGTGCATGTGGCCGGTATGGCCATACCAGGGACGCACCTTTGAGATCCACGATTTATCATTCTTGCCCTCGACACGGCAGAGTTCTTTTTTTATCGCAGCATTGACGAGCACCCGCTCGACTTCAGGCTGCTCGGCCGCTGTTCGGATGAAGGCGACATCGGCAGGGCTCCAAATCTTGTCATCGATTTGTTTTCCATCCGCGGCAACCACGTGGCTGGCTACGATAGTTTCGCGTTCCTCTTTGCTTAATACACGATCTGGCATCGGCATGAACCAGATGTCGACGTCAAGTCCGACTTGGTGGCTCTTATGTCCGAACGGAAGCGGACCGCCACGGGGTTGCGCCATATCGCCGATCAAAATTCCCTTCCATCCGGTGGCTTCAGCGGCGAGCGGCGCGAAGCGTTCTAGGAATTTTACCAGCTCCGGGTGACCCCAATTGCGATTACGCGACAGCCGCATCACCTGCCAAGTCGGCCCCGTCGTCGGAAGCTCGACGCCCCCTTGAAGGCACCCGCGCGGGTAGTAGCCAATTGCCATAGCTCTCCCGAGGCTTGGCAGTTTCTTTTCTGAAAATAGATCCGCCGCTGGTTTCGAGTTTTGCTGATTTTCCTGTTCGGTGCTTTTCAAAGGGTTATTACGAGGTAAAGGTACATGAACAGGAGCCGTGTTTTTCGCCGCGGCAGCACAACAGACGGACATCACAATTGCGCCGACGAATGTCAGCTTTCGGGTGTAAAGCGGCAATTGGCTCATCGACCTCATGTCCGCCCTCTCCGCCTACCGCTGCCGTGGTCCGCTAACGACATCGGCGGCTGTTTTCTCGTGAAGGTTAGGAACGAGTAAAGCTCTGATGGCTTATATAATGTTGACGGAGTGGGTCTCTGCGCAACCGGGTGCAAGACATGTGTTCGCTAGCTTCTCCGAGACATTTCCGCAGTTTGGTAATTGCCCCTCTTTTGGTGGTGATATTCGCTCTTCCCGCGAGCGCTCAGACCAGCTCTGACCCCAATAGCGCCGGCACCGCCGGCGTCCCGTCCCAGCCCGAGTTAACGGGTGGGCCTACTAGCTCTAATCCAGCGACCCCAAAAACCGACTCCAATACGCCGGGCACGCAGACCAATTCTACGGCCGCGAAAGTCGAATCTGAGCCTGGAGGCTCACAGCCTGAAGCCAATCCTGGACCTAAAAAGGCAGGCTCAGCGGTCCTTATCAACATCAACAAAGCCAAACAAAGAATGACGGTTTTTTTAGACGGGATACAAAAATATGAGTGGCCGGTATCAACAGGTCGAGCGGGATATTCAACTCCATCAGGGACTTATACTGCGAGCTCTATGAACGAAATCTGGTATAGCAAGCAGTGGGACAACTCCCCCATGCCGCATTCTATTTTCTTTATAAAGGACGGTCATGCCATCCACGGCAGCTATGAGGTGAAGAATCTTGGCAAAGCCGTCTCGCACGGCTGCGTGCGCATCTCGCCTGAGAATGCCACCACGCTTTATGCGCTGGTGGAGGCGAATGGCTTAGAGAATACGCAGGTAGTGCTGACCGGCGTTACTCCGGGCGGCGAGTTTAAGTTCGCGAGGGGTCAGGCAGGTCCCGGCTGGGGCTTTTTCGAGCCATCATTTGGCGTCCCCTATTACAACGGACCCCGAGGTTACTACCGATGGCCGTCGGGCTACTCACGGTGGTGAAGGTCGAGTACACGCCCTAATTCCGCGGCAGCTCGGCAATGCCGAGTTCTTTGGCGAATGCCGCGATCTGGGCGCGCTGCTCGTCAATCGATTTGGCGAATTCGTCCGGGCCGCCGACATTGAGAAGCTGCCCCGTCGTCGCCAGCCGTTGTTTAATCGTGTCGTCGGCGACGTCTGCTTGGGACCAAATGAGAAGTAGCGCCACGTCAGGGTTATGTCCGGAATGCGCCGCATAACGGACCTCTGTTACCGGCGTAATCGCGGATAGACGAGCGGCCCGCGTCTTTGCTCCGGCAGTAGCGATAGTATTGCGAATTGCAGGTCTAGGCGTCGTGCCGGCTTTTAAGTTCGAGAGTTACGAGTCGGGCGAGCAGCGTTGCCGGATAGAGCTGACCGATGACGGCCTCAATGTTAGCGAGACTACGCGCATAGGGATGCACTGGGACAATGTCCCCATACCCAGTCGTGGTCAGCGTCACAAAACTAAAGTAGATGAGGTTCCCGACAAAATTATTATTTAGCGGCTCCAGATTGGTGACCGCATTGGGCTCGAGAAGGGTCACCAAACCGATCAGCCCAGCGAACATCTGTCCGATAATGAGATATAAAAGGACCCCGCCGACGATCCGATGGAAGGTTACCATTCCAGGCGCGAATACGGCACGGGCAACAACGGCGCTTAGCGTTAATCCCGCGATCAGCCAAGCTACCGCGTCGAGGAGTTTGTCCATAACTGAAGGCTGTCGCCAGCCCATCACTACAGCGACCACGACGAGGGCCATAGCGACCAATATCAATACGACGGCGAGCCGGTTGCCCGAGACAATGAACCCTGCAGGGATGAGCACGAGTCCAAAGAAAAGGCCAAACAAAGGTGTCGACAAAACTCCGTTCGCTTGCAGCGGAGCGACTACAAACAGGAGGACTGACAACAAGATCGTCAGCGCCGTTAACAGCTGATCGCCAAGTTGCTGGTGACGCTGGTGGGATTTTCCTGCAGTCATCCGGCCCGACTCGCTTTGGCGCAAGATCCTTTTTAGATTGCGGGGCCTGGACAATGACCATCCCTAGTGAACCAGCCCGATCGGTCGGCGCTTGTCCTAATCGGTACACGCGATCTTCGTTATGACGTTTTACGTACTTTCCACAATATCATTCGTCTAATCCTGCGGCAGCTCGGCAATGCCGAGTTCCTTGGCGAATGCCGCGACTTGTGAGCGCTGATCCTCGATCGATTTGGCGAATTCTTCCGGCCCTCCGACATTGAGAAGCTGCCCCGTCGTCGCCAGCCGTTGTTTGATCGTATCGTCGGCGACCGCGCGGATATCGGCGGCAATGCGTTGCCGTAGCACGAGCGGCATGCCGCTCGGGCCGAACAGACCGACCAGGCCGTCGATCGTCAGTGCCGGTTGACCGGCTTCCTGCACGGTGGGCAGATCAGGCTCGGTCGGCGCTCGCACGGTGTTGGTCACGCACAGGAGCTTGACTTTGCCCGTTTGCAGTTGCGGGCGAATAATTGCCAGCGCCGACTCGTAAACTTGCACGCGCCCCTCAGCTAAATCGTTGGCGGCGTCGACCGGATTCTTGTAGGCGATCTTCGCAATATCGAGCCCTTCGCGTTTGAGCCATCCGGCGAAAATAAAATCGAGCGCGCCGGTGACGCCGGCCCAGTTGAGCTTGCCCGGCTGTGCGCGGGCGAGCGCCATCAATTGAGCGAGCGAATTGATGTTTAGGCTTGCCGGCGCCGAAATCGCGATGATGGTGTTGGAGACGCGCGCAATCGGCAGCAAGTCGGCCGGCTTGTACGGCAAGTGGTCATGGAGGAACGGGTGCGCGGTGAAGGAGGAGGTCGGGGAAAAGAGCAATTGATGGTCATCATGCGCGCCGGCGAAGGAATTGATCGCGACAATGCCGTCGCCGCCGGGCCGGTTCTCGACCACGACCGGTTGACCCCATCGCTGGCCCAGCCGATCCGCGAACAAGCGCGCCCCGATGTCGGCGCCGCTGCCGGGACCGAGCGTCAGAATGAATTTCACCGGCCGCGTCGGCCAGGCTTGATCGGCCGCTGCCGGGTCGGAGAACGGCAGGGTAAGCGCGATAACGGCGGCAACCATCAAGACTGCGCCAAAACTCAGTGCAGCAGCCATCAACACAGAAATTGATATAGAAATTCTGGACAGCTTCACGTGCATCATTTTCCTCCGCTTCCCAATTCGTTTTTGTTTTTTCGGCGTCAGCTTTCCAAGCCGGTCGGCACGTTTTTATTCTCGCTCACAAGCTTCATCCCCGCGGCGAGCGCCATGGTCTCGGCGAGCGCGGCAAAATCCTTCTGCAGATAATCTTGCGGGTCCTTTTGCAGCATCGCGGCGCCAAAATGGCTCTGCAGCACTTCACGCGTCGCCGCCGTGACCGGCATCGGCACGTCCATTTCGCGGCCAAGCTCCAATCCGAGATCGAGGTCTTTGCGCAACAGTTCCGGCGTGAATGTCGTCGTCCAGTCGAGATTGACCAGCGCGGGGGACTTGTAGCGGGTGAACATCGAACCCATCACCCCATTATTGAGGAAGGCAAGAAATGCGTGCCGCGGCACGCCCATTTTGTTGGTGAGCAGCGTGATCTCGATCAGGTTTTCGATCACGACCCCGAGCATCACGTTATGCGCGATCTTGCACACCCGCGCCAATTCGCCCTCCCCGACATAGGATACGCCGCGCGGAGCGAAGACCTCGATCAAGGGCATGGCGATTTTGCACGCGGCCTCGGCGCCCGAGACGACGGCCGAAAGTTGACCGGCCTTGATGACCTTGGCATTGCCGCTGACCGGGGAGGCGACGAACTCGGCGCCGAGCTCTTTGAGCTTGTTGCGGATCGCCGCCGATTCTTCCACTGCGATCGTCGAGCAATCGACGACCACCGGCGGCATTCGACCGCTGCCGGCGGCGACACCGTCCTTGCCGTAGAGCACGTGTTGCACGTCCGCCCCGGTGGCGACGATTGAGAACAGCACGTCGACCGATTTCAGATCCGCCAGGCGATCGACGATTTTGCCGCCGATTGTCGCAAGCGGCTCCGCCTTGGCGCGGGTGCGATTCCAGATCGATACGTCGTGGCCGGCTTTGATGAGCCGCTCGGCCATGGGAAATCCCATGCGGCCCATGCCGATCCAGCCGATTGTCTGCTTATTGCCCGTCGCCATCGTCAAGCTCCCTTGCGTTGCGGCGCTGTCCTAGCACAGCGCACGACCGCTGCAACGTCGCAAACATACGCGATGCTTGTCGGCACATCGGCGATGACATTATGCTCGTGCAACGATGCATGATGTCGTCGAGAATTTCGCAGCGGCCGGCGTCCGCGACAGCCATCCGTTTTGGCGCGCGTGGCGCAATATCTATCCTTTCATCGTGGTCGGCGCCTTGTGGGAGGCCATAGCCCATCTCGGCATCTTCCCGATCCAGTTCTTCCCGCCGCTGGAATCGATCGCCGCGGCTTTCGCCCGGCTCTGCGCCAGTGGCGTTCTGCCGCATCACGCTTTCGATACGCTCATCCGGCTCACCGCCGGTTTCGCGCTGGCCGCATGCGTCGGCATCGCGGCGGGTGTGCTCATGGGGCGCTCGCGCCGGGCGGAAGATATTTTGCTGCCGCTGGTGAGCATCGGCGCTCCGATTCCCGGTCTCGCCTATGCACCATTGTTTCTGCTGTGGTTCGGGCCGGGCAATATTTCCACCGTCGCGCTGGTAGCTTTCGTCTCCGCCTTTCCGGTCATCTACAATTCCTGGACCGGGGTGAAAGCGGTGAAGGAGATATGGTTGCGTTCGGCGCAAGCGATGGGCGCCGACGATCGCCGCCTGTTTCGCCATGTCGTCCTGCCGGGCGCGCTGCCCTATATCGTCACCGGGCTGCGGCTTGGTCTCGCCCAGGCTTGGCGCATTCTGGTTGCGGTCGAGATGCTCGCGGCCGTGCCTTGGGGCCTGGGCTGGTTGATTTTCGGCGCGCAGGAATTTCTCAATACCGACGTGATGCTGGCCGGCATCGCCGTGATCGCGCTGATCGGACTCGGGCTCGAGAAGCTCGTCTTTCAGCCGTTGGAAAACTTCACGGTCGTGCGCTGGGGCATGATGACATGACGACGGTGCGCGCATGGTCAGAGCGGTCGAGCTCATTGCGGCGCGGGGCGCTGACGCTGATCATCGCCGCGGCGCTCTATGACGCGCTCGCACGCAGCGGCTACTTCCCGCAAGCCTTGACGCCTACGCTTGGCGCCATCGCATCCACGCTTTTTGCGTCGCTCGCCGACGGCACCATGCTTCTACATGCGGCTGCCACGCTCTATCGCGTGCTGATCGGCTTTGGCTTTGCGGTTGCGATCGGGTTGCCCTTGGGCGTGCTGATGGGCCGATTTCGGCCGGTTGAAAATTTCGTGCTGCCGCTGATGAGCGCGCTGATGCCGATTCCATCGCTGGCCTGGGTGCCGGTCTTCATCCTGTGGTTCGGCCTCGGCAATACCGTGAGCGTGCTCATCGTTTTCTATGCCGCATTATTCCCGATGCTGCTCAATACCTGGTCGGGCGTGCGCGCGGTGAACCCGATCTGGCTGCGCGCGGCGAGCGCCATGGGCGCGAACGAACACGCATTGTTCTGGAAGGTCATCATTCCCGGCGCCTCGCCCTTCATCATTGCCGGCCTGCGCCAATCCTTCCTGCGCTCCTGGATCGCGGTAATCGGCGCCGAAATGCTGGCGGGCTCCGATTGGGGTCTGGGCTGGGTAATCTTCGACGCCAAGGAATTCCTCGACGCCGACGTGATGCTGGCGTCGCTGATCGTGATCGGTTTGATCGGCTTTGCCACCGAACGGCTGGTGTTCGGTTCGATCGAGCGCGCCACGATCTATCGCTGGGGTATGGCGCGCTCGGCGCAAGTGTAATCGCTACAGCGCGACTTATTCCGGCTTGATGTTGGCGGCCGCGATGATCGCCTGATATTTGGCGATTTCGGCGCGGACGAAGCCGGAGAATTCATCGATCGACAGTGCCGAAACCTCGGCGCCGTCATTCTGCAATCGCGATTTCATCTCGGGCTCGAGCAGAATTTGATTGATGGCGATGTTCAAGCGCTTGGCGATATCCATCGGCAGCGCGCGCGGCCCGAAAAATCCGACCCACAGCGCGAAATCGAACTCGGCAATCCCGGTGGCTTCGGCAACCGACGGAATGTCGGGCGCCGCGCTTGCGCGCTTGGCCGTCGATACCGCGAGCAGCTTGACTTTGCCGCCTTGCATCAGCGGCACGGCGGCGGGAAATCCTGGAAAATAGAAATCGACATGACCGCCAACGACATCGTTCAAGGCTGGAGCGGCGCCCTTATAGGGCACATGCGTCAGATTGTTGTTGACCTTGAGCTTCAACAATTCGCCGGCGAGATGGCCCGGCGTTCCGATCCCGGCCGAAGCGAAGGTGACCGGCCGATCGGGGTTGCGCAGAAATTTCACGAACTCGGCCATGGTGGAATAGGGTGCGTTGGCCGGCACGACCAAAGCGAGCGGCACGACCCCGGTAAGCGCGATCGCTTGCAGGTCCTTGCGCGGATCGTAACCGGCGTCATTCATGAAAAACGGATTGATGGCGATTTCCGGCGTTTGCGCTACGGTGAGCGTGTAGCCGTCCGGCGCGGCATTGACGACATCGCGCGCGCCCAAGGTGCCGCCGGCGCCGGGACGGTTCTCGACCACGACCGATTGCCCGAGCGCGCTCGAGAGTTTGTTGCCGACGAGCCGCCCCACAATGTCGCCGGTGCCGCCCGCCGCAAAATTCACGATGAGATGGATCGGCCGGCTGGGATAGGTGTCCGGAAAGGCCGGCGCCGTGGCGGCGAGGGCGGCCGCAAGCGCGAGTGCGGCGGTCATGCGGATATCGACTAATGCATTCATCTCAGTAATCCTCAGCGGCGATCCTTTTGCGTCGGCTCATGGCTTCTGGCACAAAGCGCGGCTCGAACGGAAGTCTGCATTAAAGCATGATCCCGAAAAAGCCTGCCCCGGACGTGATCCGGGGTGGACACCGGTTTTCGGAAAAGATCATGCTCAAAAAACTAGAGCGAATGGCGATTCGACTTAATGCCATTTCGCTTTAGGGTGAAGACGCCAAAGCGGGAAGCGGCGGGACGCGGCAATGGCCCATATCGAGGCGCGCGATATCACGCTCACCTACCAGACGCCAAGCGGGGCGGTGCCGGCCGTCCACGACGTCAGCTTTGGCATCGAGACTTCGGAATTCCTCTGCATCGTTGGGCCGAGCGGGTGCGGCAAGTCGACGCTTTTGAATATCGTGGCCGGGTTCTTGTCGCCGACTGCGGGCGAGATCCGGATCGGTGGCGCGCCGGTCAAGGGCTACGGCACGGATCGCGGCGTCGTATTCCAGGATTTCGCGCAGCTCTTTCCCTGGCGCACCGCGCTCGGCAATGTGGCCTTCGGGCTGGAAATGAAGGGTGTGCCGAAGTCGCAACGCGAGGCGATCGCGCTCGAACAGCTCCGCCTCGTCAAGCTCGAGAATTTCGCCCGCTCCTATCCGCATCATCTCTCTGGCGGCATGCAGCAACGGGTCGCGATCGCCCGCGCGCTCGCTTACAATCCCGCGGTCTTACTCATGGACGAGCCATTTGCGGCGCTCGACGCGCTGACGCGCGATGAGATGCAGCGGCTCCTTGCGGAGGTGTGGCGGACGACGCGTAAGACGGTTATCTACGTGACCCACAACGTCGCCGAAGCGGTCTATCTTGCGGATCGCGTGCTGGTCATGACCGCGCATCCGGGAACGGTCAAAAGTGAAGTGCCGATCCGGCTGGCGCGCCCGCGCGATCCGCTTAGCGTGGAGTTTCTCGACTATCAAAAAGCGCTGTTGCGGCTCCTAGGTCAAGAAGGCGAACATAAAAAAGTCCTTGAGACCAACGCGACGGGACTGAACAGATAAACAGAAAAGAACGATGCCGGAGGAACACGATGACACAGGACCAGAACAAACGGTCGTCGATGCTGACCCGACGTCAGCTGACAGCGGGCGGCGCCGGCGCGCTGGCCCTGAGCTTGGCGGCACGGTCTGCGCCGGCCGCCACCGCGACCATCCGCCAAGGCTATCAGACCAATATCTGGGGCATGCCGACCTACTATTTGTTGAAGTCGGGTTATCTCGAAAAGCACGGCATCGCGGTCGAGGAATTCGCGGTGCCTTCCGGCAATCTCACCATGCAGCAGATGGTGGCGCGGCAGGTCGATCTCGGCACCTATGCCGGCCAATCCTTCATCATCGGCAATGCCAAAGGCGGACTCGTAGCAATTGCCGTTATTGAACATGTCGGCAAGACGGCGCGGGTCACCACGCGCAAGGACTTGAACATCACCAAAGTCGAGGAGCTGCGCGGGCGGCGGATCGCCAATCAGACCGGTTCCTCGGTCGGCAATGTCTTTGTCGATACGATCATGCCGCAGCACGGCCTTAACAAGGGCGACTACGCGGAAGTGCGCATGGACGTCAACAATATGGTGGCCGCGCTCGCCGCCAAGACCGTCGACGCCATGGTCAATGTCGAGCCTTATAATGTGATCGCCGTCGCCGACGGCATCGGCAGCGATCTGCTGGATTTTTCCGGCGTCGATCCGATGCCGGTGTTCATGGCGGCGACGCCCGACTTTGTGCAAAGCAAGCCGGATGTGCTCATCGCTTATCTGAAGGCTTGGCTCGATGTTGCCGGCGACTTCAAGAACGCGCCGCAAAAGGTCGCCGACGTCATCTATAAGTTCTACGCCGATAAAGGTTACACCATGTCGCTCGATACTTTTGCGAAAGCGTTGTCGCGCGTCGAGGTGAATCCTGGTTTTCCACGCGATTTGCAGCCTTATATGCAGCAGCAGGCCGAAATTTTGCTCACGGACAAGAAGATCAACGCCATCCCCGACTGGAAGACGGCGCTGCGGCCGGATTTTATGGAACGCGCCCGCGCCGCCTCGTAAGCAACGCCAACTGCAACGATCAACTGTACCCTGATAGGAGATGTGACGGATGCTGACCAAAGACGAAAGCCCGCTGACCAAGGGTTATCAACCCGTCGTCTGGAATTTCAAGCTGTTGGCGCACGACATGCTCGGCGGCTTCGGCGGCATGGGCGAAGGCATGTCGGTGCAGATCGCGCCGGACGGCCGCCGCATCGTCTGGCTCGCGCATGAGAGCGCGCCGAAGAATTTCACCGCCGTCGATGTCTCCGATCCGCGCAAGCCGAAAGTGGTGTGCCAGACCGATCTGCCCCACGCCAACATGCGCTCGAATTCGCTGGAAACTGCCGGCGACCTGATGGCGGTCGCGTACCAAACGTCGAAGAAAGATTTACAGCCGGCCGGCTTCGAACTGTTCGATATTTCCAAGCCGGAAAATCCGAAATCGATTTCGTTCTTCGACTGTTCCGGACCACATTCGCGCGGCGTGCATCAGCTTTGGTTCTGCGACGGCGAGTTCGTCCATTGCGCGTCAGGCTCGCGCGACTTCGTTCCGACCAATCCGAACGACGACCAGTTTTACCGCTGCGTCGACGTGCGCAATCCGTCGAAGCCGGTCGAAATCGGCCGCTGGTGGATGCCGGGCACGCGCCAGGGCGACAACGTGATGCCGCCGCCGCGGCATCCGATCGACAAGGGCTATCGCGCTCACAACACCAACGTCTATCCGCAGCGCGGCGACCGCTGCTATCTCGCTTACATCGACGGCGGCATGTTCGTGCTGGACATCTCCGACAAAGCCAATCCGAAGAAAATTTCGCACTGGACCAATTCGCCGCCTTATACCGGCTTCATGCATACCGTGGTGCCACTGTTCGACCGCGGGCTGATGCTGGTGACCGACGAATCGACCGAGAACAACGCCAAGGACTGGCCCAAGTTGATCTGGATTCTGGACGCGCGCGACGAAACCAATCTGGTGCCGATCGCGACCTGTCCGATGCCGGATCACCGGGTCTACGCCCAGGCCGGGCGTTTCGGCGCCCATAACATTCATGAGAATGTGCCGCTGCCGACCGCGTGGCAGTCCGATCAGATCGTACTCGGCACGTTCTTCAATGGCGGCTTGCGCGCCTACGATATTTCTAATCCTTATCAGCCGAAGGAGGTCGGCATTTTCATGCCGCCGCCGCCGGCGGGAGCGCCGGCCGGCACGATCCAGATCAATGACGTGTTCGTCGACGAGCGCGCCATCGTCTACGCCGTCGATCGTCACGTCGGTGGGCTTTACATCCTGGAGATGGATTTTTGATTTTTGACCGTCATCAGCTCCCTCTCCCCGCGGGTGGGGAGACGTAATCTCTATGCTCGAACTTTTCCCCTCGCGCGAAGCCGGCCCGTTCGGGCGCAGGCTCAAACGCGAACGCGGCGCGCGAATTCCAGTTACGGTCGTCACCGGCTTTCTCGGCGCCGGCAAGACCACCCTGATCCGCCGTTTCTTGGCCTCGCCCGAAGGCCAGGGAACGGCGGTGATCGTCAATGAATTCGGCGCCGTCGGCATCGACGACGCGCTCGTTCGCGATGCCGCCGAAGAGACGATACTGCTCGGCAATGGCTGCCTCTGCTGCATTACCAGAACCGATCTGCAATTGGCGCTGCGCCGGCTCCTGATCGATCGCGAGCGCGGTGTGGTGCCGAACTTTGCGCGCGTTGTGATCGAGACATCCGGGCTCGCCGATCCGGCGCCGATCCTGCAGACATTCTCGACCGATCGCGCCCTCGGCGGCGAATTCCACATCGACGTGATGCTCGCGGTCGCCGATGCGGTCAACGGCGGAGCAACGCTGAAAAATGCCGCGGAAGCGCGCAAACAAGTCATCCTCGCCGATCGCCTCATCGTTTCGAAAAGCGATCTCGCCGCGGCCGGCCTCGACTCGCTCACGAGGTACTTGCAGAAACTCAATCCGCGCGCCGGCATCGATGTCGCGGTCGGCGGCGCGCTTAACCCTGAGCGTTTCATCGCGCCGGCGACCGCGGAGCGCTCTGGCTTTATCGCCGAAGCCGAGCACAGCGACGGAATTTCGAGCTTCGCGCTGCACTGGCGCGAGCCGATCGAGTGGACGGGGTTCGCGCGCGCCATGGAGACGTTGATCGCGCTGCGCGGGCCTGAGCTTCTGCGGGTCAAAGGCATTCTCAATGTCGCCGGCTGCCGCGGTCCGGTGGTCGTGCAATATGTCCAGCATCTCGCGCACCCGCCGGCGGAACTGCAATCCTGGCCGGACCAAAATCGCGACAGCCGCGTTGTTTTCATTACGCGGAATATTCCGGAGGCCCAGATCCGCGATTTGTTTGCCGCGGTGGAGAGGCTGGTGTCGCATGGCGCCTGAAGCATCGTGCTGCTGGAAGGTGATCCGATGTTGGCTCTTTATCCCCTCCCCCCGCGCAGCGGTGGGGAGGGACGGCGAATTTCACGTGAGTGAAATGAACCGGGGTGGGGGGCGAACTAACAGAGTCCCCCCACCCCTGCCCTCTCCCCACCACGCTCTGCGCGCGTGGGCGGGAGGGGAACAGCGCGACAAGCATGGCAGGAATTCATTGCGCGCAAATCCTGTTCCCAATCGTTCCCCTTTGTGAATAGTTCTGCATAAACAACACCAGCGACGGCTTCGCGATCGCCGCATGCAGGAGGACTCGCCAGAATGAATGAGAAATTTTCGCTCAGCGTAAACGGAAGCACCCATTCCGTCACCGCCGATCCCGACACGCCGCTCCTCTATGTGCTGCGCGACGATCTTGGATTGAACAATCCGCATTTCGGTTGCGGGCTGGCGCAATGCGGCGCCTGCACCGTGCACCTCGACGGTCAGCCGATCCGCTCGTGCGTCACGCCGGTGTCTGCGGTCGGCAATGGCAAAATCACAACGCTCGCTGGCCTCGGCACCCCGGACAAGCCGCATCCGCTGCAGACGGCCTACATCGAGGAGCAGGTGCCGCAATGTGGCTATTGCATCAACGGCTGGCTGATGACCGCCGCTGCGTTCCTGCGCGACAACAAGAAGCCGAGCGACAAGCAGATCAAGGATGGGCTGTCCGGACTGAAATGCCGATGCGGCACGCACGCCGCCATTCTCCGCGCTGTTAAGCGCGCCGCCGCGATGATGGGTTGAGGAGGACGGCTCATGACAACGATTGAGAAGCACAACCGTCCGTCGCGCCGCGCG
>Ga0187817_10000183_pt1 | contig 23489 bp, 18 predicted proteins | sample NC_wetland_sal_i_17_FD_132431 | JGI IMG/M metagenome (GOLD analysis project Ga0187817, IMG submission 132431) | Wetland sediment microbial communities from Neuse River Estuary, North Carolina, USA - SO4_2 | ecosystem: Environmental > Aquatic > Freshwater > Wetlands > Sediment | place: USA... | reverse complement strand
TTCGAAATCCTTGTAGTTCTTGGCCGTTTTCAGATAGCCGTATTCCTTCGTTACCGCCACGCCATGGATAGTGCCGTCCTCAACCGTCCATTTCTCGTGGCCCACCTCGACCCAGCCGCTCAGGTCGTGGCCATTGAAGAGCTTGACCCACTGTTCGTCCGGCAGCTTGGCACGCGGGCCCTGTGCCGCTGCTACCGACGTCATGAGTACCAGGCCAATGATCAGGCGCATTCTGTTCTCCTTTATGAAATCTAACCTACTTTACGCCGATCTCGTCCTGAATGGCGCGAGCGATCCGCTGGCCAAGATCCTCTACCTGCGCCAGCTCCGGACCTTCCACCATGACGCGGGCCAGCGGCTCGGTTCCGGAGAACCGCACCAACACGCGGCCCGATGATCCCAGCGCTTTTTCGGAAGCGCTGATCTCGTGCTCCACCGCGAGCATCTCCGTTAGCGGCTTTCTTTCCCGCACCCGCACATTGTAGAGGCGCTGCGGATAGACCTTGAGATCCTGGGTCAGCTCGTCCAGCCCGGCGCCCGATCGCTGGGCCGTTTCCAGCACGCGGAGCGCCGTCAGCATGCCGTCGCCGGTGGTAGCGTATTCGCGGAAAATGACGTGGCCCGACTGCTCTCCGCCCAGCACCGCGCCTTGCCGGATCATCTCTTCCAGCACGTACTTGTCTCCCACCGGCGTGCGCAGCATGCGGATGCCGTCGCGGGCGAGGGCTTTTTCCAGACCCAGGTTCGACATGACGGTCGCCACCACAAGGTCGCCCGCCAGGTGTCCCGCCGATTTCAGAGCGCGCGCGGCGATCAGCAGCACGGCATCGCCGTCCACGATCTTGCCGCTCGCGGAAACAAAGATGGCGCGATCGGCATCGCCGTCAAATGCAACCCCTAAGTCAGCGCCTCGTTCCACCACGGCCTGGCGCAAATTCTCCACGTAAAGCGCGCCGCAATTCAAGTTGATGTTGCGCCCGTTAGGCTCGCAATAAATGGAGTGAACCTCGGCGCCGTTGCGGCGGAACAGCTCGCCGGCCAAATGCGAAGCCGCGCCGTTTCCACAGTCGATCACCATGCGGATGCCGTCGAAACGCACACCAGCCGTGGAAAGCAAGTAATCGATGTAACGCTGATCCAGACCGGCATCGGCGGCCAGCGGTTTCGGCTCGACCTCTCTCGCTTGACTCTCCAGGAGGCGGAAGATTTCCTGCTCGATTCCATGCTCCTCTTCATCCGGAAGCTTGAAGCCGGAATGGCCGAAAACCTTGAGGCCGTTGTCCTGATAAGGATTGTGGGACGCCGAAATCATCACGCCCGCCACAAACTCATCCGCGCGCGTGAGGTAGGCGATGCCGGGTGTGGTGACGACACCCGCCAGGCGCGAACGGACGCCGCGCTCCGCCAGTCCACCCGCCACCTGGTCCGCGATCCAGGGTCCGGATTCGCGCGTATCCATCCCGATGACGATCTCCGGATCGGGATGCAAATGCTGCGCGGTGCTCGCCAGCGCGACACCGAAAGCGTGTATGGTGGGTGGATCCAGCGGGTACTCGCCCGCCACGCCGCGGATGCCATCCGTGCCGAATAACTGCTTGCCCATGATTAGTTTTTTTTCACCACGACATCTACCGTAACCTGCGAAGGGGATTGAAACCTCGCCCGGGGCTCCGCGAGATACGTGTTCACCCGAAATTGATGGCTGCCGACGACGCCGCTGATATCGATCCGGTCGGTGCGCACCGAAGCCGTTCTGGCCACGCTCGACTCGGGGCCGGTAATCACGAGCGCGGGTGGCGTCACCGTATACTTCGCAACGCTGTAGCCCTCATGCGGTGCTGAGAACCGCACCTCCACCGGTACTTCGCGTGTGGCGCGATGTTCGAAGCGGAACTGCAGTTGCGTCGGAACCGAACGCACCAACTGAATGCCGCGCGGAATATTTACGTTGCTGGCGTCGATGTTGAAGGTTCGTTGCCCCGGCTGATGCACCGAAGAGAAATCCAGCACCACGGCCGGCCGCGCGTCTCTCATATCCCGCAGCCGGCTGGATGGGCCGCGCAACTCCAGAACCACGTCCTCCACATAATCCGAGCTGATCTCGAGATCATCCGGCACGCCTTTGTATTCCACCGGGACCGAGCGCAGCGTCGCTAATTCTGGCTCGCTGGCCACCGAAACCCAGAGGGCAAATGCCGCTCCCAGCGCTAGCAGCTTCCATCCGATGTTCTTGGTGAAGATGCCCGTCACTGCCGGCTAACCTTCTCGACCGGCTTTGCGCCCTCCACGGGCTTGACGCCGCTCTCCAGGAAGGATTCCACCGGATCGGCCGCCGGCGGCGTGCCCGGTTTTTGCACCCCGAAGTGGGCGTTCACGCGCTCCTCCAGCTCGCGCAGGCCAAGGCCGCGATGGATCTCGCCGTAAGCCGCCACCGAGATATCGCCGGTCTCTTCGGAAACCACGAGCGAGAGACAGTCGCTCTCTTCAGTAATGCCGATGGCGGCGCGGTGCCGGGTTCCCAGATTCGCCGGCACGCCGGGATTCGTGGTGAGCGGCAGAAAACATGCCGCCGATCCGATACGGTCCTTCTGGATGATCACCGCGCCATCATGCAGCGCGCCACCCGGGTGAAAGATCGAAAGCAGCAGGTCCGCGGAGATCTCCGCATCCAGCCGGACTCCGCTTTCTACGAAGGTCCTGAGCCCGATATCGCGCTCGAGCACGATTAAAGCGCCCGCCTTGTTCTGCGCGAGCCGGCTGAGCGCCAGCAGGATTTCGTCGATGGATTCGGGCTGTTTGAAACCGCGGCCCAGCCAGCGCTTGCGCCCGATGCGCGCCAGCGTCCGCCGGATCTCTGATTGGAACAGGATGATCACCGCGATCGCGGTATAGGGAACGATGTATGAAAGCAGCGAGCGCAGCGCCTCGAGCCCCGTCCACACGGCCACGGCGTAAACCATCACCATCGCGAGAATCCCGACCAGGATGTGCCCCGCGCGTGTGCCGCGCACAATCATGAGCAACTGGTAGATCAGGACAGCGACCGCCAGGATATCCACAACCGCGGTGAAAGTGAGTTTTGGCAATGAAGACAGCCACATGTGCCGGCTCGCAGGACACTCAGCCTGAAACACTTATCTTATCAGGTGCCGTCGGCATTCTCGCTCGTCATCCGTCCGTAGGGTGGACAAAATCAGGTCGGGCGTGCCCGCCCCCTACCAAGTTGTCGTAGGGGCCGAGCATTGCTCGGCCCGGTAGATCCCCGCAGCGAAAATTGAGTTGATTTTTTTCTCGCCCTCCTCATCGGGCAGTAGCACTCTCGCTCACTTCGAAACCGCTATAGTAGAAAAGACACTATGCCCTTCGTCTCCGTGCCGGAAGCTGTCGAAGAAGTTCGTGCGGGCCGTATTGTCGTTGTGGTGGACGATGAGGACCGCGAAAATGAAGGCGATCTGACCATTGCAGCCGAGAAAGTCACGCCGGAAATCATCAACTTCATGGCCACCTACGGGCGGGGTCTGATTTGCCTCGCGCTGACCGCGGAGCGCTGCGATTATTTGCGGCTGCCGCTGATTTCGCCGCAAAACACCTCCAACTTTGGAACCGCGTTCTGCGAATCCATCGACGCGCGCGAAGGCGTCACCACCGGCATCTCCGCCGCCGACCGGACGCGCACCATCCTGGCGGCCATTGATCCGGCCACCCGGCCCGCGGATCTGGCCCGGCCCGGCCACGTGTTCCCGCTGCGCGCCCGCGAAGGCGGCGTTCTGGTGCGAGCCGGGCAGACAGAGGCTTCGGTGGACCTGGCCCGCCTCGCCGGCCTGGTCCCCGCCGGCGTCATTTGCGAGATCATGAACCCGGACGGCACCATGGCGCGCGTTCCGGAGCTGGAAGCCTTCTGCCTGCATCACGGATTGAAGATGATTTCGGTAGCGGAACTCATCCGTTACCGCCTCAAGCACGAGCGCTACATCCATCGCAGGGCCGAGGGTTGCATTGAGACCGAATTTGGCGAGTTCCGTACCGTGGCCTACTCGAGCGACATGAACCCCGAATTACACCTGGCCCTGATCCGGGGCGAGCCGGCCGGGCACGAGAACGTGCTGGTACGCATGCATTCCCATTGCGTCTACGGCGACGTGTTCGCCTCCACGTTTTGCGATTGCCACCGGCTGGTGCGCGAATCCCTGCGCAAGATCGCCGCCGAGGGCATGGGCGTGCTGGTTTACTTGCACCAGACCGGCCCGGGTTTCCGCGTCGAGAAGGACGAACAGGGCGCCAGCCGGATGGTCTCCCATGGCCGCGACTTCATGCACTACACCGGCGCCGCCGGACAGCGCCAACTCCAGCACGAACACGGCATTGGGGCGCAAATTCTGTCCGATCTCGGCCTGCATACCATCCGTCTGCTGACCAATCACCCTCGCAAGATCGTGGCCCTGGAAGGTTTCGGGATCGAGATCGTGGAGCAGGTGCCCGTCACCCACCCGGTTGTGAAAGCTGGAGATTAACACCTTTGTTGAAACTTTCGGCGGCCAGACTGCGTTTAAGGCAGAGAAAGGCCTGGAAATTATGACCCTGCGCGCTATTCGCCCTTTGTTTGCCGTCCTGTTATTTGCCGGCCTGCTGCCTGCCGCCGATCCGCTGTTGATGAATTTGCTGATGCCCGACGCCAAGGTGGTTGCCGGTGTCAATGTGGAGCAGGCCAAAAATTCTCCGTTCGGCCAGTTCCTGCTCTTGCGGGCGCCAAACGGCGATCAAGGCTTCGCCAAGCTGACTGCAGCCACGGGATTCGATCCTCGCCGCGACTTGAACGAAGTGCTGATGGCGACCATGGGGCAGCCAGGACAGCAGGGCCTGGTCCTGGCGCGAGGGGCGTTCGACTCCGAGCGCATCCTGACCGCCGCCACGGCCGCCGGTCATACTGTAGAAGCCTACAACGGCGTCAATATCCTGACGGGTAAAGAGGGCGACGTGACGCATGCCGTGGCCTTTCTTGGCGACTCGATTGCCATTGCCGGCGACCTGGACAGTGTGAAGGGCGCCATCGACCGCCGCGGAAACAACTTCACTCCGATTGACCCGAACCTGGCCGCGCAGGTGCAGCAGTTGAGCGGCTCGCTGGACGCATGGTCGGTGTCCACGGTGCCGGTCGCCGCGCTCACGAATGAGCCATTGCCGAACACAAATCTCAACGGGATGTTGAATAGCGATGTGCTGAAGAACATCCAGCAGGCCAGCGGCGGCGTCAAATTCGGCGCCATCGTTCAGTTTTCCGCCCAGGCCGTGGCGAACTCGAGCCAAAACGCAACGGCATTGGCGGATGTGATTCACTTCCTCGGACAGATGGTGGAGGCCAACGCGCCCGCCGCCAGTGCCGCAGCCATCACCTCGCTGGTCCAAAGCCTGAACGTGCAGACCGACGGCAGCACCGTGAAGGTGGCGCTGGGGATTCCGGAACAAGAACTGGAAACCCTGGTGAATGCAGCGCACTCGGAGCAGCAGAGCGGGAGTGCGCACGGGACGCACAAGAAACTCTAGGTGCCAGGTGCTAGGTGTCAGGTGTTAGCAAAAAACAAAACCTAGCCTTTCGACTCTAGGATCCTTTCCAAGATCCCCGGGATCTCAAAAACCGCGCGGTTCTCAATCGCAGCCGCGTTGGCGTGGAAGCGGCGATAGTTCTCAGGCTGGAGCAGTTCCGCTACGGCTTGCACGATAAACCGGAAGTTGCGCAGCACCAGGCCAACCTGCTTTTCCACGATCCAATCGGCGTTGTAGCGTTCCTGCGGCAGCGTCCACGCATTGCGCTCCACCAGCACGGGCAGCTTCATGGCCAGCGCCTCGCTGATGCTGCCGGGGCCGGGCTTTCCTATAAAAAAATCGGACAGGCGCATGTAGTACGGCACCTCCGTGGTGAAGCCCTCGACAAACATCGGAATGTGCCGTGGCATTTTGCGGAGCGCCGCGACGAGCGATTCATTTTTTCCGCAGATGCAGATGAGCTGCAGCTTCAGGCCGGAAGCATCCAGCCGGCGTGCGATGTCGAGCATCACCTTCGAGCCATGCCCCCCAAACAGCACCAGGCCCGTGGGCAGGCTGGGGTCGAGCGAGAGCTTGCGCCGCTCCGCGCAGCGGTCCGTCTCCGATGGTTCATAGAACCTGGGCGCGAGAATCATGCCGGATGTCCGGAAGATATGAGCCGCATCGTGACCCATGCCGCGCGCCTGTTCCACGGCGCGTTCTGTGCCGCAGATCAGATACTGCGGCTGCCGTTCGATCCAGAAGTGGGGAGGATAATCGGCCAGGTCGGTGAGGACGGTAGCCAGCGGAACGCCGGGCAGCGCGTGCCGCAGACTCTCTCCGATCGCGCGGTTGAAATTAGGAACGATCGAAACCACCAGATCCGGCTGCTCACCCCGCCAGAATTTCTCGAGCAGCCTGCATGTCGGGCGGTGATAGAGCCAGATAATCGCATGCATCATGCGCGCGAGCTGCGGTGACCCGAGCGTCCAACCCTTCCGCAGCATCAGGTTGTACAGATCCTGCATGCGGACGCGGGTGATCTTGCGGAAAATGTCGAGCGGGTCGAGGAGTTCCTGCAAGTTGATGCTGCGGACTTCCCAAGGCCTGTGCTCGGCCTCAATGACCTGGCGCAACGCGTTGGCCGCGGCCCGATGCCCGCCGCCGGCATCAAAGAAGACCAGATCGATGCGCTTCATTCCCTTAAGATGATGGCATGGCTCAGCCGACCGCGCTCTACGCCATCCTGATTTTTGCCGCGACCTATCTGGTGCTGGCGCTCGGCCGGCTGCCCGGATTTCGCGTCGATCGCACCGGCGCAGCCATCATCGGAGCCACTCTGATGGTGGCGTTCAACGTCCTCACCGTTTCCGAAGCCATCGAGGCCGTTAACACCGATACCATAATCCTCCTGTTCGGAATGATGATCGTCGTCGCCAACCTGCGGCTTTCGCGAGTCTTTGCGCTGGTGACCGAGTGGGTGGTGCGGTATGCACACCGCCCGCTGGTTTTGCTGGCTGCGATTGCAGCGGTGTCCGGCGTTTTCTCAGCGTTCTTCGTCAACGACACCATGTGCCTGGTACTGACGCCGCTGGTCCTCGACATTACGACGCACCTCCGCCGCAATCCCGTTCCTTACCTGCTGGCCGTGGCTATGGCGTCGAATGTAGGCAGCGTCGCGACGATCACCGGCAATCCGCAGAACATGTTGATTGGCAGCTTCTCGGGCATCCATTACCGCTCCTTCGCCGCCGCGCTCACGCCGGTTGCGCTGGCTGGATTGTTCATCGTCGTCGGGCTGATTGCAGCCGTGTATCACCGTGAATTTCTCAGCGCGGCGCCTCGCGTCGAAATCGCACCACCGCCAGTACGCGTCCATCGCGGGCTCGCCTGGAAGTCCACGCTGGTGTCCGCGGGCATGATCGTCTTCTTTTTCGCCGGGTGGCCCGTATCGAAGGTCGCGCTGGTGGCGGGGGCCGTGCTGCTGGTGACGCGCCGCGTCAAACCGGAGCGCGTCTACGCTGAGATCGACTGGTCGCTGCTGGTCCTGTTCATCGGCCTGTTCATCGTGGTGCGCGGCGTGGAGAAAACCTCACTCTCCACGGATCTGTTTGCGATGGCCTCCCGGCTGCATCTGGAGCGGCCCGGCGTGATGAGCGCGTTCGCCGCTGTGCTTTCGAATCTTGTGAGCAACGTGCCCGCGGTCCTGGTGTTCCGGCCTTTCATTCCTCACCTGCCCGACCCGCAGCACGCCTGGCTCACGCTGGCGATGGCCACGACTTTTGCCGGCAATCTCACGGTGCTGGGCTCGGTGGCTAACCTGATCGTGATTCAGCGCGCCCGGCACCAGGTCAAAATCGGCTTCTGGGAATATGCGGGTGTGGGAGCGCCGGTCACCGCGCTGACCATCGCCATCGGCGTCGCCTGGCTGCGCTCTTAGTTGAGTTCGCTTCACTGAAGTTAACGTCGAAAAAGAAACCGTCTCATGTTAACGTGAGGGCAAGATGCCTCTCTCTGACTTTTTCTCTGTCAGCCTATTTGTAACGGGTTTCGTACTGGGCTTGATCTTCTTGTGGCTCTTCATGCGCGGAAGGCTCACCGAACTCGAGGCCGCACGAAAACTGGCCGAGCTGAATGCTTCATCGGCTCAGGGCGCGCCCGGCAAAATCGCCGAGACGTTTCAGGCGCTAGCCGCCGAAGCGCTGCGCTCCAACCAGCAGGCCTTTCTCGATTCCGCGCGCTCCACGCTCGAAACCGTTCGCGTGGAGATGACCGGTGACCTGACCCAGCGCCAGACCGCCGTCGAAACCGTGGTCAAGCCGCTGGCCGACTCGCTCACCAAGCTCGAAACGCAGATTCACGACCTGGAGTCCGCACGCCAGCGCGCTTTTGGCGGCATCGAGCAGCAGCTTCAGACGCTGGCGCAGCAGGAAGTCGATCTGCGAAAGGAAACGGCTTCGCTGGTGACCGCGCTGCGCTCGCCGCACGTGCGCGGGCGCTGGGGCGAGATCACGCTGCGGCGCGTCGCCGAGCTGGCGGGAATGGTGGAACGGTGCGACTTTTTCGAACAGGAAACGCAGGAAACCAACGGCGGCGGTCGCATTCGCCCGGACATGACGGTTCGCCTGCCCGGCGGCCGCACCCTCGTGGTGGACGCCAAAGTACCGTTGACGGCTTATCTCGACGCCGTCGCGGCCACTTCCGAAGCCGAGCACCGCAACGCGCTGATGCGTCATAGCCAGCAGGTAGCCAAGCACGTCGATCAGCTCAGCAACAAGGCGTACTGGTCGCAGTTCCAGCCTGCGCCGGAATTCGTAATCCTCTTCCTTCCCGGCGACCACTTTTTCAGCGCCGCGCTCGAGCACAAACCTACGCTGGTCGAAGACGCAGCCCGCTTGAAGATTCTGGTGGCCACTCCCTCTACCCTGATCGCGATCCTCAAAGGCGTGGCGTATGGCTGGCGGCAGGAGCGGCTGGCGGAGAACGCCGAGGAGATCCGGGAACTGGCCGCGGAACTTTTCGATCGCATCGTGATTATGCAAACGCACTTCTGCGAAATCGGCCGCTCCCTGGGAAAATCGGTCGAGGCCTTCAACAGCTGTGTGAGTTCGCTCGAAAAGCGGCTTTACCCGTCGCTGCGGCGCATTCGCGAGCTGGGCGCCACTGCCGCCGAAGAACCCTCCGTGCCCGAGCGCATCGACGTCGTGCCGCGTACGCCGGGTCTGTTTGAGGCGTCGTAATCTGTAGTTAGTGCGCGCGCTCCTTCTCTTCCTCTCCCGGCGCAAGCTGCTTCGCAGGTGGATGGAAACGTCGGCGCTGGCCCGGCGCCTGGCTGCGCGTTTTGTCGCAGGCGACACTTGGGCGGACGGCCTGGAGGCCGGGCAGCGTATCAATCGCGAAGGTATCGCGGTTACCTTCGACCGCCTGGGCGAAAGCGTCACTTCACTGGCGGAGGCTGAAGCTTCCCGCGACGAGTACGCGCGCGTCCTTGAGGAAATATCGCATCACCGCCTCGATGCCAATGTCTCGATTAAGCTCACGCAGTTCGGTATGGATATCTCGGAACAGGCGTGCCGCGTCAATGCCGAGCAGTTGGCTCGGCGAGCCAAAGATCTGAATAACTTCGTGCGCATCGATATGGAGTCGAGCGAATACACCGAGCGCACGCTGCGCCTGGTCCGCGATCTGCACGCGCAATACGGCGCCGTGGGCACGGTAATCCAGGCGTACCTCCGCCGCAGTGAAAAAGATGTCGAGGCTCTATGCCGGCTGGGGATCCGCGTGCGCCTGTGCAAGGGCGCGTATCTGGAGCCTGCCGAAGTTGCCTTTCGTTCCAAATCTGAAGTCGATCGCAACTTCGCACATTTGATGAGAATCCTGCTGGCCGCCGGCACCTATCCTGCAATTGCCACGCATGATGAAAGAATAATCCAAGCCGCTAAGGACTTTGTGCGAGCCCGCAACCTGCCGCTCGACGGCTTTGAATTTCAAATGCTTTACGGCATCCGGCGGGATTTACAGCGGCGGCTGGTGTCCGAAGGATACCGGTTGCGGCTCTATGTGCCGTTTGGCAAAGCGTGGTATCCCTATTTTATGAGGAGGTTGGCGGAACGCCCGGCGAATGTTGTGTTCCTCGCGCGCCATCTCCTGCGCGGCTGACCCGAGGGGGATCTGAAAGCATGACGCGGAGCGAAAAGAAACTTTCCGGTGGGGGCAAGCGTCTAAATGGTGTGCGATATTGGAGTCTATTTCTCGCGAAGCTTGGGCTCACGGGTGGCATCTCGTACGGCCTGATCCGGCTCATAGATTCCTATTGGTCCTCGCCTCTCTGGTTCTTTGGTAACGTGCGCGCGCCACGTTTTGGCCTGGACCTGGTCTACACCTCAGTCGTCGGCCTCTGGTTCCTGGTCTCCGCCGGGCTTTTGTATCTGTGCGTCTTGGACCAGCGGTACCGTTGCCGGGTGTGCCTGCGGCGCCTTCGCATGCCGATTGAAACAGGTTCCTGGAGCCGGATGCTGCTGGTGGGCCGGCCTCGCATCGAGTACATCTGTCCGTATGGCCACGGAACGCTCAAAGAAGAGGAGTTACACCTCTCCGGCGCGGACAACGAGTGGACCGAAAGCGGGGATATGTGGGAGGAACTCTGCGCGGCTTCGAAAGACTCTGAGCCGCACCGGTGAGCAGTTCCGGGGATCCCGCTCCATCACAACGCGTCCCCGCGTGGCGTATCGGAGTGGGATTAGCTGTCCTGGCAGCGCTTTCTGGTCTTGCCGTCCTGCTCGCTCCGGTGTATCTCCGGAATCTCCAGCTCAGAAACTTCCTGCGCGAAACCGCTCCGGCTTCGGACGAAATCTTACAGCAGCAGATCCTGAATAAGGGCCGCTCCCTGGGCCTCGACATTGCCCCTGACCACATTCAGATCCGCCATGCTCCAGCCGATGGCCCTACCGATGTCCGGTATGTGATCCGGGTGAGCATGCCGCTGTACACGGTGGATCTGCACTTTTCGTCTAAACTCAAAGAAGCGCGAAGGTAGAAATACCCCGCGTTGCTACAATAGGGTTTGATGGCCCGCCGGAAGAAGGACGTAAAGGTACGGGTCCCCAGGAATGCGCGGTTTACCCGCTTCATCCTGGGCCGCTTCGGGAAGATCCTGCTCGCCGGCTCCGTTCTGCTGATTGCAGTTTGGGTGCTCGGCTTCACCTACTTCTATGTCAAGTACTCGCGCCTGATCGATCAGAAGCTGCGTGCGGGTCCCTTCATCAATACCTCCAAAATCTTTGCGGCTCCGAAAGTTGTGGGACTGGGCGACACGGTTTCCCCGGCTGAAATTGTGATGGAGCTGCGCCGCAGCGGATATAGCGAATCGCGCGGCGGGCCCATGGGCTGGTACAACTTGCGTTCCGACGCCATCGAGATTTTCCCGGGTCCCGACTCCTATTTCAAGGACGAAGCCGGCGTGATCAAGTTTTCCGGCGGCCGGATTTCACAGATCATTTCCCTCCAGGACAACACCGATCGCAGCCAGTTTTCGCTCGAGCCCGAGCTCATCACCAACCTGTACGACCGCAACCGTGAGAAGCGCCGCCTGGTGCACTACGCCGACATTCCCAAAGTGCTCATCGACGCCATCGTCTCCGCGGAGGACAAGCGATTCTTCCAGCACGGCGGTTTCGATCCCTTCCGCATCATCAAAGCGCTATATGACGACCTGCGCCAGGGCCGCAAGGCGGAGGGAGCCTCCACCTTGAGCATGCAACTGGCGCGCAGCTTCTGGCTGGAGAGCGAGAAGAGCTGGAAGCGGAAGGCCGCCGAGGTGATGATCACGCTCGAGCTGGAACAGAAGCTCACTAAAGAAGAGATCTTCGAGTTCTACTGCAACCAGATCGACCTCGGGCGCCGCGGAAGTTTCGGCATCCGCGGATTCGGAGAGGCGGCCCAGGCTTACTTTGGGAAGGATATCCGGCAAATCAATCTTCCCGAGGCCGCCTTGCTGGCGGGGCTCATCCAACGGCCGAGTTATTACAATCCGTTCCGCCATCCCGAACGGATTCGCGACCGGCGCAACCTCGTGCTGTCCTTGATGCGCCAAAACGGCTATATCAGCGAGCGGGAATACGCAGTGGCGTGCGACGCGCCCGTTCAGGTCGTCTCCTCGGGATCGGAGTCCGCTGAGGCTCCGTATTTCGTCGACCTAGTCAACGACGAGCTGCAGCACTTCCCGGACAAGGATTTCCAATCGACCTCGTATCGCGTCTACACCACCTTGGATCTCGATTTGCAGCGGGCTGCCATCGAGGCCGTGCGACTGGGCATGCAGAACGTAGACGACCAGTTGAAGAAACAGCGGCGTCACAAGAATACGCCGTTCCCGGACGCGCAGGTGGCGCTCATCGCTCTCGACCCGCACACGGGCGCGATCAAGGCGCTCACGGGAGGGCGAAACTACGGCGTCAGCCAGTTGAACCGCGTTTTAGCGCTCCGCCAGCCGGGCTCTTCTTTCAAGCCGTTTGTCTATGCCGCCGCGATGGATACGGCGATCGAAGGAGGCCCGCGCATTCTGACCCCGGCGACCATGGTGGACGATGAGCCCACCACGTTCTGGTTCGACAACAAACCGTATGAGCCCGGAAACTTCAAGCAGGAATATCACGGGGAGGTAACGCTGCGCCAGGCACTGGCCAAGTCCATGAATATCGCGACCATTAAGGTTGCCGAGATGGTGGGCTACGACAAAGTGGTCGAGTTCGCGAAAAAGGCGGGGCTGAACGAAGACATCCAGGCCACGCCTGCGGTGGCGATCGGCTCTTACGACACCACGCCGCTGGAGATCGCCGGCGCCTACACGGTTTTTGCCAATCAGGGCGTTTACGTAAAGCCAAACTGGATCACGATGGTGCGCGCACAGAACGGATCGGTCGTGTACCAGAACAAGGCCGAGACGCGCCAGGTGCTGGATCCCCGCGTGGCCTATCTGATGGTCAACATGCTGGAAGAGGTGCTTCGTACGGGAACCGCCGCGGGCGTGCGTGCCCGGGGCTTCACCGTTCCGGCTGCGGGAAAGACGGGGACTTCGCGCGACGGCTGGTTCGCCGGTTTTACTTCGGAACTGCTGTGCATCGTATGGGTGGGCTTCGACGATAATCGCGAGTTGAACCTCGAAGGCGCGCATTCCGCCGCGCCTATCTGGGCGGAGTTCATGAAGCGTGCACTCGACTACCGCCCGTACCGTGACGCGAAGCCTTTCGAGTCGCCCGACGGCATTGTGTCGATGGAGATCGACCCGCAGTCAGGCATGCAGGCCACGCCCGCCTGCCCGATCACCAAGACCGAAGTTTTTATCGCTGGGACACAGCCCGTTGGTTTCTGTCCGCTGCACGGTGGAGCGAATTCTGGAGCGACACACGTGGCGGGATGGGAGGTCCCGGCGCCTCCGGCGATCGGGTCACAAAACGGATCTCAGGGAGCGGCTGCCGACCCCCGCATCCACCGCATTCCGCCCGCCGGCCCCAACGTCGCGTCCAATACACGGCCGGACAACACGCCCGACGCGCAAAACCAAAAACCGCAAAAGCGCAAGGGGTTTTTCCACCGTCTCATGGATGTGTTTAAATAGAGCCAGGGAGGCGGTATGCATTCCGCCAAATGGTTTTGCTGCACCCTCGCCCTCTGGTCCTCGGCAACGCTTTCCGCGCAGAATCCCATACTCGAAGCTGCCAAGCCGCCTAGCCAGGTTGAACCTGTCCCGGCGGTTCCAACTCCCGGAGAACCCCTCACCTCGGAGCGACGCGCCGACATTCTGATGGCCCGGAAGATGTATCGGGAGGCCGCGGAAACCTACAAGGAAGGAGCGGCGGCTAATACCGCCATCGTTCAGAACAAAATCGGTATCGCGTACCACCAGATGATGCAGATCGACATCGCGAAACGATATTACGAGCGCGCCATCAAGCTGGACTCGAAGTACGCGGAAGCCGTCAACAACCTGGGCACGGTTTATTATTCGAAGAAGAACTACGGAAGATCGATCCGGCTTTACCGGAGGGCCCTGAAGCTCTCACCCACCTCCGCCTCCGTGTACAGCAACCTGGGTACGGCGTTCTTCGCTCGCAAGGATTACAAGAGAGCGTCGGAAGCCTACCAGAAAGCTCTCTCGCTGGATCCGGAGGTTTTTGAGCACCGCGGTTCATGGGGCGTCTTGTTGCAGGAGCGCACCGTGGAAGAACGCGCCAAATTCCATTACTACCTTGCGAAGACGTACGCCCAGGCCGGCATGAACGACCGCGCGCTGCTCTACATCCGCAAAGCGCTCGAAGAAGGCTTCCACGAGCGCAAGAAGCTGCTGGAAGACCCCGAGTTCGTCTCTCTGCGCAAGCTGCCCGAGTTCCAGGAACTGCTCACGCTGGAGCCGAAGGTTCTGTAGGGCTCAAAAAGGGGCTCAAAAAGGGGACAGACGCATTTTCCAGTCTTATTAAGAGTGTTTACGATAAATGCGTCTGTCCCCTTTTCTACCTTTCTAGTCCCCTTTTCTAGTCCGGATGGTACTCCACCACCACCAGCGTGATGTCGTCGGCTTGCGGCGCGGTGCCGATAAAGTTCTTCAGGGTTCGCAAAACGGCGTCGTGGAGAGCGGCACAGGCGTCGCCGGCATGCGCAACCACTACTTCGCGAAGCTGTTTCCGGCCGAAAAACTCGCCGCGCTGGTTCTGTGCTTCGGTAACGCCATCGGTGTAGATTACAATCCGGTCGCCGGGAGATAGCTGCCTTTCCTCCACGGCGAATTCGGCGTCGGGCAGCATGCCCACGGGCATGGCGGTGGTCTCGAGATACTCATAGCGTCCGTCCTGCGAGATCAGGATCGGCGCGCAGTGCCCTCCATTGATATAGTGCAGCCGGCCTCCGCGCTCCATCAGGCAGTAAAATACGGTCGCGTACTTTTCACCCTTGGTGCGATCATTCAGGAAGCGATTGATGCGCTTCACTCTCCGGGCCATCACCTCAGAACTCGACGAAGTGGTGAGAAAAGCCCCTTGCAACAACGAGGCCAGCAGCGCCGAGCTGACGCCTTTGCCCGAAACATCCGCCACCACGGCCGCCCAGCAGGATTTGTCCACCTCGACGACATCAAAGTAATCGCCGCCCACCTGGTACGAGGCCACACTCGAACCGGAAGCACGAAACCAGCCGGCGGACGGCAGTTGACTGGGGAGCAGACTCTGCTGGATGGCGCGGGCCACGTTCAGCTCTTCTTCGATCTTCTGCTTCTGGCGCTCTTCTTCCAGCAGCCGCGCGTTTTCCAGCACGGTTGAGGCTTCTATCGCCAGCGTCTGCAGCAGCTCGCGATTTCCACCGGAAAGGTCCGCGGCAGCCATGCGCGAATCCATGTACAGGACGCCGACAGTGTCGTTCTGCGCGGAAACCACGCTGGTATCTTCTCCTGACGTGGTGCGAATCCGTACCAGCGGAACGCAAACCACGCTACGCAGCTCCAGATCGGCTACGCTGTGCTCCGGCCTCACATCACCCGTCGCCATGGGATCGAAGTTCATCGACAGCAGTTCACGCCGCTGTTGCAAGGCACGGTGGATCACCCGCCGCGGAACACGCAAGTCCGACTCGGCCAGAGGTTTTCCGTGGCGGTCACGCGCTACCTTCATTTCCAGGTCGTCCGCGTTTCGCAACAGCAGAAATCCACGGTCCGCTCCGGTAACTGTCAAGGCGGCGTCCACGACCGAGTTCAAGACATCGCCGGTCGAGAAGGAGCCCTGCAACGTCCGAGCCACCTCCAGAACTGCGCGAAGCTTGGACAGGCTCCCGCCGGCGCCGGTCCGGGTAACCTGTGTCTCGGAAACGGGCGCCTGCTCCATCAAGCCCGCCAGCTCCGCGCTGCCCACCGTGAAAATGAGCTGATAGGAATCCGGAACGCCGAACTCGATGCGGTCGGAGGGGCGCAGGGCTTGCCGCTGGGCGCGCTGGCCATTCACAAATGTACCGTGGCGGCTGTCCGCGTCTTCGATCACATACTGGCCGCCCTCGAACAGAATTTGTGCATGGCGGCGCGAGGCCCGGGTATCGCGCAGGATGAGGTCGTTGTCAGGCTGGCGTCCAATCTTGAACGGGATCGGCCTGATTTCCACGCGCGTGCGACGTCCATTCGGATCGACAACAATCAGGCAAGGAGAGTCGGAGAGTTCCGCGGCAGCCTGTTGAGGCATCATCCCTGGCGCTTGGAACGAGAACGAGAGCCGAGCCCGTTGGGCTCCTCTAGGGCCTGCCGGGCGGCTTCTCGCGCCGCTTGCTCCATCTCCCGGGCGCGCAGGGAGCGGCAGTGGGAGCAGTAGCCTCCCACTTCAGTCCGGGCCAGTAAAATTTGAAATCCGAAATGGTTTTCGATCTGGCGGCGCAGTTTCTGCAGGGGCTCTCCGAAGAATTCCTCGACCTTGCCGCACCGGAGGCAAATGACATGCGCATGTTCCTGTTTCATGCGCGTTTCGTAGTAGTGCTGGTCGCCTCCGTAGTGCATCAGGTCCAGCTCATCCACCAGGCCGCCCTGCTTCAGCAGCTTCAGCGTGCGATAGACGGTGACTCGATTGAGCCGCGGATCTCGCTCGTGAGCCAATTGGAAGAGGCGTTCGGCGTCCAGATGCTCGCCGCTCTTATCGATCAGCTCCAGGAGCAACTCCCGCTGCCGCGTGAGGCGAACCCCTTTTTCCCTTAGAGACCCCTTGATGGAATCAACCGCCATCCGTACCCCTCACATTCTAGCAGGGTGCGTCGCGGGACAGGCCCCTAGTTCCTGGTCACCTTCGCGTCTAGATTACCTTGCGCCAGGCGAACATGTATGGCGGAATCTACGGGCGCCTGCTGGCTGTTTTTGAGGATCTCGCCGGAGTGGTTGGTAACGATGGCGTAGCCGCGGTCGAGAATGCGGAGCGGGCTCAATTGCGACAGCTTCGCGGCCAGCGCCTGAGCGCGGCTGGCGCGGTGCGCGAGATCCAGCCGCACGGCCTGGGAAATGGCTGCCTGCGCCGCCTCCAGCCGCCGCCGGTAGCGCGCAAACCGCGGCCGCGGATCGTACTCGCGCAGCCGGGATTCGAGGAAACGGTGGCTGCGATGCCGGGCTTCGATCACCCACCGCATGTGGTCTCTCAGCCGGTATTCCTGTTCGTCGACGCGCTGCAGACGCCGGCCGACGGCACGTTGAAAGACCGACATCGTCCGCTGGATTCCCTGTTGGTCCAGCTGGCGGCGGGCCATGGCGAGGCGGTAGCGTGCGGCCTGTGTCAGATGGCGGCGGAAGGTCTCAATACGCGCCAGCAATTCCTCGCGGGTCGCCACCACCAATTCGGCAGCGGCGGACGGCGTGGGAGCCCGCAGATCGGCGACGAAATCCGCGATGGTTACGTCGGTTTCGTGACCGATGGCGGAGACGACCGGAACCCGGCAGGCGGCGATGGCGCGCGCGACCCTCTCCTCGTTAAAGGTCCATAGATCCTCGAGCGAACCGCCTCCGCGGGCCACGATGACCAACTCCGGCCACCGCGAACGGCTGAAGAATTCCAGGCCCTGGCAAACATCCTCCGCTGCGCCCTCGCCCTGCACCAGCGCCGGGAACAAACGAACGTGCAGGCCTGGAAAACGGCGTTCCAGAATATGCAGCATGTCTGAAATCACCGCGCCGCGCGGCGAGGTGACAATTCCGATGCGCCGCGGAAAGCGCGGCAAGGGCCGTTTGCGCGAGGCCTCAAACAATCCTTCGGCGGCGAGTTTCTTCTTGAGCTGCTCGAAGGCGAACTGGAGCGCGCCGTGCCCCTGCGGCTCGAGAAATTCGACCAGCAACTGATACTCGCCGCGAGCCTCAAACACATCGATGCGCCCGCGCGCCACCACCGCAATCCCATCCTGCGGCTTGAATTTGAGATAGCGGTGTGTGGACCGGAAACAGACGCAGCGCAACTGCGCATCGCGCTCCTTGAGTGTGAAGTAGTAGTGGCCGCTGGCGGCAAGCTTGACGCCGGAGATCTCACCGGTGACCCAGACATCCTGAAACTCGCGGTCCAAAATCCCACGAATCGCCGCGTTCAGCTCGCCTACCGTGTAGACGCGGCGCTGGGGCGCGAACTCGAGGGCGTATTGCTCCATTCCTGCGCCCATTCTAACTGGAAATGAGCCTTCACTCGATGCGCAAGGCTTCCATAGGGTCGAGGCGGGCGGCGCGGAGTGCCGGTAGAAAGGCCGCGATCAAGGCGACGGCTGCAAGCAGGCAGGGCACGACGATGAAGGTCAGCGGGTCGCGTGGTCCGACGCCAAATAGCAGGCTCTTCAGCAGACTCGTCAATGCGAGCGCTGCCGCAATTCCGGCGGCCACGCCGCCGATGATAGGCCGCGCAGCCGTCTCAAGCACGAGGGCAATGATCCGGCCGGAATCGGCCCCAAGCGCCGCTCGCACGCCCAGTTCACGAGTTCGGGCCGCCACGGAAAAAGCCAGAACGCCGTAGATTCCGACGCCGGCCAGTATGAGCGCAACCATCGAGAATCCGGAAAGCAGCCACGCGCTAAAGCGCTGGCGCGAAAAGTTCTCGCCCAGGATGTCTTCCATTGTTCGTATCTCGGCGATCGGCTGCGCCGGATCGAGTCCTCGAATGATCCTGCGCGACGGCTCGGCTAAGCTTGACGGGTTGCGTGCAGCGCGCACCAGGAAGATCATGCTGGTATTGTTCAGGTGCGAATAAGGGTAATAGACGGTGGGCACCGGGTCACGCTCTATCGACCACTCTCTGACGTCCCCCACCACACCGATAATCTCGCCGAATGGATTCTCAGACTCCATCAATGCGTTGATCCTCTTGCCGAGCGGCCGTTCGCCACGCAAGTATTGCCGCACGAACGCTTCGTTCACAATGAAACGATGCGGCGCCTTTTCCAGGTTGTCGGCGTTTGTAAAGTCTCTTCCCTCTTTGATCGGAATCTCCAAGGTCCGAAAGTACCCTGGCATGACGCTGCGAATGAACGCCAGGAGTTCCTGGCCGGGCTTCGCCGGCGGGCGGCCTTCGATGTTCACCCAAGTTCCGTAACCCGGACCGCTGAATGGGGGGAACATCACGGCCGAAACCGAGCGGACCCCAGGCAGTTGCTCCATTTGTTCAATGGCGTTCTCGAAGAACTGAGTGCGCCGCGGAATTTCTTGATAGCGTGCAGCGGGAATCGAAACGCGGAAGGTGAGCAGATTCGACGGATCGAGGCCCGGATTCAGCGTTTCGAATCCCACCAGGCTCCGAAACAGCAACATCGCGCCAGCCAGCAGGACAATGGATATGGCCACTTCGGCGCCCACCAGCCACGATCGCAAATGGCCTCCGGCCCCGATACCGGTACGGCTGTCGCCGCGCAGAGCGCCGATAAGATCCGCTCGCGATGTAACGAGGGCCGGCGCCATTCCGAACAGGATGCCGGTCATCAGGGAGAGCGCCATGGCGAAGACATAAATTCTGGAATCAACCTGAATGTTGGTGGAATGCGTGAGGTTGGCGGGCGCCAGGGCTAGCAGCGCAGTCACAGTCCAACGCGCCAATGCGAGGCCGCACAAGCCGCCAATCACACTGAGAAGGACGCTTTCGGTCAACAGTTGCCGGATCACGCGCCCGCGTCCGGCTCCCAGCGAGGCGCGCACTGCAATTTCCCGCCGGCGCGAGCTATATCGAGCCAGCAGCAAGTTGGCGACGTTGGCGCACGCAACCGCCAGCATCAGCCCGACTGCTCCCAGCAGCACCAGAAGTGAGGTCTTGACCTCGCCGGCATCCTGTCCCACCGAGCGGTCGCGAAGCAGAGAATCGCGTAGCGGCTCGACCTCGACGGTCCAATCTTTGTTGAAGTCCGGGTACGCTGCTGCCAGGCGCGCAGCCAGCGCCGACATGTGAGCTTGTGCCTGGCCGTCCGTGACGCCGGGGCGCATGCGGCCGATGCACATCATCCAACGGCCCTGAGTTTTGCGAAAGTCCTCAGCCGGGTTAAGCCCGAGCGGTTCCCAGAGATCGATCTCGCGGTTCAGGAAATAGAAATTCGCCGGCAGAACCCCGATAATCGTGCGCGGGACGGCATTCACCAGCACCTTGCGGCCTATGACGTTGTCATTGGCGCCGAACCAGCGTTGCCACAGCCGGTAACTGATCAACAGCAGCGTGTCGGTCGAGGTCGAAGCTCGATCCTCTTCCGTTGTGAACAGGCGGCCTCGCACCGGCTGAACACCAAGCAGAGGAAAGAATTCGGCGGTGACACTCTGTTTTCCGAATTCCTCGGCGCGGTCGCCATCGATGAGCACGGAGCGGGATTCTCGAAGTCCAGCCAGGCCGGTAAACATATCGTTCTGGGCTTTCCAATCGAGGTAATTGCCGGGCGAGTCGATGTTGTGATGGAAACCGCGTACCATGTTCGCTTCCCAAAGCATGACCAATTGGGAGGAATCGCGGTAAGGAAGCGGCCGCAACAGCAGGTTGTCGGCGACCGTGAAAATAGCCAGGCTTGCTCCCAAGCCCAGCGCCAGCGAGAGGATCGCGGTGGTCGCGAATCCGGGACTCCGGCGCAGGCCGCGCAGCGCGTATCGAATGTCCTGCCACCCGGTGTCGATCCAGGCGAGCGTCGCCCGGTCGCGCATGGATTCCCTTGCTGACTCGACGCCGCCGAACTTCACAAGCGCCTCTCTCCGAGCTTGCTCCGGGCTCATGCCGGCGCGCAGATTGTCCTCGATATGCATCTCGAGATGCGACTCGAACTCCGCCTCCCACTCGCGCTCGCGCCGCCTTTTGCCGAACCAGCCGGCCAACCGGACCAGCACAGCACGTAGTCGCCTCATGACGCTTGCTCTCCAGGCTTGAGGAAGCGGGAGATGATGGCCGTGGTCTCCTCCCACTGCCGCGTCTCTCTCTGTAACTGCTTGCGGCCCGCGCGGGTGAGGCGGTAGTACTTGGCTTTGCGATTGTTGTCGGAAACGCCCCACTCGGACGCGATGAAACCTTCCTGTTCCAGCTTCAACAGCGCCGGATAAACCGTCCCGTAATTGAGTGCCAGCCGCCCGCCGCTCGTCTGCTCGATACGGCGGGCAATTCCGTAGCCGTGCAGCGGGCCCAAGGCCTCGAGGGTTTTGAGGACCATCAGAGCCAGCGTGCCTTGCCGGACATCCATCTTGTCGGTCATGACACTCCTATTGGGATCTAATAGAATCATCGCACCGTTCCTATTGGAAGACAATAGCGCTCCTGGCTGGCAGCGCGGCGGAGTCTAAGGCATTTTGTTCGACAACTCCTTCGGCGTGAACCCGAATCGAGCCTGAGTACGTGCCCTGGAGCTTAATAAAGCCCGTCCACGTATCCAACTGGGAAATGAAACGCTAATCACGACCGACTCACTATATGGGTATTGCCCACGTTCGGCGAGCTCCATGCATGAACAAGATCCGCAACGCTTCCGATCAACTCGGATGCAAGAATCCAGCACGAAGATCGCCGAAAAAATCCCTGCGCCTGAGGTGAGAGCAGTGGAACAACTGTCGCAAGCAGCCGGTCCCAATACCCTCGAGAGGAGATTCAATCCCTTGGCTCGCATCCCATTTCTCACGTTCGTTTTAACGGCGGCGTTTTTGATTTTGGCTCCCACTGTGCAAATGCAAACTACGGCCCAACCGAAGAGCCAACCCAGGGCTCAGAGTCAAAAGGGGGTCCAGATCCAACTTTCCTCCACGAAAACCCCGCTGGTGTTCGAGCCCAATCTGGGCCAAGCCGCTTCAGAATTCCAATGGATAGGCCGTGGTGCGGGATTCAGGCTCGGAATCACTTCCGACGGCGCCACCCTCGAGTTTCGCGACCGCTCAGCCGTAACCCCATCGAAGCCGCTATTTCCCAACGCATCTCAGGTAACCAAGTCGAGCACCAAACAGAAAAGCGCCCAAAGCACTCTAGTGAAATTGCATCTCGCGGGCGGCAGCGGCTGGAAGCCGGCTGGCGTGAGCCCCACCGGCGGAATCAGCAACTATTTTATCGGGAACCAGGCCGCCAACTGGCACACCAACATCCCGCAGTACACGCAGGTAAAGGCCACCGGTGTATACAACGGGGTTGATCTCGTCTTTCACGGTGATGAGAGTGCGCTGGAGTACGACTTTGTGGTGGCTCCAGGCGCGGATCCAAAGCACATTCAGCTCCAGTTTGAGGGGGCCGCAAGTCTGCAAGTGGACAAAGCCAGCGGCGACCTGGTGCTCACTACGCCGAGTGGAACTGAGCTTCGCCACGCGCAGCCCAAAATCTATCAGGAAGCCGGTGGGAAGAAGGTGAGCGTGAAGGGCGGGTTTCAGATCTTGAAGGGAGATACCGCGGGATTCACGCTTGAAAAATACGACCCAAAGCGGCCGCTTGTGATCGACCCAACCATCTCGTTTGTCACTTTTCTCGGAGGGTCCGACACCGATGAAGCGAATGCCGTGGCGGTCGATGGTTTGGGCAACACATACGTTACGGGCCAGACCTATTCAAGTAATTTCAACGTCGTTGGAGGAATCATCCAGGGCGGCAAATCCGGGGATTCCGATGCGTTTGTAACCAAACTGGGCACGGGCGGCAACATCGTTTTTTCCACATATCTGGGAGGCGGTGATGATGACGCAGGCAACGGAATCGCTGTCGATGCCAGTGGTGTTTACATTGGTGGCCAGACACATTCCGATGATTTTCCGGTCAAGCAGCCTTACCAATACGAAAAGAAGGGCGACAGTGATATTTTCGTTTCCAAACTGTCGCCATTGGGCAACCGGCTGGTGTACTCCACCTACCTTGGCGGCACTGACGGTGAGAATGGCGCAGCCGTTGCCGTGGACGCGTCTCAATCCGCATACGTAGCAGGATTCACCACTTCAAAGGATTTCCCGGTAACGAACGGGTATGAATACTTTCCGGGCGATGGCGACTTCGTTCCTGTCAATGGGTTTGTTGCGAAGTTTTCGCCCAACGGAGTTTCCCTGGTGTACGCGACTTATCTGGGCGGGTCGAGCATCGATTCCATCGCCGCCATCGCCGTCGATAGCTCGCTCTCGGCATACGTAACTGGCGAAACTTTTTCCACTGATTTTCCATTTGCCGGCTACCAATCGATGATGTTTGCGGGAAAGTCTTCGGCGTTTCTTACCAAGTTGAGCCCGGCGGGCGATTCGCTCATCTACTCGACCTCCCTCGGCGTGGAGACAACAATCGGCACTGGGGTGTCCGTGGATCCGGCCGGAAATGCGTACGTAGCCGGAACGTTCTGCTCCCCATGTACTGATACATCCCCGAACCTGGGCTTCGTCGCGAAGTGTTCGCCTGGAGGAAAGCTCATCTTCTCGAAATTCCTCGCAGGAACGGATGGCAGCACCAGCGCCCAAGCGATTGCCACTGACGCGGACGGAGATACATATGTCGTGGGCAGCACATCCTCAACCACGTTCC
>Ga0187817_10000181_pt1 | contig 23617 bp, 16 predicted proteins | sample NC_wetland_sal_i_17_FD_132431 | JGI IMG/M metagenome (GOLD analysis project Ga0187817, IMG submission 132431) | Wetland sediment microbial communities from Neuse River Estuary, North Carolina, USA - SO4_2 | ecosystem: Environmental > Aquatic > Freshwater > Wetlands > Sediment | place: USA... | reverse complement strand
CGCGAATTCGGGGACCGGCCGGGCGTGTTGCCGATCGTGCTCAGTGAGCGGGTGAACGATCGCGGCTTGGCCATGACCAGTTCGTTTTCCAATATGGTTGTGGCGGGACATTGTTTAGCCCACACTTGCTCCCCTCGGGCTTACGCTGACGTCCTGCATCGCATTACCGTGGCCGCCGAGAAGTTCCTCTCGCCTGCCGCGGATTTGGCGGCCCGGCTGGCCAGGCAAAGCTTTGCCAAGGCGTGCTTTCTGGGCACGGGCCCGCTCAAGGCGGTGGCGCGAGAGTCGGCATTGAAGATTCTGGAATTAACGGCCGGAAGGGTTTACACCTTTTACGATTCCTATCTTGGTTTGAGGCACGGTCCGCTTTCGGCCGTCGATGGCAGTACGCTGGTGGTGGCGTACATTTCTGGCGATGAGCGCCGCCGCTCTTACGAACTCGATCTACTGGAAGAGCTCCAGGAAAAACGGCTACCGGGCCGAACGGTAGCCGTGTGTCCCTTCCTCGCCGACCGGGTTCGCGCCGTTTCCGATGACGCCATCTCGCTGGACCTGGAGGCCGTGCCGGACGACTACCGCCCGATGATCGATGTGATTTTTGCGCAACTCCTGGGTTTGTTTGCCTCCATGCAACTCGGCATGAAACCGGATGCGCCGAGCCCCAACGGGGCGATCACCCGGGTGGTCCGGCCCATCAAAATCTACGAAGGCATCTTCAAACCCTGAGGCCATCACACCAGGGTGACCTCTATGCCGGCTTTCTTGAGGGTCCGTAAATCAGAGGGCGGGATTTGCGGGTCGGTGATGATCTGGTGGACCGCCGAAGTAGGAGCAATCAGGGACAGGCTCCTTCGTCCAAACTTGCTGGAATCGCAGACGGCGACCACCTGCTTGGCGATGTCGATCATGGCCCGGTTCACCTTGGCCTCCAGGATGTTGGGAGTGCTCAATCCGTATTGCACGTCAATTCCGTCGACTCCCAAGAATAGAATGTCGGCATTCAGCCGGTGCAGCGTTTCCTCGGCGATCGGTCCTACGAGGGAAAATGAATTCTTACGCAACATGCCGCCCGTCAGGATAACTTCCGGCGCGGCCCCAACCAGTTCGGTCGCGATGTTGACCGCGTTGGTGATGATGGTGACATTGAGGAGGTCGCGCAGCATGCGCGCGATGCACGTGGTCGTGGTTCCGGAATCCAGAACCACCACTTGCCCGTCCTTGACCAGGCCCGCGGCAGCCGCGCCGATGCGGAGCTTCTCCTTGCGATGAAGCTCTTCCTTTTCCCGCAGCGTGGGATCGGCGAGCGCTCCTCCCTGTACTGGCAAGACTCCGCCATGGGTCCGATGCAACAGTCCATGACTGTTGAGGACTTCCAAATCCTTCCGAATAGTAACTTCCGAAGTTCGGAAGCGCCGCGCCAGGTCTTTGACCAGCGCCCGTCCATCGAGGCTTACAACCTCGAGAATGGCTCGGCGTCGTTCCTCGCTCAGCATAAGTAAAAATCTCCTGTGGCTCGCATGTTCTTCCTGACCCGCGCTGCAAGTGCATTGTTTGGGAGCTGGTGCGCCTGGAGACGCCTAGGAATTCTGCGCCACGACTTCCAATTCCGCAACCCTCATGACCGAATGGAATAGATCTGCCGCGCGTCGCTTCAATGGACTCGAACTTCGTCAGGCCGCGGAGGCGGGCAGAATCGTTCCCCGGCAACTACCCAGTCCGATGCGCCGGAACGGGTCTCGCTCCGCGAATCCCCGAAGGATGATTTCGTCTCCATCTTCCAGAAATTTCCTCTGCTCTCCCGTGGGCAGCGCAACCGGATCCTTGCCGCGCGAAGTCAGCTCCAACAGGCATCCACGCGCAGTCTTGTCCGGCACCGATACCGTTCCGCTGGCCAGCAAATCGCCCGCCCGCAAATTGCAGCCATTGCTCGCGTGGTGTGTCACCATCTGCCCCATGCTCCAGTACATGTCGCGAAAATTGCTTCGGCTCAAAACCATGGGAGCCATTCCCGCTTCCCGCATCTGCGGCGACAGCAGAGAAACTTCCAGCCACAAGTCAAGGCCGCCCTGCTCCTGGTCGCTCCCGTCGTAAAGGTAAGGCAATGGCGCCGGATCGCCTTCCGCGCGCGTAAAGGCCGCCGTGCGAAACGGAGCGAGCGCTTCGATCGTCACCAGCCATGGCGAGAGGGAAGTCGCAAAACTCTTCCCCAGGAAAGGTCCGAGAGGCTGATACTCCCACGCCTGAATGTCGCGAGCCGACCAGTCATTCACCAGGCAGACGCCGAAAATGTGTTCTTCCGCTTCACTAATTGGAATCGTTTCCCCTAGCCGGTTCCCGGCGCTCACAAAGAAGCCAAGCTCGACTTCGTAGTCGAGCGCCTTAGTGGGCCCAAATTTCGGGTCGGCGTCGCCATCGCGCGTCTGTCCGGACGGGCGCCGGACGGGCGTTCCCGTCGGCACCAGCGATGAGGCGCGCCCATGATAGCCAATCGGAAGGTATTTGTAATTCGGCAGCAGAGGATTGTCGGGGCGAAACAACTTCCCCACATTGGTGGCGTGGAAAATCGATGCGTAAAAATCGGTGTAGTCGCCAACGACTGCGGGCACAAGCATCTCAACCTCAGCCTGCGCGACCAGATGCCGTGTGGCAGCCTGCCGATCGGAGGCGGGCGCATCCTCGCGCAAGACAGCATGAAGACGCCGGCGCAAAGCACGCCGTGGGCCGGCTCCAAGCGCCATCAGCGAATTCAGAGAATGGGAAGCGCAGGCATCCGCCGCAACCCGCGCGCTCGCCTCCTCAAGCAAGCCCTCGCTTCGCAAACCGGCGACGTCAAGAATGCGGTCTCCGATCGCAACCCCCGTTCTCGCCTCCGCGCTGGCATCGCGCCGCCGAAAAATTCCGAAGGGTAAATTCTGAATGGGGAAGTCCGAATCCGAAGCGTTGGCCGACTCAACCCAGCTTTGCACTTTGGCATCGTGAGTCTCGTCGAGGAGGGGTCTCATAGGCGATTTGTTTACAAGAGGTGTCGAGCCCGTAAGTCGTCGATCGGTTCCATAAATGAGCACGACCCAAACGAGACCGCGAAACCCTGGCGCGCCGCCGCGATTTCATTCCGGGTGACCCGATGATCGCGCCAGCCGGCCCCATCCGCATCAAAGGTGAAAGCCTGCTCCGACTGCTCGCCGAGCACCTGCACGGCAAGTTTCGCGTCCATTCCTGCCCGCAAGAACGTGGCGGCCAGAAAAACATTCAGAAAACCGTGCATGATTCCGGAGGGGCTCTCGGGTTGGTAGGTAAAACGGTGCACCGAGCGCAGCGGATGGTGCAGTCCCGCTGTCGCCTTGAAGGGTACATTGGCCGCCGCACACAGGCGGATGAATTCGATCACGCTTCCGGGAACAGGAAACTTGTCGGCCGTCTCGCCGCCCGTCCGCATCTTGGCTCTGCGTCTGGAGCCAGCCACCACCGCAATACACTCGCCACAGCTCGCCAGCGGAACTTCGAAATAGGTCACCAGTTCTGCTGGGATGATTCCAGAAAGCCGCGTGACCTCGCCGGGCCCGGCAACCTTCACCTCTACCGACTCGACGCGAGCTTTTCTGCTCGACCTCTCCATTCGAGCATTGAATTCACGAATGCGAGCGACATCCGCAACGGGATCAAAGCCCAGAAGAGCGGACAGCCGCCAGTTCATAACCTGTGTTCCTGGCGCTGGACTCGGCAATCCGGCGAACGCCTCTTCAAACTCCCCGAGCCGTGCGACCGGAACGATAAAACGCCCCAGAATCCAGTTCCACTCCAACCGTGAGTACGCGTCGTAATTGGCCACAGACGGCATCATGGCCAGCGATGCTGGAGGAAATAATCCCGCATAGTCAATCAGGTCGCGCAGCAACTCGGCGATCGCACCCGCCGCCTCAACGGAATTTCGCGCCGTCTGAAAAGTTTGCGATTCAATTGGCATTTAAAACCACTCAGGATGACAACTCAAAATTAGTTGGTGAACTTCTTTCGCAGTCCCTGCCAGCACTCGAAGTACTGATGATCAAGTTGCGAGGTCTCCAGCGCAAACTTCGTCGGCTGGCACACGAAGCGAGTCTCGAACATAAACGCCAGGGTGTCGCCAAGATAGACCGGCTTCAATTCTGCTTTGCTCGCCTTCTCAAATGTTTCCGCGTCGGGCCCGTGACCAGCCATGCAGTTGTGCAAACTGGCGCCGCCCGGCACAAATCCTTCCGCCTTGGCGTCATATTCCCCGCGAATCAGTCCCATGAATTCGTTCATGAAGTTGCGATGAAACCACGGCGGACGAAACGTGTGCTCGGCGACCATCCAACGCGGCGGAAAGATTACGAAGTCAACGTTGGCAGTTCCCGGAATTTCCGACGGCGAAGTCAGCACCGTGTAGATCGAAGGGTCGGGATGATCGAAGCTCACCGTGTTGATGCAGTTGAAATTCGCCAGATCATACTTATAAGGCACGTAATTCCCATGCCATGCGACGACGTTCAGGGGCGAATGATCGATTGCCGCCGCCCACAGTCTTCCCTGAAACTTGGTCACAATGCGGTAATCGCCTTCGCGATCTTCAAAGGCAGCCACTGGAGCCAGAAAGTCGCGCGGATTCGCCAGCCCATTTGCGCCAATCGGCCCCAGATCCGGCAGGCGAAGAAGGGAGCCATAGTTCTCGCAGATGTAGCCGCGCGCTTCCTTCTCCATCAGTTCCACGCGGAAACGAATTCCCCGTTGAATCACCGCAATCTCGCCCGGACCCGCTTCGAGAATGCCCATCTCAGTGTGCAGAAGCAGACGTCCCGCTTGCGGCACGATCAGCATCTCTCCGTCGGCGTTATAGAAAAAACGGTCTGTCATCGAAGCATTGGCGACGTAGATGTGAATCGCAACGCCCGCATGTGTGTGCGTGTTCCCGTTGCCCGCCATGGTAATCAGGCCATCGACGAAGTCGGTGCGTTGTGAAGAAGGAGGAATTGGGATCGGCATCCAGCGCAACTGGTTCGGCGGCGTGGGAACCTCGTCGAACGGAGCGCTGCGCAGCCGTCCCAGGTTAATCGGTTCGAATGGCTTGTGCGCTACCGATGGCCGCAATCGGTAAAGCCACGTCCGGCGGTTGACGGTGCGCGGTGCGGTGAATGCCGTGCCGCTCAGTTGTTCCGTATACAACCCATGCGCAACTTTCTGAGGCGCATTCTGCCCGCGCGGCAATACCCCTGCGACCGCCTCGCTGGCGAACTCGTTGCCGAATCCCGGCTGGTAATGCAACTCCGTTTTCGCTGGCGCCTTCGCTTTTGCGGTAGTCGTTCTTCCGTCCGTCACTTTTGGGTTAGGCATGCCTACAAATTCCCTCGTCGCGCCTGCTCCATTTCGATCGACTCAAACAGGGCTTTGAAATTTCCTTTACCAAATCCGCGGCTGCCCTTGCGCTCAATGACTTCGAAGAATACGGTCGGCCGATCTTCCACTGGTTTCGAGAAAATCTGCAGTAGATAGCCTTCCTCGTCGCGGTCCACCAGTATACCCAGCGAGCGCAAATCTGCCAGCGATTCCTCCACCGGTCCTACCCGCGACGGCAGCAGGTCATAATAGGCGTCAGGAACACGAAGGAAATCGAGCCCGTTGCGCTGCAACTTCGCTACCGTGTGGATAACGTCCTTGCACTGCAGCGCGATGTGCTGCGCCCCTGGTCCTCCGTAGGCTTCGAGGTATTCCTGAATCTGGCTCTTGTTGCGCGCCGCGGCGGGTTCGTTGATGGGAAATTTCACCGAGTGCGAATCGTCCGACATCACGATGCTCATCAACGCGCTGTACTCGGTAGAAATATCTTTATCGTCAAAAGTAATGTAGCGATGGAAGCCGAAGACGCGAGTGTAGTAATCGGCCCAGTACCGCATCTTGCCGAGTTCCACATTCCCCACGATGTGGTCAATGCGCAGAATGCCGCAGTCGTCCCCAGCCAGCGGCGCCGCTGCGAACCCAGGCAGAAACGGTCCTTTGTAATCCTTATAGGAGATCAGCGAGTGGATCGTGTCGCCGTAGGTGTGCACCGCGGCGCGGCGAATGGAGCCGTGTTCATCCTTGAGGTCATGCGGTTCCTCGGCCGGCTGCGCTCCGCGGCGGACGGCTTCGGCAAATGCCTGATCGGCGTCTTCCACTTCCAATGCGATGTCACGCACGCCATCGCCGTGCTTACGGATGTGCTCCGCGGCGAAATCGTCGGGCGTCATGGGCGTAGTCAGAACAAAATTCGCCTTGCCCTGGCTCAGCGCATAAGAAGTTCGCTGGCGCTGGCCGGTTTCCAGTCCACTATAAGCAACCTGCGAAAAGCCGAATCCCTTGCGGTAGAAATAGGCTGCTTGCCGCGCGTTACCCACCCAGAATTCGACGTGGTGAATGCGTTTCAGCTTGAGCGGATTTTCCATCCCAGTACCCCACTACCCACATTTTATCGCTGCGCGGGCGCGCCGCGACCGGCATGAATCTATCTGGAAACCGCGGTTTCCAACGGGTCTTCGATCGCCACGCGGTGCAACCAGTGATTCCACTGGCGGGAAGCACCCGTCTTGGCGCGATCAAATGCGTCGCGAATCTGCCCGGTCACAGGCCCCGGCGAGACACGGCCGATCCGGCTGTCATCCAGTTCCGCGACCGGCACAATCTCGCACGCCGTGCCGCACAGAAAAGCTTCATCGGCCTGGAGCAAGTCCTTCACCGTGATCGTGCCCACTTCAACCTCGAACCCTTCCGCCACAGCCAGCTGAAGAATTGAGTCCCGCGTAATTCCCATCAGGATCGACGACTTTTCGTCATTCGTGCGCAGAGTGCGTACGTTGACCACGAAGACATTGGTGACCGCGGCTTCGGCCACATTGCCCTCGATGTTGAGCAGCAGCGCCTCGTCGTAACCGCGCCGTGACGCCTCCATCGTCGCCAGACGCGAATTCAGGTACTGGCCACAAGCCTTGGCGGTAGTCGGCATCATGCGCGCATCAAACTTCCGGTAGGGAGACACGGTCAGCCGCGCGCCCCGCCGCCGGCTCTGTTCGCTGAGGTGCACCATGTGCGGCCAGGCCAGAATCGCCGTTTCCGTCGCGCACTGCGCGCGAATGCCCAGTGTTTCCGCTCCCATATACGCAATCGGCCGGATATAGGATTCGGTCAGCCGGTTGCGTCGAAGCAATCCGCATATTGCTTCCGTCAACTGCTCCTGCGTAAAAGGAATCCGCATGCCATACACGGCCGCCGAGTTGTAGAAGCGCTCCAGGTGGGCATCCAGCCGAAAAATCGCTGGTTGGCCGTCCACCAAATAGCTGCGGATGCCTTCGAACACGCCCGTCCCGTAATGCAGAGCATGGGTGGAGAGTGGCACTGTGCTCTCCACCCATGGCATGAATTCCCCGTTCATCCACGTCCACTGGATATTGGTGAATGTCATTTTGATCACTTCCTGGAGCTGGAACTGCGCTGGAACTATTGTTGGAGGAAGCGAGGAATTCGTAAATGCAATAGGTTAAGCGTTATGCACCGTAAACTATAGTTTCTAAAGTATAATGGTTATATGGCTTTCGATACTTCAGAGTTAGACGAAATCGGCTGGCACATTCTCGAGGAGCTTCAACAGAACGGACGCATCTCATTTGCCGAACTCGGCCGCCGCGTCGGCCTCACACTCCCCGCCGTTGCCGAACGCGTCCGCAAGATGGAAGATGCCGGCATCATCACCGGCTTCCGCGCTGAGATCAATCCCGCCAGGATCGGCTTGCCGATCGCCGCTTTCATCCGCATCAGCGTTGTGGGCGACGTCTTTGCGCGCATCGCCAAGGCCGTCCGCGACATGCCCGAAGTTCTCGAATGTCATCGCGGCACCGGCGCCGATTCATTCACCTTGAAAGTTGCCGTCGAATCGGTGCAGCATCTCGAGCGCCTGATTGACAAACTGACGCCTTTCGGCACAACCTCGACTTCCATCGTTCTTTCGACTCTGGTCAAGCACCGATGTTTCATGCGGCGCACTCGCAGCGCTCGCAAGAGCAGTTGATAGTATTAGGAGGAGCGCTCACCGCACTTCCAGCGAAACCAATTCACCTTGGTTCTTCCCCACCGCCCGGTAGTTCACCGACACCAGCCGGTTCTTCCACTCGCAGGAAAACTGGTCCTCACCAATCACCACTAACGATTTGTAATCCGCCGCATGCATCGTGTAAGTCGTCATGCCGCTCAGGATCGTAACCTTAGCCTCGGGAGGCTTTGAACAGTCGCTGCTGACGATCTTGCCTTTCAGAAATTGTACGGGCCCGGTTGTACCCGGCTTGGGCGCCGCTGGTTTGGGCGCTGCATCCCCAGCTTCATCGTCCGCGGAACTCGCCGCCCCTGCCTGTGCCGCGTTCTCCCCCGCACGCTGCGGAGGCACACCATACTTCTGCAGCGTTTCTAAATCGTCCAACTGCCGTTTAGCCGCCAGTGCCGCCACCCGATCCGGTCCGGCCTTCAGCCGGGTAAATACTTCCCGCGCCAAGTCCCACTTCTTTCCAGCCACGTAAATCTGCCCCAGGTTGAACTGATACTCCATATTTCGTGGCGCCAGCGCGATCGCCTGCCGTTGCGCCTCCAGCGCTGAATTGATTCCGCCGCCCTCCACTCGCGCCATGCCCAGCATGTTGTAAGCGTCGGCTAACTCGGGATACCAATCCGCCACCGCCCGCAAGTCCTGCATCATGTTCGCCAGTCCCTGGATCTCTTGCCGCGTCGCTTGCGCCTTCTGATACTTCAGCGCCGAACGGTAATACCAAAGCCAGGGGTCTCGGGGATTCAACTCCGCTGCCTTCTCCAGTTCGTCGGCCGCCGCGTCGAACTTCTTCTGCCGGATATCGTCCCAGGCCAGCCCGCGATGCGCCGCCTCGTTATCTTTTGGGTCCGCGGTCAACTGTTGCAAATCATGCAGCGCCTGATCGCGATGCTCCGGAATGCGCGCCATCACGTCATCAATCACCGCTCTTGCGTCCTCATCCTTGACCGGACTGACCGTCATCCCTATGTCGTCCGCGTCAAACGGAATCGCAAAATGATCAGGCTGTTGAATGTCCACCGGATTGGCGACCGGCTTCTTTGCCTGATCGAGCGCAATACCCAAACCACTCAGCGATTGGAAATACGTCTTCACCGCATCTTCCATCTGTGCCGGCGACATATCGAACGCTTGCACCATCGCCTTCTCCACCGGCAGTTTCTGGTTCAGCACCAGATCGAAGTAAGTCCCGGCCGCCGGCAACTTGTTCTTGTTCACCAGATAGTGGACGACCATCCACGACTGCGCGTAATAGAGCGTGCTGTGCGTCCCCTCGCGCGCCCCAGAGCCGTCATGCTTCATCGTGAACAGGTCCACCATCGACAGCCATACCGGAGAACTTAGTAACTGCGTCAGCGACTGAGGCGCGTTCGGGTCGCGCCGCAATTCATCGAAGACGTCTTCGTGCCATTCCGGCGCCAGCTCCGGGTCGCCTCCAATCTCCACCTGTTTGCCGATCTGGATTGACCCAAAATATTCGGCCAGCCCTTCGTCAAACCAGCCCTGCGCTGGAGGATAGTTGTAATTCAAGAGATAATGCGCCAGCGGATGCGCCACTGCCCGCCAAGGATCGGCTTCGAAGAGATCCAGCACGATATAAATCCGATCCGATCCCGGCACATAAAAGCCGCCTGCGAAGCTTTGCTTCGCCGGAGCGACCAGGCCATACTGCTTGTCGCTCTTGAGCGCGATGACGGTAATGGGCACAGGCATCTTCAACTTCTCTTTCAGCAGGAGTTGCCCAAACACCGCCCGCATCTGCTCCATGCGCAGGGCAGCTTCCCGTCCGCGCTTCTCGCCCGCATCGGTGAGCACGGAAAAATGCGTGCTGTGGACTTCGATCCACTTGGGTTCATCCTTGGCGAATGCGGGTTGCACGGAACAACCCGCGACCAGCAGAGTCAAGACAACCGCGCCGATGCCCAACCTGCGATTCACGGTGGATTCCCTACAAAAATGCTAGCACGTCGCCCTGGCTGAGGCCTTTTATCTTGGCTCCAGCCGCGCGCACACGTTACACTCTCGTCCGTGACCACTGCTCCTTCGTCCCGCCTCGCCTGGATCGACTGGATGCGCGGTCTGGCCTGTGTCCTGATGTTTCAGACCCACTGTTACGACTCATGGTTAGGCGGCGATGCCCGCAAAACCAGCTTTCTCAAAGGGTCGCAACTTCTGGGCACGCTGCCTGCGCCTCTCTTCCTTTTCCTGGCGGGAATTTCCTTCGCGCTGGTCACCGACAAACTGATTCGCAAGGGCCTGAACCCTGCGGCAATCACCCGCACCATGGCGCGCCGCGGCGCGGAAATCCTCGGCTTTGGACTGCTCTTCCGCTTGCAGGAATATCTGATCGCCTGGGGATGGGCGCCTTGGCCCGACTTACTGCGCGTGGACGTGCTGAACATCATCGGCCTGTCTATGATCCTGATGGCGCTACTCTGTGGCCTCATGTTGCTCGTCTGGGGTGGCCACAGCAGCTCTGGGTTCGCGATCGTAGCTGCTGCCATCGCTGCTGCCGCGCTGATTGCCTTGCTGACTCCGCCTCTCTACACCACTTGGCGGCCAACCTGGCTGCCTTGGCCGCTGGAGTCCTATATCAACGGATGCCACAATTTGGGCGCTCCTCAGTCGTGGCTCTTCCCGCTCTTTCCGTGGGCAGCGTTTGCCTTCGCTGGACTGGCTGCTGGATTCATCCTCTTCAGCGACCAGGCCCGCAACCAGACCGCGAAAACGCTCGCGCAGTTCACCGCCGTGGGAGCCGTTGCAATTCTCGTCGCGCGTCAACTCGACCACTCTTCCTTTCATCTTTACTCAACTTACGATTACTGGCACACGAGCCCTAACTTCCTGATGACTCGCGTAGGTATTTTGTTAGTGATTGCCTTCCTGACTTATGCCTGGTGTAGCTGGGGACTGGCAACCCGCGGTTTCAGCCCGTTAATCCAACTCGGCCAGACCTCGTTACTCGTCTATTGGGTCCACATAGAATTCGTTTACGGACGCTTTTCCATTCTTCCTAAACGAGCCCAGACTATCTCCGGCGCGTCTTGGGGATTGTTGGAGATTACTGTCTTCATGCTGATCCTTTCGCTGGTTCGCACCAGAATCGACTGGAAGAGAATTGACTGGAAGGTTTGGAGAAAGTTGAGCCGGAGAGTCCAACCCACGTAGGCATGCTTGTGTGGGGACGGCCGCCCTAGGCCGTCCAAAAGGGAGCCGCCACCTCGTTCTAGCGGGACGGGGGGCTGGCCCACCTTTCTCTGCACTCTGGTTCTTCCTATTCTTACTAGTGAAACGTGGGTGCCCCATCCTTGCGTTTCTTGCAAGGGGGGGCCGCGATACCGCTGATACCATGACGCTGGCCATGCATCGCGGCTTGCATCGCTTCGTGAATGAGGGCTGGGGAAAGATTTCGTTTCAGGCAGGCGCGGCATGAAAGGGGAGGCTTATTGTGCGAGCGGCGCTGCCTCCCACCCTTCGCAAAAACCGCGAAGGATGGGGCAGCCACGGTGTGGTTGTGTCGGCGGAAGGCGGGCCAGCCCCCGAAGCTTATTGTGCGATCGGCGCTGCCTCCCACCCTTCGCAAAAACCGCGAAGGATGGGGCAGCCACGGTGTGGTCGTGTCGGCGGAAGGCTGGGTCAGCCCCACTACCGCTTCACCACCACCCCAATTCCCAACTCCCGTAACTGGCCCTCGGCCACGGGGGTGGGGGCTTCCATCATCAGGTCCTTGGCGGCGGCTGTTTTGGGGAAGGGGATTACCTCGCGCAGGCTATCGGCTCCGGCGAGAATCATCACTATGCGATCGAGGCCGAGGGCGATGCCGCCGTGCGGGGGCGTGCCGTACTCCAGCGCTTCGAGGAAGAAGCCGAACCTGGAGCGGGCTTCTTCTGCCGTCATGCCCAGGGCGTGAAAAATTCTGCTCTGCACGTCCTGGCGGTGAATACGAATCGAGCCCGAGCCTAATTCGGTTCCGTTCAGCACGACGTCGTAGGCTAGGGCGCGGACCATGGCGGGATCGGTTTCCAGTTTGTCCATGTCTTCATCGTGCGGAGAGGTGAAGGGATGGTGCGCGGCCATCCAGCGCCTTTCGCCTTCGTCGTACTCAAACATGGGGAAGTTTGTTACCCACAGAAAGCGGTAATCGCCTTTCTGGAAAAGCTGGTGCCGTTCGGAATATTTCTGCGCCAGGGCCACGCGCAGCAATCCCGCCGAGGCGTAGATTGCCATCTCCGCGGGCGTTACTTTGCGTTTTCCCGCCGGATGGTCATCACGAACCGACTGCTTCGAGCCCACCACCAGCACCAGCAGATCGTCGGCGGCCGCGCCTGCTTTGGCGCGGATTTTCGCTCCCGCTTCAGGATGCTTGTTCTCGATGCGCTTGAAGTCTTCGAAGACTCGGGCTCCGTCCTTCGCGACAAACAGCGGCTTGATGTCGTCGCGCTCCTTGCGCGAGAGTTCGCCTACGTGCGGAATGCGAATGGCAATCACAGGCAGATCCTTATTGATTGCCAGCGTTTCAAGGTCGGCGGACGCGAAGCAGTCGGCCACGTCGGTGAAGGCGGGCACGCGCAGGTCGGGCTTGTCGATGCCGTACTGCCGGATGGCAGCGTCGAAGTCCATGCGCGGGAAAGGAGTTTTGATCTCGTGTCCGGCGGCTTTGAAGGCAGCGGTCAGAAAGCCTTCGACTACCTCCCAAACCCGTTCGGGCTGTGGGTAGGACATTTCCAGATCGATCTGGGTGAATTCGGGCTGGCGATCGGCGCGCAGGTCTTCGTCGCGGAAGCAGCGCACGATCTGGAAATATTTGTCGAAGCCCGAGATCATCAGGATCTGTTTGAACAGTTGCGGCGATTGCGGCAGGGCGTAGAACATTCCCGGCTGTACGCGGCTGGGGACGAGATAATCGCGCGCGCCTTCGGGCGTCGAACGGGTCATGAACGGAGTTTCGATTTCGAAGAAGCCCTGCGAAGCTAAGTTGTCGCGGATAGCTAGCGCAACTTTGTGGCGCAGCTCGATGTTGAACTGCATGGCTTCGCGGCGCAGGTCGATGTAGCGATACTTCAGGCGCATCTCTTCGTTGGCGAGCACCGTGTCAGAGGGCAGGAAGGGCAGCGATTTGGACACGTTCAAAATGCGCAGCTCCTCCACTACTAGTTCAACTTCGCCGGTCGGAATATTGGGATTGATGGTGTCGGCATCGCGGCGCTTGACTGTGCCTATGGCCGCAATCACGAACTCGTTGCGCAGCGCCTCCGCTTTCTGATGAACGGCGGCGTTCAGCTCATGATTGAACACTACTTGGGTTACACCGGTGCGGTCGCGCAGGTCGACGAAGATGATCTGGCCGAGGTCGCGGCGGCGGTTGACCCATCCCATGAGCACTACTTTCTTGCCAGCGTCGGAGGGCCGAAGGGCTCCGCACATATGAGTTCGCCTGAGGTCGCCTAGAAAATCGAGCACGTTTTCGCCTTGTCTTGCTGCCATCGGTACGGCTGGATTTACGGTGGTGAGCCGAATCCAAGATTATAAACGGGAGCGTTATTTCCACAGGCTGACTAGAAGACTCTCCCCAGTTGGAAGAACCATTTCTGGTGGCCGGAATCGCCGACGCTGCCGCCGATGAAGAGAGGACCGAAGGCGGTTTCGGCTACGACGCCGGCTTCCACATCGTTGGGGAACCCGGTCTCCGGGGAGAACCTATACATCTTGGCGACTTCATAGGAGCTGACGATATAGGCTTTTTTGCCGAAGAACGGCGGCAAAGTCAGAAGCTCGCGAAGGTAGCCGGCGCGAAAAAGATAGTACTGCTGTCCGTAGAGCTCGTTGGTGCCGTAGGCGCTCAGGCGGAGCGGCGCTCCCAGGAAGAAGAGCGGGAAACTGATGTCATGGATGCCAAAGGTGGTTCCACCTTCTCCGGAAACGAAGACCGAGCCTTTGGAACTGACCCGTTGAAAACCTTCGAGGCGGGCATCCAAGGCCGGAAGGCCTTGGCTGGCGCCGGGGTAAGCGTCATACCAGCGAAAGGTGGCGTCGCCTTTGTAACCACGGCGGGGAACGATGGGGTCGTCGGTGTGGTCGGTCAGGAAGTGAAGGTGGGTGTCGCCGACGCGGCCGCTGGCGGAAGCAAAACCTGGCCGTCCTAGATTGAGCAGAATATTGGAATAGCCGATCTGGTATCCCAGGCGAAGTTCGGAGAAGCGGTTGAATCCGTAACCCACGTCCAAGCCGCCGTTAGCCTGATGGAAGCGATACAAAGCGATCGGATCGGTCTGGTTGAAGAACTTGAATCCGGTGTTGCTCACGCTGACATGAGGAGCAAAGAACCATTTGCTGAACGAAGTGAACGGCCGATAGAGCTCGCTGGACAGACCGTAATTGTTGCCGAAGGCAAAGTCAGTTCGCCATTCCGAGCGGTAACCTGCCACATTCATGAAAGTGAGACGGCCGGCCAAGGTAATGGTGACGTCCTTGGGCTCGGAGCCGTCCGTCTCGGAGCCGAGTTGGAGAGTGGGGGGCGCGTAGGATTTTTCATGGACGAGAACGACTAACCCCGTCTGGCCGTCCTTATCGACGAGCCAGTAATCGACGGAAGCAAACCTGCCCATCCCATCGAGTTGGTGGAGCATCCCCTCGATCACGGGCACACTGATCGGCTTGCCTTTGAGCGGTTGCAGGAAGCGCGTTACTTCCTGAGAGGATTTTGGGTCCGTGCCTCTGACCTCCACGAATTGGGGAATGGGAACGCTGGTTTTGAGACGTTGCTTGCGCTGGTCCAGGTAGGCATTCCATGCGGCATCGTCCAGAACGTACGGGGCGAGGATATTCGCTTTTTCGTCGGCTGCTTGCGAGCCGCGGTCAATGATCTCCCCGGACTGTTCGTAGCTGATGGTATTGAAGGCCTTGAGATCGACGCTGACCACGAGATCCGCGGCAGCCAGGCCGCGCAGCTCGTTTTGATGAATGACTACTTCGACGGAGCGACCGAGAACACTGAAGAGAGATTGAAGCTGGGAGGCGTCGGCAGGGGCGACCACGAGATGAACAGCGATGACGACGTCCGCGCCCATTTGGCGCACAACGTCGGTGGGTAAGTTGCCCAGAAGGCCGCCATCCACGTAAACATCCTTGCCCTCGAGGACGGGAGCGAAGACGCCGGGAATGGACATGGTTGCGCGCAGGGCTTGAGCAATGGAGCCGTGATCGAAGACAAAGGACTGGCCGGTGACGAGATTAGTAGCCACGCAGCGGAAGGGAATAGGAAAATCGTCAAACGATCCGTTGTCAGCGTAAGGGAGCGTTTCCCGATCAATCAGCAGGCTGACTCCCTGGCCGGAATTCAAGCCCGAAGGTAGAGAGAGACCATGCTTCAGACCCACCACAAGGCGGTTGGGGAAGGCTTGCTGGTCTTCCTTGCGGCGGAAGGATAAGTCTCGGTAATTCGCCTCTCCGGTGATAACGGCGTTCCAATCCTGCTTCTTGACGATTGCCTTCATCTCGGCGGGAGATTTTCCAGTGGCGTAGAGACCGCCTACGAGTCCGCCCATGCTGGTTCCGGCGACGTAATCGATGGGAATGCGGTGATCTTCAAACCATTGCAGCACGCCGATATGCGCCAGGCCGAGAGCGCCCCCGCCTTCGAGGGCGACGCCGATCTTCAGCCTCTTCCTGGTTGTGGCAGGTTCGCTGGAAGAAGGTGTAGTCGAAGAATCAGGGGCCTGGGGAAACGCGCTGAGCGATAGCAGAAAGCAGACTGCAAAAGCGGCGAAGGAGAAACGCGAGAGTGTAGGCATCGGCTGTCCTGGGGAGCTTGGTCTATGGCCGATTTTACTGTAGGCCGGATCGGGCGGCCGTCTCGAGTGCTCGGCACTGCGGGCGAGGACGCCCGCCAGACAGCCGCCGAGGACGGCGGCGCTACTTCCGCGGGTTTGTCACGATACTAGTTGGGCTTGCGGAATTTGCTGTCGGCGAGATAGCGGAGCATGATGGCGTCGGTGGCGCTCTGGAATTGCTGCTCCAATTCGGGGGGGCGCACGCGGGCGTCCTGGCGCACGGTCTGGCGGAATTTCTCACCCATTTCGGAATCGCTGGTGACCACTTGCATGTAGAACCAGAGGAAGTGGCGCATCTGGTCGAGGGCGGATTTGAGGACCTGGATGGCTTCCATCTCGGGCGGATCGGAGAGGGCTTCCATGAGCTCGGGGTCGGTGGGGGCCTGCATGGCGGCGCAGTTGAGTTCGCGCTGAATCACGCGCAGGTCTTCGGTAACGCGCAAAATGCGGAGATGAATCTCTTCCATGCTTTCTTTGTTCTCGCGATCCATGGGGGTCCTTTCCGTCCTACCAAGCTTCTTGAGAAATCTGTACCCAACCAAGATCGCACCCTGGAGCACCGCGAGGGAAGGTTCCCCGTGTGCATGAGCTTCGGTAATTGAAGTTACTTTAGGTAGAAAACCGCACGGGGCGGGCGATTTCAAGCGGTCTTGCGGGTTACTTCGGAGGAGAACTTCAGTTCGGCGGAGCGGGTGTGGTACAAACGGTTCGCGATGACATTACCGCAGACTGGCCTGGTGCGGGCGATTGGGCGCTGGAGCCTGGCCGCACTAGCGGTGAACTCGATTATCGGGAGTGGCATCTTTGGGCTGCCAGCCACGGTGGCTGGGCTGCTCGGCAAACGCAGCGTGGTGGCCGTGTTGATTGCGGGGGCGGCGATGGGCGTGATTATGGCCTGCTTCGCGGAGGTAGCCTCGCAATTCTCCGAGGCCGGCGGACCTTACCTGTATGCGCGAGTGGCGCTGGGGCGGCTGATGGGGATTCTGGTGGGCTGGATGCTGTATCTGGCGCAGGCGGCGGCTCCGGCGGCGAATGCGAATTTGTTTGTGATCTATCTAGCGGAATTCTGGCCGGGAGCGAAAGGAACGTGGCCGCGTTTTGAGATTCTGACTTTCCTGGTGGGAGCGCTGGCGGTCATCAATTTGCGTGGCACTCGTCAGGGGACGGCGGTAAGCAACGTGTTCACGGTGGCGAAAATTCTGCCCTTGCTAATGGTGATTTCAGCGGGAGCTGCGTATACGATCATCCACCCTGCGCCGTGGGGTGCGGCCGGGCCGCCGCCGGGAAGCGCGTGGATGAAGGCGATGGTGCTGCTGATCTTCGCTTATGGTGGATTTGAATCGGCGATGGCGCCCATGGGCGAGGCGAAGAACCCGGGGCGGGACGCTGCTTTCGCGCTGTTCGTGGCCCTGATCACCTGCACCGTGATTTATGCGCTGGTGCAATGGGTGGTGGTCGGAGTGCTTGGGGCTGGGGCGACTACGGATCGTCCGCTGGCGGAGGTGGCGCGCATCACGATGGGCCATCGTGGAGCGGGGCTGGTGGCGATCGGGGCGCTGGTTTCTGTATACGGTTATTTGAGCGGCAAGCTGTTGGCTATGCCGCGGGTTACGTTCGCCCTGGCCCAGGGCGGCGATCTGCCACGGTTGTTTGCCGCGGTGAGCTCCAGATTTCACACGCCCTGGTTTTCAATTCTGTTCTACGCGTTTGCAGTGTGGGGATTGGCGATGGCCGGGAATTTTGTCTGGAATGTGACTTTATCGGTGGTCGCCCGGCTGTTTTACTACGCGGTGGTTTGCGCGGCGGTGATCGCTTTGCGGCGAAAACAGCCGCGGGCCGCCGGTTTCCGGCTGCCATTCGGGCCGGCGCTGGCGGTGGTGGGAGTTGGAATTACGGTAGTGTTGGCGACGCAGGTGGATTTGAGCAAGTCGCTGATCCTGGCGGCGACGGTCGGAGCCGCGGTTTTGAACTGGGCATGGGCGCGGCGCGCGAATCGCGCGAAAGTCTGACCGTGGCGGCAATGCGGGCTGTGATACCCTCTCCGCGAATGAAATCCTGGACCCTGGCCCTGCTCCTGTGCAGCACTCCTTTGCTGTTTGCTCAAGACTCGCAAACCGCATCCCAACAGTTCGCGGTTGAAAATAACGTGGCGGTGCCGATGCGTGACGGGGTCCGGCTGCGGGCGGATGTTCTGCGCCCGGCGGGGGCGGGTAGGTTCCCCGTGCTGGTGTATCGGACTCCCTATGGGAAGGACGATGCGCAACGGGACTACACGACTTTCCGGCATGCGGTCGAACGCGGCTATGCCCTGGCGATCGTGGACGTGCGCGGGCGCTACCATTCGGAGGGAGAGTTCCGACCATATGAAAACGAAGGTCGCGACGGTTATGACACCATCGAGTGGGCGGCCAATCAGCCGTGGTCGAACGGCGCGGTGGGGACATTCGGACTCTCTTATCCGGCGGCGGTGCAGTGGCTGGCAGCGTTCGAGAGTCCTCCGCATTTGAAGGCGATGGTGCCGGCGATGACGTTTTCGACGCCGCAGAACTTTTTTTATGCGGGCGGAACGTGGGATATGTCGTGGATGGAGTGGATCTGGGACAACATTGCCGGGGACAGTCGGGTGAAGAAGAATCTTCCCGGCCCACGCACTTATGAGGAGGCTCTCGCGGCATGGAAGGTAGAAGGGCCGAAGATGCAGATCGCGCTGCCGTTGACGGACGTGCCCCAGCTTCGGCACGTCGCGCCGTACTACTTCGATTGGCTGCGGCATCCGGCGGAAGATCCTTGGTGGGATTGGTGTGAACTACGGAACAAGTACGACCGAGTGCATGCGGCCGTTTTGAATCTGTCGGCGTGGTACGACGATAACTATGGACCGGAGGGTGCAACCACGAACTACTCCGGCTTGCTCAAGGCGCGCTCGGGGGAGAAAGATCCGCGAACGCATTTGTTACTTGGTCCCTGGGTGCATGGCGTGGAAGACACGGGTGAGACTAAGTCGGGCGAGCGAGAGTTTGGGCCGTCAGCGACAATCGACTATGACAGTGTGATACTGCGCTGGATGGATCACTATCTCAAAGGAATGGAGAATGGCGTCGAACGCGAAAAACCGGTGCGTTATTTCGTGATGGGCGCGAAACAGTGGCGCGACTCGTATGTATGGCCGCCTCCGGCTCGGATAACTCCATTCTTTCTCTTGCCTGCCGCAAACGGAGAGCGCGTCGGCAAACTGGCTGAGAGACCTGCGGGACGCGGGGAAAGCTTCAGCGAGTTCGTTTCCGATCCGGCGAAGCCGGTGGTGAATGAGTACGATTCTTCAGGCGCGCACGACTATCGCAAACTGGCCGAGCGGGCGGACGTTTTGACCTTCGATTCGCCGGTTCTGGAGAACGATACGGAGGTCACGGGGCCGATTCGCGCCCGTATGTTTGTGTCATGCGACTGCCGCGATCTGGACCTGTGGGTTCGCCTTCAGGATGTTGCTCGGGACGGGACAGCTTTCAACTTGATGAGTCCGGGCCTGGACGTCTTACGGGCCAGCTATCGCGATCTGGTGCGTGGACGGCAGTGGCTGGAGCCGGGGAAGGTTTACGAGCTGGACCTCAAGAATCTGATCACCAGCAATGTGTTCCTGAAAGGGCATCGGGTGCGGGTACAGATTTCGGGCAGCTTCTCTCCGAATTTCTCGCGCAATTTGCAGAACGGAAAATCGGAGGTTGAGAGTGCGGAGATGAAGGAAGCCCGGATCCGCGTGTATCACGACGCTGAACATCCATCGCAGATTCTGCTGCCCGTGATTTCAAGTGCGAACTAGAGCATGATGATTAGGACGCGGCGGGCGAGAGCCTGCCCTGAGCGAAGTCGAAGGGACGCCCGCCGGACAGTCGCTGGGACAGCGGCGCTGCTTTTGTGATTGGAGGACTCTTGTTGAAGGTTCATCTTGTGGGGCTGTTCCTGGCCGGTGCTGTTCTTGGTTGTCTTGCGCAGCGGGAGCCGGTGCTCAAGCAGATTGATCTGCCGCACTCTTATTACTACCGGGAAATGTATCTGCCGCAGGTGACGACGGGGCCGAGCGCAGCGGCTTGGTCGCCGGACTCGCGCAGCCTGGTGTACTCGATGGCCGGTTCATTGTGGCGGCAGGAGCTGGGCAGCGCGAACGCGGAGCAGCTTACGGCGGGGCCCGGCTACGACTACCAGCCGGATTGGTCTTCAGATCAGCGGTGGGTGGTGTTTGCGCGATACGATCACGATGCCATCGAGTTGTGGTCGCTGGATATGCGGGATGGGCGGACGCGAAAGATCACTTCCGGCGGCGCGGTGAACGTGGAGCCGCGATTTTCACCGGATGGAAAACGACTGGCGTTTGTGTCCACGTCTTATAAGGGGCACTTTCATATCTTTGTAGGCCGATTCGAAGACGGGTTACTCAGCGACTTGCGGCAACTTACTCCGGAGAATATCAGCTCGCTGCCTCGTTATTACTACAGCAAGGCGGATCACGAGATTAGTCCGGTGTGGACGCGAGAAGGGTCAGAAATTCTGTTTATTTCGAACCGCGGACATATTCACGGCACGGGCGGATTCTGGAGAATGAAAGCGGAGCCGGGCGCCGATGCGCATGAGATTCATTACGAAGAAACCAACTGGAAGGCTCGCCCGGATCTTTCGCCGGACGGAAAACGGATGGTCTATGCGTCCTACATGGGGCAGAGTTGGCATCAGCTGTGGCTAATGCCAGCGGCGGGCGGGGATGCCTTTCCGATTTCTTATGGCGCTTTTGACAACGTGAATCCGCGGTGGTCGCCCGATGGGTCGAAGATCGTGTTTATCTCCAATCGTAATGGGAATACTTCGCTTTGGGTGCAGACGATTCCGGGCGGAGAGGAGAAGGAGGTGGTCGCGCACGAACGGAAGTATTTGAGGCCGATGGGACGCATTTCATTACGCGTGGTGAACGCGGGTGGAAACCCAGTAGCAGCGCGAGTTTTCGTGACCGACGCGGATGGGCTGGCTTATGCTCCCCACAATGCCTGGATGTACGCCGACGACAGTTTTGATCGCTCGGAACGACCATTTGAAGCGCATTATTTCGACACGTCTGGCCTATCTGAGATCACGGTGCCGGCCGGGGCTGTCGAAGTGGACGTCATGGGCGGATTCGAGAATCATTTTGAGCAGTGTAAGGTGGAGGTGAAGGCCGATAGCACCGCACAGGTTACGGTTAAGCTCGTGCCACTTTCTGGCGTGATGGATCCAACTGCGATTTGGGTGAGCGGCGATGTTCATGTGCACATGAACTATGCGGGAACCTATCGGAATACGCCGGCGCATCTGGTGGAACAGGCAGCGGCGGAGAATCTGGCAATCGTTGAGAATCTTATTGTCAACAAAGAGCAGCGAGTTCCCGACATCGCGTATTTCTCGCAACAGCTGGATCCGGCTTCGACTACGGACCATCTGCTGCTGCACGGGCAGGAGTATCACACCAGTTATTGGGGACATCTCGGGCTGCTGAACCTGACCCGTAACATTCTTCTTCCGGGATATGCGGGGTATCCCAATACGGCGGCAGCCAGCCTTTATCCGGCGAATGGAAATGTCGCCGACATGGCACACGCGCAGGGTGCGCTGGTTGGATATGTGCATCCTTTTGACAGCTTTCCTGATCCGTCTAAAGACGATCCACTTACTAACGAGTTACCCGCGGATGTGGCGTTGGGCAAGGTGGATTACATCGAGGTGGTTGGTTTTTCCGATCATAAGTCGACGGCGGAAGTTTGGTACAGGCTGCTGAATTGCGGGTTTCGATTGCCTACGGCTTCGGGCACGGATTTTATGGGGAACTACGCGTCGTTGCGCGGGCCGGTGGGGTTGAATCGTGTGTATGCAGAAGTGAAACCGGGCCCGCTAAAGATTGAGCCGTGGCTGGCGGCCATCAAGGCCGGGCGGACGTTTGCTACGAACGGGCCGCTACTGCGGTTTTCGCTGGGAGGGCAGGGGATTGGCGGAGAAGTTCGACTGGAAAAGAAGCAGGCCGTCAAGTTTTCGGCGGAGATGAATTCGATCGTGCCGGTGGATCATCTGCAAATCGTTTGTAACGGGAAGGTGGCGAACGAGCTTGCGCTGGATAGCAAACATACCTCGGCGCATGTTGACGGCTCGATCCCGCTGGAGGCTAGCGGGTGGTGCGTTCTGCGGGCTTTCAGCGACAAGGCGGAGTATCCGATTCTTGATTTGTATCCTTATGCTACGACCAGTCCGGTGTATGTGAGTGTGGCGGGTGCGGCGGTGAGAAACGCGGCTGATGCGGCTTACTTTGTGGCTTGGGTTGACCGGCTGATTGCGGCGGCGCGGAGTAATACTTCGTGGAATACGGAGGCGGAGAAGGAGTCGGTGCTTTCGATGCTGCAGGAGGCACGACAGAAATACGCAAGAATGGAACAGTAGGGACTGGAGTCCCAGCGCCTGAAGGCGCGTTCATTCTGATGGCTGGTGACATGCCCTGAAGGCATGCCCTGATACGAACCTTTGGCGGAAGCAAATCTCATGCGCATCATTATTGCGGGCGGGGGGACGGGCGGACATGTAATTCCGGCGCTGGCTATTGCTCAACAGCTTAAGAAGCAGTTTGAAGCCGAGGTGCTTTTTATCGGGACGGCTCGTGGCATCGAGACCCGGCTGGTGCCGCAGGCTGGTTTTCCGCTGGAACTGATTCAGGTCGGGGCGCTGAAAAATGTGAGCTTGATGACGCGCGCGAAGACGATGTTTGATTTGCCGCGGGCGATTGCGGCTTCTTCTCGGATGCTCTCGGAGTTCGATCCCGAGGTGGTGATTGGGGTGGGGGGGTATGCTTCGGGACCGGCTATGGTGGCTGCGATTCGGCGGCGGCTTCCTACTTTGGCTTTTGAACCTAACGTGGTGCCGGGATTTGCTAACCGCATGATCGCGCGCTGGGTTTCGGCGGCAGCGGTGCACTTTGAAGAGACCTGCCGGTATTTTCCCAGTTGCAAAGTGACGGGCGTTCCGGTGCGCTCGGCGTTTTTTTCTATTCCTCCCAAGACTGGGGGCGCGCCCTCGCTGCTGGTTTTTGGAGGCAGCCAGGGGGCGCGGGCTATTAACCAGGCGATGGTCGAGTCGCTGGCTGGTTTATGCGCGAGGATTCCCGGGATTCACATCATTCATCAGACGGGGCAGCGCGACTATGACCATGTGCTGACCGCCTATCAGAAGTCTGGAGTTTCAGGAGAGGTCCACAAGTTTATTGACGATATGCCGGACACGTTCGGGCGTGCCGATTTGCTAGTCTGCCGGTCGGGGGCCAGCACGGTCGGCGAGATTACGGCAGCGGGGAAGCCGGCGATTTTTGTGCCGTTTCCGGCCGCGGCTGACGATCATCAGAACGTGAATGCCCGGGCACTGGAACGCGCGGGAGCGGCAGTGGTGGTCGAAGAAAGCAATCTGGGGGCGGCTTACCTGGTCGATACGATTGCGGCGGTGATGGGCGATTCGGGGCGGCTGCAGAGCATGTCGGCGGCGGCGAAAGCGCTGGCGCATCCTCGGGCGGTGGAGGAGATTGCGGAGATGGTTAGAGAGCTTGCCGAGCGCGACCAGACCCCTTAACCGCAGAGGACGCTGAGTGCGCAGAGAAAAATCTTAACCACAGAGATCACAGGGAGCACAGGGGAATCCCGAAGCTTCTCAGCGT
>Ga0187817_10000179_pt1 | contig 23644 bp, 18 predicted proteins | sample NC_wetland_sal_i_17_FD_132431 | JGI IMG/M metagenome (GOLD analysis project Ga0187817, IMG submission 132431) | Wetland sediment microbial communities from Neuse River Estuary, North Carolina, USA - SO4_2 | ecosystem: Environmental > Aquatic > Freshwater > Wetlands > Sediment | place: USA... | reverse complement strand
GTTCGCACCGGCGCGATGGTCACGGACATCCGCGGACATTCCGTGACCGTAAAGGAAGGAGACCGCACCGAGGAAATCCCCACGCGCACGGTCCTCTGGGCGGCGGGAGTGCTGGCTTCTCCCATGGGCAGGATGCTCTCGAAAGCGACGGGCGCGCCGCTCGACCGCGACGGGCGCGTGATCGTCGAACCCGACCTCACCGTGCCCGGCCATCCCGAAATTTTCGTCATCGGGGATCTGGCGGATTTCAGCCATCAAGGCGGCAAGCCTCTTCCCGGCGTGGCGCAGCCCGCCATCCAGGAGGGCCGCTACGTGGCGAAGGCCATCGTCGGCCGCCTGCGCGGAGAGCCGCATAAGCGTTTTCACTATAATGACTTGGGAAACCTCGCCACCATCGGGCGCGGCGCCGCCGTCGCCGACCTCAACTGGCTCCGCCTCTCCGGGATACCGGCGTGGCTGATCTGGGTGTTCATTCACCTGCGCAGCATCGTGCAGTTCCAAAACCGCATGCTGGTTCTCGTCCAATGGGCGTGGTCTTACGTCACTTTCGGGCGCTCCGCGCGCCTCATCACCGGCAAGAATCCCCTTCCGCTCGACCTGTAATTCATCGGGCACCAGGCGCACGTTTCCAAGCCACCCGAAAACTAATTCCGTCATCTGAAATAGGCGGTGGCACAGCCACTCGAAGGCATCTCATAAACGGTTCCCGTCAGGGCACGGCTTCAGCCGTGCCGAAAAGCGCCCACAATTCAGGGGTTTTAACCCCTGAGGGCGGCACGACGGTCTGTCAGGCCATTTATGAGATGGAGGCTTTCAACCCAGCAGAAAGCGCGGTCCACGCGAAAGGCGGAAACCATGGAGCGAAAGAGTGTTCTCTTGGCATTGGCTGTATTGATGGCTGTTTTGGCGCTCGCGGCAGCGCCATCCTACGCGCAAGATCAGCAGGCGAGCATCTCCAATGCAGTCCCCGCGGGGACGCGATTTCTAGTCCGGCTGACCCAGCCGCTCAGCACCAAGGACTCGAAGGCTGGCGACCACTTCGATGCGCGGACGCTCGAGCCGCTCGTCCTGCCGGATGGAACCGCGATTCGCGCCGGGGCCGAAATTAGCGGCCACGTGGATAAGGTTGAATCGGCCCATGCGGTAGGACGCGCAAAGATCTGGCTGGCGTTTGACGACATCTCGACACCGCAGGGTCCTCTTCCGCTGGTTGCCGTCGTCTCGGATATTCCGGGCGTCCATTCCATCCGTGTGAATTATAACCGCGAGGGTGAAATCGAGGCCAGCACAAGCAAGAATCAGGAGGCAGTCGAGGCTGCCTTGGCGGGAGCGATGGTCGGAGCAGCCCCCGGAGTCGTGTCGCACAGCGGGAAGGATGCGGCCTATGGCGCGGCGGCGGGCGCCGTCACAGCGTTCATGCTCGCTTCGGGCCTGGGCCAGGAGCTGACGCTTGATCAGGGCCTAAAGCTGGAGCTTGTCCTCGGCCGCCCGCTCTACCTTGACCGTTCCTAGCCGCCCTCGCGGCCTATGGATGCATGCGGTAGGCACGATTTTGTGTCGATTAGATCGGCGCTGATAGGCAAACTCGAAGCTTGCCTTGCTCTAACGGAGTCCAGTTGTGCCGTGCCCGAGCCCCTCGTGCCTGAACTGAGAATCAAGTCCATCAACATGTCCCAGCACCTACGGAGCGGAGGTTTGAAACCGTGATTCTTGGATACTCGACGCTGCCCACAATGTAACCTTTGGCTGCCAACAGATTCTTCAATTGTTCCTGCGCCTCCACGGTGTTCTGGTTCGCTCCAATAATAATCTCGTCGAGTGCGATGAGTTTTCCGTCCGCCCTGAGGGAGACGGGCAAATATCGAATAACTTTGCCACTTGCCGATGAGCGTTCCTGGGGCTCGACGCCGGTCTTGCGACGCGAAAACGTAACATGCCGAACTTCTCGTTCGTTCTTCCATTTCTCGCGCTTAGCCCTGACCGATGCGAATGCAGCAATGCGATAGAAGGCAGACAATCCTTCCTCACAGTTCCTGTATGAAGGTTGAGACAGAGCCAATACCGAGCAAATGTTCTCGAACGTCTTGGCAAGCCAATCCCGCAGCAAGGTTTTCGAATACTCTACATCCAGTGTTACGGAAATGACGTCCGTGCTCTTGGGGGCAGGCTCCTCCAATACCCGAATCCCAAGACAGATACCGCGCCCTTTATCGCCATACTCCCGCCACTGGTTCTCGTCATCTCTTGCGACGGAGAAGCAGCTTAAATAGATGGTCCTCATCTGGGCGGCCACCGAACCTGGGTAGCTCGCAAGAAAGAGGTCAAGGACCTTCGCCGATGTTCCCGTTGCATATTTTCGGCGGCAAGCTTGCGCAACGTCGGTCACGATCAAGTGAGCTGACGCCAATTCAGCTTCGTCATTGGTGCAATCATGTGCCGTTGACCAGAATTCCTGGCTGGAGAGGATATTCTGTGCGCCCGAAGATGCGGTGTAGTGATACAAGACCCGATGCGGTGAAGCCCTTCCAGCGCTCACCACAGTCCGCTCGAAGAACTCCGCAATTTGCATTCGGTGGCTTCGCCCACCCTTTGAGCGCCGCCCTCTCGCTCCTAAGCGTTTTCGGGATTTGGGCATAGAATCGCGCCTCCTTTGAAGAGTATCGCAAATTACGCGGCTCTCACTCCGACCGGGCCGCGCGTGCGGTAGCCAACGCCTGTTGGACACATTAACCGGAAACTGGCCCACTGCTCCGGGCAGGGCTGGCTTGGCATTCGCGCGGAGTGCTGGTAAATTCAAATGAATGGCGCCCGAACCTCGACCGCAACCGCTTCAACGCATCCTGATCGTCGAAGACGAAGAAAACGCCCGCAAGGGCTATGAAGCCCTGCTGCAAAAGTGGAATTGCGAAGTATTGGGCGTGAGTTCCAGCGAAGAAGCCCTGGCGAAATTCACCGAGTTCCGTCCCAATGTGGTGCTCGCCGATGTAGAGCTCCCCGGAATCAATGGCCTTGAGCTGCTGCGCCACCTGGGAGACGACGTGCAGCGCGTTCCCATCATCATTATCACGGGACGCGGGAGCGACGAGCGCATCGTCCAAGCCATCGAGGCGGGCGCTTTCTGGTACATCGAAAAGCCCCTCAAGCCGCCGATCCTGCGGGCGCTGCTGGACCGCGCGCAGGACCGCGCGCGCGACCAGCGCAACGTGGCGGTCTTGACGCGGCAATTGCGCGAGGCGGGGAAGCTCGGCGCGATCGTGGGCTCGTCGGAGGTGATGCAGGACGTGATGCGGCAGGTGGAAATGGCCGCGCCCTCCACGGCCTCGGTGCTGATCACGGGCGAGACCGGCTCCGGAAAGGAAATCGTGGCGCACACGATCCACACGCTTTCGCCGCGCGCCAGCCGTCCTTTTGTGGCCATCAACTGCTCCGCAATTCCCGAATCGCTGATGGAAAGCGAGATCTTTGGGCACGAGAAGGGCGCATTCACAGGCGCCGCGGAGCGCCGCATCGGCTGCTTCGAACTGGCCGACGGCGGCACGCTGTTCCTCGATGAAATCGGCGAGATGCCCGCGCCCACGCAGGCGAAGTTGCTGCGCGTGCTGGAGGACCGCAAGGTCCGTCGGCTGGGCAGCAAGGCCGAAACGCCGGTGGACGTGCGCGTGCTCGCCGCCACCAACCAGGACGCCGAACGCGCCGTCGCAGACGGCCATGTGCGCCGGGACCTCTATTTCCGGCTCAACGTCTTCCACATTCATCTTCCCCCGCTCCGGGAGCACAAGGGGGATTTGCCGCTGCTCACCGAGCACCTGCTGGCGGAAATCTCGCAAAAGCACGGGCGCAAAATTTCGGGCGTGAGCTCGGACGTGGCGGAATTTCTGAAATCGTATCCCTGGCCGGGCAACGTGCGCGAACTGCGGAACGTGCTGGAACGCGCGGCCATCGCCTGCGGCGGCGGGACCATCACCCGGCCGGATCTGCCCTCGGACTTCGGCCACGCTCCGGTGGTGGGAACGGAGGGCCTGGCCGGAATCCGCTTCCCCATCGGCGCGACGGTGGAGGACGTCGAGCGCGAGCTGATTCTTCAAACTCTGGCGGCCACCAGCCAGAACAGGACGCGCGCCGCCGAAATCCTCGGCATCAGCTTGAAGACACTCCATAACAAGCTGAAGGAATACGAGACGGGGCGTAAAAATGCGTCTGAGCCTGAAAACTAGGTTCACGCTGGCGGCGTCGCTGCTTGTGCTGCTGGTCGTCGCCGTGGTTTCCATGCTCTATCTCGCGCGGCTGACCAGGCAAACGCTGCGCGAAGCCACGGCGCGCGCGCAATTCGTCGCGCAACAGGCGTATGCCGCGTGCCAGAGCGCGCTCGACGACGCCGCCCGGCGCGGCAACGCCCCCGCCTCGCTCGATCCCGAGGACGTGCGCTCCTACGTGAACGAAGTGTTCGACAATAGCAGCGCGCTGCACTCGGTGATCGGATCGGCGGTCGGCTATTCGCCGACGATTTACGAGATCACCGTCAGCGACCGCGGCGGCATCGTGCTCCTCTCGAGCGATCCATCGCTCCGCGGGACGAGAATCCCCCAGCGGCCGCCCATCGCTTCCTTGACGGGGCCCGGCTTCTTCCGCCAACTGCGTCTGCTTTACGGCCCGCCACAAATTTACCAATATTCGCTGCCGTTCAACGTGGGCAACCAGCCCTTCGGCGATATCCGCGTGGGACTTTCTTCGGTGCTGATCCGCGACGAAATTTCGCCGGGACTGGCGACCTCGGTGAAATGGGCGGTCGGCGCCGTGCTGCTTTCGACGCTGCTGGCGTTCGCGGTGACCCGCGCCTCGCTCGCTCCGCTGGAACGCATCTCCGCGCAACTCGATCGCATTTCCGCCGGGGAGTTCGATCCCCATCCGGCCGTGGAGCGTGGCGACGAATTGGGAGCGGTGAGCACGAAAATCGCGGGCATCGGAAAGCAGTTGCGCGACGTGCGCGAAATTTTCAGCGAGTTGCGCGAAAACCTGAACCAAGTGATGACCGGGCTGGAGGACGGGCTGCTGCTCTTCAACGCGGAGGGGCGCGCGGTGCTGGCCAGCTCGTCGGCGGGAAAATTCCTGGGCGTGCCCGCGGAGGAGCTTCACGGGCGGCGCGTGAGCGAGATTTTTCCGCCGGGGCATGCGTTGCGCGGCGCGCTCGAAATCAACGGCGAGGAAATCGAGCCCGCCGAAGGGCGGGAAGCAACCGTGGACGCGGGCAGCGGCCCCCAGCGCATCGGAGTGACCGCGCAAGCGATCCGGGAGCGCGGCGCGCGCATCGGTACGCTCGTCACCCTGCACGACATCGAATCGCGCGAACGCATCGGCAGCCAGTTGGAGGTCTCCGAGCGCCTCGCCGCCATCGGGCGCGTGACCGCGGGCGTCGCGCACGAAGTGAAGAACCCGCTCAATTCCATGCGGCTTTGGCTGGAGGTGCTGAAGGCCAACATGCCGGCGGCGCCCGAGCCGAACCAGGCCGTTAAGATGCTGGACACCGAAATCGACCGGCTCGACAACGCCGTGAAAACCTTTCTGAATTTCACCAAGCCGGTCGAGCTGAAACTCGAGGAAACGGACCTGCGCGCGCTGCTCGGCGAGGTGCTCGAAGCGGCCCGGCCCTCGATCAAGAAGGCCGGCCTCGAGCTGCGCGTGGATTTGCCGGCCGAGTTCCCCGGCGTTCTACTGGATCGCCAGCTGATTCATCAAGCAGTGCTCAATCTAGTGCTGAACGCTTCGGGATTCACCCCTCCGGGAGGACGAATCACGCTCGGCCTCCGCCGCAAAGGCGAACTGGCCGTTGTGGCCGTTTCCGATACGGGGACGGGTATCTCCCGCGAAGACCAGAAGAAAATCTTCCAGCTATTTTTCACCACGCGGCCCGGAGGAAGCGGCATAGGCCTGGCGAATACGTTTCGGTTTGTGCAACTGCACAACGGTCGGATAGAATTTGAGTCAGAGGAAGGGCGCGGCACGACCTTCCGGATCGAGCTGCCGCTGCCTCGCATGGCCGAAATTCCCGCCGAGGGAGTCCGGATCCGCGACTACGGACAGCCCTTCGCGGCCGAGAAACGATGATGTCAAGATACCCAGCCGGATTTCAGATCGCAGGCCTTCTCGCGCTCGGCGCGATTTCGTTCGCGGAAGCGGGATGCGCCCACAAGACGGTCCAGGCCGCGGCCCCGGTAAATACCGTGCCCACGCCGGCGCCCGCGCGCCCGGGGCGGCCCATGAATACAGCGCCCGACACCAACGCTGGACCGCCGCCCGAAGATTTGACTCCGCCCGCGCTTCCGCCCACGGCCGAACCCGCGCCCCAGGTCGCGATTTCCCCCGCGAAACCGCGCAACCCGCGCAAGCCCTCCCCAGGGGAGCAAGCGTCGGCGGAAGTCGCCTCGGACCAGCCGCGCCCGCCGGCCCCGCAAATCTCCCCGGAACTTTCGCCCAACGACCAAGCCACCTTCGAGCGCCGGACCGCCGAAGACGCCTCCATCGCGCAAAAAAATCTCGATCAAGCCGGCGCCAAGCAATTGAACGCCTCGCAGCGCGACCTGGTCGAAAAGATACGCAGCTTCCTCGATCAATCGCGCGACGCCAGCAAGAGCGGTGACTGGACGCGCGCGCAAAACCTCGCCCAGAAAGCCCGGCTGCTCTCCGTCGAATTGATCAATTCCCTGTAACGCGCCTTGGCACGTCGCGGGCAGCCGCTTCACACGCCGGAACGCGCGCTTTTTGCTAAGATGAGCGCGTGAACACGTACGATGTTGCCATCGTCGGCGGGGGAGTGATCGGCGGCGCGATTGCGTTTGAATTGGCCGCAGCCCAGCTTCGCGTCGTGGTCTTGGACCGGCAGCAGCCCGGCCGGGAGGCGTCGTGGGCCGCCGGAGGAATGCTCTCGCCCGCTCCCCATATGCCGCCGGACATTTCGCTCGTTCCTTTCGGAAAAGCGAGCCTGCAGCTTTATCCGGAACTTGTGGCCGCGGTCGAAGAAGCGTCGGGAAAACGCACGGGCTATGCCCGCGAGGGCGCGCTCGAGATTTTCCCCGGACCTGACGGCGAAGCCGAACGTGATGCCACCGTGGCCGAGCATCGCCGGCTGGGATTGGCTGCGGAGGCCGTTTCACCTGCCGCTGCACGCGATCTGGAAGCCGCTCTCGCTCCTGCCGGTTCTCCCGGCGCGTGGTCCGCTTTGTGGCTTCCCGAGGAAGGCACCGTCGAGCCTCGCTTGCTGACCGAAGCCGTGCTGCTGGCCGCGGAGCGTCGCGGCGTCGAAATTCGTTCCGGCTGCCGCGTCACTTCACTCATGTGCGAGAGCGGCCGGTGCGCAGGAGCCGTTGCCGGTGGTGAAAGAATCGCGGCAAAGCATGTGGTAGTCGCAGCAGGATGCTTTTCCGGCGAGATCGCTCTGGATGCAGCCGCGGAGGCCAGCGACAGTAACAAAATTGCCGCGCGCTATGCTCCTACGCGGCCGGTTCGCGGCCAAATGCTGGCGTTAAGAAAGCCGCCGGACCTCGCTTTCAGGCGCGTTTTGCGCTCGCGAAAGGGAGGTTATCTGGTGCCGCAGCCCGGCGACCGGATCCTGGCCGGGAGCACCCTCGAAGAAGCCGGTTATGAAAAATGCGTCACAGCCGCGGGTCTGGGGCGCATACTCGGCGTTGCGCTCGAACTCGTTCCCGCGCTCGCGGACGCAGAAATTGTCGAAACATGGGCCGGCCTGCGGCCAGGAACCCCGGATGACCTTCCGATCCTCGGTCCGACGGATGTCGAGGGGTTGCTCATGGCTACAGGCCACTACCGCAACGGAATTCTTCATGCGCCGATCACCGCGAAACTGATCCGCGATTGGATCGTGCGCGGGCAGGTGGATTTCGGCGCCGAATGCTTCTCGCCCCTACGATTCAGCAAGCGCGAGCCGCAGCACGAAGCGTCGGAGGCCGCGCCGGCCACCTCCGCAACTCGCTAGTTAAAACGGAATTTTGTCGCGCCGAGGCTCGCGGTCGGGCGGGCCGGGAAGAGTGGACGACTGTCCGGGGCCGGTGAACTGGGCCTTATCGGCGTCGAGATAGAGCGGGTGATCGAGGATGGCGTCGAGCGTGGTGCCGCGCGGGAGCTCCGCTTCCGGTCCGCGCGTCAGCAGAACCGCGCCCAACCCCAAGGCCGCGCCAATGCCGGCGCCGATCCCCGCGCCCTTGGCGCTCTGCGTGGCGACCCCGCCAATGCCGGCGCCCGCTCCCGTTGTCTTGATGATGGTGCCCGCGTCGGATGCCTTGTCCGTGTCGCCCTTGATTCTCCCTTCCGAATCAATGGATTCGCTGCCGCCCGTGCCGGGCGATCCGCCCGGCGTGGCATTCAAATCCACCATGTAGGCGTTCGGGAGAATGAGCGTGTGAAACCGCAGCATCAGCTCGCCGCGCCCCTTGACGCGCCCGGGACGCTTCGATTCCACAACTTCGCCGCTCAAGTAGGAGCCGGCGGGAATCACCACGTGGCCGTCCACCAGGATAGGGAAAAGGGTCTCGCAATAGACCGGATCGCCCGGGCGCGAACTGCGCGTGGAAATTCCATTGTGCAGCACCAGCGGGATGCGCGTGCCGGTGGGGACTATGATTTTCGCGGGCGCTGAAGCGGGAGCAGTAGAAGCCGCGGGCACGGCAGCGGCGGGCGCAGGTTGAGCCGGACTTTGGTCCGAGGCCTTTTGATCGGCGGGCAGATTAGCAGGCGCGGCCGGCATGGGCCCGGCCTGCTGCGCCGCGGCGGAAATGGCGAACCCCAGAGCGGCGAGCAGAAGCCCCAAGTGCTGGAAACGGCGCGAATGGCGGCTCATCATAAATATCCCCGGAACCAAGGGCTTTCTGCCAAGATGCTTCGCTCTCCCGACGGGATGTCTCAAGGATAGTCCTTCCTCGAGTGATTTCCGCTAAAAATATTTGCGCAGGTCCATACCCGCGTAGAGGCTCGCCACCTGATCGCCATAGCCATTGAACATCAGCGTGGGCCGCCGGAAGAATTCGCCGAGCCTGCGCTCCGTGGCCTGGCTCCAGCGCGGATGATCCACGTTGGGATTCACATTGGAATAGAAGCCGTATTCGTTGGGCGCTTCGAGGTTCCACGTGGTCGGCGGCTGGTCCGCGACGAAGCGAATTTTCACCAGCGATTTGATGCTCTTGAAGCCGTATTTCCACGGAATCACCATGCGCACGGGCGCGCCATCCTGATTGGGAAGCGTCTCGCCATACATGCCGACGCAGAGCAGCGCGAGCGGATTCATCGCTTCATCCAGGCGGAGGCCCTCGATATAAGGGAACGAGATTCCGGCCCATTGCCCCTGCGGCATCTGCTTGCGGTCGTAGTAGCTCTCGAAGGCCACGTAACGAGCCTTGGGCGTCGGCTGGACGAGCTTGGCCAGCGCGCTGAACGAGTAACCGATCCAGGGCACAACGATGGACCATGCCTCGACGCAGCGATGCCGGTAGATGCGCTCTTCGAGCGGCGCCAACTTCAGGATTTCATCCATCGAAAAGGTGCGCGGTCTGGCGACTTCACCGCCCACGGAAACGGTCCAGGGCGACGTCTGGAAATTTTTCGCGTTGTTGGCGGGATCGCCCTTGTCCGTGCCGAATTCATAGAAGTTGTTGTAGTGTGTTACGTTGTTGAGCGACGTTTGTTTCTCGCCCGTGCTGTAGGGGCCCTTGACCACGCCGCTAAATTTCACGGGAAGCGAACCCGTACCAGGGCCCGTGCCGGAGCCCGAAAGCAACGCAGGCAGCTTTTTCCAGCCGGCCACGGCGCCGGCCGTTGCCAGCAAGCCCAGCAGAAGATTTCGCCGGCCCATGTAGAGGGATTTGGGAGTTACGTCCGAATACTTCAAATCGGGCGCTCGCTTGATCACCATGTTTGCCTCGCGGAGCGGAAGAGCACTCTTCCCGAAATCATACACTGGCTTGGATGCGGCCATCAGGCAGCGCGACTGGCGAAAGGGCCCAATTTACTCGGCGGGGGGGGCCAATTCCTGGAGCAGGGCGGAGCGCATGCGCTCCTGATGTTCCGGCGAGAGCTTGGCGCCGCCGGTGGTGAGATAGAAAACGTCAATGGCCATCTGGCCTTCGGTCTCGATGAGCGCGATTTCGATATTGCAATCGTGGCGGGAAAATTGCGAGCTGATGCGGTAGAGCAGCCCCGGCTGGTCCTGCGTAATCACCTCCACCAGAGTGCTGTGCGCCGAACACTGGTTGTCCACTTCCACGCGCGTATCCACCTTCACTTTCGGCAGCGTGGCCTTCGCGGACCGCAGCCGGTCGCGGAGCATGCGCTCCAGGTCCGCGTGATCCAGCAGAACGTCGCGGATGCTGGTCTTGAAGCGTTCCCATTCCGGCAGATTCAATTCCAGGGTGCGAAATTGGTCCGTGAAGTAGAAATTATCCACGACGACCCCGGCCTGATTCGAAAACGCCGCCGCGTTAACGATATTCATGCCCCACGAGGTCAGAGCGCCGGCCATCTTGGCGAATAGGAACGGACGGTCGAGAGTAACCACCGAGAGCTCGTACCACTGGCGGCCGCGCCTCAAATCCAACTGTACGGGATCTTCCTCCAGGCGCGCGGCCATCTCCAAGTGGTTCAGAATTTGGCTGGCCGTGTGCGTGCGCAGATAGCGCCGGGGCAATCCTTCGAGGAAGCCTTCGAGCTTTTTCCCGGTCGCCGGAGCGAGCGTGCGGAGATGCTCCATCACCTCGTCGTCCGCCTCGGCGTGAAGCCGATCGTCCACGGTTCGAGCCATATAGTTGGCGGTTCCGATGTAAAGCTGCCAGATGTTCTCGGCTTTCCACGGGGTCAGCGCCTCGGGGTTCACCGCCTTGATGTCCGCATAGGTGAGCAGGCAAAGCATCTTCAGCCTCTCCGGCGTGCCCACCTTTTCGGCCAGTTGCCGGAGCGTCGCCGGATCGAAAATGTCGCGGCGCAGCGCGGCGCTCAACTCCAAGTGGCGGGCGATCAGGAAGAGCACCGTCTCGCGGTCGGGTGCGTCCAAGTCCAGCCGGTCCAGAACGCGCTCGGCGATCTCGACGCTGGCCTGCACGTGGTTGTCCGATCGCGTGCTCTTGCCCGTATCGTGCAGCAGCAAGGCCAGGTAGAGCAGGTCCGGCTGCTCAAGCTCGTCGAGCAGTTCGGCGTACCGCTGGTCCCATTTGGATTGCGACTGCCGCAAGAGATGCAGATTCTCGATGGCCACGAAGGTGTGCTCGTCCACGGTGAAGCGATGCGAATAATCGCGCACTACCAGCGCGTCAATGCCCTCCAGTTCAGGCAGGAGCAGCGTCAGAAGCCGAAGCGAATGCATCGCGCGCAGCGCCTCCGCCGCGTGCCCCCCGAGAAGGATTTCCTCCAAATAGCGCCACAGGTCCGCTCCCTGAGGTGGCGATTTCGATACCAGAGGCAGCGCCTCCTCCATTTGGCGTTCGAGCGCCGAACTCAAAGCCAGTCCATGCCGCGCCATGAAGCGGAAGAGCCGCAGCGGCAACTCCGGATCTTCGAGCGATTCCGCCCGGTGCAAGAAAATTCGGCCGTCCACCACGGCAAATTCCGCGTTCGAGAGCCGCGACCGTAGATTTTGAAACTGCTTGTAAAGCGAGGGACGCGCCGCGGGAAATTCCTCCAGAAGTTGCGTGGCCACGCGGTGAATCGCGCGCGCGTGCGTGAAATAGATGCGCATCCATTCGGCGGCCGTGAGCGGCGGCCCGTGGGGCGCGCCGATCCGCAGGTCGGCGGCCTCGTCCTGGGCCAGCCAGGCGAGCGTGTTGTCATCCCTGCCGTAGCGGAAGTGGAGAAAGCAGCGGACGGATGTCAGGAAATCCAGAGCCGCGCCGAGCTGCTTTCCGAGCGCCGTAGGGAATCGCGTTTCCTCGTCCGGCCAGCCGCCTTGCTCCTCGATCGCGGAGATCAACGCCAGCCAGCAGGCCAAGTTGTAATCCCGCAGCCCGCCGGGGCCGTCCTTGACGTTCGGTTCGAGATGGAACACCGAGTTGCCGAATTTGTTGTAACGGCTGCGGGTCAGATCGTTGAGGCGCTGCACCAGCGGCCGGGACTCCTTCACCACGAGCTTAGGGATCAGCTCACCGCGAAGACGCGCGAACAATTTCGCGTCGCCCGCCAGATACCGGCAATCGAGCAGCGAGATCGCGAACTCGACGTTGTTCGGATCGAAATGCGCGCATTCCGCAAGAGTTCTGGCGGCCGGACTCAATTTCAGCCCGATGTCCCACAATGCCTGGGAAAACGCGCGAATCCCTTCCTTGAAGCGCTTCTCCGTCTCCCCGCCGCCATGAAGAAAGAGGACGTCTATATCCGAATACGGGAAGAGCGAGCGGCGGCCGAATCCGCCGAGCGCGGCGAGAGCAAAGCCGGACGGGCCATCGGCCTCGGGCGAGATCATGTCTTGCCACAAGCGGAGAGCGATGGATTCCACCAGCGAGGTCCGCGCCACGACGGCCGCGCGCCCATCGCCCTTGGCGGAAAAATCATCGCGAATGCGCGCCGATTCCGCCGCGTAGGTCTCGCGGAGATCGCTGCTCAATGACGGTTTCGTGCCCATGCCGCTAGGAACGGTCCTTGTCGCCTTATGGCACCTACTGTAATTGCCATGGGCGTATCCCGACACCATATTGTATCTATTCGCTGGATTCGCGCGCGTTATCGCAACCGTTTTGCCCCGCGCAAGCGAATGGCATTATACATGCGCGGCGGATCGAAGGCCTTCTGATATACTGCGCCCGCGACCGGCCTCGCGCCAAAGGGACTGAGTCCTTCCATGCCATTGCCCGCATCCTCCGGCGATCCCGCACCACCCGCTACCACGCGCCTGGCAGGCCGCGCCACCCCAGAGGGGACGCAACGCTACGCCGCGCTGTTCCACGGACGCGCCGCCACGGGCCATTTTCGCGCTCGCCCCGACGGCCTCACACTTTCTTCCATCGGCATCGGAACCTATCTCGGAGAGCCGGACGATGCCACCGACAAGGCGTACCGCGACGCGGTCATTGCGGCGATCGAGAGCGGCGCGAATGTGGTGGACACGGCCATCAATTACCGCTTCCAGCGCAGCGAGCGCGCCGTGGGCGTGGCGCTCCAGGAAGCGGTGCACCGCGGTTTTCCCCGCGACGAAATCGTCCTCTGCACCAAAGCCGGCTTCCTCACTCCCGATGGTGCAATGCCCGCCGACGTGGGCGAATATTTCGCGCGTGAATTCATCGAGCCCGGGGCGCTTCGCCCGGAAGAAATCGCTGCCGGATGCCACTCGATGGCGCCCACTTATCTGGCGGACCAGCTTGAGCGCAGCCTGAAGAACCTCAGCGTCGCCTGCGTGGACGTTTTCTACCTGCACAACCCCGAAACGCAATTGACAGAAGTCTCTCGCGAGGAATTCCGCCGCCGGATGGGCGAAGCGTTCGCGTTTTTGGAATCGGCCGTGGCGTCCGGAAAAATTGCCGCGTTCGGCCTGGCCACTTGGAATGCCTTTCGCGACGACCCCAGCGCCCCCGGCTATCTTTCGCTGGCGGAAATGGAGGGCCTCGCACGCGAAGCCGCGGGCGGCGCCCACCATTTCCGCTTCGTGCAGTTGCCGTTCAATCTGGCCATGCCGGAGGCGCTTACGCGGGCCAACCAAATCGTGGAAGGCAAGACCCTGGCGATGGTGCAGGCGGCTCGCGCCCTGGGGATCACTCTCGTCGCCAGCGCGCCTTTATTGCAAGGCCAGCTCACCAAAAATCTGCCGCCTTACATTCGCGCGGCCCTGGGCCTCGAGCAGGATTCCGCGCTCGCCTTGCAATTCGTGCGTTCCGCGCCCGGCATCGCCACCGCGCTCGCGGGAATGAGCCGCGTCGAGCACGTCCGCGCGAATCTGGCGCTCCTCGGCGTCGAACCCGCCCCGCGCGACCAATTCCTGAAATTATTCGGATCCCGCAGCTAGTGCCGTTCCAACTAAATGAGACTCTATCGCGCCGCAGACCATTGAATATTGAGGGGTGGGTACCCTAGTCGCAATAAGTTGGAACGGCGCTAGAAGCCCGGTGCGCCGCTCGACGCCGCGCGCGCTTCCGCTCCGGCGTCTTCGCTGAAGCGCAGCCGCTCGAAATACGTCTGCGCCAGCGACATCAAGCCCGTATAGAGATACCCGCACACGAACAGCAGCAAGAAAGGCACGGTGGCGTAGTTTTCGTTCTCGATCGCGTAGCCGACCGAAACCGCGAAATACAACCCTAGCAGCACTTCGAGGAACGGCATCAAGCCGGGACGCTTGCGGTAGGTTTTCTGCGACCAAGAGCCGTGTCCTTTGGCATTGGCTTCCACGCGATATTTCGGCGTGCGCACGAAGGCCGTCTTGATGCCGAAAATGGCCTCCAGAACCGCCAGGGCATTGCGCACCGAAAGACCGATGCCGATCGCCATCACGAACGGCAGATAGCGGAACGTCCGTTTCCACGTCTTCGGATAAAGGGCGCGTTCCGCCGCCAGATAGAACGACGAAATCGAGCAGGTCGAGGCCAGGAACAGAGGCAAATCAATCAGCACCACCTGAAACCATCCCTGGTAGAAGCGCACGATCATCGCCGGCAGCAAAATGATGGAGAGGAAAACCATCAGCGGATAGCTGACGTTGGCCGTGAGGTGAAAGAACGCCTCGGCCTTCACCGACGCGGGCACGTCGCTCCGCAGCACCTGCGGCAGAATTTTTTTCGCCGTTTGCATCAGCCCCTTGGCCCAGCGCGCCTGCTGTGCCTTGAACGCATTCATCTCCACCGGCAGTTCGGAAGGACAATCAATTTCGGGCAAGTAGAGGAAGCGCCAGCCGCGGAGCTGCGCGCGGTAGGAGAGGTCGGTATCCTCCGTCAGCGTATCGTGCTGCCAGCCGCCGGCATCCTCGATCGCCGCGCGCCGCCACACGCCGGCCGTCCCGTTGAAATTGAAAAACAGCCCGCTGCGGAAGCGCGACGAATGCTCGATCGCGAAATGCCCGTCCAGCAGGATGGCCTCCACTTCTGTGAGCGCCGAATAATTGCGGTTGATGTAGCTCCAGCGCGTCTGGACCATCGCCAGCTTCGGATCGCAGAAGTAAGGCACGGTGCGCCGCAGAAAATCGGCCGGCGGGATGAAATCCGCGTCGAAGATCGCCACCAGCTCTCCCGAGGCTGATTTCAGACCATCCTGCAGCGCGCCCGCCTTGTACCCGGCGCGGTTGTCCCGGTGGATGTAGCGAATCGGAACGCCCAACTCGCGGAATCGCTCGACGCAATTCCAGGCCACGACCTGAGTCTGGTCGGTGGAATCGTCCAGTACCTGAATTTCCAGCAACTCGCGCGGATAATCGAATTGCGCCGCGGCTTCGATCAGCCGCTCGATCACGTAGCGCTCGTTGTAGATGGGAAGCTGCACCGTCACCTTAGGCCACGACTCGACAGCGGGCGGCGGCCCGGCGACATTCTTCCTGTGCTTGAAATAGTTGTAGACCAGCGCGTAGCGGTGCAAACCGTAGGTCGCCAGGATGGCCATCACCAGGAAATACGGCAGCATGATGGCCATATCGAACGCGTTCGCCTGGTAAAGCCCGCGGAACGTCGGGTCCGCCAGCCTGTGCCAGTACGACGCGACCGGATTGCCCTGGAGAGCAATCCACATGGCTAAGTTGTGCGGATACATCAGTGTGTGTTTCGTTGCGGTTCTGCTTGGCTAAATTCGCCGCGAGCCGGGCCAGCCTACACTTCGATTATACGGCGCGCACGCGCGCTGTCAACGCTTCGCCTCACTTTGGCCTAAAACGCCTCCGCCTTTTCCTGCCTTCCGCGCATATAATCCTGTTTCACTCTTACGCTGGTTGCTTTCGGAGGGACCACATATGGCCAAGAAAAGTTTCGGGGAGTTGAGCGAAAGCGAAATCCTCGCTCTCGCCATTCAACTCGAGGAAGAGGATAGCCGCATTTATGGCGAGTTCGCCGAAGCGCTGCGGGCTACGTTTCCCTCCACCGCGAAGGTGTTCGATGAAATGCAGGCGGAGGAGTTACGCCATCGCCAGAGCCTGATTGACATGCACAAGCAACGCTTTGGCGATCATATCCCGCTCATCCGCCGGCAGGACGTGAAAGGATTCGTCGAGCGCCGCCCCGTGTGGCTGGTCCGCCCGCTCGGAATCAAGACCATCCGCAAGCAAGTGGAAATCATGGAGTCCGAAACGCAGAGATACTACGAACGCGCCATGCAGAGAGTGACCGACCCATCCATCCGCAAGCTCCTCGGCGATCTGGCGGGGGCCGAGCGCCAGCACTACAATTTCGCGGCGACTCTCGAAGAGAGGCTGCTCGCGCCGGGCGCGCGCGCGGAAGAAGAGAGGGCGCGCCGTCAGCTCTTCATGCTTCAAATCATACAGCCGGGCCTCGCGGGAATGATTGACGGCTCGATTTCCACGCTCGCCCCCATCTTCGCCGCGGCCTTTGCCACTCACAAAACCTGGGACGCTTTCCTCGTCGGTCTGGCCGCCTCGATCGGCGCGGGCATCTCCATGTCCTTCTCCGAAGCCCTCTCCGACGACGGCTCGCTCACCGGCCGCGGCCGGCCCCTCGTCCGCGGATCCGTCACTGGCCTGATGACGGCGGCCGGTGGCCTGGGTCACACCCTGCCCTTCCTGATCGCAAATTTCCATGTCGCCTTCACCATCGCTGTCATTATCGTCGCCATCGAGCTGGCTGTCATCAGTTACGTTCGGCATCGCTACATGGATACGCCGCTGCTTTCCTCTACGCTGCAAGTGGCCGTCGGCGGCGCACTGGTTTTCGCCGTCGGCATTCTGATCGGCATTTCCTGACCAAGCCCTGTACAAAGACGGAGGATTGAGATGAAGCCTATCCACAGGTTGCGTCTGTCGATAGGTGCTGCGGTGCTGTGTGTGTTGCTGGGCAGAGTTGACACGCGTTTGCTGGGCCAGACGCCGTCTACAACATATGCGGACCAAGAATGGGCAAACCAGAATATCGACGAGGCCATGAATGATCTGCTACCGACAGAAGACCGCTTCGGATACGCACAATTCATTGCCTACCGCTACGAGGACTGGGCTGCTCCGTGGGAGAGAGAATTCTCCTTTTGTATAATGTATGGGTATAACGATCCCCCCCTCCACCACGATTGCATTGGATGGCGGTCGTCCGCATAGCGGATGGGGCCTCGATTTATAAACAATTGGTCCAGCTCCATGCCCTGTACCCAAGTGAGACCTTCGGTGACATCGAAAAGCAAGTGAGAATAAAGACTTGGTCCCTCGAGGAAAAGACATGCCCCGCCGTTCGCATCCAAGCTGCCAAATTTCAGTCGATGCGCGTCAAAGTGCCGTTCTCACCAGACCTAGTCTTGGATGCCCCTTCATTCGAATTTCAGGTAAGCGGTGGGAGCACCAAATCCACATTCTCACTCTGGGACTCGAAAGACCCCCTCGTTAAATGGGCGATGCAGACACGCCGAGCCTTGGCGCAATGCGGTGCTGCTGAAAGTGGCCCTGTGGCACGCCCAAACTCTAGCGGGCATTGAAGATCGCGAAGTCGGCGGCTGAAGGTCCCGATGAGCCGCCCCAGTGAGCGTTACGAATTGCGTAGCGCCGAAGCCGCGGGAGCATCCTGCGGCGCTTCCGGCTGCGCTGCCTTGGCGGCTCTCGCTGCCGACCGCGCGCCCCGCCCGGAATCGAGATTGAACTGCCGCATCTTATAGAGCAGCGCCTTATAGCTAATCCCCAGCATTCGCGCGGCGTCCTTGCGGCACCAATTCGTCTTGTCGAGCGCGTCGGCGATGGCCTCCATTTCGGCCTCGTCCTTCAAGCCGCGGACCAGCGCTTTCAAGCCCTGCTCCTTGGGCACAGCCGTTTCTTCGCGCGGCGCCATGCGCTGTTGTTGCCCGGTCATCTCCAGCAGTTCGCGGAAACTGCCTTCGTCGTCTTCCAAAATCACGTACCGCTTCACGAAATTTTCCAGCTCCCGCAGGTTCCCGGGCCAGGCGTACCGCAGCGCCGCCTCCATCAGGTGCTTTGATGGATCGGGGGCCACGCGCTGATATTTCTCCGCGTACTTCACCAGGAAATGCCGGAACAACAGCGGAATTTCACTCGTGCGCTCCCGCAGCGGCGGTATGTGCAGCGACAGCACGTTCAGCCGGTAGTAGAGGTCTTCGCGGAACCGCCCCGAGCGCATCGCTTCTTTCACTTCCATGTTCGTCGCCGCCAGCACGCGCACGTCCACGTTGACCACCGACCGCGCGCCCAGCCGCGAGTATTGCCCGTCCTGCAACACGTGCAGCAGCTTCGCCTGCAGATGAGGGCTCATCTCCGCGATCTCGTCCAGAAACATCGTTCCCTTGTTCGCGATTTCGAACTTCCCGGGCTTGGCCCGCACCGCTCCAGTGAACGCGCCCTGCTCGTATCCGAAAAGTTCCGATTCCAGCAATTCCCCCGGCAGCGCCGCGCAATTCACTTTCACGAACGCCTGTTCCCGCCGGCTCGACCGCAGATGGATCATCCGCGCCACCACTTCCTTGCCCACCCCGCTCTCCCCGCTGATGAACACCGGCACGTCCACCGGGGCGATCTGCAGGATTTGCTGCCGGATTTTCAGCATCTGCGGGCTCGCCGCCAGAAACGAAATGTCTTCGGTCAGCGCTTCGCAATATTCCCGCAGCGCCTGGTTCTCCGAGCGGAGCTGCTGCTTCTGCCGGCACTTCAAAAACGCCGCGTCCAGCTCCGGTTTCTCGAACGGCTTCGTCAGGTAATCGAGCGCCCCCAGCCGGATGGCCCCGACCACCGTGGTTACCTCGTTCGAGCACGACAGCATGATCACGTTCAGGCTGCGATCAATCTGCATCAGCCGGTTCAGCGTCTCGATTCCGTCCATCTCCGGCATCAGCACGTCGAGGATGATAAAATCCGGGCGTTCGCCGCCGCTCACGCGCTCCAGCGCTTCCTTCCCGCTCGCAACGGATTCCACCTCGAACCCGTCCACTTCGAGCAGCGTCTGCAGTTATTTCCGGATGCTCGGTTCGTCGTCCACCACCAGGATCTTATCTTTGCCTGCCATTTTGGAATCCTTTACGAGCAGTCTCTCTCCGCTTCTCTTATTCGATGTTCAGCGGAAGCAGGAAGGAAAAGCAGCTCCCCCGCCCGATTTCGCTATCCACCCAAACTTTCCCGTGATGCGCCTGCACCAGTCGCTTCGTGATCGCCAGCCCCAAGCCCATGCCCGATGAGGAAGGATCCACGCGCGCGAATTCCTCGAAGATTTCCTGATGATATTCGGCCGCAATCCCCTTCCCCGTGTCCTTCACCGCGACCAGCACGCTGTTCGGGCGATGCGCGTGCGGTCCGCGCCGCCGTTCCTCCTGCGGCATTGCCTCCGCGCTTCGCCGTTCCCAGAAATGAGGCTCGGCCAGTAGCAGCACCGCTCCGCCCGCCGGCGTGTGTTTCAGCGCGTTGTCCAGGAAATTCGCCATGCACTGCTGCGCTTTCTGGTAATCGAATTTGAACTTCGGCAGGTTCGGATGTAGTTGCGTCTCGAGCCGCACCTGCGCGCGGTGAAACGCATCCTCCCACCGGCAAACGAGATCCGCCACGCAATCTCGAAGATCGTTCTCCCTCAATTGCAACACCAGTTTCCCGCTCTCGAGCGCCGAATAATTCAGGAACATCGAGATCAGCCGCACCAGCCGGTCGCAATTTTCCTTGGACTCCCGCAAAATCTCCTGCTGGTTCTCCGCCAGCTTCCCCAGCGACCCGGAGAGCAGCAAATCGTAATACCCCTTCATCACCGCCAACGGCGTTTTCAATTCGTGCGCCGCCGACGCCAGAAACACGGTCTTCTGCCGGCTCACTTCCTGCAGCCGCAGATACGCCGCCAGCAGATTCCGGTAGGTGATCTCGCGCTCCTGCATCAGGTCTTGCACCGTCTGCCGCATGGTTGCGTTGTCGCTGAGGGCCTCGCTGGGCGCGGCCTCCACGTAAACGGCCAGCCAGTCCGGCTCCGGCAGCCAGCGAATCCGCGCGCGGCTCTTGCCCTCGCAGCACGTCAGCGGCAGGCTCACTTCCTGCTCGCCGCTCTCGAGCTGTCCCAGAATTCCTTGGCGATCGGCGCACAGGATGTCTCGGAAGAGGTTCAATTCCGGCTTGGCATTCAGTTCCTCGGTGTTCAACACGTCCTGGGCATGAAGATTCGTGAACAGCACTCGACCGGCGCGGTCCGCAACCAGCAGCGGGCGGTCCAGAGCATCCAGAAGGCTGGCCACCAGTTGAAATGCCTGCTGGCCGCTCCCAGAAGCGGTCATCGGCGTGCTTGAAGGAACTTCTTTTCCCTTGGCTGCCCGCATCAAATGCACTGGTACCTCTCTTCACTGCCCGAGAGGAAAAAATTTAGAACATCTTTGGACGCGGTTATGCTTGCAGACAGGGCAGTTAGTGTCAATGGTAAATACGTCCTATCTTTTCACAATCATGGAACTTCCTTGCATTAAATTTGCACTTTCTGGCATGAGGCGTGCCGAGGGGAATGTGGGTGACTCGTGTATCTATATGAAACACCTTGGGTTAACAATATCCACAGCGAAATTCACGACTTGCATGAAAATTGCCACGAAACCCCGTACTAAAACCCTGGTACCAAAAGTATTGCTATGGAAAAACACCACATGCTCAATAGCAGCCACCTCGAGGTCCAGAACGAGCGCCGGGGAGCGCAGCGCATCCGTCTTCAAATCCCCCTTTTTATACGCGGAACCGACATCCACGGTGACCATTTCCTGGAGCTCTCTAAGACCTTGGATATCAGCGCCGTAGGGGCTCTTGTGGCCTGCCCGCGCTCGCTGGCCCTAAGTGCGCCGATCACCCTCACCATCCCCGCACCCTCGATCACGTCTTCCGCTTTAGTCCCCTCCGGCATGCCGCCGATTCAGGCAAAGGTCAGGCGGCAACATCATGCCGGAGACGTTTACTTGCTGGGAGTCGAGTTCCTTAGGCCTCTTGGTTAGGATGGTAGTCGCAGTACTTGCTCACAAGTCCCGGTGGAAGCTATTTGCATATCGTCTGCCGCGACACACAAAAAGTCCTCTTGAACCGATTGGCCTGCTTCACGTAATGCCTTTACCGGCAGCAAGTTACGAGTAATCCCTCAGTAACGGACATTTGGACTTCACCGTGCTAATGAATTATAGCCCCGTATCCGTCCCTATATGCAGTCTGGATTGAAGCGGAAAGACTAATGGCCCAGCCTGGCAAAGCTTTACCGCCGTCGGCGGCCGAAGACTCTTTTCTCGACCTGCTCGTCGAGACTCTGGAAGGGCTCGACGAAACGGTTCGAGGCCAATTCCTGCGCCAATTTCTGCGCACGATCGCCCGCCTGGATTGCACCGAGGCGCAAAGCTCCGAATATTGGGACCGCACGCTGCGCCGCCGCCGCGAGCTCGCCGCCATCCTGGGGAAGAAAGTCTCGCTGCACACCGCGCTCGTGGACGTCCTCTCTTCCGCCAATCACCTGCGCGTTCCCATCCTCATCGAGTACGACGAATTCAAGCAGATGCAGATCAATGCCGCCACCGACGCGCTCACCGGCCTCCACAATCGCCGCCTCTTCGACGAATACTGCGATAAGGAGCTGAACCGCTCGAAGCGCTACGGCGAGAATCTCGCCATCGTCGTCCTCGATCTCCACCGGCTCAAGGAGGTCAACGACCGCCTCGGCCATCTCCAAGGCGATCACGTCTTGCAGCTCGCCGCCGCCACGCTTCGCAAGACTCTGCGCGCCTCCGATTACGCCTTTCGCATCGGCGGCGACGAATTCGCCATGCTCCTCCCCCAAACCGAATCCGAGCAGGCCATCACTCTTTGCCGCCGCGTCCGCGCGCAATATGAGCAAGCATTGGCTCCGCTCAAGCTCGGCGTCGGCGTCACGCTCGATTTCGGCGTAGCCGTCCATCCCCAGGACGGAGTTCAGAAGAGCGAGCTGCTTGCCGTCGCGGACCGCCGCCTCTACGAATTGAAGCATGCCGGCCGCGCCCCGGCGCAAGTCGTTGCGCCTCCGCCGCAGCACCGAGTGGAAATGCCCGCCGCCCCGCCGCCATCACCCAGACCTGCGGTTGCCCCGCAGCACGCTGCACCCGCGCCTGCGCCAACCCCTGCGCCAACCCCTGCGCCTACGCCCGCCCAAGCTCCGCCCGTACATGAGCAGCGCAAATGGGAACGCATGTCGCTCGCGGGCACAAACGCCCATGCGGTCCTCACCGAAAACGGCCGCACCTCGATCAAAGTCCTCGATCTGAGCTACGGAGGCGTGGCGCTCCGCTTCGAAAAGCAAGAGGAACTCCCCGACCAATTCAACGCCATCCTCTACGTGCCGATTCTTCCGCCCGTCCGCGTGATTCTCCGCAAGGCTTACGCCCTGCCCATCGATGGCGGGCACATGCGCGTCGGCTGCTCTTTCGTCTCCTGACAATTCGGCTGGTTTGAGCCGCGCTGGAAAAATGGCGCGCGCCGGGATACCATGAGCGCTCTGGCGGGAAGGCCGCCGAACGCCATGCCGTTGCCGATTCCCATGCCTGCGAGCCTCGCGCCGAAATCTTTTGGCCTCGACGTGTGGATGCGCCGCGTCCTCGAGCGCGCCGAAGCGGTTCGCTCCGATTGGGACGAGGAGAGCGTCCACGATCTGCGCGTGGCGCTGCGCCGTTGCCGCACCATGGCCGACGCCTTGAGCGAAGTCAATCCCGGCCCTGGCTGGCGCAAGCTGAAGAAGCACAGCCGCAAGCTCTTTCACGCGCTCGGCGGCCTGCGTGACGTCCAAGTGAAGCAGGCCTGGGTGAAGAAGCTCGCGCCCGCGGGCGATCCCGTGCGCAAGCACATGCTTCTGCTGCTGGCTCGCCAGGCGCGCGAGACCCGCGAATCCGCCGAGCGCGCCCTCAACGCCTTCGACCGCAAGGAGTGGCGCAAGACTCTGCGCAAACTCTCCTCCAAGGCGCGCTTCTTCCCGCTCGAAAGCGTGGTCTTTCAGCGGCTGGCGCTCGAACGCCTCCACGCCGCCACCGAGCTGTACCAGCAGGCGCGCAAGCGCCGCTCGAGCGTCGCCTGGCACCGCCTGCGCATCGGCATCAAGCAGTTCCGCTACGTGGTCGAAAATTTCCTGCCGCAGCGCCACGAGGTTTGGGCCGAAGGATTGAAGCACGCCCAAGACCTGCTCGGCGACGTCCACGATCTCGATGAGCTCCGGCGCGACATTCGCCGCGAATCCCGGCACCTCGCGCCCGCCGACGTGGCCCGCTGGTACGCCACCCTCTCCGCCCAACGCAAGGCCCGCCTCGCCGAGTTCCTCGCCAAAATGTCCGGCGAGGATTCGTTCTGGTTCGTCTGGCGCGCCGGCTTTCAGTGGGGACACTCTCTCCGCCCCGCCCTCCTCCCCCAGCGCCGCTCCGCCTAGCCTCTTTGCCTCGCCTTTCTTTTTGCTGTCATCTCTGAAAGCGCGACAGTCAATATCTATATCTATGTGTGGTTTTGGGTTTGGTTTTCACTTAGAGGTCCAGTTTTCGCTTTTGATGTTCGTATTCTCCGGCTCTGCTCTTCGGGTCG
>Ga0187817_10000178_pt1 | contig 23660 bp, 22 predicted proteins | sample NC_wetland_sal_i_17_FD_132431 | JGI IMG/M metagenome (GOLD analysis project Ga0187817, IMG submission 132431) | Wetland sediment microbial communities from Neuse River Estuary, North Carolina, USA - SO4_2 | ecosystem: Environmental > Aquatic > Freshwater > Wetlands > Sediment | place: USA... | reverse complement strand
GTTCGTGTGGCAGTTCTCGCAGGGTATGGTCAGGGGACCGTGCGGACTTCGGCCAGGTTGCCGCTGGGCCTGCGCCGGGCGACAGAATGCAAGGACACATACCAGAGACACGAGCCAGGCACCGACTTTGGCAGTACGCGAAATGATTGACCCCCAAAGCTTTAGCGAACTCCGAGCTTCACGCAAGACTGGGCGTAGTCTTAGGTTAGCGATTTGCAATGCACTCAAACAACTGGACTTAGGGACAGAAGGAGTACCTGCTCTTTCTTTCCTCGGCCTTACGCGGGGCGAGCATCGGCGCCGTGGCAATCCACGCAATTCTTGGGCGTGGGCTTGTAGAACAACACCGATTTGCCTAGAACATCACGCTCCAACGTGTGGCACATCGGGCAGCCCACATTGGCGTGGCCTCCCGTCAACGGAAATTGCGTGCGCTTGTCATGGTCAAACGTCGAGGGAGCCCAGCGCTGGTCCACATGGCAATCCCCGCACTTCGTGACTCCGTCCTTGGCGGCAAACTGGTTGCCGTGTGGGTCCGCGTGGCAGGCTTCGCAATTCTTCGGTGTTCCCTTGAACTGAATTTCGTGCGATCCCGGCAGCGCCTTGTGGCATTCGCCGCAAGCGGCGGCGCGGTGAGCTCCGAGCAACGCAAATTTCGTTTTTGAATGGTCGAAGCCGCGGACATCGATCCAGGAGCGAGTGTTGTGGCACGCTTCGCAGCCGAGCGCGGTTCCATCGGCGCGCTTCTGCGCCATGCGCTCCTTGAATTCGCCTTTGTGGGGATCGGAGTGGCAGGCGGTGCAGGTGCTGTCCTCGAAATGGAACGGCAGGATCTTGTCGGTTCTGCCGCCAAGCCCTGCTTTGTGGCATTCCGCGCAGGCGGCGGCCACGTGTGCGCCGGTCAGCACAAAACGCGTGTTCTTGTGCTTGACGATCGTGAACGTCGAGCGATGGAAATCCTTTACGGTGTGGCAATCCTCGCAGCGGTTCTGGTAGGGAGCGGCGGCAAATTGCTTGTCGTGTGCGTCCTGATGGCAATCCGCACAGGCCGCGAACTTCACTTTGTAAACGGTATCTTTGCCGGCCGGCGTGTGGCATTTGTCGCACGAGACGGTGGCATGCTTTCCTTCGAGCGGATAGTGCGAAGTCGCGTGCTCCTTCACGCCGAATAGAGATGGCTTCCAGCCGTCAACGGTGTGGCACTCCGCGCACTCGCCCTTGCTGACGCGCGCCTGGAACTGACCCTTGTGGGGATCGGGGTTATGGCAATTCGCGCACTGTGCGAAGGCCAGGGGCTTATTGAAATCGCCAGCTGCGTGGCATTGGGTGCAGCCGACTTTCACGTGCATTCCGAGCAGTGGGTATTTTGTCTTCGAGTGATCGAACTGCATCGAAGCGTTCACTTTTTTCCAGCTGGCCGTCGTATGGCAGGATTCGCAGGTTCCTTTGAATGCGCCCTTGTGTGGGTCCGTGTGGCAATCGATGCAGGCATCGAATTTGATTCCTGTAAACTTCACCGTCTTGTCGGGGCCGGTGGGGAGATGGCACTTCTCGCAGGCCACCTGGGCGTGCATTCCGGTCAGCGGATATTTTGTTTTGGAATGGTCGAACTGCTTTGCGTGCTTCCAGTCGGTGATGTTGTGACAGCGCTGGCAGTCGGCGCCAAGCTGGCCTTTGTGGACGTCCTCATGGCAGGTCGCGCATTCCTGCGAAAGCCCTTGAAATGACTCCGGCAAGTTTTTCTTTTTGATCAACGTTCTTTGCGCCGGGACCATATGCGCCGACGTGTGGCATTTCTCGCACGCCACGGCCGCGTGCTTTTCTACCAGCGGATATCCCGCCTGGCGGTGGTCGAATTGCTTGAGCGAAGGTTCCCAGTGAACAAGGGAAAAATCCTCGCCGTTGTGCTCGAGGTGGCAGCGCACGCAGTCCCTGCCGTTGGGATTTTTCATTCCAAGAAGAGCGTGATAACCCTTGTGCGCGGCGAGACGGTCCGCAATTTCCTTATGGCATTCGAGACATTTGAACGTCGGAGTGCTGGCTCCGAATTGATGGCAGGTGTTGCACTGCGTCGAACCGTTGAGGGATTCGTGCGCTTTGGAGAGGGGGCCGGGCGAGATTTGCGCGCGGGCACCGGTAGCGAGGAAGAAACCGCCGAGCGCCAACAGCGTGGCGAGGAGCCCGGGCGCAGAGAGGCTGCAGAGACCACACCGCTTTGTTTTTGCGAAGAAAGACTGCACAACCTTCCTCCGACGAGCCACTCAGTGCGCCTCCACTGCGGACAGCCTGAATCCAAATTAGCACGTGCGTTTGACCGCCAGACTCATGAGGCTAGCAGTTGTGTCCTGCTTGCAAAGCTGGACTGAAGGACAGGCGGCGTGTAGTGTCCCGCTCTTGTTCCATATCTTGGTTACTTGGGATAACCGAGCTTGTGGAACTCAGATTGCGCGATTCTTCTTAGCTGGGCGTTCCGAGAGCTGTTCGATTCTTCGCCGCCCCGGCTAGATGCGCGCATAGGCCAGGGACAACTGATTTGTTCATAATGAGTTCCCGGCGATTTGAGTAGTGGGATGTACAAGGCATAGCATTGCTCCCGGAACGATGGTGTCACCTTTTGCTTACTCTAGGGGACGCGAATGACTACAAATTCGCATCACACCTTCTCTTTGAAGAGTCCCTTCGCGGCGATGGAAGTCGGTTATCCGGGCGGGAGATGCGGGAGCCAAGTCCGACAAAGTAACCATTATCTGGAGAACGCGATGGCGAGAAGGAGTGAAGCCGGCCAAGCGCTGGCCTTGACGGCGGGCTTGTTAGTCGTCCTCATGGGCTTTGCGGGCTTGGCGATTGACATGGGCGTGATGCGCTATGAGAAGCGCCTCCAGCAGACCGCCGCGGATGCCGCGGCTATTGCTGGTGCATCGAACCTGGGGTTTGGAGGCATAACTTCAGGGGCGCAAGATGCAGCTTCGCAGGTCGGGTTTACGGATAATGGTGGCGGGCAAGTGAGCAACTGCGTTGGGGCGGCTGTGGGTACGATATGCGTTCAAGTGAACAATCCCCCGAATTCAGGACCGCACCAGGGAGACAGCACTGGGAACTGCCCCCCGGCACCCTCGTGCTATGTGGAAGTCCTTGTAGCTGAAGTACATCCGACTTACTTTATGAAGATTCTGTCGATTAACAGCGAAACGATCACCGCGCGCGCGGTCGCTGCTAACCTTGGGGGTGCGCCCGGGGACGGCTGCTTATATACATTGGCCCCACCCTCGGCTCCCAACTCAGGAATTGACCTGAATAGGAGAGCGACCCTGAATGCCTCCACATGCGGAATCGTGGATAATGGCAACTTCAACGATCGGGGAACCGTCCTCGCCGATACTTTCGCAGTATCGGGCGACCCCGGCGGGAGGAGGGGGAGAGTGACTTGCATAACCCCCAGCCCCTGCCCAACATACAACACGCCGGCAACTTCGGATCCCTTGGGATACCTGACCCCGCCACCGGTACAAGCTCCGTCTTTCGGAACCGTAATGACAATGCCGACACAGACGCTCCAACCCGGCACTTACACCTCGATTACCATATCGAGCGGTTCGAATGTGACCTTCGCTCCAGGAATCTATTACATCAATGGTGCGGGATTGTCGTTTCAAGGTAGTGCCACGGTGCAGGGGACCGGCGTAACTTTGTATTTCACGAATGGCGCCAGCATAAACACGATCGGGGCAGGCCAGGCTTCCAATATTCAGCTTACTGCTCCGACGACAGGCCCCTATGTCGGCATTTTGATGTATCAGGACCCAGCTGACACTAGCACATTTGCTCCCACCATTGGAGCTCAAAATGGAAGCTTCTTTGACGGCGCTTTGTACTTCCCAGCGGACCAAGTTACGTTTGTCGGGAACGGGGCAGGTGCGGCCTTCAATGTCGGTATCGTGGTCGCGGATTCTGTCGTGCTGAGTAGCAATCCTACAGTCAACGTGCAGGGAAGTGCCGCGATGCCCGCGGGTGTCACCCTGATCAAGAACGCCACGCTTGTGGAGTAGCCGATGAAAGTAAATGGAGAAACGCGAACTGGCATGATTACAGGGCCCCCCGCTCGTACTGAGAATCAGCGTGGAACCTTTCTGTCGGCGTCGGGCCAAAGCCTCCTGGAGGTGGCTCTCCTGCTGCCGATGCTGATAGCCCTGCTGCTCGGGGCGATTGAGCTGGGGCGGTACGCTTATATCAGCATTTTAGTTGGAAATGCGGCGCGGGCCGGCGCGGCGTTTGGCGCCCAGAACCTGGCGCTCTCGGTAGACCAAGCGGGTATTCAGACGGCTGCAGACAACGATTTCCAGAATAATGGCCAAAATGTGAGCAATCTTGCGGTCAATTCCTCGACTTCCTGCGGCTGCGACAGCAATGGAACGATAACTGGGGCCAACTGTACCACCACTCCGAACCCAGCCGCGGGCACGTGCACTTCCGGCCATTGGGTTGTAATGGTATCGGTGACCGCTTCGGGGACCTTTAATTCGTTGTTCAATTATCCTGGGATTCCGAGTTCTCTCGCTGTATCGAGCACGGCAACGCTGCGAGTACCGCAAATATGAGATGTCGACGCGCACCGATGGAAAGCAAAGCAGGGATTTCAAATGCAAGCCCGAGGCCGGGTTTGGGCAAGTTGAAGCGTGAGGAAGGGAACAGCCTCGTCGAGTACGCCCTTGTTTTCATGGTTTCCATCTCGCTGTTGCTGGGAATCGTCGATTTTAGCCGCGCGCTCTACGTTTATCACTTCCTCTCCAACGCAGCGCGCGACGCCACGCGCTGGGCGGCTGTGAATGGCGCCACCTGCGGGCCGCAATCCTCTTCCAATCCTTCGGGCGATAACAGCTGCGACGGCGTCGGTGGCATGAACAACGGCACTGCCTCTCCGTCGGACATTCAGAACTACGTGACGAATATTACCCCGCCCGGTGTGGATCCCACCAAGCTCACGACGACTGCATCCTGGCCGGGCACTGGTCCGGTTTGCGCCGTGGCGAACAACCCCGGCTGCCCGGTGCAAGTCCAGGTCAGTTACCAATTTACTTTCTTCGCTCCCTTCATCCGCAGCACTCCGTTGACGCTCTCAAGTACTTCTGAGATGACTATCCTTCACTAACGGGCGAGAAGCGAGCCCTGGTTGAAATGCAGCCTGAAGCCAATTCCGCGTGAAGGCGTGCCTGTCCTCTCCCGCAGCTGGGGCAGGTCAATTCGAGTGATCGTCAGCAATCAGCTCAGATTAGGCAGTCCGGATTAGGAAGGTTTGTCCTGCTTCAATTTTCGTGGGTGAATATTTTTCGCGCGGAGCGGCTTGGGATGATTTGCCACGTAATGCTTCACCACAGGATGGATGTTTTGGTGTTGGGGGCCCGATGAGTTGCTCCGGTGGAAATGGAACCAGTTCTTGAGACCACCCGAGCCGGCATAACTAGACGGGGGTAACGCCAGTGCGAACAGCAAGATCAAAAAGTTCCAGCTCTTTGGCGTTCTCATGATTTCCTTCTCACCGCTGCTCGCCTGGCTTGGGGAGAGCCGGCATGTTCGTCAGTCCGCCGGCGATTGCTCCCTCTTCAAGTGCGCGATCTCCAGCTGGTCACCCACCTGCGTCCGCGAACGGTAGATCGTATGCGGCGGCAATTCCAGAACGCTCGTCGCCTTGAGCGACACCTTCGAGATGCGAAAAGGGCGCACGAACTCTTCCAGGTGCACGACTTCCTTGTCCTTGCTGAGGAAGATCAAATCGATCGGGAATAGCATCCCGATCGTATGCACGCCGCGGGAGGGAACGATCCAGAGTCCTTTGCCGAGCTGCGCCCATCGCTTCGTTTTTCCCAGCAGCCCGACAAGCCGCGTGAAATACGAATCGGCAATCGTCGCCTCCGTGGCGATAAACGTCTCCTTCATTTTGTTATACACATACACTGCGCCGTCGTTGCCGTTCTTTGGCATAATCTTACCGTTCCTGTCCCCTCATACGGGCCATTGCGTCCCCGGTGAATCTACTCGGATAGCTTGCGTTTGCGCCGCCACACGATGATGAACAGCACCACCACAGCGAGTATCCCGGCTACGACTCGGATTAACATGACTGAGTCCAAAGCGTCCTCCCCTTCTCCAGTTTGATGGCCGCGTCGTGCATCCCCTGCGCGGCAGTCCCTACTACAACTTCAAAAACTGCCTCATAACGGTCACTATGGCCGGGCCCAGAACCACAACCATCAGCGCCGGGAAGATGAAAAGTACCAGGACTGGTACCATTTTGATACTTATCTTTGCTGCCATTTCCTCGGCGCGCTGGCGTCTCTTGGTCCGCAAATCGTCCGAGAAAACCCGGAGTGACTGAGCAATACTGGTTCCAAACCGCTCGGTCTGTATAAGCATGGTCACGAGCGCCTTGAGGTCCTCGAGACCCGTCCGCCGGCCCAGTTCGCGCAAAGCGTCCGTCCGCGTCTTGCCAAGTCTCATCTCCGTAGACACGAGCTGAAGCTCATCGCTGAAGTCGCGATGCGCGCGGTGCAGTTCCTGTGAAACTCGAAGCAATGCTTGATCCAGGCCCAGTCCCGCTTCCACGCAGATCACCAGCAGATCCAGACCGTCGGGAAGGGCCGCGCGCAAACGATGTTGGCGAGCGCGAATTCGCCGCGCCAGCCAAAATTCGGGCAACACGTAGCCCAGCACGGCAGCGCCCACAAAAACCGGAACCGCGCGGTCACGATACACTCCGCTAAAGTAGGCGGCCGCCACGAAAATCACCGGAAGGAGAATCCTCACCCCTGTAATCGCCAGTCTCGCCTCCGGTCCGCGCAAACCGGCGCGAAGAAGCATGATCTGCGATTGAGAAGATGCCGATCGCGCCGATACCAATTTCCCGACCGATGCCAATGCTTCCTTCACCCGCTCCTGTTGCTTTTCGCGGAACTTCGTCTGACGAACCGGAGCCGTCGGGCTCAGCATTCGCGACAGGCGCGACGCTATGCTCAACTCCCCCGGAACGAACGCGTAAGTCAGCGCGCCGAGGATCGCCACTACCGCCAGGAAAGTTATAAGAACCATGGCCCAGCCTGCCTCCTTCCCGCTTGCCCTGCGATCAGACCTCAATATGAATAATTCTCCAGAGCAGCACCGACCCGATGGCTTGCCAAATTACGGCTCCCCATAGAATGAGCGGACCGATGCGGTCGTGATACAACACGGGCAAGTAAGACGGATTCACGATTCCAAGACCCAATGCCATGAGCGGCGGCAGAGCAACCAGGATTCCCGCGGTGAGCCGTCCGTGGGCCGATTTGGTGCGAACATCGCGATAAATCCGGAATCGATCCCGTATGACGTGAGCCAGGTTTTCCAGCAATTCCGCGAGATTCCCGCCCGTTTCCTTCTGAATCAGCAACGCCGTCACGAAGAACTGCACATCGATCAGCGGAACCCGTTCGGTCAAATTGTGCAGCGCGTCCCGCAACGGCAGTCCGAAATTCTGTTCCTCGAATGTTGTCCGGAATTCCCCCGCGATCGGCTCTGAGACTTCACTGGCAATCATCCCCAGGCCGGTTGTAAACGCATGTCCCGCGCGGATCGCCCGGTTGAGCAAATCCAGGGCCTCCGGGAAATGCTCCTCGAACCGCCGCAATCGCCTGCGCCGCTTGATGGCTATATAGGCAAACGGAATTACGGCCGCTGCTACGGCGAGCAGAATCGACACTGGCAATGGCGCACGGAGGAGACCCGCTAAAATAAATCCAAGGCAGGCAAGGACTCCGCCTGCTAGCATGATTTGGCCGGGCCTGGTTTTCATCCCGGCCTGCGAAACAAAATCCCTGAACCGCGCCGCCCACATCCATTGCATCATCATGCGGTTCAACGCCGGCACGCCGCTCATCAACTCATCGCGAACCAGCTGCACTCCGAGCCCAGCGTTGCCGCGGCGCTCGACCCTTTGCACCGCATCCATTCTTTGCCGAATCACCTGTTGGCCGCTTTCCGCGCCGAACGAAAACCAGACCAGCGCGCCAATTCCCGCGACCACCAGGAACGTAACGATTGCGATCTGCAGCGCCATGCTCGATTCTCCTAGTGCAGCAGTGCCGGCGCGTCGAACATCGCCATGGGCAGTTGAATTCCGCTTACCAGCAAGCGCTCCGAGAACCGGGGGCGGATTCCTGTCGGCACGAAATCTCCCAGGACTTCCCCGTCTTCCCGAATGCCGCGCTTACGGAAGGCGAAGATGTCCTGCATGGTGACCATGTCGCCTTCCATTCCGGTGATTTCCGCAATGTTTACAATTTTTCGAGTTCCATCACTCATGCGGCTCATTTGAACGACCACATCGAGGGCCGCCGCGATTTGTCTTCGGATCGCGGTATCCGGCAGGTTGAGGTTGGACATTGCCACCATCGTCTCCAGGCGGCTGAGCGCGTCGCGCGGACTGTTCGCGTGGATTGTGGTCAGCGACCCGTCGTGACCCGTGTTCATTGCCTGCAGCATGTCCAGCGTTTCCTCGCCGCGCACCTCGCCAACGATGATGCGGTCGGGCCGCATTCGGAGCGCGTTGATGACCAATTGGCGCTGCTGGACCACGCCTTTGCCTTCGATATTCGGTGGCCGCGTTTCCAGGCGCACGACGTGCTCCTGGTTCAGCAGCAGTTCGGCCGCATCTTCAATCGTCACAATCCGCTCTCGATTCGAGATGTAGGAAGACAAGACGTTCAAGAACGTGGTCTTGCCCGCGCCGGTTCCGCCCGAGATCAGGATGTTCAGGCGCGCCTGCACGCATCCTCGCAAGAGTTCCAGCATCTGGGGCGTCAGCGAGTGGTTGCGCATCAGTTCTTCAGCCGCCAGCCGATTGTGGCCGAACCGGCGAATCGAAAGGCACGGACCATCAATTGCCAGCGGTGGGATGATCGCATTGACGCGCGATCCGTCCGCCAGGCGGGCATCGACCATCGGGGAGGATTCATCGACACGCCGCCCCACGGCGGAAACGATTCGGTCGATGATAGTCATCAAGTGCGCGTCGTCTCGGAACCGAATGTTGGTCTGCTCCAGAATTCCTCTGCGCTCTACATATACATTCCTGTGCGTGTTGACCAAAATATCCGACACGGTTGGATCGGCCAGCAACGGCTCAAGCGGGCCCAGGCCGAAGACTTCGTCCAGAACTTCCTTCGCCAGCCGCTCCCGTTCCAGCATGGTCATGGGAGTGGATTCGCCCACGACCAGCCCTTCCAGGATCTGCGCGACCTCGCGGCGTACTTCGTCGCGGTTCACTTCCGTCACGCGGTCCAGGTTCAGCTTCTGAATAAGCTTGCGGTGAATCGTGGCCTTGAGGGCCCCGAAGTCAGCTCTGGCGACAATGTTGCCGGTTGCCATTTCTTTTTACCTTTTGCTTTGAAATGTAAAGAACCCGCCTAATCCTGTTTTTTTTGCCACTGGGTCGGCGGCGCCGATCCCGGCGATTTGCGCCGCCATCTGCCGGTAGCGGAGACTCAGCCCATTGTTGTGTCCATTTTCGAGCAGAGGCGTCCCCAGGTTGACCGAAGTGCTCGCTTTTCGGAAATCGTTCGGAATGCACGCGAACACGGGCCGGCTTGTGTCTTTCTGGATCCCTTTCACGATCTCGTCGTCGCCCTTGTGCCAGCGATTCACGATGATCTTGATGCGATCGGATTCGATTCCGAAACCTGTCATCGCCGTCAGGCGCTTCTGCAAGGTCCACAGAGCGGGGACATTCGCTTCCGCGACCATCAAAATCATTCGCGCCATCTTTAAAATGGGGCTCCATTCCGATGAGAATTGCGAGCCCAGATCGACCAGAACCACGTCGAAATTGTTTTGCGCGACATTTACGATGCGCTCGAGAGGCGGCACTGCAATCGTCTGCCATTCCTCAGGCTGCGTAGCGCCGGCCAGGATTTCTAGCTTCGTGCTGTGCTGTGTCAGCAGGCCGCCGAGAAGATGGCTGTCCAGGCGCTCCATGTTGTCTACGGCATCGCGCACTCCGAACTTCGGGCGCAAATCGAGCAGCAAGTGAGCATTGCCCAGCGGCCGGGCGAAATCGAGCAGCGCAACCCGCTTGTGCGCGAATACCGAGAGTTGTACACCTAGGTTCACCGCCACGGTCGTCGCGCCAACTCCGCCCTTGGACCCCATCACAACGATTACCTTGTTGTGCGACGGCCGCTCCTGTAAATCGAGCTCCTTGGCCCAACGAGAAAGCATTTCCTTCAGCGCATCCATGCTGATGGGCATGGGGATGAATTCCTGCACACCGGATCGCATGGCTTCGAGCAAAAGCTGTTGAGTGGGAGGCAGCGCCGCCGAGACGGCAATCAGCTTCGTCGCCGGGCGGAGTCTTCGCAGGTGTGAGGCAAATCTGAAAAACGGACCCGCATCCCGTCCCAGGTCCAGCAGGACGAAATCAGGAAATCCTTCGGGCGTATCGGGGATTCTCGTGCTGGGAATCATCCATTCCTTGATCGATTTGACGAGGCCTGTCTGTTGCAACGCCGCAATGATCTGCGCCGAACTCGTCGTATCGCCGCTCACGATTGCAACTGTTAACATGGCCCCAACGCCTCGCCTCCGCTACTCGTCTCGCCTGTAAGTCCCCTAATTTCAAGTCGTATCGCTATTTCGTGGCTGGTTTCGATTCCACCGGCACCGTCGAACCCATAAACGGAAGAGGGAACACGGGCCCCGTCGGCACCTCGGTCGGCGCAAGCGGCTGAACGATGTGCGGAGTCACGAGGACCAGCAACTCATTGTCCGTCTTCGTTAAAGCGCGACTTTGAAAGAGCTTGCCCAGGATCGGGATGTCTCCGATGCCGGGAATTTTTTGGAATTGCTCGGTTACGCGGTTGTCAAGTAGACCCGCGATGGCAAAACTCTGGCCGTCCTTCAAATTCATTTCCGAATCGACGCGATTGGTGGCCACGCCCGGCAGCACGAATCCCTGAATCGTGACGGCATTGGTGTAGTCCAGAGAGCTGACCTCGGGCTGCACTTTCAGGTGGATCACACCACCAGGCATCAGGGTGGGAGTGAAACTCAAGCGGACGCCGTACTCTTTGAACTGAATGGTAATGCTGGTAAATCCCGCGGTCCCGCCCGCCCCTTGTATGACCGGGTACGGGAATTGACCGCCCGCCAGGAAACTGGCTTCCTTTCCGGACTCGGTCAGCAGGTTTGGCTCCGCCAGGATTTGCAGAACATTGTTCTCCTGCAGCGCCTGAATAAAGACCGCAAGATCAATGTCGGGCCGGAAAACTGCCACATTTAATAAATTGCTCAGCAGAAAGTCGTTGCCTGAAGTGGTTGTCGTGCTGGTGCTGCCGTTGGTCGCCACGGATTGTGTTTGCCCAATCCCCGGCGGTGAAAACTGTCCCGTGGTTATGGACATCGGCATGTTGCTGCCGAAGTCCCGCAAAATATTCACGCCCAGCTGCTGCACTGCTTGCCGGTTGACCTCCGCGAACCGGACTTGCAAGGATATCTCCTCAACTGGCGTCGGTGGAATTTGCATCAGGCTGGTCACTTTCGGCGTGCTGTTCTTCACCACTTCCAGGATCTTGTCGGCCACCTCCGCGGACGAAATACGCCCAGACAACATGACCATGTCTTTTGACGTTTCTATCTGCACCGGCTCAGCCGGAAAAACTTCATGGATCTTTTGCGTCAACCCGAGAACATCGATGTCCACCAAAACCTCGAACGACTGGCTCTGTCCTGATTCATCCCACAAGATCAGGGAGACGCCGCCGGGCGCCTTGCCGTTGATGACCAGCTGCGTCGGGCTCACCACTACCGCCTCTGCAATTGCCGGATCGGCGAGCGAGACGCGCTTGATCCGGTTGGGCGACGTGATCACCAGCGAGCGCCCCACCATTAGGTGCAGCGTCTGCGGCGCTCCGGTCTCCGGCTCTTGCCCGCCTTGTGGAGGTTCGGGAGTGGGAGTGGCTGTCTGCGCCGCAGGATTCTGCGCTTCCGGAGCGGGAATTGCGGCGGCCCGTTGTTGCGCCAATGCGCCAGACGCAAGAAGCGGTATTGTCGCAACAACCAGAAGGCCGAATACTCTCGCGAGATTCGTTTGCCGATTCGTCGTAGTCATGAGGATTTTCATATCTCTCACTGATTGTCGAAGGTCTTCGTTTCCTTCTTGGATCCGGTAATTACTTCCACGCTGAACGAAGGCGGAGCGACGGGAGCCGCTTTGGCGACGCTTGCATGCACCGGCGCCGGAGGAGCGGCAGGAGCTGTGAAGAGCACTGCCTGAAGTACCGGTGGTGGATTCGTCAATTTCGAGTCGATGGTGTTCCGGAGAGCGAGCTGAATTTTTCCCTCGGTGCTGGCCATGGTCAGCTTGGTTGCATCTTCCGGCGTTACCAGCAAGGTGACCACCGGAACCTTTTGCGGTTTGCCTTCGCGGTCCTGCTCCACCTGCTGGCCGGCAGCAAGAACGCGAACATTTTCGAGGATCACTCGCGTGATGTTGTTTTCAGCATCCGTATTCTTGCCGGACATTTGCCCTGTCACCAGAATGTCCACCATCGTTCCCGGTATCACAAAACCTGCCACACCGTTTACTTCGTTCACGGCGACTGAAACCGCGCGCATACCTTCCGGAATCGTTGCCGGCAGGCCCGCTCCCGCTTCCTTGGGCGCCAGTTTGCTCTCCAGGACGGGTTCGTTCACGGCCATGTCTGTCAGCAACGCCCGCCCTGCGCAATCCTCGATGCGCGTGAAACTTCCCGCGATCGCGTCGTCTCCCGGCCAAGAGATCAAGCGAAGGTTGGTCGAGTCGAGGCGCGTCCCCAGTTGAATCGGGCGGTCCGCCACCACGATTTGTTTCGTTGCCGCCGGCCTCGCGTTCGAGAGGCGCTGAATCGTGCGGTACATGTAGAGGCTGAAGAAGAATGCGATCGCGACGGCGATCGCCAGTCCTGTGATCATCCGGTTTCGGTCCATAAACCTTGTCTCCTTCGCCGTCGGCTAATTGCGTGATCGAATCGCTGCCATTCTCAATGCCGCCAGTGGGCTAGCACAAAACTGAAAGCCGTTGCCAATGCCACGGCCGCCCCAAAGGGCTGCTTCATGAGCTTCGGGTTGTCCAGAGAGATTTCTGGATTTGCTCGCAGCCCAAACGTGGCGAAGCCAGCGACGAGCGTCAGCATGTTCCCCAGCGTTTCCTTCACGCGCCTGGCCGCCAAAATCTGAATGACGGCCATTGCTCCAGATATCAGAACACTGACTAACAACACGGACAGCATCGCCTGCCAACCCAATACCGCACCCATCGCGCCCATCAACTTCCAGTCCCCCGCTCCGAACCCCCGCAGCAACACCAGCGGCAACAGGAGGCCAAGCGCCAGGCCAGCCCCCTCCAGCGACAGGAGCGCGCCCTGCCATCCCGCAAGGATCGTATTGAAAGCGAGGCCAACGAGAGCCCCGGACACGGTCAGCCAGTTCGGTATCCGTCGCGTTCGCCAGTCCATCCACCCGCCGCAACACGCCAACGCCAGTGCCAATACCCAGATTGTCTCGGTAGAGTTCATCACGATTTTATAGCTTGGACCCCGATCACCGGTTGTTTAAGCCCAGCAGTCGGTAAGCCCTATGTTTTTGGGCTACCTGCCAGATCGTTAACAGCCCGTGCCGGAGGCCGAGCTTAGGCAGGTGTTGGCCTTGGTAAATACGCCCTGAATCGCAAGGGCGACGTTCGGAAAGGCAGTCGCCGTTGCCAGTCCAATCAACGCAATCAACAAGACGTATTCGATCAGATCCTGGCCTTCGTCTTCCTTCCACAGCCTGTTCAGGATACTCTTCATATCTTTTGTTCCTTTCGTTGTGTTCGCTCAGGCTGAGTCGCAGCAAGCGACACTAGGCCTGGATTAGGAGACTCCCCCTCCGCCATTCAATGCATTTCAACAACCAGTTGGAAAAAGTCCCGCGATTGAGCGTAACTTCCTTGTTTTCAGGATAATTGTCGCACTTTGCTTCCGGGGTCTCACAACGAAGCGTCACCTGTCGAGGACACCTGGAATGGCCGCCTTTTTAATTTGGTGACGGTATTTTTCCTGTGGACCGGACGATCTATCAAAAACTGACTTGTGCGACTGGATCGCGTCGGGCCGCACTTGGCGACAGGGGGCGAGAATGAGGTCGGGCGAAGAATTGCCGCCTAGTTGGAGCGAAGTAGTACCGCAATCAAGTTTGAGACTGCTTGGTGCGGTGCGAGTGAAACGATTTCAGCGTAATGTTAAGCGCAAGCAGGAAAAAGCCGATGTCAAACATCAGTTCCATGACGGGGTTCGTGCGGCCAGCAAGCCCGAGGAACGCAACCCGCGGCAAAGTTGCCATATACACCAAAAGCGCGCTGGTGACTAACGAGACCCAGCGCGTGCCGACACCCCCAATCAGCAGGACGCCCAGCGTCAGCTGCAACCACGGCAATATTTTCGCGATCCATTCCACTGCCGCCAAAGGTAGGGTTCGATACGATCTGATGGCCATGGCCAAGAAAAAGTAGTAATCCCGGAAATGCCACGCACCGTTGAAATGCAGCTTGGTGTATGCGCCGAATAGGAGGATGAGGCCGACGAGGATTCGTCCAGAGGATTGGAGAATTCCTGGATGGACCGGCGGCGAGTTCCGCGAGCGATCAGTGGCAACCGGGATGGATTGGCTCATGCTTCCATGCCGCACTTGCCCTCGCCGCGGCTACATGACCTGCGTGGAATTCGGAAGCCGGACGGGAGAGACGATGGGCGCTTCTTCTTTTACTTCCTGAATCGAGAGTTGATTGATGAGGCGATGCAGGTATCCACGCGCGACGCCCAGCACTCGCGCGCTTTCGGCCTTTCGCCATCCGCACTCGCGCAGCGTGCGGAGCACGAGCCTGCGTTTGAACTCGCGCACTTCTTCCTCGTAGGAGCGGGAGAGCAGCGGTGCGTCGCCGCTGCTGCGCAGCGCAGCCGGCAATTGCCACAGCTCAATCGTCTGGCCTTCGGACAAAACCACGGCACGCTGCACGGCGTTGTGAAGTTCGCGAACGTTGCCCGGCCAGGAATACTCCTCGAGCGCGTGCAGCGCGGGCTGCGAAAATCTTTTTGCTTTTCTCTTGAATTGTGCGGCGGAGGTCTCCAGAAAATGTTGCGCCAGCAGGGGGATATCGTCGCGCCGTTCACGCAGCGCCGGCAGATGCATTTGCACAACGTTCAAGCGGTAATACAAATCCTCGCGAAATAATCCTTGCTGCACCATTTCGGCAAGATTCCGGTGCGTTGCGCAGATCACGCGAATGTTGACATTCAAACTGGTGTTGCTTCCGAGCCGCTCGATGGTGCGTTCCTGCAGAACACGCAGCAGCTTAGGCTGCAAGCCGACGCCGAGATCTCCAATTTCGTCCAGAAACAGGGTCGACTGATCCGCGGTTTCAATCCGTCCGCGCCGCATCGTAAGAGCGCCGGTGAACGCACCCTTCTCATGCCCGAATAGCTCGTCGTCGATCAGCGTATCCGGTAGATTGGTGCAGGAGAAAGCGACCAGCGGCCGCTCGCTCCGGCCGCTCATGCGATGAATGGCGTGCGCTAGCAATTCCTTGCCCGTGCCCGTCTCTCCCGTGATCAACACGTTCACGTCACACGGGGCAATCTTCTGCGCCAATGCGAACAGCTCGCGCATCGCGCTGGTCGTTCCCAGAAGTTCGTGCAACCCGCCGGACTCTCGCGCGCTCGCTTTCAGGCGCTCGACTTCCTTTTCCATCGCATGGGACCTGTGGGCGCGCCGCAAAACCAGGCGAAGCTCGATCATGTTCGGCGGACTGGCAATCGTGTCGTACGCTCCGCGTTCGATGGCGTCGAGAACGATTTGGCGATTGAATTCATCGCAAAGGACCACAACGGGGGGGTGGGATGGAATCTTGCAAATTTCGTCTATAACTTGGAGCCCACCGGATCCGCTGGGGCCCTGTGTGCTTCCAGACCGCAGGTCAAGCAGGACAACATCACACCATTCACGGAGGTCCACTATCTGATGGACCTGCACTTCGCTGCTGGCCCGAGTGACGAACTCAGGCCCCAAGGTCCGAGACAAGGGAACAGCGAACCCCAAGTCTTGGCTTAAAAAGCACAGACGTACGCTCTCGTCCGCCACACTCTGCTCCTGTTTGGTGAATCCCCCGCACTCGATTGCCACGCCTGCCCCCAACGATCGCAGGATCCCGAATCCGGGAATTGCGGCAACCACCCCCGACGACAGTGGTGTGTCTGAACGGGGGCTTGTTTCACAAGGCAACTTAGCTTCCACTAGCTGTAGAAGCACCAATGGCTTAAATCCGTGTCGTAACTGAATTTATTTGAGGAATATACGATTTTAGAGGTGTGCACAAATGTGAACGAGAATACAGGAGATGTGCAAACATCTCTCTGTTTTGGGAAAACAAGTTCCCGAAAATCCCATAAGCGTCATCTCTTGGATACGATGCTAACAACGAAAACGGGGCACAAAAGTGCCCGATTTTCATCGGTTGATACGGTCGTCCTCTGTTAAAGGTGGGATCCCCACAAGAATTTCTACCTCCACTGGTTTGCCGTCTCTCACCGCCGGTTTAAAGACCCAGCGGCTAAATGCAATACGCGCCGCCTCATCCATTGCCGGCAAAACCCCCTGATGCACAACCAGGTTTTGGACGGTTCCGTCTATCGCAATGACTCCCTGAAGGATAATCGACCGGTGAGCGCTGTCGACCGGCAGCGGAAGGCGCTTAAAGTCAAAGCGTTGGGTGAGATCGACGTCCGGTGGAACTAAGGGACCTTCGAGATGCAGGACGGTTCTGGGTGATTCCGGGGTGTTTTTTTGCGGGGCAGCAGGTTTCTGGCAATACTGCAATGACCAATTCTTGCCCGGCATCGGCAGGAAAATGGAGTAGATCGTTCCGCAATGCAAAGCACCATAAATGTTTAGCCCCCCTCCGCCAACAGGTCCTGCAGACACAACGAACGTATTCCTACGGGTGGCAATTGTGCGCGGAACCGGAAACACCATATTCATGGGAGTAATCGGGTCGAGCCTGCCTGCACTCCCGCTCCCGACTCCCGGTCCCGCGATGCTCAGTGTCCCGGGAGCGCCAAGGTTGCCACCACCGCCTCCAGAGCTTCCAGATCCGAGGCCCACGCTCGCATCTCCACCCGGTCCGGCCACGCCTTTGCCCGCGCCCGCAGCTCCCCCTGATGCTCCGCCAGGTGCGCCGGGATCTCTGCCAGCTGGTCCAATTGAAAACTCGCCCCAGCGGTTGCCGCCAGGCAGGGCGATTTGATCCGTTGGAGCAGCCGGATCTACTCCGAGGGCTACGATATCTCCAGGTTGCGTTGAAGACGCTAGGGTGCCGCTTCCCGGCGCGGTCGTAGGACGCTGGAGACGCAAAGCATCGCTGGCCAGTGGAATCGCCAGGCGGGGTTGTTCATTCGAAGGCTTGAGCAAAGTCGTCATGGGAGCGGCGGCGTTAGAATCCACCGTCGGAGCGGCAACTTGAGGGACACTGCGGGTGCTTTGAACTGGCTTAGCAATGTCGAAGTTCACGATCGCTTTAGGTGCCTGGACTGGCGGCAGGGAAACGATATTTGGCAACTTTTGTTCGGTCACGATCTTCAGATCCGGCGGTGAGGAAGCCTGGTAAATCGTTTGCCGAGAATTATCTGGGTGAATCGGTTTGGAAATAATCGTCATGCTGGGATGAACGGCGGTGTTCCCTGGAGTGGGAGTGGGCGCGGGAACGGAGCCCGAACCTGGATGGCCGCCGGGGCCTGCCGGTGCAATCCGAGGCAGTGTGGCCGGATCCAGCAGAGGAATGCGATAGTAAATTCTCTCCGCATGCAACTGCGCTGTGAGCTGGGGCCGGGCTGGGGCGGGCATGAATCTAGGCGAATAAGCCAAAATCGCCAGGAATAGCCCATGAGCCAGGATAGAGGAGCCCAGTGCACTTCCGCGAGAATAGGCGCGAGACAGGCCCGTGCGGCGGAAATAAACCGGGGACACGGAAGACGGCACGGTCGTGCGGCTAACGAGGACCGCCAGAGATTCCCAGCAACTGGAAAAGAAAGACTCTCCGCGCACGAATAGGCGCAGCGCGCCGTACTCCGTGAAAGGCGGGCGCGAGTCTCTCGAGAGAAGTCTCGCCGGTTGGTCCACAGCAAAAAGAATCATGGCGATGGGCTTCTCATTGTCGGTCTGTGTTCGATAGGCATATAACTTTCACAATCCAACGGCCCGGACAATAAGGACCCGGAAGTGGTCTTGGGAGCACGTCGAGTACCAAGTGTCCGCGAGCCATCTCTCAATACGTCGGCCAGCGCGCCGGACAAATTGTTTCGTTGCGCAGCGGGGTTCTTCGAGACGAAGTTGAGTCACCATTCGGATACGGGCAAGCTCACGGATCGAATGCATTTGGTCACTCTTTGGAGCGAATGGCAATTTCTCTCAGCTAAGAGTTCGGTTTTGCGGGATTAAGTGCCGTCGAATTCGGGTGCGATCGAGATGCGCGACTTTGGTATGACTCCTGCATGGACTTCGCGGGGGGATATTGGCGTTTTTCGTAGGTGCGCGTGCCTGCCCCGTCACGTCCGCATGGAATTGGGGGAGAGAAGTTTGATGCGGCAAATTTGCAAGAACCTGCTGATATTGGGTGTCCTTGTCGTGGGAGTTCCGTGCTCCCGGGCGCAAACCTCAGCCGCGTTGATCGCACCCGTTTCCTCGCTGAGAATGGCCCCGCAGTCATCGAAAGGGCCTACGTTCAACTTGTCGAGTCCCCCAAAGCCGAGTCCGACTCCTTCAAATTCCGCCAAGCCGACCGCCTCACCCCATCTTATCGCGTCGGATGGCCCGCCGCCGGACGTGGTGAATCGAAAGGAATTTGAGGATAATGCCGGCGAGAAGGCCGGCAAACTACTACTGCGTTCCGTGCCCACCGGAGCAGACGTTTTCGTCAACGGCTTGCTCGTCGGGCAGACTCCGCAGTTGATTGTCATAGCGCCGGGAGCGTACAAGGTTGAAATGCGGGGCGGCCGGGACGATTCAGGTCGAGCCACCGTGGGAGTCAAGCCCAAGGAAACGAGCACGGTGGCGATCGAATTGAAGCAGCGGTATCCCTCGAGCATATCGCTGCGCTAGAGATAATCCGTATATGGGTCGGATAAAAATATGAGCGAAAAATCAGCTGGAATAGAGTTCGACCGGTCGGCTTTCGTTCAGCCGCAACCCTCAGCCTCGGGCTACGCGCCACGGATTGGCGTATTCATTTTGTTTTTGGGCGCACTCGTGGCCATCGCCTTTCTGGCCTTCAAGTTGGTTTCCCATGGCGCCAAAGATTCCGAGAACGCGGCCGATCCCACATTGGCGGATATCGATAAACGACTAGGCACAATCGAAGGGCGGCTGGAAAAATTGGAGACTTCGCATACCGTGCCAGTTCCGGTTTGGGAGGATCCACCCGCCGAGCTTAGGCAGCCGGCGTCTAAGCCCGTAGCAAAGCCAAACATCAAAATTTCACCGTCGGCGCCGGCGCAACCTCAGGCAACGGCGCCTGCGGTGTCAGCTCCCGATCCCGCAACGGCACGGAGCCTGTCCAGTCTCCAGCAAGGACTTGGAGCGCTCCAGAGCGATCAGATTGCAAATCGCGAAGCCTTGCAAGCCGCGACCAATCGTATGGCGGAATTACAAGGCCAGGTGGGACAGCAAGGGGTTCAGATCCTTCAGAGCCAGGATGAGCTGAATCAATTGCTTGCCCGCACGGAAACGGACGCGATTCCGTTCGAATTGCTGCGCGGTGCGAGTCCCCAGCAGGTTGGACCTGTGTCCCTCTACCTCAAGGCTTCCAATCCGAAGACGCAGCGCTACACTTTGTGCGCCTTTGCTCAGTCCACGTGCATCGAGTTGAAAGACCGGTCGCTTCACGAAGTGGTGCAATTCGTCCCGGCGCGCAACAGCCCTCCACTCGGGATCATTGCTACCAAGATCATGAAGTATCAAATCCTTGGGTATCTCGAGGTTCCGCGAAACCTCAGCGCAAAATAGAGGCATTGGGTTATGTGAAAGGGAAGGCCTGAGAATTGAACAGCGAGATCGGGTATGCCGCCAATCCCGAATCGTTCAGATTGTAGTTCAGGTAGACTACGGCCTTTGCTAGGTCTACCCCTTTACCTGGTTTGTGGGTCCCAAGCGGCCAGCCACAGGTGGGAAAAAGTCGCGGCGAACATGCTGGGAAGTGAATCGACTCCGCCATCGTTTACCACCCAGCAGGCGCGATGAAGGAGGCCACAGGCTGTGCAGGTGTTTTCACTAAGTCTAGCGGGACTGAAGCGCCTTGCTTGGTTCCCTGGAAGGCAGTCGTAGCAGCGCGAAAAAATGCCAGCTTACACAGGCAACACGGCAGCTTCCCTTGAACGACGCGTACACGCGCGCCAGCGCCTGAGCGCGATCGTGTATCTGGACATTGGCGCGGGCAATGGGGGAATTGTCCTGAACTTGAGCGACGAAGGCCTCGGTTTTCAGGCGGTTGGCCCTCTTGGCAAGCAGAGCGAACTTCGCCTTCGGATCAAGCTCCCAAGTGCGCCCGCGCGAATCGACGTTGCCGCACAAATCGTCTGGGTAAGCGACTCGAACCGGCAAGCAGGGGTGCGCTTCCTGGACGCGAGCTCTGACGGCATTCTTCAAATCCAAGAGTGGATTCGATCGCTGAAGGCTCCCCCTGGTCCTCGTGAAGGGCCCTCGAAGCAAAATGAGGTAGCAGCCAAAATCCTGGCAAAACAGGAAACCACTCAAGAGCCTGAAAGGAACAAACAGTTCATCGCGGATTCTGAAAACCAGCCTCAGGACTCGAGTCGGCAAAAGCCGCCGGATTTCGTCGGCGTAGGAACGGGCAATCTAGTTGCGGGCGCGCAAGAAGATGGACCGAGCGCTCGGGAACCCGAGCAAATCTCGCAGCCAGTTCTCACACCTTCGGAGCCGCCTTTTGTGCTGCGGCCTGCAATAGAAGAAGAATCGTCGCAGAGCACGGCTACGCAGACTTCGATTTCGCGCCCTATATTTGAGCCGGATAGTAGCGAAGCCATCGTTGTTGCGCGGAGTCGCGATGCGTTGGAGAGGGAATCCGCGCAAGGTTGGCCCGCGCCGATTGCTCGGACTTCGGCCATGGCAATCCCCCCGCCACCGGATACGCCGCTCAAGCCGGTTCAGTTGTTTGTATCTGCCGCCGAGTCCCGACCGGAGCCGGCACCGGCTGCTGTCAACACAATATTCGCCGTGCCGGCGGCGACGGAAAGCAAGCCCGCGTGGAATCGCGCTGAAATTGGAGTCTTTTTCGCGTTATGCGCGGTTGTTTGCTTTGGCATTGGGACATGGGTGGGGCAAATTGTCATGCGGAGGCACACGCCGTCAGCTGCGATCGCTTCCGCGAATGCCGTCCAGACCGCTGGGCAAAACATGAATGGGGGCGCTGAAGTCAATATTGGAAAGCCCGCGGCGACTACTGCCGAAAGAGCCCATGCCGGGCCCGCTGCAAGCCATTCGCCAGCCCAGAAGAGGAAGTCTGCGTCATCCACGAATGCTGAGGGCGTCGCGTCGAAAGAACAAAGCTCTCCATCCAGCATTGAAAATCAGAATGTGAAGACTGCCGCTATCACCGACGAGCAGGAGAGCAAAGTTCCGGTCGCCGTGGCAATGGAAAATTCGCCCGCACCCGAAAAAATCGCAGCCACGGTTACGACTACCAAGGAGAAAGAGAGTGAACCTCCAGCCGCCCCCGCGATGGAAAATTTCGCGGCGGTCACGCCAAGTCCGCGGAGTGTTGGCGGACTGATCTTGAAGCCATCAGATCGCTTCAATCCTTGCCATTTGGCATATCGCGTGGAGGCCACGTACCCAACGGAGGCAATGGAGCAGCGGATCGAAGGAGTGGTGAAGATTCAACAGGTAGTCGGAGCCGACGGAAAAGTCCAAAGCGTGAAGCTGCTGAGCGGGTCGCCGATGCTGGCGCCTGCCGCCCTGGAAGCGGCGCGATACTGGCGCTACCTGCCGGCCCTGCTCAATGGCCAGCCGGTCGAGACCGAGCAAGACATTGAAATCGAATTTCGTCTGCCCCAATAAGGAGCAGGCGAAATGTCTCTCGGAAGGTGAAATCTTTGTAAGCTGTCGATTCAAAAAAACGGGAAATCTCCGCGACGAGTTTCTCCTTCTGAATGGATGGGATTTGTGTTAGGAAGAATGGCGATTCAATCGCCTTGGGCCCCAACCCAAAATACGATTAGAGAGGACCGATGCGTAGTAGCTTCATTGATCGTTTACTGTTGCCCGCGATTGTGGGTCTCAGCACATTTGTCGGTGTGCTGATCCTGTGGCAACGCTTGCTTACCAAACAGGCCGCCGATATCCGGACTGCGACCGGGGCGCAGGCGGTGTTTGTAAAAAATAAAATGGAATCCGATCTGGGCGAGCGCATCCTGCCGCTCGAGCTTCTGAGCGAGCGCTGGCAGGTCCATAACAGGGATGACAACGCCGATCTGGAATCCGACGCCTCGCTGGTGATGAGCCGATACCCGGTCTACCGGGCAATTTCATGGATTGATGCGTCATTCAACAGAAAATGGGTCTCGCCTCGGCACGCGGGTGGAGGAAGCGTTGCCGCGGATTTGTGGTCCGATTCCGGAACGCGCGCAGCGCTTCGAGCCGCTGCGGATACCGGGCGCGTGACGGTAACGCAAACCGCCAATTTGCAATCTGGAGAGCCGGGCCTGCTGGTGTGCGTTCCCGTTTTCCCGGAGGAAAAACTGGACGGCTTTTTAGTCGGCGTGATGGCCGATCGCGACCTGTTTGACTCCATGTTGCGAAACGTGGCGCAAGACTATTGGGTCGCGGTGTACGACAGGGACCAGGAAATTTACAGCCGCGCTGGAGCCAATCCCCGTGGAAAGAGCCCGTGGGCCGAGGACGCCGACATCGATTTTCTACAACTCTCCTGGCGCGTGCGCGTCTGGCCGAAGTCTGAAACGCTGGCGTACGCGCGATCCCCGCTACCCCGCGTAACCTTTGTCGGAGGAATCTTGTTGGCCTGCTTACTCGCCTTCGCTGTTTACATGGCGGAGTCGGCGCAACTTCAGGCTCGGAAAGCGGAAGCCACCAACAGAGAGCTAAACCGCGAGATCGCCAATCGCAAGCAAACCGAAGAAACGTTGCGCCAGGCGCAGAAGATGGATGCGGTCGGACGGCTGGCGGGCGGTGTGGCTCACAACTTCAACAATATGCTGATGGTGATCCGTGGCCACGCGGCGCTCTCGCTAAATCGCATTCATTCCAGCCACCCGTTGCGCCGCGAGTTGAATGAGATTGTGAAGACGGCCGATCGGGCGTCTTCATTGACCCGCCAACTGCTGGCTTTCAGCCGCAAGCAGATGCTTCAACTGCGCGTGCTGGATCTCAACACCCTGGTGAATCAGATGGCGGAACTGCTGCCGCCCCTGCTTGGAGAAGACATTCGCCTGATTATGGATCTCGATCCGGAGCTCGGACGGGTGAAGATTGACGGCGCGCAGATGGAACAAGTCATCATGAATTTGGTATTCAACGCCCGCGATGCCATGCCATCCGGCGGC
>Ga0187817_10000177_pt1 | contig 23675 bp, 16 predicted proteins | sample NC_wetland_sal_i_17_FD_132431 | JGI IMG/M metagenome (GOLD analysis project Ga0187817, IMG submission 132431) | Wetland sediment microbial communities from Neuse River Estuary, North Carolina, USA - SO4_2 | ecosystem: Environmental > Aquatic > Freshwater > Wetlands > Sediment | place: USA... | reverse complement strand
TCTGGGACTGAACTCGTTGGTGTAAAAGAGGTTAGGGGGGTCGAGCCAGGGTGTGCCGCTGGTGTCGCCAGCCAGGAAAGTTCGAAACGTGTCCACGGTGGCCCGCCAGACAATCTGACATTATTTCAATAACTTAAAAACTAGGTTCTTCGCGCGTACGACAAATGTACGAGCGACTTCGCCGGCCTTCATTGCCCTTCACTCAAGGAACTAAATATCGAGTGTCTCCGGCAATTCCGCGCAACGTGGAAAGACGGCCCGCGGGCAGCAGGGAAAAAGATCGATCGGCTCCGCATGTTCTCGTTCAGCATGACACTCCGGGACACCGGAATGCGGATCAGCGATGCTGCCATGCTCAAGACCAGTTCTGTTGACGGCAATCGCGTCTTCCTCTATATGCAGAAGACGGGTGTCCCGGTCTACGTGCCGGTCCCCGAAATCCTCACGAGTCTGCTGAATGCCATCAAGCCGGTGGGCCGAGTGCTCCGTGGACGCGACTTTGACAGTCGTGACTCGATTGACCGTCGTAGTGAACGAGGTGATGGCGCGCCAGGTGTGGAGCGGTCCTGAGGCCGGCGGTGGGCAAGGTGTTTCGCATCGGAGCAACCCATTGTCACGTCATTGGCGTAGTTGAGGACGGCAAGTACTTCGAGCTGAACGAAACCCCAAGACCCTTCCTATTCACATCAGTGCCGCTCGGCGAAGCTGGTGGTGGCACGCTTTTGATCGAGACAACTCCCGGCGTGAACACAATGCTTGATACCGAGAAGCCAAACGACCGGGGCCTGCGAAGGAAGTGCATGCAACACATCCATGGATTACACGGTGAAGGGCATCAAGCGATTCGCGAAAAGCGCCGGTTCGGAATCCCCAGCTTCTTCATTTTGTAAAGAAGCGTCTTATAGTCCGCACCCAGCAGAACGGCCGCCTGCTTACGGTTCCAATGAGTGGTTTTAAGAGCCGTCAGGATGGCTTCCGTCTCAACCTGATTTTTCGCCAGATTGCCCTTCTTGAGTAGGGAAAGATCTTCTCGCGATTCCAACAATGGCTCAGGTTGAGGCCTGGTATTGGCTGTGTGACGGTGAACAGCTTGCGAGTCGAGTTCCCTCATCAGCAGATCCTCCCGGCCGAGCGCGAGCAGCCTCCGCATCATGTTTTCCAACTCCCGGATATTTCCAGGCCAATGATGTTCCAGAAGGGCGCGGCACAACGCCGGACTTGGTGTCGGCGGATTCGCGCTGGTCGCTGCGTGCTTGCTGAGAAAATGCTTCGCCAGCCACAGAATCTCTTCTCTCCGCTCACGAAGAGCCGGAATGTGAATGTTCACCACATTGAGACGATAGAAGAGGTCTTTTCGAAATCGCCCATCACTGATGGCTTGCTGCAGGTCGCAGTGCGTGGCGGCGATGATGAGGACGTTGACTTTGACTCTCTCGTTGCCCCCCAGCCGCAGGAATTCACCGTCTTGCAGTACCTGTAGAAGTTTGGCCTGGAGCGAGACATCCATGTCTCCAATCTCGTCCAGCAGAACCGTGCCGTTGTGCGCCATCTCGAACTTGCCGGGCCGGTTTTCGAAGGCGCCGGTGAATGCCCCGCGAGCGCATCCGAACAGTTCACTCTCGACCAGGTCCGAAGGAAACGCCGCGCAGTTCAACTTCAGGAACGGGCCCCCGGCTCGCCGTGAGCACGCGTGTATCCGCCACGCCAGCACTTCCTTGCCGACCCCGGTCTCACCCAGGAGCAAAACGGGAACGTCGGAGAATCCCAACTGTTTCACGGTTTCTTCGATTTCGCGCATGCGGGGGCTCTGTGCTGAGATCAGGCCGCTCAGGGATCCACCATCCACCGTCCGGGAGGGCTCCGGAGAGTATCCCCGGAGGGGAGCATCGTCGAATGAGGGGCTGGACTCCACATATCCCGGCGCCAGAGAGTCGCCACCGGGAGCGAGTTTTATCAGTTCCTCTCCGCACCAGCCGTCATTCCCCATGCACATCTCCTAGACGTTCTAGACCGTGATTGCCCCCGAAAGGGTGCTGGTCAGAGACGAGTATACATGCCGCTACCTGCGTTTCAAGACATAATTCGAGTGGCGTCCCATGCTCGTCGCATCCGGCATTTGGAATTTGTACTAGTACCCGGCCCGGAAGGGAGCAAATACTCTAAGAAGCTGGGGAACCGCAATGCAGAAGTGATCGGACCTGCTCCATGAGCGGCTTAGCGAAGACGAGGCCATCCGCTAATGCTTCTGGAGTCTCTGGCAAGATGATCCGTACCATGGACCCCGACGTATTTCCGCTGAGGATTGCGTTTCGCACCAGGAGGATCTTACCCAGATACTCATTTGTGAAAACCTGATCTTGAGACTGATACCAATACAGCATCCGATAGTTCTTGCCGGACTTTCGCACACGAACGTTGTTGATTCTCGTTTGTGGGCCAAGTTCAACAGCGGCAGAATCCGTGATTTCCCATCCGTCTCCCGGCAGGCATAGTCTGGGCGAATGCCAGGTCTCTCCGGCTTCTTGGTGAGCAAAAAAAACGATCAGTAATTCCAGCTCCGCATCTTTGCGCCGGTAGTCGCGCAGCAGATACGCCGTGGGCTTGAGCACGTCCAGGTCGTCCTGCGCGAGCGCCTCGTACCGGACCGCGGTCCAGCCCCCAATGCTGCGGTCCAGAGATTCGATGGGCATCGCCGGGGAACATCGTGCAATCCCCTCGCTGTACCAAACTGCTGCGCACGCCACTGAAAGGAGTGTAAGGCTGATTCCAGCGGGCCACCGGTAATCCAGCCCCCATTTCTCCGCGGGCTCCGGTTTGCCCACCGGTACTGCGGGGCTGCTGTCAGATAGCCTGCGCAGGAGTTGGGCGCAAACAACCGTCAATGCTGTACCGGCTACGAACACGAGCCACCCGGAGAACGCGTGATAGAAGCCCATGGCGAGCTCAGGATGGTGGTCGGCCAGGATGGCGGTTCCGGCAATCCGCAACACATTACAGGCGATGGCGATGGGAACGGCGCACAAAACCAGGACAACTCGCATACCCAGCCGGGAAAGTCGCAGCACCGCGATCAGTAGCGCCGCGATCACAAGGGACGAAAGAGACCGAAGTCCGCTACACGCCTCCGCCACCCCAAGCGATACGGTGGCTAGCTGAATGATATTGCCTTCAACGAAAACGCTCACGCCCAGCCTTTCCGCGATGTTCGCCGCAATCCAAGAAGCCAACAACTGCAGACGTGCGGAGACTGCTGCGTAGACCAGGGTCGGTAGCGGAATCATCGTCACCAGGAGCAGAAGGGGAAGCCGGAGGGTTCTAAGTCGCTGGAGCCCCCAGAAGGTCCAGAACATCCCGGCCAGGAGGGCCACGAAGGAAACTCGCTCGAAAAAGAGTTCCGCACCCAGCTTGCCCGCGAACAGCACCAAGCCTGCCCCGGCGATCAGCAGCAGGCCCCGTGCATCAATAGAAGCCGGCTGGGCACGAGTAATGTCGCGACGGATCCAGATCAGGTATGCCGCCAACGGAGGTACCAGCAATCCGTGCGACGCGCCGGGATCGGTCCACCAGACGTGGAACATGCTCTGCAGCACGGGCCCCCAGAGCATCATGATCGCGGCGGCGTGGGCAACCCAGAAAGCCGCTAGGATCCACGGGCCAAGGTCAGGATGTCGCGCCGCGCGGGCGGCGGAGACGCCCGCCTTCTCGCTGCCGATCAAGAACATGCAAACCTCTCGCCTGTGCAAGCAGACGGCCACTTATAACCGCCCTTTCTCGACGCGCAGAAGGGGTGGCCGAGACCTAGCGATTTGGACTCCAGTGCTAACAGATCGTATTTTGTATGGATTCTTGCGTCAACCTGCGGCGGGCGCTCCAAGGTGTGCTACCGCAGGCCGATGCATAAGGTGAGCCGAGGCAGGTTCTTGCGCCGTGCCCCGGTGAGGCCGCGTGATCGGCACGTCAATTGCCTGCGCGTGGCTCTCGTCCAGGGATGGTCCGGATCTTCAACCAGTTGGTATCCATCAAGGCTTTGGTGCTGATACAGACCGAGGCCGTGCTCATTCTTTTTTGCTTCCTGGCGGCAGCCAAGCTCTGGCATTGGCAAGACCCGGCAGGATTTCCGCTTTATGCTTCTTGGCCTGGCTTCCTCGGCCAGTGCCTGCTACAGATGGTTCTGTTGCAGATTTGCTTCTACTGCAATGATCTTTACGGAGGAAGCTGCGGAAGCCACATTCAGCAACTGTCGGGGCTGCTCCGCGCCATCGGGACGCTGTGCATCATCTCGGCTTTGCTGTACTTTCTAGCGCCATTGTTGATGATGGGGCGCGGTGTGCTGATCCTGGCGCTCGCCCTCACGCTCCTTGGCGCGTTCACCACCCGGCTCCTCCTGGACAAAGCGTGGCAGGCGACTGGGCCCGCGCGGAATCTGCTGGTGCTGGGCACGGGTTCGTTGGCTTTGGCCCTGTCGCAGGAGATCCGCCGGCGCGGAGACCTGAACCTCAATGTCTCTGCTTTTGCCGACAAGGCGGGTTCGAGCGGTGAGTCAGGCAGAGAGTTCCTGGGACGTCCGGTGATTTCCCTTTCCAGCCTGCAGGAAAACGTGCCCGAGATGGGTGTTTCCCAAATCGTTGTGGCCCTCGAAGATCGCCGCGGAGCTCTTCCTGTGGGCGATCTGGTGAGGCTCCGGCTACAGGGGGTAAACGTCACAGATGCCCATGAGCTTCTGACAGCCTTGAGCGGCCGAGTCTGGCTGAACACGGCGCTGCCGAGCGGTTTCATTTTCGCCGAGGGTTTTCCGCGGTCGAAGTTCACTTTAATCTGGAAACGCGCGCTGGATCTGTTGTTCGCCTTGGTGGGAACGCTCGTGACTCTCCCGGTGATGGCGCTTACCGCGCTGGCCATCTGGCTGGATTCTGGCCGCCCGGTGATCTACCAGCAGACTCGAGTCGGGTTGAAAGGGAAGGAGTTCCGGCTGCTGAAGTTCCGTTCCATGCGCGTGGATGCCGAAGCGGATGGTGAGCCGCAGTGGGCTCGGGCAAAAGACCCGCGGGTGACGCGAGTGGGCGCCTTCCTGCGAGCCTACCGCCTGGATGAGCTACCGCAATTCATCAACGTCATCCGAGGACAGATGAGCTTTGTAGGGCCACGTCCCGAGCGCCCTTGTTTCGTGGCGCAATTGCGCACCATCATTCCCTACTACGACGAGCGCCACTTCGTTCGGCCCGGAGTCACCGGTTGGGCCCAGGTTCAGTATCCTTACGGAGCAACTATTCCAGAGGCCGCCGGCAAGCTGGAGTATGATCTGTTTTACCTGAAGAACATGTCATTCGCCTTTGACTGCGCCATCGCGCTGAAAACGCTGCGGATCGTTTTCCTAGGGTGGGGAAGCAGATGAAGAGAGCGTGCGGGGCGGCTCTAGCACTGGTGGCGGGGTGGCTCGCCGCTTGCGGAGGCAGCCCGGAACAAAGAGGCGCGCAATATCTGGTGAGTGGCAAGGCGCACTTGGCAAAGAGGGATTATGCTCGCGCGATCCTGGACCTGAGGAACGCCGTCCGCATGCTCGATCGCAATCCTGAGTCCTACTATCAGTTAGGTCTGGCGTATGAATCCAGCGGGGACCGGGCTACGGCGATAACGTTCCTCGTCAAGGCCACGGAACTGGACCCCAAACACCTGGCCGCTCAGGTCAAACTCGCCGAGCTGATGGCTTTTAGCGGGAACAAGGACGTCCTGCTTGGGGCCATTGACCGGGCGCAGCGGGTCCTGAAGATCTCTCCGGGCAATGCAGAGGCTCTGCACGCGTTAGCCACAGCAGAGTTGCACCTTGGGAAGCCTGGGGATGCAGTCGCGCATCTGCAGGAAGCTCTTCGGACGATGCCTCAGCATCTGAAATCCTCGGTCAGCCTCGCTCAGATCAAGTTGTCGGAACGCGATTTCGCGGGTGCTGAAGCCATTTTGCGTAGCGCAGCCGAACAGGCCCCATTGTCAGTCGAGGCGGCAATCGCGCTGGGGCGCGTTTGCCTGTTCTTGCACAAAACCGAGGATGGAGAGCAGCAGCTCCGCCGCGCTCTGCAGCTCGATCCGAACAGTGGCCCCGCTCTCCTGGACTTGGCAGCGGAGAGGGCGCAACGAGGTGACGCGGCTGAGGCGGAGGCGCTCTACAAACGGGTGGCAGCGCTGCCGGAGCCGGAAGCCAAATGGGCGTACGCCGACTATCTGCTGGACTCGGGAAGGCAGGACGCAGCGATTGGGGAATACGAGCGGCTCGCTAACGCGCAACCACGCAGCCGTGAGGCCAGAACGAAGTTGGTAAGGGCATACTTTATCACCCATCGAATGGCGGAGGCGGAAAGAGTCTTGAACCGGGCCCTCCAGCAAAACCCCAGGGAATCCGAGGCGCTTGAGCAGCGCGGGGAACTCTTTTTGGCCGCGGGAAAAGTGAGGGAGGCACAAAGAGATCTTCGACAAGTTCTACGGGATCGCCCCGATTCGCCGGCTCTTCGCTACTGGCTTGCCAAAACCTACCAGGCGGCCGGTGCGATTTTCAGCTATCAGCAGGAACTCGGCGAGGTACTACGGCTGGACCCCGGCTTGCTAAGGGCCCGCGTCGAGTTTTCTCAAGCTTTGCGGGCATTAGACGGGGCCAGATCGGCTCTGGCCCTGATGAACGAAGCTCCCGAAGAGCAGCGAGACTCCTTACCGGCCATCGTGGAGCGCAATTGGGCTTTGCTGGATCTCGGGGAAGAAGATGAAGCCCGCACGGGCATCGAGCGGGGCCTCAAGCTGGGCAGAGACCCCGAACTGCTGGTCCAGGACGCTCGGCTAAAGGCAGAGCAAAAGCAATTCGCCGCGGCGCGGGCGGTGGTTACTGAGGTGCTTGCGAAGGAGCCCGACAACGTCAGAGCGGTGGAGGTTTTGGCATCCAGCTACATGGCGGAGGGCCAGACCGGCACGTCGATCGAGAAGGTCAAAGAGTGCGCCGCCCGTGGGCCCAAATCGGCCCGTTTGCAGCTTTTCTCGGGCGAGTGGCTGGAAGCTTTGGGGCAGTACCAGGAAGCCAGGGCCGCGTTTCTGGCGGCAAAGGCCGTCGAGCCCGGCTCCCCGGCCGCGGATCTGGCTCTGGCACGATTGGATGTGCGCAGCGGGAACTCGGCTGGCGCCCGCGAAACGCTTGCACACCTTGTAAATGAATCGGATAATGCCGCCGCTCACCTGCTATTGGGATACCTGGATGATTCTTCCGGCCAGGCCGCAGATGCGGTCGAGCACTATAAACGAGCCTTGGAATGGGATCCAAATAACACCATCGCTCTCAACAATTTGGCGTTCCTCCTAACAAACCGCTCCAACCAGCTTGACGAGGCGATCAGGTACGCGGAACGAGCCAGAGCGCTGGCTCCGGATTCCGCTGCGGTGTCAGACACGATCGGATGGGCCTTCTACCAAAAGGGCATTTATCAGACTTCCGTCAAGTACCTGGAAAGCGCCAACACAAAAGAGCCCACGGCGGGCAGGATGTACCATCTGGCGATGGCGTATCACAAATCCGGCCGACGCGACGAGGCCCAGCGAACCTTCCGGGCGGCTCTCAAGATGAATGCTGTTCTCCCGGAAGCAGATCAGGCCAAACGGATTCTCAGCCAGCCATAGACTCTCCTGGGCCGCAGCATCAACTGTCAGGAAGCAGCCACATTTGGCCAACGTTTTGGAGTTCTTTCCCAAAGCTGCTGGCATACATGAGATGTACGTTCGCGTTGAGCTACTGACGGGTGGGGGTTTACAACTTCATCGCGATCAGCGTTTTCGGCATGCTCCGTGCTAGAAGCCAAACGCTAAAACCAACTCCCGAGGGGGAGGTCTAATGATGCCGCGCAAGGCGTGGAACGTTCTGATCGCAATCACTATCGCTTCCGGAGTCCTGGCGCTGGGCGATACCATGGACCCCACGAAGAATGGTGAAAAACGGGGACGTTCGGCTGACCAGTTTGATTCGGAGTCCATTCTGAAGTGGGTTGGCCCGTCTGGGACGCCATTCGCGGACCCGGCTAGCAGGCCCCAAGAAGGCGGGGTCAATTTCCAGGACTTGGGTTTTCAGGGGGCGAATGGAGAGAGGCAGGGAGACCGGGACCTCGATTTCTTTTTCTTTCGCGGGGACCACGACCATGACCACGATCGCGATGACAAGGGGCACCACCACGACCCGATACCGGAGCCGAGCACTTTTCTGCTGCTGGGAACAGCGCTGATCTATTGCTCCAGGCTGCTGGGCCGCCGCCTGCCGCGGGTGTAATTTGGCGCGAGCCACGGTTTTTCGCCCAAACACATGAACAACTCACTCGATGGCACTGCCTGGCAGTTGGCCTTTCATCCCCTGTCGATCATGCGGATGCTGTGGAAGCAGAAGCTTATGGTCCTGGCAGTCTGGCTTCTGCTCGCTGCGGCAGCCGTTGTCGGCGTTCTCGCGATGCCTGCCGTCTACAGGGCCGAAACGCTAATCCTGGTCGACTCTCAGAAGATCCCGGAGCGATTCGTGAGCACCACGGTTTCCGCTGATCTGCGGGAACGGCTGGCTTCGCTCAGCCAGCAGATCCTGAGTAGCTCGCATCTGTGGAAGATCATTGAGACCTTTGATCTCTATTCGGACGAACGCCGCCGCGGCCTCCCAGTGGAGGATGTCCTGGAAAAGATGCGGCAAGATATCAGCATCCGTGTGGAAAAGGGCTGGACCGATCAACATCCGGGCGCATTTCGGGTGTCGTTCGAAGGCAAAACCCCGGCCATTCTGGCTGAAGTGGCCAACCAATTGGGAAATTTATTTGTGGACGAGGACATGCGAGCACGCGAGGTGCACGCTGCCGACACCCAGGAATTCATTCAGAGCCAGCTTGAACAAGCAAAGAAGAGTCTCGACGAACAGGAGAAACAGGTTAGTCAATACAAGCTCGAACACAATGGCGAGTTGCCGGAGCAAGAGTCAGCGCTTACCGCCTCTCTCAGCCAATTGAGCGTCCAGCTTCAAGGCAACCAGGACGCCATCAGCCGCTGCTACACCAACCAGGTTACGCTGCAAAGCGGGCTTCGACTCTCTGAGACGGTTGCAGAGGTGTCGGAGCGCCTGAACGCACGCCAGCAGGAAACAGCGGCAGCAGGCGAAGAAGGCCGGTCGCCTGAGCTGAGGCCGGAGAAGCTCCTGCCAGAGATGGAGGCGGAACTCGCGTCGTTGCTCACGAAGTACACCGAAGCCTACCCGCGAGTGCGGCTGCTGCGAGCCAGTATTGCCCGGCTCAAGGCGCTGGAACAGAGGGAGCAACTCGCCGCTGCCGTCGATCCCCAACACACCGAAAGTCTGAAAGCCCAGTTGGCTGCCGTTGACCGGGAACTTAAGGAACGCCAACAGGAGAACCAGCGCCTGATTCAAGAGATCCAGGTGGTCCGGTCACACCTTCGCCAGATCCCCGTACGCGAGCAAGAGATGGCGTCTCTCACTCGTGAGTACGAAATGTCCAAAGCTAACTATAAATCATTGCAAGACAAGCTATACGCAGCGGAAATGGCTGCCGATCTGGAGCGGCGTCAGAAAGCCGAGCGCTTCACGATTCTAGAACCCGCGCGTGTACCGGAAAGGCCGGTCAAACCCAATCGTCCACTGCTTGCCGGCCTCGGTTGCCTTGTGGCCTTACTGGGTGGCGTCATGGTTGGGCTGGCGCGGGAGTTCAGAAAGAACACCGTTTTGGGAGAGTGGGAAGTGCCGGCCACTACACCAGTGCAAGGACGTGTGCCGACCATCGGCACGCGCAAACCGGGCTCACCGTCTGTGCGGGTTCGGCTACAGGCGCGGGGTGGCGTGGACCGTCTGCTAAGCCCATTCATGAACGAGGGGGCGGATGCAGGGCATGCCTCGGGTGGTTGTCAGGCGATGCCGGTGGTGGAGGAACAAGCTCATTCCGGGCCCTCGATCCCCATGTCACCAACGCACGGTCGCAACAGGCATTTGAGTCGTCAAGTGATCAGCGTCCGTTCTGCCTCAGCGGCAATCTGTCTGCACAATGCAGACCCTCTTGCGCTGGAGCAGTACCGGATCACTCGGACTAAGATTGCGCACCATCCTCTCCAGCCAAAGCTGGTTGTCGTCACCAGCGCTTGTGCCGGCGATGGCAAGACCATCAGCGCTATCAATCTGGCAACGGTGTTCGCCCTGCGAACGGACGTGCGGGTGTTGCTGCTCGAAGCAGATTTCCGCCGTTCGTGTCTGGCGGATTATTTCGGCGTTCCCCCTGGGCCAGGGGTGGCCGATGTGCTCAGTGGCAAGTGTGAGTTGAGTGAGGCGATCGTGAGCCTGAAACAATTGCCGAATCTCTGCGTATTGCCGGCGGGGACGTGTGTGGCGAATCCCGCCGAATTGCTGGAGACCCCGGCTTGGCACTCGATGTGCCGCTCACTCCGGGAACAGTTTGCGTTTATTCTATTCGATGCGCCGCCCGTGGCGGCTGTGGCGGACTATGAACTCATCGAAAAGATCTGCGATGGAGTGCTCTTAGTTGTGCGGCCCGACCACACGGACCGAAACCTCTTCCAGATGGCACACGGGTTCGTGGCATCGGACAAAATGCTAGGGGTGTTGATGAACGGCACCGAGGATTGGTTCTTGTGGAAGGTTCCGGACTACTCCTACTATTCGCGAGCGAGGTCGCGATAGAGCCTCAACACCGCTTCCAGATTCTCCTCTCCGGGCGGGGCCAGAGCCCGCTCGCCCGGCGTGCGAGTGAGCGTCTCGAGAATCGCCTCCTCGAGCGCCACAGCATCGGAAGGAGGGACCAGCCGGCAACCCGCGGGCCGCATGGCATTGTCCGTGGCGATGACCGGCGTGCCCAGAGCGAGTGACTCGCGCACCGAGATCGAGTCCCCGTCGTAGAGTGTGGTGCGCAGCAGCACCGAGCACTCCCGGATGGCCCGCAGCGTGGAGGCGTGCGCTACGTCGCCCGGCAGCAGCATGTGCACCGCCCAGGGCTTGCGGCTCATCGCCCGCCGCACTTCTCCTTCCAGGCTTCCCGAGCCGATCATCACCAGCCCCGCCTCCGGATATTGCCGTAGGATCTGGCCTAGGACCTCGATCTGGAGAGGCAAGTCATACTCCGGCTCGAGTTGCCCCACGCTGAGCAGCACCGGCCGGTGCGATGCAAAAAAAGACGCCAAGGGCTGTGAAAGCGGGGCGTCCGCAACCACTGGCCCTTGCGGGCTGATCACGCGGACGCGCTCGCGCTTCGCACCGCACCGGGCATAAAAACCTGCGATCTCGTCGTTGACTGCGATCAGGGCGTGGAACCGGCGGATCACGAAACCGCGGAAACTCGCCGCCGTTGTCGCGCGCCCCTCCGCCGATGAAGGGAAGCCCCCGGAATGAAACGTTAGAACCGCCTTTCGTCCCGGCGCCATGCAGCACAGCAGCCCCAGGCGCAGCAGCCGGGGGGTTAAGTTGCCGCCGATGTGCAGATGCAGGATGTCGGCCGCCTCGCGCACCAGTAGCCGCGCGGTCTCCAGCGCGCTCTTCGGATAGAACACGTCGTCAGCTTCTTGCTTGCGATGCCTCGTGAGGTTGATCACCGCACACTGGTGCCCGTGGCGGCGCAGGTAGTCGCGGATGGCCACGATGTTGGTTTGCACTCCGCCGTGCGGCGGAGGATACGGGCCGAGCTGGATGACCCTCATGCGGACAGGGAGGCCAAAGCGACCGGTTCGGCCGCAGGCCGGCGCGCTGACTGCAGCATGCGCAGGCAGGCCAGCGTTGCCCGCGGGCCGTCCAGCACCTCGTCGACCATAATCGCGCTTAGCCCTTTGCGAATGACCTGTTTCATTCGGTCATGGAGTCACAGCTTTTCATCATTGTAGCGGAGGGCTGGCCGCTATAATCGAAAAAGTGCCGACTCACGTTTCTGTGTTAGGTCTGGGTTACGTAGGCTGCGTCAGCGCGGCCTGCCTGGCGCACCTGGGTTATCGGATCACGGGCATCGACGTGGACGAGTTCAAAGTCCGTTGTGTCCTCGAAGGGCGAGCCCCGTTTTTCGAGCCTGGTCTCGACGAGTTGGTCCAGCAGGGTGTCGAGCGCGGCCTGCTGACGGCCACCACGTCGGCTGTCCAGGGGCTCTGCGAAGCCGATATCGCGTTTATCTGTGTCGGCACACCGGGAGAACGTAACGGCAATCTCGGCCTGGAGCACCTCCGAAGGGTCACTACGGACATTGCCGGCGCCGTTGCCGGGCGCGGCAAACCTCTAGTGGTCGCTGTCCGCTCGACGGTCTTTCCGGGCACCTGTGAGGAGGTCGTCATCCCGCTGTTGTCAGGACTCAAGGGCGTGTCGGTGGTCTCGAACCCCGAGTTCCTTCGCGAAGGCAGTGCCGTACGCGATTTCCTGGAGCCGTCGCTGGTCGTAGTCGGCGGCACGGACTCCGCTGCCAGGCGTGTCGCCGCGGTTTACGAGCCACTTGGGGTCGATCCCTGCTTGGTGTCCTTTCGGACGGCGGAGATGCTTAAGTACGCCTGCAACGCGTACCATGCGGTCAAGATCTGTTTCGCCAATGAGATCGGCTCGCTGGCCGCCGCCTTGGGCGTTTCAGGCGATGAGGTCATGGCAGCCCTCTGCCGCGACACAAAGCTGAATGTGTCGCCGGCCTACCTTCGCCCCGGCTTCGCGTTCGGCGGTTCGTGCCTTTCCAAAGATCTCCGGGCTCTGACTTACCGCGCCGGCCGGCTCGACATCCGCCTGCCCCTGCTCGAATCCGGATTGCCGAGCAACGACGCGCATCTGCGCCGCGCCATCCAAACCGTCATCGATCTTCCCGCGGGGCCCATCGGCGTGTTTGGACTCGCGTTCAAGGAGAATACCGATGATCTGCGGGAGAGTCCCGCGGTCACCATGCTAAAGGTCCTCATCGGAGAAGGCCGCGACGTCAGGGTCTTCGACCCGCATATCCGTATCGGGGACATATATGGCAGCAACCGCAGATTCGTTCTGTCTAGCATTCCGCATATCGAGCGCCTGACGGTCGCAAGCCTCGAAGACCTGCTTAGTTGGGCTGCGCATCTGGTCGTTTTGCTGAAGCCCTCGCCTGCGGCGGCTGCGGCGATTGCGCAGAGCGGCTTGCCCGTCCTGAACCTTTGCCCCTGAAGCCGTGATACTCACGATGCGGCATTTTTTCCGAGTTCTAGTGGTTGCTGTTTGTCTGTACTTCGTCGCATTCGCTTATCGCATCTACGAGCGCAAACTCTACGTCTGGCTTCCTGGCTACGCCGAAGATCGCGCGCATCAAGAGTCGGCGCACGCGAAGCCTGTTCATCTTTTCGTGATGTTTGCGGATCATTTTGAGCCTGGCACGCATCTTGACCGCACAAAGCGATGGGAGACCGAGTATCCCAAATTGGCCGATCGCCATCGAGACAGTAGCGGCCGCAAGGTGCAGCACAGTTGGTTCTATCCCGGGGAACAGCCCATTGATAAGAACATGGAGTCGCTGCAGTCCCTGGTAAGAGGTGGATACGGCGAAGTGGAACTGCATTACCACCATGGGGGCGATACGCAGGAGTCAACGGAGAAGAAGTTTTCGGCCGCTGTGAAATACTTTCAAAGGTTCCATTTTCTAAGGGGCATCGACGGCAAGACCCATTTCGCCTTCATCCATGGGAATTGGGGACTGGATAACAGCAATGGCGCGGAGACATGCGGAGCGAACCGCGAGTTAAGCCTTTTGCTCGGGCTAGGATGCTTTGCCGATTACACTTTTCCGAGTATCTTCTACAATTCCCAGCCAAGGACCGTGAATACAATCCTGGAAGCCATCGACGATGACGGGCCCAAGTCTTATGACCATGGAACTCCGTTGCGGGTTGGACGCCCGATAGATGACCGTGCGCTGGTTCTAGTGGAAGGTCCGTTGCTGCTCTTCCCCACGCTGAGTATTCGAAAGCTGTTCGTGGGGATCGAAGATGGCAACGTTCATTTGTCCGATCCAATCGATGAACCAAGAGTGGACCGGTGGATGAGCGCCAACGTGCATGTCCAAGGGAGGCCGGAATGGGTGTTCATCAAGGTTCATGGACATGGCGCAAGTACCGATGACGATATGGAGGAGTGGCTGGGCGGTGATCTGGAACGCGGGCTATCGTATCTGGAAAGACGTTACAATGACGGCACTAACTATGTGCTGCACTACGTGACGGCCCGAGAAACTTATAACCTGGTGCGTGCTGCCGCCGCGGGCAAAACGGGGAATCCGCGAGAATACATGGATTGGGTCATTCCGCCTTACGAGGCCTCGCGATTGTAAGCCTTGGTGCGGCTATAGCTCAAGGCCGGGGCCGATTCGAGGACGCGTTCGAAACACCTTGCCACGGTGTCCCAGGAGAACTGTGAGCTGACCATTTCCAAAGCCCTTCCCGCAACGCGCTCCCGTTCGCTCGCATCGTCCAGCAGTTCCAGGCAGCGTTCGGCGAAATCCTGGGGCCTGTCGGCCAGGCGAATGTCTTCCGGCGGGTGGATGGTCAGACCTTCGGCGCCGGTCGTGGTGGAAACCACGGGCACGCGGGCGGCCATCGATTCATAGATTTTCAGCCGCGTCCCTCCGCCGATTCTCAGCGGAACAATCGAGATCTTCGCGCCCCAAAGATACGGCCGGACGTCGGCAACCGTGCCGGTCACGGTAATCATGGGCTGGGCTCGCGCCAGCGCCCGGATCTCCGGCGGTGGGGTGCGTCCCACAATCGTCATTGTGGTGCGCGGGCGCCGGCGAAGGATCAAGGGCAGAACCTCTCGCACGAAAAACAGGATTCCGTCCACGTTCGGCAGCCAGTCCATGGACCCTACGAATACCAGCTCCGCCGCCGGCGGAACCGGTCCTGGTGGCGTGAAATACTCGATGTTGACCCCGGTCGGGATCTCAGACACCTTCGTGACCCCGAACAGCCTCTGCATCGCTTGCGCATCGGTCGCTGAAACGGCGACGATGTGGCCCGCTGCCCGCGATACGCGCCTCTCGTATTCCAGCATGCGTGCCGCCTGCACCTGGAAGTACCACCTCCGGATGGGGTCCGAGGTATGCTCCACATACCGCTGCCAGATCACCGTTTCCACGTTGTGCTGGAAGAATACGGCCTCGCCCATGCGAGGAAAGTAGGCGGTCGGGGCGAGGTGATCCACCACCGCCCGGTCAAATCGCTCTTTCCGGATCAAATGCTCCAGCCGCTCTTCCATTCCCGGCGGGTGAAACCGGCTCACCGCCAGCGGCACTGGAGAAAACAAGCTGGCGGCAACCTGCAAGGCGAAACCTGGTGAGCGTCGATCCCGTATCCGATACGGCACCGGATAAGCCTTGGTGGTATATTCGCTGCTTCTCCGCGAGCCTTCAGGATTCGCCGGGTTCTCAAGGGCAGCGTAGTGAATCTCATGGCGCTGGTGGAGAAGCCGCAGCATCTCCAGGGTGCGGATCTGCCCACCCTTGGTGGTCGGGTGCATGAAATTGGTATTGACCCATAGGATCTTCATGAACCTGCGGCCGCCCTGGCGAAGCCTTCTTTAGGATCCATGGTCTTCAGCAGGAAGATATCGCCCCAAAGCTGCAAGTTGAGCAGCCGCCAGACACGATCCGTGGCGTCCTCGACGCCGGATCGCTGGCGTTCCACAAGCCGCTCGAGTTGTACGCGGTCGACAAAGGAACTTACGATCCCCTGCGGATCGAGCAGCATGGCATAAAGCGCCTCCGACCGCGGATCGAGCAGCCATTGGCGGAGCGGCGTGGGAAACCCCATCTTTTTCCGGTGAATGATTTCGGGCGGAAGCAGGTCCTTCACTGCCTGCTTAAGAATGTATTTGCCGGTTGCTCCGCGAAGTTTCAGCCGGTCAGGGGTCCGGGCAGCGAACTCGACCAAAGGATGGTCGAGAAAAGGCACGCGGCTTTCGATCGAATGGGCCATACTCATCTGGTCCTGTTTCATCAGCAGCTCAACCAGGTACGTCTTTTGGTCCGCGTGCAGGAGGCGCGCCAGCAGGCTCATGCCTTCCGTGCCGGGTTTGTTCCAGTACCGCAGGTAGCTCTCGTAGGCGCCAGGCGGGCCCGAAAACGCGCAGCAAAAATTATCCAGATACAGCGACTCCAGGTTCTCGCCTCGCGCCAGGAACGTATGTTGCAGCTTGCGCCGGAACGAGGCGGATAGCATCGCAGACGACTCGATCCGATCCTGAATGGCGCGCCGGAAACCTTCCGGCATCATTCTGTACCAGGCGCCCCATGTTCTGTTGCGCAGAAAGAAACGATAGCGGGCATAACCGGCGAATAATTCATCGCTCCCCTCGCCCGTGAGAACAACCTTGACCTGCTGGGAGGCCAGGCGGGAAACGAAATACAGGGAAACGCTGGACGGCCACGCCACGGGCTCGTCCTCGTGCCAGACAAGCTCAGGCAGCGCGTTAAAGAAATCGTCCCGCTCCACCGTCACTTCATGATGGTTGGTGCCGATCCATCCCGCCACCTTCCGGGCGTAACCCAGCTCGCTGTAAGCGCCTTCCCGGTAGCCCACGGCGAACGTGCTCACCGGTCCGGAAACCATGCGCGCCATCAGGGCGGCAATGGCACTCGAGTCGACTCCCCCGGACAGGAATACACCGAGCGGGACATCGCTCATCAGACGCATTCGCACGGTTTCCTCGAGGCGTCTCCGGCACTCCTCGATCCACTGCTGCTCGTCGCGATCCTCATGCCCTGCCGCATCCGGGATGTCCCAATACTGAGTGCAGTCGAGCGCCGGGCAGCGGCCCACGCCGGGCTTCAGAATCAGGCGGTGCCCCGGCATCAGCTTTCGAATTCCTGCAAATAGTGTTGCCTCGGAGTTCGTGTAGCCGAACGCCAAATATTCCGGAATTGCGGCCTCGTTCAGCCGCGCCGAAATCTCGGGGTGCTCCAAGAGGGCCTTGATTTCGGACGCAAACGCGAATGTTCTCCCATCCCAGAAGTAATAGAACGGCTTGATGCCCAGACGGTCCCGGGCGCAAAAGAGCGTGTGTGCTCGCCGGTCCCACAAGGCAAAAGAGAACATCCCACGGAAATGGTTCACGCAATCGACGCCGTATTCCTCGTAAGCATGCAGGATGGTTTCCGTGTCGCACCGCGTGGCGTAGCAGTGGCCGGCGGCTTCGAGAACGGTCCGCAGCGTGGCGTGGTTGAAGATCTCGCCGTTGAAAACGATCCAGATGGCGCCGTCCTCGCTGGACATAGGCTGGTGACCGCTCTCCAGATCGATGATGCTCAGCCGCCGGTGGCCCAAGTGAATCGGCCCGTCCGAATGAAATCCGCTGTCGTCGGGGCCCCGGTGCCGAATCGCGTCCGTCATCCTTCGGAGGATGGCTCGCGCATTGGGCGATGGGTCCTCGGACCAGAATCCTGCGATGCCGCACATACTCAGATCTTCCGTAGTGGCACTTGCCAAACCGAGGATGGGACACCTCGATTTGAACCCGGCGTCATTTTGTCACTGTACCATCCACCTCCTGCCCGGCAACGCCTCCGCCGCCCCAAAATAGTACTGGTATAGTTAAACCCGCAATCATCGGTAAAATAACGGAAGTGTAGAATTAGCCGGTTAGCCTCGCATGCGCACTCAACTCCGCTCGTCAGTGTTGTGGGGAGCGATCCATGGCGCCGGTGCCTGGAGCGCATACGCCGTCGTTGAGTTCATTTTCTCGTCGGTCGTCTTCCGATTCACGCGCCCCTACGCCGTGTTCACCGCCTGGCACTGGCGCCTGACCGCGCTCCTGCTAATGGGATATCTGCTGCTCGGACTGATGCTTGGCGCCGGAGCCGGCGTCTGGCTCTACCTCCGAAGAAAAGGCGATTACGCTTCCGCCGCGACCCTGACCTTGGTGTTTGCGCTCTTCCTGAACGTTGGCGTCGCGCAAGGACTGCGCGATGGAGGAGCCGCGCTGCTGGCGGTCGCTGTCGTGTTCATGGTTCTATTGTGCGCTCCTTCGTGGCAACGCCATCTGGGATGGCTGACCACGCCCTGGGTTATCTCTGGTCTGTGGTTGGGGGTGGGCCAGCAGCTCAGTCTGCTCCACTTGGGATTCGCGCAACGGTTTGGTCCACGATCCTGGTTGCCGGCCGCCGGCCTTCTCGCAATCGCCGCTGCCGCCGCAGTGGTGATCGGGCAACGCGTGCCCGTCCGGACTTCCCGGCTCAGCGGCGTCTCCTGTGCTGCCACGATCCTGCTGCTCGCCGCATGCGCGATTCTCTCGTCTGGCGCTTCCGCCAGCGTTCAGGCCACCGCTTCGCCGGCTATCGAGACCAGCCGGCCTAGTGTCGTGCTGATCGTCATGGACACAGTCCGCGCCGATCATCTGTCGCTTTATGGCTATGAACGCGACACCACGCCGAACCTCAAGGTTCTGGCCCGTGATTCAGCGGTCTACACCAACGCTATCTCGCCTTCCGACATCACCCTTACCAGCCATGCATCGCTGTTCACCGGAATGTATCCAAGTTGGCACGGCGCCTACTGCAGCCCGCCCGAGGCCGAGTACGGCCGCGAGATCGCGCCCCAATACCCCACGCTCGCTGAGCTTCTAGGAAAACACGGCTATGAAACCCTCGGCGCTGCCGCCAACCTCTACCTACGGGCCGATTTCGGACTCGAACGGGGCTTCGGCCAGTTCCGCATCCCACGCCCTGTCCCCATGCTTTCCGATGAAAACCGCCACATGTTCCGCCACGCGCTTCGCCGAGCCCTCAGCCTTGCGTTCGATACAACCCAGTTCGACCGTCTCTACGCCCTGGGCGGGGATGTCAACGCCGAACTCTTCGCTGCGCTCGACGGACGCGCCCATCCCGGCGAACCCTTCTTCGCTTTCATCAATTACATGGACGCGCATTTCCCCTACGTCCCGCCGGAGCCCTTCGGCCACCGTACGCGCATCACCAAAGACGATCTTGAAACCGAGCAGGAGCAGATCAGTCACGGTCTCGCCGAGCCCTCGGTCTATCGCCGGGATTGCGAATCGCAATACGATGCCGGGATCGCGTACGTCGACGCCCAGATCGGGAAAGTAGTCGGCTGGCTCAAGCGCCGCAACGCCTACGACAGCGCCATGGTCGTCGTGGTGAGCGATCATGGCGAATCCTTTGGCGATCGCCACCGCGTCGGCCATGGCAATTCTCCCTATCAGAATCTGCTGCACGTTGTGCTCGCAATCAAATACCCGCACGCCGCGACGCGCGGCACAATCACCGCGCCAGTCAGTCTCATCGACGTAGCGCCCACGGTGCTTTCCACGCTGAACCTGCCCATCCCGGCAAACATGCAGGGCAAGGCGCTCACCGATTCGGCCGCCGCGGAACGCAAGATCTACGCCGAAACGTTTCCATGCCCGGTGATGCATCCGCGGGAGTGTCCCAAAGGCTGCGCCGCCAAAGCCATCTTCGATTGGCCCCTAAAATTCATCGCCACCGACAACGGCAAGCGCGAACTTTTCGATCTGGGCCGCGATCCCGATGAGCACCACGATCTAAGTATCCAGGGAGAGGGACGCGCCGCCGACCTGGCTGCCGACCTCGGCGCATGGTCCAGGGCGCTGCCCGCCCAGACTCACGGGGCAAAACAGCTCGACCCCGAGAAGTTAAGGCAACTCCAAGGACTCGGCTACATCGGCCACTAGTACACCGGACTACGTTCTGCAAGATCGCGTGTTCCAGTTGAGCGTTCGCCGCCGGCGCGGCTGGAGCGGATGTTACATTGGAAAGCGCATCGTAATGTGTGGGATTGCCGGATACCTGCTCTTCGACCAGACTGCTCGTCCGGAAACGCTGCGTGCGATGTGCAATTCGATTCGTCATCGGGGTCCCGATGACGAGGGGTTCCACCTGGACGGCGGTTGCGCCATCGGCATGCGCCGGCTGAGCATCATTGACTTGGCCACCGGTCACCAGCCGCTCTCCAATGAGGACGGTTCGGTATGGATTGTCTTTAACGGCGAAATCTACAACTACCGGGAATTGCGCGGGGAGTTGGCTGCGGCGGGGCATTGTTTCGCCACTCAGAGCGATACGGAAACGGTCGTTCATCTCTACGAACAGGAAGGCGTCGACGGGCTGGGCAAGCTCAGGGGGATGTTTGCTCTGGCGGTCTGGGACGCGCGCGAGCGGAAACTCCTGCTGGCGCGGGACCGTTTCGGCGAAAAACCGCTCTACTACGCTCGATTGCCTCATGGATTGTTCTTCGCGAGTGAACTGCGCGCGCTGCGTGTGGCCGGCGTGCCGACGGATGTGGATCGCGAAGCACTGCGGCTCTACTTCCAGTTTGCCTACATACCCGATCCCTATTCCATATTTCGAACCGTGCGGAAGCTTCCGGCCGCGTCATGGATTCAATGTGACAATGCAGGCAGGCTGACGCAGGGGCGCTACTGGACGCTTCCTCGCCCGGCCGAACAACCGGCTGCGGGAATGACGGAGACGGAGGCCTGCGTCCAGCTACGCACGGCATTCGACGAGGCCGTGTCGGGTCAAATGATAGCCGACGTGCCCCTCGGCGCATTCCTGAGCGGTGGTATCGATTCCAGCTCGGTGGTGGCTTCGATGGCCGTGCAGAGTTCGAAACCCGTGAAGACATTCTCTATCGGTTTCGAAGAAGCCGCCTTCAACGAGCTGGAGTACGCCAGACTGGTGGCGGAGAAATACCGGACTGAGCATCACGAGATCCTGGTCAAGGCGGATTCGGTCGCTCTGGTGACGCGCCTGGTGAAGCACTTTGGGGAGCCCTTCGCCGACAGCTCCGCAATACCGACATACGTCGTCTCCGAGTTCGCCGCGGGACACGTGAAGGTCGTTCTCACCGGCGATGGAGGCGACGAGCTATTCGGAGGTTACACCAGCTTCCAGGCGGTTGAGCGGTTCCGCTTCCTGGACCACGTACCTCAACAGGTACGCCAGGTTCTTGCGTCGGTGGCCGGCAGTTTGCCTTATTCGGCGTACGGAAAGAATTTCCTTCGGATGGTCAGCCGCCCGACAGCGCTGGAGCGCTATTTCGAAAATAACTATTCCCCATATTTTCTGCGCAACCGGCTCCTCCAGCCGGAATGGATCCCACCGGCCGACGGGGCTTACCTGACTCGCGTGTTGGGCCACTGCCTGCTTCCGGACGGCGCAGACATCCTGACCCAGGCCATGTACTTTGAAACCGCCGCCAACCTGGCAGGCGATATGTTGGTAAAGGTTGACCGCATGTCGATGGCGAATTCACTGGAGGTGCGCTGCCCATTTCTAGATCACCGGCTCGCCACTCTGGCGGCCTTGATTCCGCATAACTGGAAAATCCGGGACGGCAAGGGCAAGCGCATCTTTCTCGATGCGGTCGGCGATCGTCTGCCGCCGGAACTGCTGACCCGACGTAAGATGGGCTTTGGCCTGCCGCTCGCGATGTGGCTTCGGGGCTCGCTCCGGAGCCTATTATGGGAAAGTCTCACCAGCCGGCGATTCCTCGATCGCGGCTTTGTTTCGGAGGATTTCTTGCGACAGCTTCTCGAGGAACATCAGGCCCAGCGGCGGAACAACAGCCACACCCTCTGGGCCCTGCTGATGCTCGACATGTGGTTTCGGGATCTGGAGCAACCCGCATAAGCAATGATAGGCCGTCCGAGCATCGCCAGCTCTGACTTCGCTCGATAGCGTGCGTGCCCGGATTCGAAAAGGAACCAATGCGTAGCGCTCCCGAGTTGGTCTTCCGCTTGCGCCAGGAACTCGCCAACCTCGGGATGCTGGCCGCGCCGCCGTCGCTCCCCGATCACATTCTCCAGGTTTCAGCGCCTCTGGCTCCGCTTCCGGACCCGGAACTTACCGTCGAAGCCCTTCGCGGCTCGGCGTATGCGCAAGACGTCGAGCGCATTGCCGAGAACGTGCTGGCGCATCGATTTCCCCTGCTCGGCTTCGAGGTCGCGACCGGCCCTGCCATCGAGTGGAGCCGTGATTACCTCAGCGGCCGCACGGCCCCCTGCAGTTACTTCCGCCTGGTGCCCTATCTCGATTTCAAGCGGGCGGGCGACCACAAGGCGATCTGGGAGCTTAATCGTCACCAGCACCTGGTGACGCTCGCCCAGGCAGGGCGGCTCACGGGCCGGGGCGAGTTCTTCGAGGAAATCGCCCGCCAGCTCGACCATTGGATCGAGGGGAACCCGTTCCTGACGGGCATCAATTGGACCAGCGCCCTGGAGGTAGCGTTCCGGGCACTGTCCTGGCTCTGGGTGTTTCACCTAGCCGCCCACCGGCTGGAGCCTTCCCTGCGGCGCCGCTTCCTGAACGCCTTGTATCGCCATGGCTGTTACCTCGCGCACAACCTCTCCGTCTACTTCTCCCCCAACACTCACCTGATAGGAGAAGCTGTTGCGCTTCATGCGATGGGCAGGCTGTGCCCGCAATTCCCCCATTCAGCGGAGTGGAGAGGTCTGGGAGACCGGATTGCCGCCGAGGCGCTGCGGCTTCAGGTGCGCGACGACGGAAGCCATTTCGAGCAGTCGACCTACTATCACGTCTACGCCCTGGACTTCTTCCTGTTTCATTACTTGCTGGGCGGCGCGCTGCCTCGGGACCGGCTCATCCGCATGGCCGAATTTCTGGCGGCTGTGATGGGTCCGCAGCGGTCGACTCCGTTTCTCGGTGACGACGATGGCGGCCGGGTGTTCCATCCTTTTGGCCCCCGCCATCGCTTCGGCTGCGCTACCCTGGCGGCCTGTGGCCTTGCCTTCGACCGTCCGGAGTGGGCCTCCCAGGAATCGGATCTTCACGAACTAGCCAATTGGTGGATCGGACCTCGACCGGTGTCCACGCTGGTATCAGCCCCCCAAGAGCATTCCAGCGTCTGGTTCCCCGAGGCCGGAATCGCCGCCTGGACCTGCGGTGACGCGCACGTTCTGGTGGACGCCGGGCCCTTCGGGCAGGGTACCGGCGGACACAGCCACTCCGATACCTTGAGCCTGGTGGTACGGCTGGGCCAAGACGAGATACTGATCGACCCCGGCACCTTTACCTACGTTTCCGACCCAACCCTGCGAAACTGGTTCCGTGGCAGCGCCGCCCACAACACCATCCGTGTGGACGAAGCCGACCAGGCCGTCCCAGCGGGCCCATTCGGGTGGAAGACGCCTCCCGAGGTTGCGGTGCTTGAGCGTCGCAGTATTGGTGACGAGGAAATCCTCGACGCCCAATGCAGGTTCCGGGGCCTGACCCACCGCCGCCGCATCGCCTGGGCGAAGCCGCACCGCATGGTCATCGACGATCAAGTCTCCGGGCCTCCAGGAGAGCATCTGGTCGAACAGTTCTGGCATTTCGGAGCGGAGGCGGTTCAGCTCGGGCCTTTTTCGTTCCGGATTGGTACCCGGGCGATGTTGAACCTAACCCCGGAAGCCGGAATTGAATTGAGGCAGGGTTGGCGCTCGGCCACGTTTGGCGCAAGATCTGCCACCGCCGTGCTCCGGGTCTTTCGACGCTGCGCGCTTCCGCTATCCTGGCGAAGTGTGCTCGATCTTTCGCCCTGAACATCTGAGAACGGGTATAGTACGCGACCCGCTCGGTTGGGGTGGGTGAGGATAAGCGGATAGGGTATGATTGACCGCGGGCCAGCATTCTTGCTGGCTACATGGCCGTGGTAGGCCG
>Ga0187817_10000175_pt1 | contig 23986 bp, 14 predicted proteins | sample NC_wetland_sal_i_17_FD_132431 | JGI IMG/M metagenome (GOLD analysis project Ga0187817, IMG submission 132431) | Wetland sediment microbial communities from Neuse River Estuary, North Carolina, USA - SO4_2 | ecosystem: Environmental > Aquatic > Freshwater > Wetlands > Sediment | place: USA... | reverse complement strand
TGGAAGAGATTGACCGGGTTTACGCCGCCTATCCGCATCTGAACGACGACGACTTTGTTCGCCAGCACCTGGACGAATGGTTGATGTAAACGAAACAGCGCGCCCGTACGTCCTATACTCGATCCTGGGAGCCTTGGATGCGTCTCGTGGGACTCGGTCTGGCTTTAGCGCCCCTGTTGCTCATCGCGCAGGAACAGACGGGCGACCAGCAGCCGGCCGCCCCCCAGCTCACGCGGCCGGAAGACAAATGCTCCGTCGAGGGCCAAGTGGTGAATGCGCAAACCGGGGACCCGGTCAAAAAAGCGCGCGTTCGCCTGTACAGTAACGACGGACGGAATAACAATAACTACTCTGCAACCGCTGACGCAGGCGGACACTACTCGATCCAGGAGATTGCACCCGGCAGCTACAATCTGTTCGCCGACCGCAACGGTTTCATCCAGGCCCAATACGGAGCGCGCAGCACGAATCGCGCCCCTACGCCGCTGACGCTCAATCCCGGGCAGAGAGTCCGTGACGTCAACTTCCGCCTGATTCCGCACGGGGTGATAACCGGCCGGGTTCTCGATGAAGACGGAGAGCCGGTGGAGCACGTGCAAGTGATGGCGACGCGTTCCATGCGCGGAAGACGGCAGATGGGCCCGGCGGGTTACGGACAGACCGACGATTTGGGCGAATATCGCATTTTCGGCCTCGAGCCTGGCCGATATTATCTAAGCGCCACGTACCGCCGGCAGAACATGATGGCGGAGGATCGCACGCCAGGAGCCGCGGCCGACGAAAACTACGCGCCCACGTATTACCCAGGCACAAGCGACCCTGCGGGCGCTGTCGCGCTAGACGTAGCCGCGGCTGCACAACTACGCGGCATGGACCTCACGTTGGTCAAGAAGCGCACCATGCGGATTCGCGGAAAGGTGATCAACCCACTGGGCGAACGGCAGACCACGATGATCACGCTGCTGCCGCGAGAAAAGGTCGCCATGAGTTTCTACCCCGCCGCCACAACTCAGGTGCGCAATGCGGACGGCACTTTCGAGCTTCGCGGCGTGGTGCCCGGCGCGTACGTTCTCATCGCGCAATGCGCGAACGATGACAAGTTTTACATGGTCCAGCAGCACGTTGACGTCGGCAACAACAACGTCGACAACCTCAGCCTGATGCTGGCCGCGGGCCTGGAATTGAAGGGCACGGTGCGCGTGGATGGCCCTGGCGACACGCCCTTAGGCAATGTGCAGGTTTCGCTGGCATCACAAGAAATGATGCGCAAGGGAATGCAAGGCGCAAAGGTCGGCGACGACGGAAGCTTCACGCTGTCGAATGTGCCAGCCACTCTTTACACGGTCTATGTGAACGGCATTCCGGAGACCTTCTACATCAAGTCGATCCGCATGGGCGATGCCGACGCACTGGAAGCCGGCCTGGATTTGTCGGGTGGCGGCGCGGACGCGCTGGACATCGTGCTCAGCCCAAACGGCGGCCAGGTGGACGGTACGGTGACCGATTCCAACCAGCAGGCCGCGAGCCAGGCCACAGTGGTACTGGCGCCCGAAGGAAGGCGGCGTGAGCAGGCCTCGCTGTTTAAGGTCGCGAATACTGATACGCAGGGGCATTTCACCATCAAGGGGATTGCTCCCGGAGACTACAAGCTATTTGCCTGGGACCAGATCGATGACGGTGATTACCAAGATCCTGAGTTTTTGAAATCGTATGAGAACCAGGGGGAAGCGGTCGCTATTCGCGAGAGCGCTCACGAGAATGTTCAGCTCAAATTGATTGAAACGGAGACCAAAGCGGGCAAGGCCGCCAACTGATCCATCATGCGCTCACGCTGGTTCCTTTCGATTGCTCTGTTCACGGCGCTGATGTACGCGCAGCAAGAGGCGTCGCCGCAAGACGGGCGGAAGGCGGCGGAAATGGGCACACTCGAAGGCCGGGTCGTCGGCGCCATCAAGGGCGAGCCGGTGAGAAATGCGACCCTCATTCTCTGGCAGGACGGCAAGCCGCAAGGGCACCGTTATTCGACGGCCACAGATTCCCACGGCTCATTTGTCATGCAGGATATCGAGCCGGGCAAGTACCGGCTGATGGTGATGAAGGGCGGCTATGCGCGGATCGAATACGGCGCACACAGTCCCAACCATCCCGGAACCACGATCTCCCTGGACCCCGGCCAGCACGTGCGCGACCTGCTCATCCGGCTGACGCCGCAAGCGGTCATTACGGGGCGGGTGCTGGATGAGGACGGCGACCCGGTGGCGAACGTGTCCTTGCAGTTATCCCGGTACGTTTACGGTGGCGGCAGGCCGAAACTCGAAACCTCAGGATTCGCGGGGACCAACGACCTCGGCGAGTACCGCCTGTTCGACCTGGCTCCCGGGCGGTATTATCTGAGCGCTTGTCCGCCAAACGACATGGACGTCCAGGAGGGCTCTACCCGCGGCCAAACGTACGCACCCACGTACTACCCGGCATCCACGGATCCCGCCGGCGCCACGATCCTCGATGTCCGGCCGGGCGCGCAGTTGCGTGGTGTCGATATTCCGCTGATGAAGGTACGAACCGTGCGGCTTCACGGCCGCGCCATTTTGCCGGAAAAGGGAGAGGCGCACCAGCAAGTGAACGTGGAGTTGGCTCCCCGCGACGACTCGCGCGGGTTCTTTTCACCCTCCTCGCCGAATCTGGACGCACGGGGAACATTTGAGTTTCGAGGGGTGATCCCCGGCGCCTACTTTCTGATCGCTCAGTGGAACCAGGACGGAAAATCGTACGGTGCGCGGCAGGCGATTGACGTGCGACAAAGCGACATGGACAACATCGTTGTCGAATTGAGTCCGATCGCCGAACTGAAGGGCCAGGTGCAGGTGGAAGGCCGCACTCTGCAAAGCTTGGCCGGGATTCAGATTATGCTTGAGCCTGACGGCAATGCTTATATGGGATGGCCTGGCGGTCAGGTGCGCCTCGACGGAAGCTTCACGTTGAGCAACATTGCGGCCGCCCACTACCAATTGCACATCTTCGGCCTTCCAGACGATTACTACATCAAGTCGGCGCGCGTCGGAGACAAGGACGTGTTAGAGTCCGGCCTCGATGGCGCACGCGCGGGAACGGGCCCGTTTGAGGTCGTGGTTAGCAGTTTGGGCGGCCAGGTTGAGGGCGTGGTCTTGAATGCGGAGCAACAGCCGGCAGCCGGAGCCGCGGTGGTCCTGGTGCCTGACCCTGGAAGGCGCTCCCAATCGCGACTTTACAAAGAAGTCACTACCGATCAGTACGGACGTTTCGACATCAAGGGCATCGCCCCGGGCGATTACAAGCTGTTCGCCTGGGAAGACGTGGAGACCGGCGCGTATGAAGACCCCGATTTCCTGAAGACCTTCGAGTCACTCGGCGAAAGTCTCGCCATCCGCGCCGGCAGCCATGAGAGCAAAGAGCTAAAGCTGATCCTGAGCGACGGGAAGAAGGGGAACTAACAGGCCGTTCCTGTCATTTGAAAAACGGCAGGCGCGGGCGAGACATGCCTCACCCTAGATTGATGCGCCAGGTTAGCCTGACAGGTCTCGAAGCGCCGCGCCGAGCTCAGGATAGGCAAAGCGGTAACCGCCGCTTTCGGCCACTTTCGGCAACACTCGCTGGCTGGCCAGCAAAACTTCCGACATCTCTCCCAGCAGGATCTTCAGCGCGGCCGCTGGAACCGGGAAAATTGCAGGCCGGTGGAGCGCGGCGCCAAGCTCGCGGGCAAAGTCGCTGTTGCGCACCGGATTGGGCGCGGTGGCGTTCATCACCCCGGTCACCGGGCAGCCTAAAGCGTAGCGAATGAGGCCCACAATGTCATCGATGTGGATCCACGACATCCACTGGTTGCCCGTGCCCAGCCTTCCTCCCAGGAAAGCCCGAAATGGAGGCAGCATCCTTTCGAGCGCTCCGCCTTTTCTTCCCAGAGCGATCCCGAACCGCAGTTTTACCACGCGCACGCCCAGCGATTCCGCCAGATCGGCCTCGCTTTCCCACTCGCGGCATACGTCGGCGAGAAAACCAGTTCCTACCGGCGACCCCTCGGTCAAAACCTCATCGCCGCGATCGCCGTAAATACCGATTGCCGATGCGCACACCAGCACCATCGGGCGCTGCTGCAATGTCGACAGCGCCGTTACCAGGTGATGGGTTCCCTTGACGCGGCTGGCACGAATCGCCTTTTTCGCCCAGGGGGTCCACCGCTGAGCTACCGGCGAGCCAGCCAGGTGGACTACCGCATCCACACCAGTCAGGCTTTCGGCCGGAGGCTCACCGGCAAGAACATCCCAAGCGGCTCGGCTTAACGCGCGTACAGAGTGGCGGTCGCGCGCAAGCGATTCCACCAGGCGCCTCCCGATGAAGCCTGTCGCCCCAGTAACGGTGATGTTCACGTGTAAATACATTAAAACATGCGGACAGCACTGGAGCAGCATCAGAAAGGGGAGAACCAGCGGGTGTAACTATCGAACGGCCACAATTACGAGCGTTGCATCGTCTTGCGCGCGGCCGCCGGTAAAGATCGAGATAGCCTGCAGAATCCGATTCTTCAGCTCGTGGGCGCCACGATCGCGCAGAGCTGAGGCCAACTGAGCGAGCCTCTCTTCTCCGAACTCCTCGTCACGCGCATTGGAAGCTTCGGTAATGCCGTCGGTGAACAGCAGCAACCGGTCGCCGGTCGCGACTGAAACTTCGCCTTGCTCGTACGACCACTCCGGAAAGATGCCCAGCACCGCGCCGCCGGCCACGAGCCGTTCGATTTCGCCATTCGCGCGCACCAGAACCGGCGCACAATGCCCTGCGTTCGTGTATGTGACCTTGCGCGCGCTCATGTCCACCGCGCAGTAGCAGAATGTCACGAACTTGCCGGGCGTGGTGTTGCGGCACACGCTGCGATTCAGCTTGCGGGTCAACTCGCCCGGTTCCGGCGATTCTTCCGCGAGCGCGCGCACCGAAGCCTGCACGTTGGACATCAGTAACGCCGCTGGCACGCCTTTTCCGATCACATCCGCGATCGCGATGCCTAGCTTGTTCTCCCCAAGGCTCATCACGTCGAAGTAATCGCCGCTCAGTGTGCGCACCGGCTGCGTGGTAGTCGAAATCTCCAGACCCGGGATTTCCGGAATGCTCTTGGGAAGCAGTGCCTCGCCGACGGCACGTGCGTCTTCGATCTCTTCCTTTTCTTTGCGCAGACTCTCGCGTTTAAGCCGGCCTGTTTCGATCTGCTCGCGGAGCGTGCGCAGCAGGCGCGAATTCTCCCAGGGTTTCAGCACGAAATCCCGCACCCCGTGCTGCATGGCTTCGACCGCAAGATCTACTGAACCCCACGCCGTCATGGCCACCACCGGCAAGGTATTGTCGATGTCCTGAATGCGCGCCAGCAGATCCAACCCTTCCTGGCCAGAAGTCGTGTCGCGCGTATAATTCAGGTCCATCAGCAGCAAATCATAGGGTTGAGATTTCAGCTTGTCCAAAACCGCGGCCGGGGAATTGACCGCCTCAATCTGGTAGCCTTCACTCTTCAACAGCAGCCGGAGGGCTTCCAGCACGTCGGGCTGATCATCGGCGATCAAAGTTCGCGGTGAGCTGCTCATGCCAGGGATTACGCACGCTCTCTGCCATCCGTTCGACATTGTAACCTATTGAAAAAGCTAAAGTACAGGGTTTAAACCCCAGCGCCATTCGTTCAGTTCCGCAAAGCCGAATCCCACAGGCGGACAGCCCTCATTGCTCGCGTAGAGACTCGATGGGATCGACGCGGGCCGCCCGGCGTGCCGGAACATACGCTGCCAGAAGAGTAATCGCGCTCAAGAAAAGGGCCGCGCCCGCATACGCAACCGGGTCGGTTGGCGCGACCTTATATAGCAGCGACGCCATGATGCGGGTGAGCGCGAGGGCCACACAGCATCCAACCGCGAGTCCGGGCACGAGCGTGGTCAGGCTTTCCTTGAACAGCAATCCCAGAATGTCGCGTCGCCCGGCGCCTAACGCCATGCGCAGACCCAACTCGCGAGTGCGGGTTGCCACCGAATAGGAAAGCACGCCGTAGATTCCAATACCCGCTAGCGCCACGGCGATCAACGCAAATCCGCTCACCAGCAGCAGGGCAAAACGCCGCTGCGCTTCGGAATCGTCGACAATGCGCTGCATGGTTTCGATTTCATCAATCCCCAATTCAGGATCCGCCGAGCGGGCCGCACGGCGTATCGCCTCAGCCAGGTTGCCGGCATTGGACGCAGTGCGAATCACCAGGTCCATGGTGGGCGAGACACCCACGCTGTACCACGTAGGTTCGGGCTCGATATCCAGCGCGAAATCACGAGTGTCGCCAACCACGCCCACAATCTCCAGTTCGCTAGGCTTGGGGGTCATCACGTTCGTCAGAATGCGCTGGCCGACCGCGCTCTGACCGGGGAAAAAGCGACGCGCGAACCACTCGCTGACCACGACCGCCGGTTTGTTGTCGTCACTGTCCAACAGAAACCGGCCTTGCTTCAGCGGGATGCCCATGGTGCTGAAGTAGCTGGGGCTCACCCATCGGATCTGCGCCACGGGAAACCGGCCTGGCTCGAATGTCCGCCCCACGATGCCGAAGCGCGACGCAAACCGGCTGTGCTCCGTGCGATCGAGTCTCATGGGCGCTGTGTTCGCGGCGGCGACTTCGACGACGCCGGGCAATTGCCCTATGCGGGGAAATAACGTGTCGCGAAAGAATTTCCCGGCCTGGTTCCAGTCGTAATTGGTGACCGGAAGATGAACCTGCACGCTCAGGACATTCTGCGCGCGGAATCCGGGATCAACCTCGAGCAGCGTGGCGAAGCTTCGAACCAGCAGGCCCGCGCCGATCAGAACACCGAGCGACAGCGCGATTTCAGCCAGTACCAGCACAGCGCCCACTCGAACGCGCCGCGGACCTGCCGACACCGCGCTCGTCTGTTTGAGAACCTCATTCAGATTCGCGCGCGCGCCTTGAATCGCCGCCGGAAGCCCGAAGATGATGCCGCACAACACCGCGATGGCGAAAGTGAATCCAAAGACGCCGCCATCGGTCGAGACATCAGCCAGCCGCGGGATTTCTTGAGCGGCCAGCGACGTGAGCACCGGCGTCAGGCAGAGCGCCATCATCATGCCCAGCGCACCACCCAAGAGCGCAATCGCGAGACTCTCGATCAAAAAGAGCCGAATCAACTGCACCCGCCCTGCGCCCAATGCGGCGCGAATGGCTGCAGCCCGCTGCCGCGCCGCGCCGCGCGCAAGCAGCAGATGCGCCACATTCACGCACGCGATCAGCAGAATCAATCCGACCGCCGTCCAGACTACCAGCAATGCCGGCCGCACGCTGCCCGAAACCTGCTCGGCCAATGGAACCACCGTCGCTCCCACGGTTCTATTGGTGGCCGGATACGCTTGCGCAAGCTGCCCCGCGATGGCTTGCATCTCAGCTTGCGCGCGTTGCTGGCTGACATTGGGGCGCAGGCGCGCAATCACTTCGAGCGGATGAAACTGCCGTGTGTCCGCGAGCTGCGGCTCGAGCAGCGAAAGCGGCAGCCACAGGTCGGCCCACACGGGAAAGGCCTGCCGGCGCGGCAGGACGCCGACCACGGTGAATGCGCCGCCATCCAGCCGAATCGCCTTGCCGATGATCGAGCGGTCTGCGCCGAACTTGCGCCGCCACAGACTTTCGCTGATGAGCGCCACGTGCTCGCGTCCTTTGTCCTCCGACGGGAGAATGTTCCGCCCCAGCATCGGTTGTATGCCGAGCATGGTCAGCAGATTGGACGAGATCATCGCGCCTTGGATCTGCAGCGGCTCGCCGTAGCCGGTCAATGCCGCTTTGTTCATGGCTTCGAGCGTGTACGCAGCCATCTCGTCGAAGCTATGACTCTCGCGCTGCCAGTCTCTGAAATCCGGCGCCGTCACTTGCAGCAGCCGCAGGTCCGGGTGAGTCTCCCAGATCATCACCAGCCGCTCCGGAGCGCGGAAGGGCAACGGCCGCAGCAGCACCGCGCGAATCACACTGAAGACAGAAGTATTCGAGCCCACGCCCAGGGCGATGGTCAGGATCGCAGCAGCCGCAAACCCAGGACTCCGCCGCAGTGTACGGAGAGCGCATCGCCATTCGTGAGCGGCCGGCAAGCTTTTAGTCTACCCAACCGGCAGGGCCGCCGTTTCGCTACAATTGAAACATCTCCGTGCGCCCGTAGCTCAGCTGGATAGAGCGTTTGCCTCCGGAGCAAAAGGTCGGTGGTTCGAATCCACTCGGGCGTACCAAAACTCCTTAATGCTCGGGCCGCCCGCCAGGGGCGTGCGCCTACTTACCATCGAAATATGGATGCGGCGCGACGGGTGGCTTAGGCGTTTCGCCGCGCGCTCTGCGTACCGTGACATCCTCGAACAGCAGCGACGGCACGGCGAGCGTGACCGGCGAGTACCCTTCTTCGCCGAAAAAGAACATGCCCGGGGTACGCCGCGGCCGGAACTCGACCGTGAGGATGTTCTGGTCTTTCGAGGCCGCCACAATTTCCTTGAACGCGGCGGCGTTCAGACCGGAGAACTGTACACCATGGATGAGTTCCTCGTGGCCATCGGGGAAGACTTTATAAGCTTGCACTGGAGCTGAGCCGTTTTTCATCCGGCGCACCACAATGCCAAACGGCTTGTTGCGCTGTTTCACCAGATCCAGAAGCTTCGCGTGCAAATCAGACGGGCTCAAGCCGTTTTCCGCGGTTACAAAGATGTTGGACGGCATGGCCTGCCCTTCATGCCGGCTTCCCGTGCTGTGTTCTATGCCGCGGACCGGATCGCGCGTCACTAGAAGCGTCTTTAGAATACCTTTCTCAACCAGCCTGGTCTCACGAGCGGGGATGCCGTCTTCATCCACTCTGCACCAGCCGGCCAAGGGAATCTTGTTGTATTCGGCGAGCGTCGGGTTATCCGTGACGCTGAGAAACTCCGGGAGCACGCGGGCGCCGATCTTATCGATGAACGGGTTCTCTGCCTGCCCCTGCTGTTGCGGACCAAAGGCGTTGTCCATCAGAACCCGGCGCGAACCGAGCAGGTCCGGCACAAATGCAAATCGGAAAAGCTGCGCGGCTGCGTCACCCTCAGCAAGTACCGGCCCGTTGTAATTTTCCATTACCGAAGCGGTACGCAGATCCTTAAGGCGCTGGCCCAGAGCACGCACACGGGATGCGAGTTCATCGGCGGGCGGAAGCCCGGCTACTGAAGTCGCGTAGAGCCACACGAAATCATCCAGGGGCGTTCCATCCGGGGACTGCGTGGCGGCGTGCGCGTTAAATGTGACGCGCGGATGCTGAATCGTGTAGGAGGTTCCCTCGCTGTTGACATAGCGAATGTGGAAATTCGCCGCGGAGAAAGTGATGGTGGAAGTATAGACGTCCGGCATCTGGCGGAACAGCCCGGAAAGACTGCGCGCCAGGGCTTCCCACTGCCCGTGGTCGGCATGTACCGCCTGTGCAGTAACCGTGGTGACGGCAGGATCCTCTTTCGTGAAGTCCGGAGTCTCATCGGTATCGACCTTGTTCTCCAGTGCGGCGCGCTTTTTGGAAAGATCCTCGACCGCCTTTTTGTAAGTTGCGTCCGTGGCCAGCCAGATTTGACGCCGCAGCTCCTTGTAGTCGTCGTCGAGAGGAAGCTGGGTGGTGCCATTGAACACCTGAACCATGCTGGACATATTGAAGTTCATGGAAAAGAAATTCGTATTGTCCAACTTGTAGTCGCCCACCCGCACTTCAACCGTGAACATGCGGGAACGGTTTTCGGAGCTGTCGTTCAGCGCGCCGAAACTGGCAGAAATGCGGGTGCTGTCGGAATCGACTGCGCGGAAAGATATAAAGTATGGCTTCGCGAGATTCTCCAGTTGGAGCTGCTTCGTGGAGCGGTCCAGCTCATCGCGCATGGCCTTCATGACCATGTCATCCTGCGCCCATAGAGGGAAGGCGGCGGCGAAAACCCATAGCACTAAGGATGTTCTTGCAGTCGGCATTCTCGTCATCCTACTAGAGCGGCTAGACTCCTTTGTCTTCGAATGGGGCAGGTAGAATGGGGAGCCGCTCTTGCGACTTCTGTTTCTTCTGCACTTCGATTTGCGAAACGAAGATCCCCGGGGACACAGCGGACACCGGGACGCCGCCCGATTCCGCGCCACAGATGCCGTTGAACACGGCGACGTTTTTGTCCGCCGCGACGATTTTGCTGAACGTGGTGAGAGGAGTGCCGATCAGGTCCACGCCGCGGACCAGTTCCTCGTGACCGTCGGGATAGATGCGATACACCACCAGGGGAAGGACGTTGAATGCGTTCGGTATGGTTCTTCCCGTGAAGGTGAAGCCGCCTTCGATTTCGTCGAAGTAGAGGCCGAAGGGCAAATTCTGCTTCTTGACCTCGTCGATGAGCAGCTTCTTCAGATCCGGCTGCACGGCTGAGGCTGCCACGTCGACGACGAGGTTCGATTGCCGTGCCACCGGGCGCAGCCCCACCTGTTTGCGCCCATGTCCGTTGGATTGCGGAAATCCCTCGATGGGCGTGCGCGACATCAGAAACGTTTTCAATACGCCGTTCTGCACGACGTTGACGCGCCGCGCCTTCACCCCCTGGTTGTCGTACAGATAGTAGCCGGCCAGGTCCGTTTCCGCGATGCGCCGGGTAGTGGGGTCGAAGTAGACGGAGAAATCTTTGGACAGCACCTGCTCATTGACCTTCTTCTTGAAGGTCTGGGCTTCCTCCGCCAACTTCTGCCGGTGCCCTTCCATGCGATGGCCAAAGATCTCATGGAAGAAGACGCCGCTGGCACGGCCGGAGAGAATCGCGGGTCCGGTGTAGGGATCCGTCAGCGGTGCGATACGCAGCGCCTCGAGTTGGCGGATCATCTTGTTCACCGCTTTGAGCATGGTGGCGTCATCGGGCAGATCCTTTTCATTGAAGCCGAAGAAGGATTCGTAGAGGGGCAGCTCCATGCCGTCGTCGGCCTTGGTGTTGGCCATCACGAAGAGGTGCCAGCCCGGCTGCGAAGTTTGAATGCGCGTGCCCTCGGTATTCACATACCAGCGCGTTTCCGAGCTGGCCATCAGCATGGCTGTGGCCTGATAGATCTTCGTGAACTGGGCAAACGGAGCCGTGTACTTGCGGAGCTTGTCTTCCCAAGCGTGGCGGTCCACGTGGAAGTCGATTGGCGGCTCGCTGTATTGCTGTGCCTCTTCGCGCGAAAAGTCGTTGGACTGGTCCTCCTGCGCCACTTTCACCTGAACGTTGGTCTTGACCTTGGTAAACTGCTCCAGGGCGCGTTTATAGCGCTCGTCGGTGTGATACCAGAGGACCGCCCGGATGGCATCCGGATCGTTCTCGATGGGCAACGTTATGTTCGAATAGTTCGCATACGGATTCGCCGGCATCCCTCCCCGGATCTCGCGCGTGTTGTCCATGCTGTAATCGCCAACGCGCAAATCGATGTCGAGCTGCCGGCGGCGATCCTCATTGCTGCTGGTCAACGTGCCGAACGCCGCGGAGATGTGGACACTGTGCGTTTCGGTGATCTCGTAGCTCAGAAAGTAGGGCGAGACCGGCTGTGCCTTCAGCTTTTGCATGGAGCGTTCCAGCTCGGCATGCATGGCTTGTAGAACCGGGGACGGCGCTTGTTCAGCAGCGCGGCCAGATCCCAAAGCCAGAAACACAACGCAAACTATCACGAAACGGTAACTCGGGATAACGCGGGAAGCACCAACGGACGACCCTGGCATGATTTGGATCTCCTGTGGTCTTTGACAGTATACCTAACTGGCCGTCGCGCCCGGTCAACTGGACATCGCCGAAAAAAATCCCGGCGGCTAGGCCTTATGGATGAGCTGCCGGAGAGCACCGTGGTCCGGATTGAGTAACTCGGCGGTGCGCGGTTCGTTGACGTCGGCGACAATGATCAGCCCAGCCTCGGCATTGACGTGGCTGAAGATTCCCAAGTTCTTCATCCTCTGCGCCTGGTGCAGGTTGTCGTCGGTGGGGCTCAGGTAATGCACCCACCCAACTTTATAGCGGTGGATCAGGAAGAGATGGGCCAACGTCATCAAACGCTTCTGGCGCAATGCAGGATTGAAGTTGTTCTGATCGCGGATCGACAGGATCTTGTGGCCGCGCCGGTCTTGGACGTCCGCGAACACCACGTTGACCAGCTTGTCCTTGGAATCGTTCCACACGCTCAGTTCCAACAGCTCCGAGCCCGAAGCCACCGGCTGCAAATGCGCGCGCAGGGCCAACGGCACTTGGTTGCAATCCGCCCAAATCTTGAGCCACTCCTCCAGAAGGGTTGGAGGCACCTCCGTCTGTACCAGGTGCTGATGCTGCGTCGAACCTTTCCCCATCGCCTTCGTCGTGGCGGTACGACCGGACGCCGCCATCAGCGCGGCATCCAGCCGCTGCCCGCCGACCAGCGTCTGCGGCGTCCGGTAAGGGGATTCCAGCAGCCTGAACTTGCGCTGCAAGCGTGCCAGCGACAGCATTCCGTCTTGTCTTAGGGCCCTCGCGAACTCTTCCGCCGCCAACCCATCGATTTGGTGCCCGCCGTACGTGATGAAGTTGAAGACGAACCCCAGCTTGCCCAAGGCTTCGGGAAAGCGCCTCATCTCCTCCTCGCTCATGCCCGTGGTGTCCCAATTGAAAGACGGCGAAAGATTGTACGCGAGCATCTTTTCGGGGAACTCGGCGTGAATCGCCTCGGCAAATGCCTGAGCCTCCGCCAGGTTTGCGGTGGAGGTTTCCATCCACAATAGGTCCGCGAAAGGCGCGGCCGCCAGGGACTTCGCAATCGCGTAGTCCAGACCACCCTGCACCTGATAATAGCCTTCCGGCGTCTTCGCCAGTTCGCAATCCCAAGTGACCGTGATGCCCATGGACTCTGCTTTTTCACGGGCACAATTCCAGGAAGCACGCTTGGAGAAGGCCAGCCATTCGTCCACGCTCAAGTCGAAAGACTCGCCTTGGCTGGCGCGAAACACCATGACGTCCGCCACCGCCTGAGGATAGGTCTCAAGCCCCGCCGCGGCCTGCCACACATCCAGAAACCTGGTGATGACTTGATCGAGAATACCGTCCACACTCGAAGCCTGGTTGTGTTTGAATGCCGTGGCTTTCTCCTCGATGACCGTCATCAAGCCCTTTTCTTCCAGCCACCAGGTGGCGAAGGCCAGCTCGGACCGCGGGACCGCGAACATCAGGTGCCCGTTGATCTCTTCGATCCCCAATTCGAAGAACTTCCGCAGAATGGCGAGAAATCCGGCCTTGTAGCTCGGCAATTTGACGTTGGTGGCGCCCAGGATAAATGGCTGGTCGCGTTCGTCAGCGCAGCTATCCAGCAGGTTCGCCGCCTCGGCGTCTGTGCGAGCCACGATGATACCCGGCACGCGCATGATATCGAGTTGGAAGCGCGCCGCATTGAGCCTCTGAATTTGCTCGTGCTCAGCCACGAGAACCTTGCCGCCCTGGTGACCGCACTTCTTCACTCCGGGTTTCTGATCCTCAATGTGGTAGCCGGGGACCCCCACCTCCACGAATCTGCGAATCAGGTTCCTGACGTGTGCATCCCCACCGTGTCCCGTGTCGGCATCGGCGATGATGAACGGTTGATAGTCGACTTGTGGAGTGGCTGACCGCCGTTCTGATGGCATGCGCGAACGGGCAAAGAACTGGTTCCTGTCGGCGGTGAGCAGGGCGCGCACGATCGATGCCGCCTCGTCGGGCACCTGGCTCAACGGATAGCTGGCCAGATCCGCGCCCGGGTCTTCCGTCGCGCCTCCCTTGGCCGACGTCGCCCAGCCGCCCAGATAGATGCCTTCGATTCCTGCCCGCTTGATCGCTACGGCTTGTCCCGGTGAGTAGGGTCCAAAGGTCGTGATCGACTTGCCTTCCTGGAATAACTGGCGAAGGCGCGAGTAGAACGCCTCCGCAGCCTTTCGCGCGACAGGGTAGTCGGCCTCGATCGATCCGCGCTGTTCAACCACCTGGCGAGGTGAGTACAGGCGCACGATCCCCTGGAAACGCGGGCTCGCAAGCCAACTTTGGACCTCGGCTACTTGTTCTTCGAATGAACTCATGCTCGGCCTCCAACGCGTCCGCTCCCTGACGGTCCTAGCTCAGACTCCGCCCCCCCGCGCTGTCCGGTACTTGCCGAGCCGCGACCGTGAGGGAGCGGTTGCCCGGCGCGATTTTTCAACAACTTCCTAAGCCTGTTTCCGCTCACGGGAAACTTGCTGCCGCTCTCGCCCCGAGTATCCTGTTCGCCCCCAGCGAGCAGTAGTATATCACCAGCGCCCATGAAGAACCAGTTAAGCATGTCCTTTTATCTTGGATCGATGGTGAGACCTTACGTCGCAGCCGCCATTTGTGGTCAAACTTCACTTCACTTAAATGTAGATTTTCGCCTTCCGTAACGAACTAAGCCTTCTATGTTCCAGGATGCAGATTCCGCAAAAGCGTGACGGCTGTCACCAACTTGCGCCATCTGCATCTTGGGGAATGAGACGAGGGTTTCGAGATTCCAAAATCATGAGAAAGTTAATCTTGTTCGTCCTGATGGGGCCGCTCTGGGCCCAGGATACCCTCTCGTTACGAGAGGCGGTGCGCCTGGCGCTGAAAGAAAACAAAGCAATTGCCGCCACTGACGCCGGAATACGCGCTTCGGCGGCGCGCGTTGACGAGGCCCGCGCCGGCTGGCTCCCCAAACTGAACTATTCGGAATCCTTCGCGCGCAGCGACAACCCGGTCTTCGTCTTTAGCTCGCTGCTGACGCAGCATCAGTTCGGCCCCGAAAATTTCAACATTGGTCCGCTAAACCGGCCGGACTTCTTGAACAATTTCCAGTCCCTGCTCACCGTGGACCAAGTGCTGTACGATGCCGGGCAAACGCGGAACGCGGTGAAGTCGGCCGATCTTTCGCAGCAGATGACCCGGGAGGAGCAGCGCCGGACCGGGATGCAAGTGATCTCCGGTGTGGTCAGTGCTTATTATGGCGCGGTACTGGCCTCGGAGAGCCTCAAGACCGCCGAGCAGGCGCTCGGATCCGCGGAGGCGGACCTGAAGCGGGCCGAATCAGTCCGCGCGGCCGGCATGTCCACCGATGTGGATGTGCTGTCGATCCGGGTGCATCTTGCGGCCGTCACCGAACAGCGTATTCAGAGAGCGGCAGACCTCGATGTCGCCAGATCCGGACTGAACGATGCGCTCGGTCTGCCGCTCGACACAACCCATCACTTAACCACCGCGCTGAGTCCATTGGATCTGCCCGACCTGGAGCTGACGTCCCTGGAACACGATGCCTCGGCCACCCGCCCGGAGGCTCGTGAAACACACTTAGCCGCTGATCTCGCGAAGACACAGGCGGACTCCGCCCGGAGCAGCCTGCTTCCACAAGTCACTTTCCGCGCAGCCTTTGAGGCGGATCGGCAACGCTTCCTCGATAGGGGTGGAGCGAACTGGCTGGCTTCGGTCGGGCTGCACTGGAACCTGTTCAACGGCCTGGCGGACAAGGCGCGCATCCAGGAATCGAGCCACTGGCTGACGCGCGCCCATGCCGACGAACAGCGCATGGACTCAGCGGTGCGCCTCGAAGTGCGCCGCGCCTGGGCCGATCTCCGCGCCGCGCAGCAGCGCATCGAAGTGGCCAAAGCGGCGGTGGCCGAGGCTGAAGAAAGTCTGCGGATCACTCAAAACCGGTATGAAGCAGGCATGAGCAACGTGACCGACCTCTTGCGAAACGAAACCGCGGTGCTCGAAAGCCGAACCCGGTACCTGGGCGCAGTGCACGACCAGCGCCTGGCCGCCACCATGTTGGAACTGGCCGCCGGGCGGCTATCCCCGGATTCAGAGGTATTGAACTAATGCGATTCCTTTTTGTCCCGACCCTTACTGCGATGGCGATGCTGAGCGGCTGCGGCGGCAGCGAGTCGCGTCCCAAAGCGGCCTCCAACGCACCCTCCATTCCGGTCCAGGCCGTGGTGGTGCGCAGCAGTCAGTGGCCCGATGTTTATCAGGCCACCGGAACCGTTCGCGCGCGCTCGGCCGCGGTGCTCTCCAGCAAAGTGATGGCTTACGTCCAGCAGGTTGCGGTTCAGGTTGGCGACCAGGTGCGCGACGGCCAACTGCTGGTCACGCTGGATTCGAAGGATCTCGACACCAACGTTCGGCGCGCGGAAGCCGCTGAAGCCGAGGTTCTGAGCGCCATCCCCGAAGCGGATAACGGTGTCGCGGGCGCGAAAGCCAATCTGGATCTGGCGCGGAGCACGTTCAAGCGCATGGAAGAGCTCGCCTCTAAGAAGTCGATTTCGAATCAGGAGTTCGATGAAGCGTCGGCGCGTCTGAAGTCGGCCCAGGCCGCGTATGAAATGACCCGGGCGAAGCGCAGCCAGCTCGATTCGAAATTAGCTCAGGTGCGCGAGGAAATCCGCGGCGCACGAATCATGCGGGACTACACGCGCATCGCAGCGCCGTTTTCCGGAGTCGTAACGGCGAAGTCCGTGGAGCCAGGAAACCTGGCTGCTCCCGGCGCGCCCCTCCTCACGGTGGAACGGGAGGGCGCCTACCGCCTCGAGGCGTCGGTGGAGGAATCCAAGCTCCCGTTCGTGAAGCGCGGGCAAACCGTCAACATCGCCTTGGAAGCGTTAGACCGCCAGATTCCCGCGCGTGTGTCGGAAATCGTTCCGGCGGTCGATGCGGCTTCGCGCGCTTACATCGTGAAAATCGACTTACCCGCGATGCCGAATTTGCGGTCCGGCATGTTCGGCCGCGCGTGGTTCCCGCTGGGCGCCCGCACAGTCGTGGCGGTTCCGCAGCCGGCGCTGGTGGATCGCGGCCAATTGCAATCCGTATTCACCGTGGAAAACGGATTCGCGCGCACACGGCTGGTGACTACCGGCCAGCGCGCGCAGAACGCGGTCGAGGTGCTCTCCGGATTGAGCGAGGGAGAAACCGTGATCAGCCCGCTGCCTTCAGCCCTCGCCGACGGCGCCCGCGTGGAGGTTCGGCCGTGAGCGCGGTGCCCCCGCGCCGTCTGGGCCCGGCGGGGCGCTTTGCCCAGGCGTGGATTCGCTCCAAGCTGACGCCGCTGATCATTACCGCGGCGCTGCTGATTGGCGCATTCGCGGTATGGAAACTGCCGCGTGAAGAAGAGCCGCAAATCATCGTGCCCATGATCGACGTCTTCGTGCAGATGCCCGGCGCCTCGGCGCGCGAGGTGGAAGAGCGCGTCACCAAGCCGATGGAAAAACTGTTGTGGGAGATTCCGGGAGTTGAGTACATCTACTCGACTTCCAGCCCGGGCATGTCCATGGCCATCGTGCGTTTTTATGTGGGCCAGGACGAGGAGAAGAGCATTGTCCGGCTTAATCAGAAGCTGTACGCCAATTACGATCTGATCCCGCCCGGCGCCACGCCCCCGCTGGTGAAGCCGCGGTCGATTGACGACGTGCCCATTCTGGCGCTAACGCTTTCCAGCAAGCGCTACGGGGATTTCGAACTGCGCCGCATCGCCGCCCAGGTGCATGACACCATCAAGCAGGTGCCCGATGTCTCCGCGGTCACCTTAATCGGCGGCCAGCGCCGGGAAATCCGCATCATTCTGGATGAAGCAAAGCTGGCCGCGTACAATCTTTCGCCGCTGCAAGTGGCTGGCGCGCTCGGGCTTTCGAACCGCCGCCTGCGCTCGGGGCAGTTCGATACCGCCAACCGGGAATATCAGCTCGAAACCGGCGAGTTTCTGCGAACTGCCGAAGACGTGCGCAACGTGGTGGCCGGCGTAGCCAACGACCAGCCCGTCTTCGTGCGCAACGTCGCCGAAGTGAGCGATGGCGGGGAAGAGCCTTCGCAATATGTTCGTATGGCCCGTGCCGGCTCCCGCGAATTCCTGCCTGCTGTCACCATAGCGGTCGCCAAGAGGAAGGGCACCAACGCGGTCATCGTGGCGGAGAACGTACTCGCGCGTATCGACCCGCTCAAAGGCAGCGTCATCCCGTCGGACGTTCAGGTCGACATCACGCGCCACTACGGCGAAACCGCCGCCGAGAAATCCAACGAGCTTCTGTTCCATATGTTGATCGCCGTGGTTTCGGTCAGCATCCTGATTGCCATCACGCTGGGTTTCCGCGAGTCACTGATCGTCTTCATTGCGATTCCAGTTACGCTCGCCTTGACGCTGGCGGTGTTCTATCTTTACGGCTACACGCTGAATCGCATCACGCTGTTTGCGCTGATCTTCTCCATCGGCATCCTGGTGGACGACGCCATCGTCGTGGTGGAGAATATCGTGCGCCACTGGCGCATGCCCGCAAACCGCCAGCGCCCGCCGTTTGAAGTCGCTATCGAGGCCGTGGATGAAGTGGGAAATCCCACCATCCTGGCCACATTGACCGTCGTTGCGGCCATCCTGCCTATGGCTTTCGTCGGCGGCCTCATGGGACCGTACATGCGGCCCATTCCCATCGGGGCGAGTGCCGCCATGGTGTTCTCGCTGCTGGTAGCCTTCATCGTCACGCCGTGGGCAGCGGTCCGGATTCTCAAGTCGGGCCACGCCGCCGCTCATGGGGAAAAAGAAGATCTCCTGACCCGTGTCTATCGGCGCGTGATGGGCAAGCTACTGCATGTTCCGGCGATGCGTTGGGGCTTTCTGTTGGGCGTAGTCGTGCTGCTGCTGGGCTCCCTTTCGTTGTTCTACGTGGAGTTCGTCAAAGTGAAAATGTTGCCCTTCGACAACAAGAGCGAGTTCCAGGTGATTGTGGATATGCCGAACGGAACCACGCTCGAGCAAACAGCGCGCGCAGCCAACGCTCTGGCGCTCGCTACGCTCGATCAGCCCGAAGTGGTGAACCTCCAGACTTACGCCGGCGCCGCCTCGCCGTTCAACTTCAACGGACTGGTGCGGCATTACTACCTGCGCCAGGGATCCAACGTGGCCGATATCCAGGTGAACCTTCTGCCCAAAGGCGATCGCAAATTGCAGAGCCATGACATCGCCAAACAGGTTCGCCAGCGGCTCCTTCCGGTTGCTGAGCGCTACAGCGCCCGCATCAAGGTAGCCGAGGTGCCGCCCGGGCCGCCGGTGCTTGAAACCCTGGTTGCCGAAGTCTACGGTCCCGAACTCAACGATCGCATGGCCATCGCGCGTCGCATCCGCGACTTATGGAAGCGCACCAACGGCGTGGTAGACGTCGATTGGTACGTGGAAGACGATCAGCCCAAGTACCAGCTCCTGGTGGATAAAGAGAAGGCCGCGTTGAACGGCATTTCCGAGGACGCCATTGCTCAGACCATGGCGCTGGCCTCTTCCGGTTACCAGGCGGGATTGCTGCACTCGGATTCCGCAAAAGAAGACATCCCGCTGATGCTGCGCCTCGACCGTGCCAGCCGTTCCGACCTCGAAAAGATCGCCACCCTCAAAGTCGCGGGACGCACCGGCCGGCTGGTAGCGTTGAGCGAACTGGTGCGCAGCCAGGAAGTCATCGCGGATAAGAGCATCTACCACAAGAATCTGCTGCCGGTTACTTATGTCACCGGTGACGTGGCGGGCGCCATGGAGAGCCCGGTCTACGCCATTCTCAAGCTCGGTCCGGAAATGGACAAATTCCAGGCGCCCGCGGGCTACGCCATCGAGCAACACATGACCTCGCTCCCCACCGACGCGGAGCGCTACTCCATGAAGTGGGACGGCGAATGGCACATCACTTACGAGGTCTTTCGTGACCTCGGGATTGCCTTCGCTGCGGTCCTGATCCTGATCTACGGCCTGGTGGTGGGATGGTTTCAATCCTTCATCACGCCGCTCGTCATCATGGCGGCCATTCCGTTTTCGCTCGTTGGGATCTTGCCCGTGCACGGTCTGCTGCACGCATTCTTCACGGCCACCTCGATGATCGGTTTCATTGCCGGCGCGGGAATCGTGGTGCGCAATTCCATCATCCTGGTCGATTTCATCGAGCTCCGCCTGCAACAAGGCATGCCGCTGGACGAAGCCGTGGTCGACGCCGGAGCGGTCCGCTTCCGTCCCATGATGTTGACCGCCGCCGCCGTAGTCGTCGGCGCCGGAGTCATCCTTTTCGATCCCATCTTTCAAGGTCTCGCCATCGCACTGATGGCCGGAGAAATCGCTTCTCTGGCTCTATCGCGCATGACCGTGCCCATCCTCTACTTTGTTGTCAATCGAAGGAGAAAAGTCGCATGTCCATCGAACGTTACCTACGACTCATCGCCGGTTTCTTCGTGATGCTGAGCGTGGCTTTGGGTTATTGGGTCCATCCCGCCTGGTTCCTGTTCACGGCCTTCGTCGGCCTGAACCTGTTCCAGTCAGCGTTCACCAACTGGTGCCCCATGATGAGTTTCCTCGGCAAGCTGGGTGTTGAACCGGCCGGCCGTGGCGTCCGGGGTTTTAGGTGCTAGGTTTTAGGTGCTAGGTGCGAGGAATCTGCACCTCTGCGCCTTTCCTGACAGCTAGAACCTAACACCTGGCACCTGGCACCTGCTTTTCCCTGCGCTAAAATCGATTTGAGTATGGAAGAAGACGTTCCACAGCAGTTTGACGAAATCAAAGCCATTCTGCAACAGGTGGCAAAAAGCCAGGCGGCCGCCGAAGCCCGCATGGATCGTGCTGACGCCCGCATGGATCGTGCTGACGCCCGCATGAATCGTGCCGAAGCCCGTATGGATCGCCTCGAAGCGCGCATGGCGCGGAACGACGAGCGCTTCGAGAAGCGCATGCGTGGTTTTGAAAAGCTGGTGCGCATCGGCATGGCGGAACTGACCCGGCTCGAAAGAGCCCAGCAACGTACCGAAGCCAGCCTCAAGGCCCTTCTCGACTCCCTTCGTAAAAGCGGAAACGGACATCACGGCAGCCGCCCGCGATAGCATTCAGCGCCTTCTCAGCACCCGCGTCGGGTGCGAGGCGTCTGCGCCTTTTCCTAACACCTGGCACCTGACACCTGGCACCTGCTTTTTTTACTCCGCCCTTAACGCTGCCATCGGGTCCACCCGCGTAGCTCGCCGGGCCGGCAGCCATGCCGCCGATAGCGCGACCACCAACGCCGCTGCCGCGCCGCTCACATACATCAGCGGCGCTGCCGGCGTCACTCCAATCACAACAGCGCGAACGGACCACGCAAGGGGCGCGAGCAGGAGAACCCCGATGGGTACTCCCAGCGCCGCCATGCGCAGCGACTCTGAAAGCACCATCTTCTTGATCTCGCCGGGCTGCGCCCCCAGCGCCATCCGCAGGCCGATCTCCCGCGTCCGCCGGTTCACCGCGTATTGGATCACTCCGAACAAGCCTGCCGCCGTCAGCACGAACCCGAAAACACCCAATCCGCTGCTCAACCTGACGAGCAACTGGTCGAATGCCAGCGCCTGTTGCATGAACTCGCGCAGAGTCGTAGTGCCCACCAGCACTCCAGGATCGAAACGCTTGATTTCCTGACGTACCGCTTTTGCCAAAGCGCCCGGCTCGGAGGCCGTCTCGATCAGGAGCGTGATGCCGCCCCAGGGCATCTGCGCGAATGGCAAATAAAGGGAAGGCACGGGATGTTCGTGTAAATCTTCGATCGGTGCATCCTCCGCAATGCCCACTATCTCCCGCATTTTCCCGTCAACCGAAACCCACTGGCCGATCGGATTCTTTCCGGGGAATGCCTGGTGAGCCAGAAGTTGCGAGAGGACAACCACCAGCGGGCTGCTCTCGCGATCATTGGTGTCGATACCGCGTCCCGCCAGCACCCGCGTGCCCATTATGGAAAAGTAATTCCCTGCCACGTTGTACACGGGAACGCCTCGCGGCGCTTGTCCTGGAATCTCCACCCGCGCAGTCATCCCGCCTCCCGAGCCGCTCAACGGGAGCCGCCGCGCAAAGGTGGCCCCGCGCACTCCCGGCAACGCGGCCAGCCGCTCCGAGACCTGCTCACACCACATGAGCCCTGACATTCGGGGGCTCGACTCCACATCCATGACCAGCATTTTCTTGTGCGGATCGAATCCCGGCCGCATCGTTGTAGCATTGCGGAAGCTCTCGAAAAAGAGCACGGCCAGGCCGAACAGCATCACGCTCACGGCGATCTGCCCCACCACCAGCGCTTTCTTCCGCCACGTGCTGCGGGCGCCGGTTGCCCCCTGCTCCGATTTCAACACGTCGATCACGTTCACCTTCACGGCGTCGCGCGTGGGCGCAAACCCGGAAAGCACCACGGCGCACAAGGCTGCAGCCACCGCGAACGTCAGCACACGATAATCCAGCCGGATTCCGTAGTCCATAATTGGCGCAACCGCCATGATGAATGCGGATACTTTTTGCATGAGAAACTGTGCCAGCAGCACGCCGGCACTCGCACCGGCGAGGCTTACCACCGCCGTTTCCACCAGCAACTGCCGCGCAACACGCCACGACCCGGCGCCCAAAGCCATGCGGATGCCGAGTTCCTTCTTGCGCGTTTCCGCCAGCGCCAGCCGCAATTGCGCCACGTTGGCACAGGCCACAAACAGCACCAGGCCCAGCACCAGCAGCAGCCCGCCGCCGCCCATCAGCGTGCTTTTCCATCCTGGCGCAAAATTGGCCTCGAGCACCGTGCCGGCTTCGCCCGTCGGCGCCGGTTTCCGCTTCCCCGCCCCGCGAATCGCCGCATCGAACTGCGCCCCAGCGCGCTGTGTGGTTACTCCTGGCTTCAGGCGCACGATAATCTCGAAATCTCCTGCGTCGCGCTCGTACCGTTCGGCCGCACGTCCCGGGAATTTGAACCAATCTTCCATGCTGATCCAAACATCGTTGGGAACGCCACGGATCATCCCCGTGAACTCAGCCGGCATGACACCCGCGACCACAAAATTATGACCGTCGAGCATAATCCTTTTTCCAGCGATTCGCGGATCGCCCCCGAATCTCTGCTGCCAGAGGCGGTAACCGATAACCACTGCGGAATCTCCCCCAACCGGTTCAAACGACGCACGTCCGACCCGCGCTTTCACCCCCAAAAACTCAAAAAAGTTAGAAGTCGAGGGATACACAAGAACAGACCGGCGGTCGTCCCCAGTCCCCAGCGTTCCACCCACGCGCTCGTAGGTCACAAGGTCGGCCAGATTGCCGGCAGAGCGAAGCATATCCTGATAATCCGGCCAGCAGTACGCGATCTCATTTCCATCGTCCCCTCGCGAGGACAGCCAGAAGACCTCGTCAGGCCGATCGAAGGCGTACGGCCGGAGAAACATGGCATCGGCCAGGCTGAAAATCCCGGTCGTCAGCCCGATGCCCAAACCAATGGAAACAACGCACAAAAGTGTCGTCCCGCGGCTCTTGTTCAAAACGCGCAGGGCCATGCGCAGATCTTGCCCGAACGACGATGCTATGTTCATGCCCTCCCCACTGCAATCGAGAACCCACACCTGACACCTGACACCTGACACCTGAAACCTGACACCCGACACCTCAGCTATAATTTCAACTTGCCCCCCTCAACCCGCCACTCCGTCTGCGCCCTCGATTGCCCCGACGCCTGCGGTCTGCTGATCAACGTCGAGAACGGCAAGGGCAGCCGCCTGCGCGGAGATCCGCAGCATCCCGTCACTCGCGGTTTTGTCTGCGGCAAAGTGGCGCGCTACCTCGAGCGCGAATATTCGCCCGACCGCCTGCTCTATCCGCAGCACCGCGTCGGAGCCAAAGGCGAAGGCCGCTTCGCGCGCATCAGTTGGGACGAAGCGCTGGATGAAATCACGGCTCGCTTGCAATCCATCGCCGCGGAATTTAGCCCTGAGGCCATCCTGCCCTACAGCTACGGCGGATCCATGGGTTTTCTGCAAGGCGCGGGCATGGATCGCCGCTTCTTCCATCGCCTCGGCGCATCCCGTCTCGACCGAACCATCTGCTCGGCCGCCGGCGGCGTCGGCCTCCTCGAATCCACCGGCTTCAAATACGGCACCGAGCCCGAGCAGTTCCGCCACTCGAAACTGATCCTGG
>Ga0187817_10000171_pt1 | contig 24273 bp, 23 predicted proteins | sample NC_wetland_sal_i_17_FD_132431 | JGI IMG/M metagenome (GOLD analysis project Ga0187817, IMG submission 132431) | Wetland sediment microbial communities from Neuse River Estuary, North Carolina, USA - SO4_2 | ecosystem: Environmental > Aquatic > Freshwater > Wetlands > Sediment | place: USA... | reverse complement strand
GTCCACGAACTTCGAGGATCTCGCGTTCGTTCCGCCGGTGCTCGTCCTGCTTGTAGAGCTCTCCACCGTCCGGCTGACGGTGGACGGTCTTCTCCTGGCGGCGGTCGCGGGGGTCGGACTGCTTCTGTGGGCGGGAGCGGAACCGACGAGCGGGGTCACGCTGGGGCAGCAGCTGGAGCCGGCGGTGGTACCGACGCTGGCCGTCGGCGTGGCGGTCGTGGTGATGCTCTTCCTCCCGGGAGGGTCGGGGGGACAGGTCGGCTTCGCCGCGTTGGTGCTGGTGGGGGTGTTGGCGTTGTCCGCCTGGCTCTACCTGCGAAGCGCCGCCGAGGTCACCGACGCTCAGCCGACATCCTGATGTGCCCGGTCGCCGTTCCTCGGAGTGAAGACGCCCTCCGGGGCGGCTTCCGGGTGCCGTCGAAGGGTCCCTCCTGACCACAGCGGGCGTGTCGTCCGCGGAGTATGAAGAGAGGACAACCCCGGTATCCGACACCCCCGGCCGGGGTCAGGACGCCGAGAGGGCCGAACGGCCTCCCGTGACGCGAATCCGTTACGGCCGGGGCACAGACGATGACCGGGCGCCACCCCTGCCCCCATATACGAGCGGAGGGCATGGTGTCCGTTCCGAGTGGAAACCGTGCAGGCAGCCGAAGCGCGGCAGGCCATGGCCGACGTCATTGCCGCCGTGCACAAGGCCGTGGTCGGCCGGGACAGCGCGCTCGAGCTCGTCGCGACCGGGCTGTTGGCGGATGGGCATCTGCTGCTGGAAGACCTCCCGGGCCTCGGAAAGACGCTGATCGCCAAGTCGTTCTCGAGCGCGCTCGGTCTCGCGTTCGCTCGGATCCAGTTCACGGCCGACCTTCTGCCCCAGGACATCACCGGCGGGGAGGTGTGGGACGCGGAACACGCCCAGTTCGAGTTCCGGCCGGGCCCGCTCTTCGCCAACCTGGTGCTCGCCGACGAGATCAACCGGGCGCCTCCGAAAGTGCAGTCGGCACTCCTCGAGGCGATGCAGGAGTACCAGGTCACCAGCGAACGTACGACCCACCCGCTCGAGCGGCCGTTTCTCGTTCTCGCCACCCAGAACCCCATCGAGCTCGAGGGCACGTACCCACTGCCCGAAGCTCAGGTCGACCGATTCCTGATGCGACTCTCGATCGGATATCCAACTCCCACGGAGGAACGAGAGATCCTCGCGCGACGCCAGGCCCGGAAGGACGACCGGATGGACGTTCCGGCGGTGCTGGACCTCCCTCGCTTCCGGGAAGTGCAGAGAGCCGTGGAGGACGTGGAGCTCGACCCTGCGCTCGAGCAGTACGCCGTCGAGCTCGTGAACGCCACGCGGGTGGACCCCCGGGTCGAGGTAGGCGCTTCACCGAGGGGATCGCTCGCGCTGCTCAAGCTCGGCCGGGCCCGGGCCCTCCTGAGCGGACGGGACTTCACGGTCCCCGACGACCTCAAGGGCGTCGCGGTGCCGGGGCTCGCGCATCGCCTCACGATCAAGCCGGAGCCGTGGATCCGGGGCGTTCGCGGCGGCCAGGTGGTGCGCGAGGCGCTCGACCGAGTTCCCGTGCCCAAAGTGCCCTAGCCGCTGCTCCGTGGCAAAGGCCTTTTGAACGCCCTCCCAGTCGGCGGCGCGTGCCCGCACCGCCTCTCGTTGTGATTGCCGACCCGGTGGATCCGGGCGCTCTCCAAGTCCTCGCGAAGGGTCCGTGCCGCGTCGTCGACGCGTCAGGCGATCCAGCGACGCTTCCCACCCTGATGGAGACGGCCTGGGGGCTCGTCGTCCGGAGTCGGACCAAGGTGACCGAGACCCTCCTCTCGCACGCCCCACAGCTCCGGGTCGTCGCCCGCGCCGGGGTCGGGGTAGACAACGTGGACCTCAAGGCCGCGACAGCCCGGAAGGTCCTCGTGGTCAATGCCCCCACCGCCGCCACGACGAGCGTGGCGGAGCTCACCGTTACGTTCGCACTGCTCCTGGTCCGGGACCTGTACGGAGCGATTCAAGCGACCAAGGGTGGTGCCTGGAAGCGCGGGCTGCACGGAACCGAGCTCGCCGGGAAGACGGTAGGCCTTGTCGGCTACGGCCGGATCGGTCGCGAGGTGGCGCGCCGGCTCCGGCCGTTCGGGGCCTCCATCGTGGCCTTCGACCCTTTGCTCCCCCGCTCCCCGGACGAAACGCCGTTGGTTCCGCTGGACGAGCTGCTCGCCCGTTCCGACATCGTCAGCCTCCACGCCGCGCTGACGCCCGAGAACCATCACTTGCTCAACGCGGAGCGACTGGCTCGTCTCCGACGCGGTGCCTACATCATCAACGTCGCTCGCGGAGCCTTGATCGATGAAGAGGCCCTGCTCGCGGCGCTGACCTCGGGCCAGGTCGCCGGAGCCGCCCTCGATGTGTTCGAGCCGGAGCCCCCCACCCGGACGGCCTTGCTGACCCATCCCAAGGTCGTGGCCACGCCCCACTTGGGCGCTTCCACTCCGGAAGCACAGAACCGCGCCGGGGTTCAGGTGGCGGAGGAACTCCTGCGCCTTCTCCGGGGCGAGGAACCGCTTTATCTCGTCAATACCGAGGTGCGAGCGCCTCCATGACGTTCGACCCCGAGACCGCGACCTTCCTGATTGCCGGTCCGGTCCGCATCCACCCGCGGGTGCTCCGGGCGATGAGCTTCTCTTCGGTCAATCACCGGGGCGACTACTTTCACCAGCGCGTCGGCGAGATCCGCGAAATGTTGCCCATGCTGTTCGGCGCGCCGGGGCATCATGCGATCCTCACGGGGAGCGGCACCGCCGGACTCGAGGCGACGTACTCCGCCCTGCTCCGGCCGGACGACCACGTGGTGGTGCTGTCGAACGGAAACTTCGGCGAGCGGGGGGACGAGATTGCCCGGCGGTACTCGAACCACGTGACCACGATCTCCGCACCGTGGGGCCACCCGGTGTCGCTCGAGGCGCTCGCGGCCGAGCTCGAGAAGGGGGAGGTCCGGGCCGTCATCACGGTCCACAACGAGACCAGCGCAGGTTTCGCGAACGACCTGGCCACGATGGCTCCTCTCGTGCGGAAATCCGGCGCGCTCTTCCTCGTCGACGGCATCTCCTCGGTGGCCGGTCTCCCCGTCCGGATTCAGGACTGGGGAATCGATGGGATCGTCACCGGAAGCCAGAAGGGCCTCGCGGCGCCCGCCGGCCTGGCCCTGGTCCACCTGTCGGACCGGGCGTTCGCCGAGGTCCGGCCGCGTACCCAGTATCTGGACCTCGCGACCCACTTCAAGTCCCTCGAGAAGAATGACACGCCATGGACTCCGGCGATTCCGCTCTTCCTCGCCCTCCACGAAGCGCTGATCCTGCTCAAGGAGGAAGGCCTGGAGGCCCGGCTCGCCCGGACCCACGCGCTCGCGGAGGCGACGCGAGCGGCGGTGGACGCGCTGGGGTTGGAGCTGTTCGCGGAGCGGCGGTTCGCCTCGGACACGGTCTCTGCGATCAAGATCCCGGAAGGAATGGACGACGCTTCGATCCGGAAGGCGCTGCTGAACACGTACAACGTCGAGGTGCAAGGGGGCCAGGGGGCGTACAAGGGCAAGATATTCCGCATCGGCCACATGGGCATCGCCTCCTGGGGCGACCTGCTCATGTGTTTCGCCGGACTCGAACGGATCCTCGGGAAGGCCGGGCACGCCAAAGCCCCGGGCGCCGCCCTCACGGCCATCGAGTCCCGGATGCCCTGACCGGCTCCACCGGCCACGACGGCCGGCGGCTCAGATGTCCACGATCACGCGGGCACGACGCCGGTCCAAGTCGACCACGAGCTCGTGGAACGTCGCGGCCTTCACTTCAAAGTGGCGCGGGTGTCGGGCCGGATCGAACGGTTCGCCCCGTACTTGGGCCAGGAGCGCCGTCGGAGGCGTACCCACCAGCCGACACCGGATCTCGCGCACCAGGAAGTCCTCGACCTCGTGAAGCGTGATCAGTTGAGTGAGGAAGGCGACGACGAGCCCCGGCGGGTCGGAACCGCTCGCCTGGACCGCGCGCTCCTCGGCGGGACGAACTGTCCGAAGGTCCGTCATGAGCGCGAACAGGCCGAGCCCGAGCGCTTCGAACAGCTCGGAAGAGGAATCGGCACGGGCCCATATGCCGACATCGGCCGTGGTGGGAAAGCTCCCCCAATGTCGGGTCGTGCGCGTCGCCTCCGTACGGCCCCATCCGGGGACCCACAAACGCAAGAGGTGCCGGCCTTATAGGGGGCGCCGCGACTCACATCGGCAGCAGGAGAGGCCGTGCGCGCCAGCCTAGTGATTCCCACCTTCAACGAGTCCGCTTCCATCGGGTACGTCCTTCGGACGTTCCGCACCGCCGCCGAGTCCGCGAACCAGCGGTTTTTCTTCCGGAACCCGATCGACTGGGAGGTCCTCGTCGTCGACGGCCCCTCCACCGACGGCACGGCCGAGGTGGCGCAGAAAGAAGGGGCGCGAGTCATCTCGGAGCCCCGGAAGGGGTACGGCCGGGCCTACCGAACCGGCTTCGCCGCCGCCACCGGCGAGGTCATCGCGACCGCGGACGGCGACGCGAGCTACCCCGTCGACGAGATCCCCTGGTTCGTGCTCGACCTGCTCGAGCATCATCTGGACTTCCTGACCTGTGACCGGCTCTCGTACCTGGACCCGAAGGCGATGACGACGGAGCACCGGATCGGCAATCGGATGCTCAACTTCACCCTCCGCGCATTCTTTCACTCGGCGCTCCAGGGCGCTCCGGCCCGCGGGGTGCGCGACAGCCAGAGCGGCATGTGGATCTTCCGACGAGAGATCCTCGACCGGCTTCGGCTGACCCAGGACGGCATGGCGTTCAGCGAGGAGCTCAAGATCGAGGTCCTCTTGCGCGGCCTCCGGTTCGAGGAGACCCCGATCCATTACTCCGAACGGTGGGGGGCGCCCAAGCTGTCGAGCTGGCGCGACGGGGCCCATAACATGCTATTCCTCTTCCAGAAGCGGTTCGAGGTGTCCCGCGAGCAGCGGAGGGGCCTCGACGCACACCGGCTCGACCGCCCCGAGGGCGCGCCGCGGTAGCGCACCGCTACTTGGTCTTCCCGGACCGCTCGCGCGACTTGGGCCGCAGGCCCTTGTACCCGCACTTCCGGCACTGCACGGCCCGGGGCGAGTTGCGCGCCGAGCAGTTCATGCAGATGCGCTTCTGCAGCAACCGGTTTACGGCTTCGGGGAACGGCATGAGAAGGCCGCCGACCCTCCGAGGGCTATAAAGCGTTCCCGGCTGGCAGCGCGGCGTTCGCGTGAAGTTAAGGCCCGGCGGTCGATTCCGGGAGCGTGTCGGCGACGGACCCGGTATCGATGGAGGTTGGCGAACCGGCGGTGCAGCTCGGGCGGAGCGCGCTGGAAATCGTGCTCGGCCCCAACCCGCCGAAGGATCCCGCGCGACCGTTCCGGGACCTGCCTCTTCCTCCGGCCTTCGACGAGACTCGGGGAGTGTTCACGACCCTGCGGAAGTCGGAGTCGGGTCTACTCCGCGGATGCATCGGGTACACGCTCCCCGTCTACCCGCTCCGGGTGGGCATCCCCCGAACGGCCGCCAGCGCGGCGCTGGAAGACCCTCGCTTCCCGCCCGTCAGCTTGCCGGAGCTGAAGCGCCTGACCGTGGAAGTCTCCTTACTGACGGTTCCGGAACCGCTCCCAGCCCCGCGTCCCCGCGACCGGGCCGCCGCGGTGCGCGTGGGGTGGGACGGGCTGATCGTCCGATGGCGCCAGGCCGAGGGTCTCCTGCTCCCGCAGGTCGCGGTCGAGCAGCACTGGAACTCGGAGGAATTCATTGCGGAGACCTGTGGGAAGGCGGGACTTCCGTTCGATGCGTGGCTCCGGCCCGAGACCGAAGTCTTCCGGTTCAGCTCCGCTGTCTTCGGCGAAGAGACGCCCGGCGGACCGGTCCGCCGGGTCCCGCTTACCCCGTAACCCGTTCTAGGGTCGCGGCCAGGTTCCCATCATCCAGCTCCCAATGAAGGGCCTCGACCGGCGCCGGTTCTTCGTGGATCTCGAGGGGGCCTTCCACGAGCAGCTCGCCTCGTAGCCGATCCGCGTGGGTCCGGAGGGCCTCTCCCATGTCACCCGAGGCCCAGAGGGTGAGCCGGATTCGGTCGGTGAACGCGAGATGGGCTTCCTTCCGGGCCTGCTGCAACCGACGCATCGCCTCCCGGAAAAGGCCTTCCCGATAGAGCTCGGGCGGTGCCGTTCGGGGGAGTCGGGCCACCCAGCCCCGGCCGTCGTCGCGCTCGACCCATTTCTCGGCGGGGTAGGCGGATGTGTCCCCGGGGGGCTCGACGCGGAACTCCCGCACGTTGAGCTCGTCCTGGAACAGTTCGATCGCCGCCGGGCCGAGACGCACGAAGGCCGGAGCGTTCTCGGTCTGCAGGACGAAGGCCGGGAGGGGAAACCGGGACTTCACGCCGGCGCGCTGGCGAAGTTCGCGGCCGACCTCGACCCAGCCCCGTAGTTCGGCCATCGCGTTGTCGAGCTCGGGCTCTCCCAACGATGCGGGAATCGGCCACGGCGCGAAGTGGACGGACCGGTGCGGGTCGGCAAACGGCGTGCCAGACAACTCTTGGAATAGATACTCCGCTAGGAAGGGCGCGAGCGGCGCCAGAAGGTGGGCGAGCGTCCAGAGCGTGTACGAGAGCGTTGCGTGGGCGGCGTGCCGGTCGGCGGGATGTTCGTCGCTCCAGAACCGGGGGCGTGAGCGTCGCACGTACCAGGTCGAAAGATCGTCCACGAATCCTGCGAGGGCAGTCGACGCCGCATGCGTTTCGTAGGTTTCGAGGGCGTCGGTCACGGCTTGCACGAGACCGTCGAGACGCGACAGGAGCCATCGGTCCAGCAGGTGCTTCACCATGGGTCGTTCGGTGACGGGCCGTAGCCCGTCCGCCTCCGCGTTGGTGCGATAGAACTCGTAGACGTGGAGCAGCGTGCCGAGCGTGCGCTGGGCCGCGAGCTGGATCGAACGGGGCGAGACGCGCGCCGACTCGGTGTAGTCGGTCATATAGAACGCCCATCGGAGCGCGTCCCCTCCGAGGTCGTTCATGAGGTTCAGTGGGTCGAACACATTCCCCTTGGACTTCGACATCTTCCGTCCGGAGTCGTCGAGCAGAAGCCCGTTCACGAGGCAGGTCCGGTACGCCGGCCGCTCGAAGAGCGCCGTGGCAAGCACGTGGAGAGTGTAGAACCAGCCCCGGGTCTGGTCGAGACCCTCCCCGACGTAGTCCAGCGGCTCGGTCGGCTCGAAGGGTCCGGGTTCGAACGGGTAATGGTACTGCGCGTAGGGCGCGGAACCGCTGTCGTACCATCCATCGATCGTGTAGGGCTCGCGAACCGCCTCCCCACCGCACGTGGGACACGGGAACCGGATCCGGTCCACCGAGACACGGTGGGGATCGAAGTCGGACGGGAGCGGGGCGCCGGCGAGCTTCGCCAGTTCTGCGAAGCTTCCGACTCCCGTGAAGTGGCCGGCCGGGCAGCGCCAGATCGGGAGCGGCGTGCCCCAGTAGCGGTTCCGGGAGAGCGCCCAGTCCTTGGCCTCGTCGAGGAAATTACCGAACCGGCCGTGCTGCATGTGCTCGGGGATCCAGCGGATCTTCTCGTTGTTCGCGACGAGGGCCTCCCGGATCTGCGAGCTCCGTACAAACCAGGAGTCGAGGGCCCGGTAGAGGAGCGGCGTGTCGCACCGCCAGCAGGTCGGGTACGTATGGCGCAGCTTCTCTTCGCTGAACAGCGCGCCGGCGCTCCGAAGGAGGTTCAAGAGGAGCGGGTCAGCGGCCTTGAACCCCTTCCCCGCGAACGGCGGCACCTGGTCCGTGAAGACGCCGTGGCTGTCGAGCGGGTCGAAGAAGCCCACGTGCTCCCGTTCCCCGATGCGCTGGTCATCCGCGCCGTAGCTCGGCGCGATGTGGACGAGCCCCGTGCCTTCCGCCTCGCCGACGAAGTCGTCCAGGACGATCCGGTACCGACCGTCTCCCGGACCGGCGAACGGAAACAGCGGGGTGTACGCCAAGTTCGCCAACTCGGACCCCGTGTACCGATGGAGCACCTCCGGCACTCCCGGGAAGTACCGGGCGACGGCGCCCTCGGCCAGGACGTACTCGTGGCCATCCTTTCCCCGAACACCGAGGTAGGTGAGGTCTCCCCGCACCGCGATGAGCAGATTGGCCGGAAGCGTCCACGGCGTAGTCGTCCAGACGAGAAGGTTGCGCGGGGTCCCCTCCGCGGCCGGGGCCACGTCGAAGCGGACGACGATCGACGGGTCGGTGAGCTCTTTGTATCCCTGCGCGACCTCGTGCGAGGAGAGCGGCGTCTCGCACCGCGGGCAGTAGGGAAGCGTGTAGAATCCCTTGGACAGCAGGCCGCGATCGAAGAGGGTCTTGAGAGACCACCAGACGCTCTCGATGTACTTCGCGTCCATCGTGGCGTAGGGGTGGTCGTAGTTCAGCCAATACCCGATCCGGCTGCTCATCTCGCGCCAGACCTGTATGTACTCGAACACGCTCGCGCGGCATTCCTCGCAGAACCGCTCGACGCCGTAAGTCTCGATATCGCGCTTGAACCGGAATCCGTGACGTTTCTCGATCTCGAGCTCGACGGGAAGTCCGTGACAGTCCCACCCGGCCATCGGGGTGACGATGTGGTACCCGCGCATCCGGTGGTATCGCAGGGGGACGTCCTTCAGGGCCCGCGTCATCGCGGAGCCCAGGTGAGGCCGACCGTTGGCCGTCGGAGGCCCTTCCGTGAAGCGGAAGGGGGGACCGTCCGGATGAAGCGCCAATGCCCGAGAGACGAGGTCGGTGTCGCTCCAGAATTTCTCCACTCGCCGTTGGATCTCCAGCCACCGATGGGCCGGCGAGGGAGGGGGAGCATCCGGCGTCATGGTCGGCGGCGAGGGAAGGCCCGCGAATAAAGGCGCGGGCGAACGCTCAGCGGCTCAATCCCGGCGGAGGGGGGGATTCCGATTCCGGGCCCACGTGGGCGTCCTTGTGACGCTGGACGACCTGACCCTCCACGTACTCGACGTGGGTGTCGGGACCGAGAAAGACGCGGTCCGCTTTGAGGCGGTGGACCCGGACGCCAGCCAGATGGACCTCCTTCGCCTCGATCCGCTGCACCTCGAGCTCGTGCCAGGGGGGTGGGGGAAGAAGGAAGATCGCAAAGCGCGGTTTCCGCCGCCGTATCTCGACCCAGTCCGCCTCGATCGCGTCGACGGAGGAGAGGCTCTCGACCTCTCCAGAGATCGACTGGGCGGTCAGCGTTCCCTTGATGGCGAGGCGACCCTGAAACAGCACCGTGTCGGCCCGGACATCGTGGCCGACCTCGAGCGAGCCGTTCCATCGGAGGAGCTCCGCTACGGTCAGGGTGCCTCCGATCTCCACGGTGCCGGTCAGCTGGGCGCTCCGCGCGAATACGCCGTCGCCCGTACGGAAGGTTCCGCGGGTGCGGAGGTCTTCGGACAGTCGAACCTCGCCATCGATCCGGTGTGACCCGGAGAGGTCCAACTGTCGTGCGACGAGCTTGCCGCCGACGGCCATCGAGCCGGTCACATTCCCCGTACCGACCTCGACGTCCCCGGCCACCTTCGTGAATCCCCGCGCTACCCAGTCGAGCGTACGGACGCTGGGAACGCGACTGGTCCCGATCAGCCGAAGAGTTCCCGAGAGCGGGGGGGCCACCGTCGGCGGCGTCGGCGGGGAGGCGGTTGCCGCGGGCGTCGGCCGGGGTCCGGATGGTGGGGCGGGTGCGACGGGAGTGGCGGCGGCCATGCGAGGGGCTACTCGAACCTACGAAGTTCAAGAGTCTTGGGAGAGCACGGCCGGCGGCCGGTCGGGGACGGGTCCGATGCGGAGTCGACGGTGCTCCTGCATGATGCACAGATTCTGGTAGACTGGAATCCCATGGGCTCGCGCGACGTCGGCCGCCGCTTCGTTCTGAACCCCCAGCTGCATCCAGATGGCTCCGACGCCCCGAGCGACGGCCTCGTCGACCACCGGCGCGACCTCGTCGCTGCGCCGGAAGATGTCGACGATGTCGATGCGTCGTTCCGCCGGAACATCGCGAAGGGAGGGGAATGCTCGCCGCCCGAGCACTTCGGTCAGGTTGGGGTTTACCGGGACGATATCGTAGCCTTGGCTCAGCAGGTACCGGGCGACGCCGTTCGAATCCCGGTCCGGCTTGTCGGAAAGACCTACCACGGCGATGGTCCGGGTCCCTCGGAGGAGTTCTCGAGTCTCGTCATCGGTCGCCATCGCGCGGAGAGACACGCCTGCGCCCTCGAAAGCATTGTCGGGAGCCGGAGGGTCGCTACCCCGAGGGGGGCCCCGGGTCCCTCGGGGGAGGCGGCGAAGGAAGCGGAGGACGGTCGTAGGAATCGGAGGGTGGCGGTGGCCAGCGGAGGGCCGGATTTGGCTCGGGGAACACGGGGGCCGCCGGGGCTGGGACCCGGCCCATCTCCCAGGGGGTCATCGGTCCGCGTTGGGCCGTCTGACGCTGTCGGATGAACACCACGAGGAAGATGAAAGCGCCGGCCAGAATCAGGAGGTAGTACAGCTCGATGCCGTACGGTTTCCAGACCAGCGTAGAGAAGGTCAGCGCGTCGTGCGCCCCGTGGAGCAACCCGACGACCAGGATATTCCCTCGAGAGTAACGGACCGCGAGCGCGAAGCCGAGGCCCGCGAAGAAGAGCTCCGCGAACGCGACACCCGACGCGAACCCGTAGGTATTCCCGTAGTACAGATGCATGCTCGCGAAGAGCAGGCTCGTCCACACGGCGTGAACGAACCACTGCGATGGACTCCGCAGGAGCCAGTAGCCGAAGATCCATCCCCGAAAGATCGTCTCCTCGATGATGCCGATGACGAAGGAGAACCCGACCCAGAACCACGGGTCGGACTCCGCCGCGACCAGAGGGGGGCTGAGCTTGCTCAGCTGAGAAACGGCCGACGGGTCGACGGCGGCCAGCACGGCCACGATGGTAAACGCCGCCAACAGGCCCAGGATGGACATCGCCCCGTACCATCGGAGGCCCTCCACGATGGCGGACCCCGGGTTCGAGAAGAAGCGCCGTAGGGGTCCGAAACCCACCAGGAGAACAAAGGCCAGGATCGGGATCCCGTAGACGACCAGCAGGCCCGTCGCCAGCGTGGCGTACACCGGCCGGACGGCCGGCACGAGCTGAGGGAGGAAGTACTGGCTCAGAATCGCGAGGACCGTGATCCCGACGGCCGCGAAGTACGCGGCGAGCGGCGCGGTCTTCTCCGGCGGCAGTTCGTTCGCTCGATTGGTGGAGAGACCCATAGGGGATCCGGGGACGCCCTCGCGAACGGGCAACGGTAATTACGCCTTCGACGCGTAGAAGCGTCCCCAGGTCTTTCGATGGATTTCGCGGTGCTCGTCAAGGTGGTCCCCGCCGTCGAGCAGCTTCATTTCGACCCCGAGCGGAAGACCCTCATCCGGACCGGCGTCCAATCCTTTCTGAATCCCAACGACAGCCGCGCGGTCCGAATCGCCGTTCAACTGAGACGCCCCGGCGAACACGTTACGGTACTCTCTATGGGCTTGCCGGACGCCGAGGCCCAGCTCCGGGAAACATTCGCCCTCGGCGCGGACCGGGTGGTGCTCGTCACCGACCGGGCCCTGGCCGGGTCCGATACCCTCGTGACCGCCCGCGTGCTGCACGCCGCTTTACGGACCGTCGGGCACGACCTGGTCCTGGCCGGCGAGCGGTCCATCGACTCCGACACCGGGCAGGTCGGGCCGGAAGTGGCGGCCCTCCTCGATGTCCCGGTGCTCACTTCCGCCCGGAGCCTGACCCGAGCCTCGCCCGCGGACGATCTCGAGGTCGTCACGGAGACCGGCACCGGGTGGAATCGTTTCCGGTTCTCGCCCCCCGGGGTCGTAACGGTGAACGAGCGGATCCTGCGCAAGGCCAGCAAACCCACCCCGGCCGAAAGCGCTCGGGCCCTCGGCATGACCGTGGAGACCCGGGGGATTCGTGAGCTGGGGCTTGCGGCCGAGTCCGTAGGCCTCGAGGGTTCTCCGACGCGCGTACGTGCGGTGGAGAACGAGGAGCCGGAACGGCACCCTCGGGTATTCGCGGAGGGAGAGCTCGAGGTCCGGATCGAGAACGCCGCGTCGGGCATCGAAGCACTGCTCCGAGAGCCACCGGTCCGTCCGGCCCTCCTCCTCCCACGCGGCGCCTCGCTACCCGACGACCGGGAGGTGCTGGTCCTCGTGTCCGGTCCGACCGGCGCGACGGATTCGGCGAGCTTCGGCGTGGTCTCCGAGCTCCGCCGCTGGGGCTCGCATGTCTGGCCCTCGGCGGTCTGGGTCGGCCACGCTCCCAGCGAGTCGGAGCGGGCGGCCGTTGCGAGATCGGGGGCGGACCGGGGATACCTGATTGCGACGGACCGTCCCTACGTCGGCGCGCGAACCGTGGCGCGGGCGCTGGACCAGCTCCTCGCGTCCCGGCCATCGCTGGCCGGGATGGTCGTGCTGGCCCATGCGTTTGGTCGCGACGTCGGAGGACAACTCGCGGCCCTACGGGGTCTCGGTCTGACGGGAGATGCCGTGGGCCTCTCAGCGAACGCCGCCGGGGAGCTGACCTGGAGGAAGCCGGCGTTTGGAGGAGGGCTCGTGGCGAGCATCCACTCTCGGACCCGGCCGAGCCTTGCCACCGTGCGGCCTGGCGCGTTCGTCTGGTCGGAGGATCCCAGCGCATCACCGATCGTGCCTCAGAGATTTCCGGGGGTAACCTCGGACCATGAGCCCTACCTGGTCGAGAGCGGCGAGGAGCGCGATCCGCGGTGGGGGGATCTGAACTCGGCGCGCGTTGTTCTGATTGCCGGGATGGGATTGGGTGGCCCGGAGAATCTGCCGGCCCTTCAGCCCACCCTCTCGGCCTGGAACGCGGCGCTGGGTGGGACGCGCCGCGTCGTCGATGCCGGTTGGTTGCCCGGGGGCCAACAAGTGGGCCTGACCGGCACCAGCGTCGCGGCGGACTTGGCCGTCCTGGTTGGAGTCAGCGGCGCCGGCAACCATCTCATCGGCCTCCGTCGGACGCGTGTACTCGTCGCGGTAAATCCAGACCCCGCGGCGCCCGTCTTCGGTCGGGTGGACGTGGGCATCGTCGGCGGATGGGCCGATGTGCTGCCGCGGCTCACCGCTCGGTTGGCGACGCTCGCGCGGGCGCGGGCCGTCGCTTCGGGATGACCTCGCCGGTCCTCTCCGCCGCCGACAAGCACGCCAGCAGGTCGTCCGCGGTCGCGCGGGCGCTCTCCGGCGTGCGGGCCGTGAAGTCGAACTCGAGCACGCGACCGCGCGCGCGCCACGCGAGACCGTCGGGGTGGTCCGCCTCCAGGGCGGCGGCCAGCCGGCGCGCCTCGGCCGGCGAGCTGTACTGCCGGCGCAGGCTCACTTGGATCGGTGCCGGCGATGCGGTTTCTCGCTCGAGGGAGTCGACGATGGGCTTCCACCTCCGGGCAGATGCGTGGGCGGAGTGCCGTGGGCTCCTCCGCCGGGGCCTTGGTCGAGTGCACCGGGGCGGATCGGCGCCGTGGTCTCGCGTCGAGCGAGTTCCTCGGCGCTCTTCATGTCCAGGTAGCGCACGATCGAAGGCCAGATCTTGCCGTCCGTCCGGACCTTGTTCTCGAAATTGTGCTCGCTCACGAACTTCGCGAACGCCTTCGCGGTCGCGGCGTCCCACGTGCCGGTCTTCGGGCCCAGGAGAAATCCGAGCACTCCGAGCGACCGCTGGACGGACATGACAGTCTCGGAATCGAGGGGGCGCAGCGAGGCGGGATCCTCGCGTGCCAGCAGTGTCATGTCGTATATCCGGAAGATCCGGTCGAGCTCCTCGATCGGGGTGGCGTGGTCGTCGACCCGCACGTCGACCCAGCGGTCGAGCCCCCCGCGGTAGCCGCCGCGTTCCTTCCACACGAGCAGGGCGGCGGACTGCATCCCGCGTCGGTCCCCCCCTTCGCGCTGGCCCGCGACCAGCGCCGCGAGCAGCCGCTCGGGAAGGTCGCCGGGGGTGGTCTCGAAGGTCCGTGCCATCGCGTGGACGACCTCAGCCGAGAACAGGATGTTCCCCTGGCAGGCATACCCGTCGCCGATCACGTGGCCGGCCCACTCGAGGCAGCGCGAGCCCGTGAAGGCGGCGGCGCGTCCCTTTCCGTCCACCACCCCGATCTGGATGTCGTCGCGGTCCGGCGACTCCTTGCTCAGTCGTGCGACGACCTCGGGCGCGGAGAGGCCCTTCCGTAGCAGCTCGAGCCCCTTGGGTCCCTGGGACCCATCCGACATGGCCTGCGTGGCGAGCACGCCGACGCCGGCTTGCCCCCAGGGAACCACGGCTCCGGCGGCGATGAACTTCGATTGGAGGGCGACCCCCCACTCTCCTCGGTGGGGATCCCACGCGACGATCGAGAAGGTACCGTGGGGGAATCGCAGCGGGCTCTGCATCGGTAAAGAGAGGGGAGAGTCCGGACCCATAAGCCCACGGGTGTGGGTCCCGGTTCGACGCTAGGCTTCCTCGGGCTCGATGCCCGGGGGCAGTTTCGCTGGCGGTGCGGCGCGGGCGGCTGCCGGCGACGGGAGCGGAACGCGACTCTGGACGGCGTCCCAGAGTCGGTCGAGTAGCGCCCAAAATTCGTCGGTGGCGCCGTCGCGGTCGAAGACGGTCTGCGCTTCGGCGACGCACGATTGCACGTCGGTCAGGTCCACGCCGAGGCTCGGGGCGAGCTCCAGCGCCCCCTTGGCGAGGAGCAGCTGGTTGCGGGCCCACTCGCGGTTCTTCTTCGCCTCGCGGTCGGCCGGGGTGAGTTTGAAATCGGGGTCCCAGTGGGGCGGCTGCGGTGCGGGGATCGCGGTCCGGAGCCGTATCCAGGGTTCAGGGATCGTCGGCCAGCGGGGTTCGGCGAGCCGTACCGAGAACTGGTCGAGCGCTTTCTCGGCGTCGGGAAACTCTCCCGCGGCGAGCGTCGCCGCAACGCGTTCGAGCGGCTTCACCAGGTCGACGTTCGGGCCGCCGCGCCAGATGGAGAGCCGGAGCACCAGCCGGGCCGGCGCGAGGCGACGGAGCACGTGTTGTCTCTTGTCCCCGGCCGGGGGCGACATCGCGACCGGTGGCGCCTCGATGGGGGGAGGCTTGTTCGGTGCGCCGGGCATGAGCCGCTCCGCGTTCCTACAGGAACGCTTCGAACTCCTTCGTCACTTCGGGATATTTGTCGTGAACCGCCTTGAGGATGTTGAGCACCGAGAGTTTCTCGAGCTTGACGCCCTGCAGCGCGTCGATGATCTTGTCGAAGGTCACGTCCGGGAGGGTTACGAGCTTCTCCTTGGCGAGCCAGTTGCGATAGAGCTTGTCCTCGAGCTTCGCCCGCCAACCTTTCTCGTAGGCCTGCAGGAACTCCTTCGACGCGTCGTTCGCCGTGACCGCCTGAGCGGCGACCTCCCCGGCGATCTTGCCGGCGATGCACCCGTTCGCGATGCCGCCGCCCGTCAGCGGGTCGATCATGCGGGCGGCGTCGCCGACCAGCATGATGCCGTTGGCAACGGTCTGCTTCATCGGCGCCGAGATCGAGACCCCGCCGCCGACCATGTCGATCTTCTTGCCCTTCGCATAGCCGGGGTGCTCGGCGATCCACTTGTCGAGGTACATCTTCACGTCGGCCGGGTTGTGGAGCTTCGAGACCTGTACCCCGATGCCCACGTTGGCCAGCCCTTCGGCCTTCGGGAAGATCCAGACATAGCCGCCCGGTGCCACCTTGCCCAGGTAGAAGTCACAGTACCGGACGTCGGAGTCGACGTTCGTCATCCGGTACTGGATGCACGAATCCATGTCCCGGAGCTGAAGGTTCGTGGGGAGTCCGGCCCACCGTCCGACCTGGGATTCGAAGCCGTCCGCGCCGATGAGGACCGGCGCGCGGATCTCGAACGTCTGGCCGAAGTGCTTCGCGGTGACGCCGACGAAGCGGCCGTCGTCGCGCAGCAGGTTGATGGCGGCGGTCTTCAGCAGCACCTCGACGCCTTCGTTGGCGGCGTCGATGGCGAGCTGCTTGTCGAAGGAGTCTCGTTCCACGACGTATCCGACCTCGTTGCCGGCGTGCTTCTCGTTGATCTCGAGGACCTTCTCGGAAGGAGAGTAGATCCGCGCGCCCTCGACCTCGAGGTTGATCCAGCGGGAGGAGGGTTTGATCCCGACGTCCGCGAGCCAGGCCTTGCTCATCCCCTCGCCGCAGCGCACCGGAGAGCCGATCTCCTGGCGCTTCTCGATCATCAGGGTCTTAGCGCCCATCTTCGCCGCCCACTTGGCGGTCATCGAGCCCGCGGGTCCGGCGCCGATGACCAGGACGTCGGTCTTCAGGTTCTGCATTGATGGCTTCCCCCTACCGAGATGACGCTCACCCTATGGCGATGGCGCCGACAGGACATGCGCGCACGCAGATCTCACACCGGGTGCAGATCTTCTCGTCGAAGGTGATGCGGGTCTCGTCCAGGTAGATGCAGTTGAGCGGGCAGATGCCGACGCAAGCACCGCAGTAGATGCAAATCTGGCCGCTCGACTCGATGTGGAGCGTCTTCTTGCTCGGCATTCGCCGTCTCGGGCGTCTCACCGGTACGGATGGTATAAAGGGTTTCACGGATGGGCAACTACATCACTGGTCCGTCGCGGGTTTCTCGGCGAGCGAGTGATGCTCTTCTAGCCAGCGTTCGGCGTCGATTGCGGCCATGCAGCCGAATCCCGCGGCCGACACGGCTTGGCGATACCGGTGGTCGTACACGTCGCCGGCTGCGAAGATCCCTTCGACGGATGTGCGCGTCATTTGATGGGTCTTGACGTACCCGTGCTCTTCGAGTTCGATCTGTCCCCGAAAGACCTCGGTGGCGGGATCGTACCCGATCGCCACAAAGAGACCCTGCACGGGCAGGACCACGGACTCTCGCGTACGGACGTTCCGGATCCGGACCCCTTCGACCGTCTTGTTGCCGAGAACCTCTTCGACCACGGTGTCGAATCGGAAGGAGATCTTGGGGTCCTTCTGGGCGCGGTCGGCCATGATCTTGCTGGCCCGGAGCACGGAGCGGCGATGGAGTATGGTCACGTGCGTGGCGAAGCGGGTGAGGAACAGGGCTTCCTCCATCGCCGAATCGCCACCGCCGACGAGGGCGAGTTCTTTGCCTCGGAAGAAGAACCCGTCGCAGGTGGCGCACGCGGAGACGCCGTGGCCGAGGAGCCTCTGCTCTGAGGGCAGGTTGAGCCAGCGGGCGTTGGCGCCGGTGGCCAAGATCACGCTGTCCGCTTCCAGCGTCCCTTGAGTGCCGAGCTTCAGCCGGAAGGGTCGGCGGCCGAAGTCCACCGAGGCGACCCGGTCATCGATGAATTCCGTTCCGAACCGGATCGCCTGCCCCCGAATCCGCTCGATAAGCTCCGGTCCCTGGATCCCTTCCGGGAATCCCGGGAAATTCTCCACGTCGGTCGTGATCATCAGCTGGCCGCCGGCCGGGACGCCTCCGACCACGATCGGTTTCAGGCTCGCCCGGGACGCGTAGATGGCGGCTGTCAGACCGGCGGGTCCGCTGCCGACGATGACGACGCGCGCGTGGCGCGGCCGTGATTCGTCCGGCATGGTTCGGAACAAGGGTGGGGGGTTGAAAGAGTTCTCTGCTGGTCTCGTCACCGAGGAGCCGAGCCCCGGGGCAGGCGCATCAGGTCGTCCGGCTCCGCCTCGGCGTACCCACTCCGATAGAACAGGAGGGGCGAGGAGTCGACTCCTTCCTCCAGCGCCACGACCGTTGCTAGGACCAGTGTGTGGTCCCCCGCGGGAATCTCCTGCTCCACGCGGCACTCGAACACGGCGACGGCTCCGTCGAGGAGGGCCGCGCCGGTCGTACCCCGGTGGATTTCGATGCCGGCGAACTTTTCCTCCGGGGGGACGCGGCTCGCAAATCGTTGGCTGATCCCTCTCTGGTCAGCGGCCAGGACGCTGACGGCGAAGCTGCCGGACCGGTGGATCGACGGCCAAGCATCCGCGTCCGTCGTGATCGACACGAGGACGCGCGGGGGATCGAGTGACACGGAGAGCAGCGCGTTGACCGTCAGTCCGCGATCGCGCCCGTCCTCTCGGACCGTGACGACGGAGACCCCGGTGGCCCACCGGGCCATGAGATGGCGGAAACGAGAGGGGTCGACAGGCGGAGAAGGGGCGGCGGGCATCGGTCCTCCGCTATTCATCCCGCCATTTGAAGGCGAGGAGGGCGAGGCCGAACACGACCACCGAGAGTCCCGCCACGATCAGCGCATCGTGGAAAGCCTCGAGGGGATTGTTGAACAGCATCACGGCGTTCAACCCGTCGATCACGTAGTACAGCGGAAGGAGCTTTGCGATGGTCTGGAGGGTGCTACCGAACGCGGAGACCGGAAAGAAAGTGCCGGAGAGGAACATCATCGGGAAGCTGATCACGTTCCCGACGATGGCCGCGGTCTCCGGCGTGCGAGTGAGGGACCCCGCGAGCATGCCCAGGGAGACAAAGAAGAACGGTCCGAGGACGAGGAAGGGCAGCATCCCCCACGAGAGCGTCGCGTGGGCGCCGAAGATCCCGTCGCCGGCGCCGATCATCAGCGCCGCCGAGACGAAGGTCAGTCCCACGTACCACATGATCTTCGACGTGAGCCACTCGCCTTTCGTGAGGGGCGTGAGGGACAGTTGCCGGAACAACTTCTCCTTCCGGTAGGTGGCCGTCAGGTCCACCATCGCGAACATGGGGCTCACCAGGATCGAGAACCCGATGAGCCCGGGGACGAGATAGTCGATGTTCGTGAACACCGGGCTTCCGACGTTGTGTTGGGACACCCCCGCCAGCGCTGTCCCGTGCGCGAGCTGAAGGTTGAAAGCGAACAGCGCGGCGCCGACCGCCCCTTGTACTACTCCCGCGTTTCCGGAACTCACCGGGTCCGTGTAGAGCGTGAGGTTGGCCGGCAGTCCGGCCTGGATCCGCTGGGAAAACGTCGCGGGGAGTACGAGCCCCGCGGTCAGACTATGGTTCGTAAGGTACGTCGACAGGTTGCCGACGGAGAGGCTGACGAAATTTAGGGTCAAGTCCCCCGTCGCGTTGAGCGTCTTGAGGAACCCTTGGGCGAGGGGCGCCGCGCTGTCCTCGTCCTCCACCCAGAGGGTCGCGTGCGCCGTTCCGAGTCCGCCATAGATCGCGCCGAACATCACGATGAGCACGAGAGGGAAGAAGAGCGAGAAGAACAGGCTGATCGAGTTCCGGAGGAACCCGAGCGCAAAGACCCGGAAGTCGGCCCCGATCCGTCGCGGGTTCATCGAGCGCCCCCCGGACCGGCCGGAAGCGGAGAGGCCCGGACCTCTCCTTCGTCCATTTCTCCTACCAGCCGGACGAACACGTCTTCGAGCGAATCGCGGACGGTGGTCGGGTTCGACCAGGGGAGCCCACTCGCCTGGGCCGCGGTAAGCACGGGAAGCACGTCGGCGGAGGTCCGGATCTCCACCTCGATCATGCCGTCGTTGAACGTGACGGGCCGGGCCACCTGGCGACGCAAGATCTCGGCAAGGGCCGCCGACCCTTCCAGCCGGAGGCGGGGCGGGTGACCAAACTGCGAGATGATGGAACTGGAGGTTCCGTCGGCGATGATGCGACCGTGATGGATGATCGCGACCTGGTCGGCGAGAAGTTCCGCCTCCTCCAGATAGTGTGTGGTGAGGAAGATGGTCTTGCCCTCGGAGTGGAGCGACCGGATCACGTCGCGGATGGCCCGCCGAGCCTGGGGGTCCAGCCCCGTGGTCGGCTCGTCCAAGAACAGCAGCTCTGGGTCGCTCACCAAGGCCAGCGCGAGGCCCAGTTTCTGTTTTTGACCTCCGGAGAGGGTCTCGAAACGAGCCGTCGCCTTGTCAGAGAGCACCACCCGTTCGAGCAACCGGTCCACGTCGACCTTCTGGTCGAACAGCGCGGCGTAGTACTGGATCGCCTCTCGGGGGGTGATCTTGTCGAAGAAACGGAACTCCTGCGGGATTACCCCGATCCGGGGGTGGAGCCGCCGCCCATCGGTCCACGGATTCAGGCCGAGCACGGTGACCGTGCCTCCGCCCCGCCGGCGCAATCCTTCGAGAATCTCGACAGTCGTGGTTTTTCCCGCCCCGTTGGGCCCCAAAAAGGCGAAGACCGCGCCGACTTGGACACGGAAACTGATTCCGTCTACCGCGTGGAGAGTTCCGTACTCCTTAGAGAGGTTCTCTACCTCGATCGCCGTCGCCACGATGCGCTCGGCCGGTGCGGCCTTAAGACGTGTGCGTAGCCGCGCCGTACTCGAGAGTCCCGGAACCCCCGTCGGCGAGCTCGAGCATCTGGTTACCGCCCTGAACCCTTAGGGAACCAGCGCCCCGCCAGCCCACCGCTAGTCGGGGCCGCTCCCACCTCAGGGTCACTTCGCCACCGAACAGCGAGAGACCTTCGAGCGAGGCCCGAGTCCAGTCCGCCGGGAAGCGAGGTTCCACGCACAGGGTCCGCTCCCGAGCCCGCGGCCGTAGCCCCCACAGACCCTCGAAGAGCTGCGTCAGGAAGGGCGCGATGCTGAAGCCGAGCAGGAAGCAGGAATTGAACGGTTCCGCGCGATCCCCCCGATAGCACTCGTTCAGGGTCCCCGCTTCCTGCTCCAGCTGCCGAGCCCAGCGACGCAGGCCGTCGCCGGCTCGCTCGGTCTGTCCGGCAGCAAAGGCCGCCGCAATCGCCCACGCAGATGCGATGGGCCAGACCTGGCCATCGTGATAGGAAATGGGGTTGTAGGCCGGATGCTCGGACGAAAGGGTCCGGTAGCCCCACTCGGCGGCAAGATCACCCCGTGCCGCGCGATCCACGGCTGCGGTGGCCCAATCCCTCGGAAGCAGACCCCCGGCGACGGCCAGGAGAGCGTTCGGCCGGACCTTCGGTACCGGAGTGCCATCGTCGGCGAGAGTATCGTAGAGATAGTTCTCGTCCGCCCACCAGTAACGGCTCGCAATCGTTTCGCGCAGACTCTGGGCCTCCGCCTGCCAACGAGGGCCCTCGGCGCCGAGCCCCATGACCGGGGCGAGCTCACCGAGAGCGGCGAGCGCCTCGGCCCAGAGCACCTGGATGTCCACCGCGTGGGAACGTCGGTCCGTCGAGTCCCAGATCGTGGTGTCGTACGCGTCGAAGCCGTAGTGGACCCGACCGTGCTCCTCAGCGGCCTCACGCAGCCCGGCGCCCTCGTCGCCGTTGCGGATCAACCCCGTCGACGGGTTGGTCTTCCTTCGCGCCCACTGCTCGGTGAGCTGGAGCGGGTGGGACAGCTCCCGCACCAGCGATTCGTCGCCCGTATGAGCGAGATAGCGGCGCAAGAGCTCCGGGTAGTAGAGCGTCGTATCGGAGGTTCCGTAGAGAAAGATGGGACCCGGCCCGATCTGCATGGGTAGCTCTCCGGCCGCGCCGCCCAGGACGGGAAGAGGGGCGTGGGCCTGGAATCGGAACACGGAACGGAGCGAGGTCGCCACCCAAGGTGCGTCTCCCAGCCAAAGGACGGCGGGAAGCATCCACGCGAGGTCCCGGCACCAGAGCGCGGCGTACCATGGATATCCGGCCACAAGTCCCACGAATCCGGGCTCGGGTGCGAAATAGAGACTGCGGAGCGCGTCCCGGGCCAGGAGGTATCCGCGCTCGAGTTCCGGCGCATCCGGCAGCCGGAGCCGGGGGGTCCGGGCCGTCCATACCCTCCGGGCGACATCCGCCGTGGCCGCCCAGCCATCCGCGACCCCAAGAAGTTGGGCCGTTCGTTCGGGATGGGTGCGGACCGTGGTCTCCACCCCGCCCCAGATCACGCACGACACCGTCGCCGAGTCCCCGGGGGGCAGCGCGATGGCCGACTCGACGGTGACGGTGTCGAGCGCGCCACGGTAAGGGTGACCGTCCCACAGCTGTTCATTCAGCCGGAATCCCGTGCCTGGACCCGTGGTTCCAAACTCCAATGCAGAGCCGAACGCGGTGACCCGGAGCCCCGCGGGAGCGCGGACGACCTCGTACTCGAACGGTTTGATTCCCTCGATCAGAACCGGCGCCAGCTCCGGACGGAAGGTGGCGTCGATTTGGAGGGAGGTCGTGGAGTCGGTGGGGTTCGAGAACGTCAATCGACGCCCGACTCCTGGCAGCTCTGCCAGCGCCACGATCTCTTGGTCGCAGTGGAACGGAGCGGCCACGTGGTGGCTCACGACGCGCGTCCGGTACGATTCCAGCCCGACCATGCTCTCGGAGAGCGTGCGGCGGGGTGCTCGAGGATCTCCGAATCGGACCCACCACGGCCCAGTCAGCCGGACGCCCTCCCCGTAAACGCCCCCCCAATCCATGTCCGCGCCGCGCGTCTCGCGTATGAGAGAGAGGTCGCCGGAGGCTCCCAGCACGGCCGCTGCCGAAAGTCCGGTGAGCAGAATGGGCGCACGGTGGTCAATGGAGGTGACCCGTCGCAAGGGTCCGACGGGGGGATCGACGGGACCGGCCATCGCTACGGGTGGGCGGGCTCGTTGATGGTGTCGGCGAACTCGAACCAGACGAGCGGTGGCACCGCGATGCTCTGCAGTTCGAGGCGGACCCGGTGGCGGCCGGAATTCGCGGGGATACCGGTGAGGCGGAAGTCGATCCGCTGGCCCGGGCGAAGCTCGAGCGGGCGGGACAGGGAAATGTCGGCCAGGGGGCGCTCGACGGCGTGGCCCTCAGTGAGTACAAAGGCCCGCTCGGGAGGAAGGAACGCCCCATCCCATGCCACCCGAAGCGAGGAGAAAGCGCCGACCCGGAGTGGCGGATTCAACAGGGTGAACCCCACCCCGCCCGGCGCGCCGCGGAGCGACTTCGGAGCGTAGACACTTCGTTCCAGGAAGTCGGCGACGAAGGCAAGGCGCTCCGTTGAGCGGAGGCCGAATTCACTGATCAGCGAAAGGCCCTCCCGGAGCAGCCCGACGTCCCCTCGAAGGAGCCCCACGTCCCCCCGAACGCTGCGTAAACCCATAGGTGGCCATAGCTGCGGTATCGGCTTAATCCTTCGACTGTTCGCCGCCGGGTCCGAGCCGCTCGACCGAACCGAGGGGCTTCATAGACCTCCCGCCCTGCGGGACCGGGGTTGGAAATCTCCGTGGACGTGGTGGTACTCGGCGGTGGGGGGCTCACCGGACGGTGCGCGGTGTGGGACCTCGCCGAGAGTGGGGTGTTCGACCAGATCCGGGTGGCGGACCTCGACCGCGGATTGGCCGAGGAGGCGGCTCGCAAAGCCCCGGGGCGGGCGAAAGTCACGGCGCATACCGTGGACGTCCACGACCGGCCCGCGCTCGTCGAACTGTTGCGAGGAGCACGCGTCTGTGTCAACGCAGTCCAGTACAACTTCAACCTCGATGTGATGGAAGGTTGCCTCGCCGCCGGTGTGGAATACCTCGACTTCGGTGGGCTGTTCCACACGACGAAGAAACAACTCGGGCTGCACGACCGGTTCCGGACGGCCGGGCTGCTCGCGGTCCCGGGGATGGGCCAGGTCCCCGGGATTTCGAACGTCCTCGCGGCCGCCGCCTGTGAGGATCTGGCTACGGTCGATTCGATCATGATTCGGGACGGCTGGAAGGACTTCACCCAAGGCGCACCCCCCGTGGTCTTCACCTGGTCGCCCAGCACCTTCCTCGACGAGATGGTCCTCCCCGCCATGGTCTGGGAAAACGGCGCCTACCGAGAGATGCCGGCCATGAGCGGAGGAGAGGAGTACGAGTTTCCGGAACCGATCGGCCGGACCCGCTTGTATCGGACCCTCCACTCCGAGCCCGCGACCTTTCCAGAGTCCTTCCGATCCAAGGGGCTGCAGCATTGTGAGTGGCGCGAAGGGGGCCCGGGAATCGACGTTCTCCAACTGCTCGCGACGCTCGGTCTCGGATCTGACCGGCCACTCGATATTCGGGGTCACCCCGTGGTGCCGAAAGAAGTTCTACTGGCTCTGCTGAAGCGAGAGAAACTCCTCGGATACCCCGAGGGTGTGAAGGTCGAGGACCGGGAAATCGTCGATGTGGAGGTCCATGGCCGGGGCAGTTCTGGGCCCGTCACTCGTCATGCCTACGCCGCCTTCCGCTCCAAACCCGAGTGGGGTGTCGCCGCGACCGAGATCGCGGTGGGGGCCTGCGGGTCGATCGCCGCGATCCTCATCGCGCAGGGAAAAGCGGTCGGGAAAGGCGTTGTC